>VFQP010000578.1_pt1 | contig 66205 bp, 62 predicted proteins | sample 3512351 | NCBI WGS metagenome assembly VFQP01 (sample SAMN10412372, study PRJNA504923) | tailings metagenome | isolation source: Relicate 1 Philex TSF1 revegetated site | place: Philippines: Tuba, Benguet | collected 2017-08-29
AGGTGAAGTACGCGATCCACCCGGTCGCGGGCCGCATGCCCGGCCACATGAACGTTCTGTTGGCTGAGGCGAACGTCCCTTACGACGAGGTGTTCGAACTGGAGGACATCAACTCCGAGTTCGCGCAGGCCGACGTCGCCTATGTCATCGGCGCCAACGACGTGACCAACCCGTCGGCGCGCGACGACAAGTCGTCGCCGATCTACGGCATGCCGATCCTCGACGTCGACAAGGCGCGCACCTGCCTGTTCGTCAAGCGCTCGCTCGGCTCCGGCTATGCCGGCATCGACAACACGCTGTTCTACAAGGACGGCACCATGATGCTGCTCGGCGATGCAAAGAAGATGACCGAGGAAATCGTCAAGGCAATCGACCACTGATCCGGCCTGCTCGACGGAACCTGAATAGCCCGGCCTCGCGCCGGGCTTCTTGTTTGCGGTCGTCCAGGCGCCGCTTGCCAGCACCGGGCGTTTGCCCGAAGCTTCGCGACGATGATGGGTCGGGAGGGGCCATGTCGAAGTCGGGCATGCCGGCGGGATCTTGATGTCGACCGTCGCGATCCCGGTCTGGCTGGTGCTGGTACTGGCCGTCTTCGCCGTCGTTGGCATCGTCGATCGTGTCTTCGCACCATCCGTGCGCTGGTTCTTCAGGCGCCGGGTCAATCAGGCCATCGACGAACTGAACCAGCGGCTGGACATGCGCATCCGGCCGTTCACGCTGACCCGTCGTCAAAGCCAGATCGACCGGCTGCTGTTCGACCCGAAGGTCGTCGAAGCCGTAGAAGCGCACGCGCTCGCCACCGGGACGCCGCGCGCGGTGGTCATGAAGCGGGCCGAGCGGTACGCCCGTGAGATCGTACCGTCCTTCTCGGTCACGACCTATTTCGGGTTCGGAACACGGCTTGCGCGCTGGATTTCCGAGTTCGTCTACCGCGTCCGCCTCGGCTACACAGACGACGAGGCGCTGAAGAAGATCGACCCCGAGGCAACGGTCATCTTCGTCATGAACCACCGCTCGAACATGGACTACGTGCTTGTCACCTACATGGCATCGAGCAGGGCCTCGCTGTCCTATGCGGTGGGAGAATGGGCTCGGGTGTGGCTCCTGCAGAATCTCATCCGGTCGATGGGAGCCTATTTCATCCGCCGCGATTCCGGCGACGAACTCTACCGGCGGGTGCTGGGCCGCTATGTCGCCATGGCCACGGAAGAAGGCGTCACGCAGGCGGTGTTCCCCGAAGGCGGGCTGACGCGCGACGGCATGCTGAAGCCCGCCAGGCTCGGGCTGCTGAGCTACATGGTCGCCGGCTTCGAGCCGCGCTCGGGACGCGACATCGTCTTCGTGCCGGTGGGATTGAACTACGACCGCGTGATCGAGGACCGGATCCTCATCGCGAAAGCGGAGAGGGAAGTCACCGGTCGCGACTTCCGGGTGAGATCGTCAACGATCTTCAGCTTCGCGGGCAACCTCATCAAGCTGCGCTTGCAGGGACGGCTCTACCGGTTCGGTCACGCCTGCGTGTCGTTCGGACGCCCGATCTCGCTCGCCGAATGGCAGATTGCCGAGGGGGCGGATTTCACGTCGCCGGATCGCGCGACGCTGTTCGCCAATGTGCAGAAGCTCGGCGACGACCTGATGTCTGCGATCGGGCAGATCGTGCCGGCGTTGCCGGTGGCGCTCGCCTCGCATGTCTTCCTGGAGAACGGCGAGGCATGGATCGGCGAACTGGAACTCAAGTCGCGGATATTCGCGCTCGTCACGCGGCTTGAATCGCAGGGTGCACATGTACACATCCCGCGCGCCGACCGCGATTACGCCGTCAGCACGGGGCTGAGGATGCTGCAACTGCGACGCCTGGTGGAGACGAATGATGCCGGTCTGTTCAGGGCCGATCCCGGCGAGCGGCTGCTTCTGTCCTACTACGCGAACTCCATCGCGCACCTGCTGAGACAGCAGGACGCGCCGACGAGCTAATCCGCGGCCTTCGCCGGGGCGTAGGCGTCCAGCCCGTCGCGGATGCGGATCAGCCGGGCGCGTAACTCAGCCTGCGTCTCGAAGGTCTCGCCCGCATTCTCGGTCATCGATACCGCCGCCTCGCAACCGGTGCGGCGAAGCGCCATGCCGGCCTCCGTCGGTGCGATGTCGAGCACGCGCTCGTCCAGCTTCGAGCGTGCCCGCGTGACGAGGCCGCGCGTCTCCAGCTTCTTCACAAGCGGGGTCAGCGTGCTGGAGTCGAGCTCCAGCCGTTCGCCCATCGCCTTCATCGTCGTGCCGCCTGTCTCCCACAGCACCATCATGACGAGATATTGCGGGTAGGTGAGGCCGGTTGCGTCAAGCGCCTTCCGGTAGAAGCGCGTCACTGCGTTCGCGGCGGAATAGATCGCGAAGCACGGCATCACGTCGAGCGTGACCTTTTCCATCAGTTCGGGATGGGCGCGAAAATCCACGAGCATGGCTGTCTTCCTCACTTCTCGCCTCAAATAGATTGTACGCGACTAAATCGCAAGCGGTTCAACTTTTCGTGATCAGCCAAATTGATCGTTGACGATTAAATCGTACACGATTAGATATCGAACATCGAAACGGCGCCGAGGCGCAACACGGGAGTGACCGCAATGACCATCAAGTCCAACACCATCGTCCTGATCCACGGCGCCTGGATGACCGCCGCGTCATGGGGCAATTTCCGCCAGCAGCTCGAAGCGGCAGGCTACACCGTCCACACGCCGACTTGGCCCTTCCTCGAGGGCCGGAGCGCCGCCGACCTCCGCGCCAACCCGCCAGCCGGCCTCGGCCGCCTGTCGCCCGCCGCCATCGCCGACCATGTGGCGAAGTTCATCGAGACGCTGCCCGAGAAGCCGATCCTCGTCGGCCACTCGATGGGCGGGCTGGTGACCCAGATCCTGCTCGACCGTGGCTACGGCGTTGCCGGCGTCGCACTCGATCCGGGCCCGATCGCAGGCGTCATCCCGGACCTCAAGTCGCTGCTCGCCGCGCTGCCGGTGGTTGCTCGCTGGAACGCCTGGAACCGGACCTACACGCTGTCCAAGGAACAGTTCGACCAGGGCTTTGCCAACACCGCGCCGGCCGCGCTGCGTGACCAGGCCTACGAGCAATATATGGTGCCGACCTCGGGCCGTCTGTTCGCCCAGGTGGCGTCGGGACTGGGCACCGGCGTCAAGGTCAGGCGCCGCACCCAGCCGTTGCTCGTCACCGCCGCCGAGTTCGACAAGACGGTCACGCCCGAACTGTCTCGCCGGATCTACAACAAGCAAAAGAAGGCGCCGGGTCGCACCGACTTCGTCGAATTCCCTGGCCTGTCGCACTTTCTCATGACGGAACCCGGCCACGAGAAGGTCGCCGAATACGTCGTCAACTGGCTGAAGAGCCTTTGAAGCGGCGCGATCGTGCGTCGCGACAATCCCGGACGTCCCCGAGGGACCGCCCGCGACCAGCGAGCGGTCCCCGTTATTTGGCGCTTTCAGGAGCAGAGTTGACAAGCGTAAAACTAATGATATTAGTTTATTGACGAATATAGCTAGGATTGACCCGATGCAAACCGCCGCCGCCCTTGCCTTCACGCCTGCCGAAATCGGCACGGCATCCGGCGTCGCGACGCCATCTTCGACGGCTGCATCGACCCGATCGCTCGATCGCGGCGATGGCCGCATTGCCTATGACGATCGGGGCGCCGGCCCGCTGGTCGTCATGGTCCCCGGTCTTGGGGACCTTCGGCAGGAATACCGCTTCCTTGCACCGCTGCTGGTGGCCGCCGGCTATCGCGCGGTCACGATGGACCTGCGCGGCCACGGTGAATCCAGTACGGGCTGGCGCGACTACACGTCGTCGGCCATCGGCTCCGACATCGTCGCTCTGGTCAGGCATCTCGATGCCGGCCCCGCGATCGTCATCGGCACGTCGATGGGGGCGGCCGCCACCGCATGGGCAGCGGCGGAGGCGCCGGATGCCATCAGCCACGCCGTGCTGGTCGGGCCGTTCGTGCGGGACATCCCGCCGCGTTCCTGGCTGGCCGGCGTCGCCCAGACCGCGATCATCCGGGCGACGCTCGGAGGGCCGTGGAGCGCCTGGGCCTGGGGTCAGGTTTACGGCACATTCTACGGCCGCAGGCCGGCGGACTTCGCGGCCTATCGCGCCGCGCTCGTCGCGAATCTGCGGGAACCCGGGCGGATGGACGCCGTGCGCGGCATGGTCTCCGCCAGCAAGGCCGACGCGGAAGCACGCCTCGGCGATGTGAAGGCACCGGTCCTGGTCTTGATGGGGAGCGCCGATCCGGATTTCACCAACCCCCGGGCCGAGGCCGACACGGTCGCCGGCCTGCTCAGGGGCCGCGTCGCCATGATCGACGGCGCGGGGCATTACCCGCATGTCGAGCAGCCCGATGGCGTCGCGCGCCGCATCGTCGATTTCGTCTCCGGCGAGGTCGCGGACTGATGCCGCGCGCCGGCCTGGACCGGGCTGCCGTCCTGCGGGCAGCGACGGCGATCGCCGATGCTGAGGGGCTGGAGGCGCTGACGCTTGCGCGCCTCGCCAAGGATCTCGCAATCAAGACGCCATCGCTTTACAACCATGTCGAGAGCCTCGGCGCGTTGCGGCGTAACCTTGCTCTGGCGGGCATGCGCGAAGCCAACATCAGGATGACGCGGGCCGCGGTCGGCCTGGCGCGCGTCGAAGCGCTGGTCGCGCTCGGGCGCGCCTACCGCATCTTCGCCGCCGACCACCCCGGCCTCTATGCCGCATCGCTTCAGGCCGCGCCGGCGGACGACGAGGCACTGACGCGGGCCGGCAACGAGGTCGTTGCCACGATCCTGGCGGTGCTCGCCGGCTACGGCCTCGAGGGCGACGACGCCCTGCATGCAACGCGCGGCCTGCGGGCGATCATCCACGGTTTTGTCTCGCTGGAGGCTGCGGGCGGTTTTGGCCTCTCTCTCGACCTCGGCGAGTCGCTGGAACGGCTGCTGCGCGCCTTTGCCGGGGGGTTGGAAAGAAGCGCCTAGGCCCGTCCGCTCAGGGCCTGGCGGGCGATTTTCCAGCCTGCCGCCACGCCGACAAGCCCGAGTGGAATGAAGGCGAGGAACAGCCACGCGGCGACGCCGGCCGAGGTTTCGGCCGAAAGCCCTTCGGAGAAGCCGCCTGCGTTGGCCACGATCCCGGTCGTGGCGGCCCCGATAGCGTAGCCGATGCGCTGCATCGTCGGCACCGCGGACGAGGCCACGGTCCGCTCCTCGTCGGGCGCGGCGGCGACGATGATGCGGGTGACGAACGGCCAAGCGATGCCGAAGCCGCCGCCTTGCAGGACCGCGCAGACGAGGATCAGCGGGATGGAGCCCATGGGCACCGTCCAGGCGAAGCCTGCGATACCGAGGGCGATCATCGCCGTTCCGCCTGCAATGATCAGCGGTTCGCGCTTCGGCGCGGCGTTGGCGACGAGGATCGAGAGGATCGACCAGGCGATCGACTCGGCGGCGATCACGTAGCCGGCCGTCAGCACGGAGACACCGTGCAGGGTGGTCAGGATCAGCGGCCCGTAGATCGCGAAGGAGCAGGTGGCGACCGAAAATGCGGCGACGACCGTCATGCCGGTTCCGACCGGGGTGCGCCAGTCGAAAAGCCGGGATGGGAACAGGCGCGAGCGCGGCCGCATTCCGTCGATCGCGAAGAAACCGACGAGGCATGCGAGACCTCCAGCCAGCAGGAGCGACGAGCGCAGCCGCTCTATCTGGACGCCGGCCAGGGCAACGAGCGAGATGGCCACCGCAAGCATGGCCAGCGCCGCAAATGGGAAAGGCGGGGCTTCGCCGCCGCTGGTTTCCGTTGCGCGCGGCCCGCGCAACACGACCAGCGTGGTCATGGCCATGGCCATGCCGCCGAGCGAAAACGCTCCGAAGGCATAGCGCCATGAAAGCGTCTCGGCAAAGATCGCGCCGATCAAAGGGCCCGCGAAGGCCGAGACGCCCCACACGGCGGACATGATGGCGAAAAGCTGGGGCCAGATCCTGCGCGGGAACAGGCGTTCGACCGACACGAACGCCAGCGCAACCAGTGCGCCCCCGCCGAGACCTTCGATCAGGCGGCCGGCGAGGAACCACTCCATGCCGGGTGCAAGGGCGCAGACCGCGGCGCCGCAGGAATAGAGCATCGCCGCGCCTGCCATGTTGCTCCTGAGCGGCAGATAACTGACGAGGCGCCCGGCCGCGGCGCCGGTGACGATCGACCCGAGTTCGTAGATCGCCAGCGACCAGCCGACCAGCTGCACGCCGGACAGGTCGCGCACCATCGACGGCATGACCGTGGCGATCATCGTCTCGTTGGTCGCGTGCAGAAGGATGCCGAGGCTGATGAAACAGAAGCGCCCGAGGTCGCCGGAGCGCCAGAGCGCATGCCAATCGACAGTGTTGTGCTCGGCGGACGGCATGGAGGCTCCGGGATCGTCCGGACCTAACGCCGTGCTGATGCCTCCATCAAGACGCACGGCGCAGCCAAAGGCTGCGCCACGCGGTATCGAGACCGGTCGGGCCGACGATCAGCCGGCCGGCTGCAGCCTGAACTCGGCCACGCCGACGGCGAGGTTCAGGCCGGTCTGGCCCTGGATGCTCAGCGGCTGCAACGCGATGGTCTGGGACGAGCCGCCGATCAGGACATTGGCTCCGGCGCCTATCGCCGCAGTCGCCTCGGCGGACGCGCCGACATAGGAGCCGGCAAGCGCACCGGCGGGCCATGGGCTCGCCGTTGGTGCCCAGACCACCCACTTCATGACGCTCTCGCCCGTGACGCCGATGTCGATGCCGACCTTGTTGACGACCCCGACATAGGCTTCGTTCGGCGCGTCCCCGGCCGGATCGAACACGCAGCTCATCTCCTTGGACGAGCCGAGGATGAAGCCGGCGCCGCCTTCGATCGTGCAGTCGAGGACGCCGACTTCGGTGCGGTCCTGCGCGGAAACGGGCATGGCGGAAAGACCGGCGGCGACAGCGGCCGCGGCAATGAGGGTAAGACGCATCGGGGGAACTCCTTGTCTCTGGGTGCCGGTTAACCCGGCCCAGCCGACAAGGTTCCGGGTTACGCCCCGCGGGTGCGGGACAGGCCTTCGGTCGCCGGCGTGTACTTCGGATCGAGCTGCGCTGCGCGCGCGTAGGACTTGGCGGCACGTGCCTTGTCGCCGCGCCGCTCGTAGATCAGCGCCTGGTTGGCCCAGCTTTCCGCCACACGGTCGTTCAGCTTGATCGCCATGTTGAAGTCGGTGAACGCGTTTTCCTCGTCGTTCATCGCCAGGTAGGAGATGCCGCGGCCGTTGTAGGGCTCGGGCGAATCCGGCGAGAGCGAGATGGCCGTCGAGAAATCCTCGATGGCGAAAGCGTGCTGGGCCTGGCTCTGGTAGATCAGCCCCCGGCGGTGATAGGCGCGGCCGTCGGTCGTATCGAGCTGGATCGCGCGCTGGAAGTCGTTGAACGCCTCGTTGACGCGGCCCGCCTTCCGGTAGAGGTCGCCGCGCCCGATATAGGCGGCGTCATAACTCGCGTTGATCTGGATGGAGCGGTTGTAGTCCCGAAGGGCTGCCTGCTGGTCGCCGAGGAAGCGGTAGATCAGCGCACGATTGGCGTAGGCCTGATAGAAGGACGGGTTCAGCTCGATGGCCTTGTTGAAGTCGTTCAGCGCCTCGCGGTACTTGCCGCCTTTGCCATAGGCCGAACCGCGAACATTGTAGGCTTCGGGATCGCGCTGGTTGCGTTCGATCACGGATGAAAGCGAGGAGATGTTCTCCTCCGATCCCTGGGCGATGTCGATGGCGGCAACCTCGCCGACCGCGGCGGTCTGGCAGGCGGCAAGCGGCAGCGTCGCGACCAGCGCAAGCATGGGTGCGCTGAGGCGCCAAAAAGACTGGCGCCGGTCGACGGTCAAACCTGCCATGCCGCATTCCCTCTCACTTTTCCGGTCGCCGCGAGGATGCGCGGGCCGAAATAAAAAGGCGGCAGCGATTCCTCGCGCCACCTTTCCGCTATCCCCGAATTGAGGACGAATATTGACGGCTCAACGTGCCGCGGGACGTGCAGCCGCGGGACGCGGGCTCGGCAACAGGCCTTCGCGCTGTGCACGCTTGCGCGCCAGCTTGCGGGCGCGGCGGACCGCTTCGGCCTTCTCGCGTGCGCGCTTCTCCGAAGGCTTCTCGTAGTGGCCGCGCATCTTCATCTCGCGGAACACGCCTTCGCGCTGCAGCTTCTTCTTCAGGACGCGCAGCGCCTGCTCGACGTTGTTGTCTCGTACAAGTATCTGCACGTTACATCCTATGGCTCGGTATCGGGTGGATCGGGACCCGCAAAAGTCCTGTCCCCGCGGCGGCCTCCACCGCGAATTGCGGCGGCTGTTATCAGAACAGGCCTTATTTGTCCACAGGTGACGGGTTCAGACCCTGGCTTCAGCGCGCGGCGTGGGCCGTTGGCAACAACTCGAACACGCCGTAGAACTCGCCGTAGTCGCAGGTCAGCTCCTCGCCGGCCGCGATGTCGCGGGACGCCACGCCGCCGCTGTCGGCCGAGAAGTCCGTGTTCGGGTCGTCGGAATGGTTCATGAAGCGGCCATTGTCGGCGTCATAGACGATGTGACCAGGAAAATCGGCGCTGGGATAGCAGTAGCGATCGAAGAACTCGCGGAGATGGGCTGGCGCGGCGCGGTACCTTTCCAGCGGGATCAGGCGGTCGAAGTCGGGCTCGAGGCGCCAGATTGCCGCGCCCTTGGCGATCGGCTCGGCCGCGAAGACGCCGACGCCTTCGATCGCGCTTTGAGCCACATATGTCCGCACCAGCAGCATGCGCCGCGATCTCCGCTCCGACTGCGTCAGCGATGTGGCAAAGCCGCGCGAAACTCAAGCGCCCGCGCATGACGATGCACATCACGAAAGATGACGAACAGCTTCGGTGACGAGCGATTATCGGACAGGTCGACATGCCGGCGCGGATCGGCTATCCGGCTCGCCCCTCAAGGACGAACCGGAATCCACCCATGCGATCGATGTTCGGCGGCATCGACTTCGGCACGTCCAATTCGACGGTCGGCATCGTCCGCGACGGCGCGGCACGGCTTTTGCCGCTGGAAGGCGATCACGTCACGCTGCCGAGCGCCATCTTCTACAATTTCGAGGACGGCCGGACCTATTTCGGCCGCCGGGCCATCGACGACTACACGGCCAACTCGGAAGGGCGGCTGCTACGCGCGCTGAAGAGCGTGCTCGGCACCTCGCTGATCAACGAGAAGACGCGCGTCCAGGCGCGCCAGCTTGCCTTCACCGAGATCATCGGTTCGTTCATCGCCCACCTGAAGTCGCGGCTGGACGGCGCGAATGGGAGCCCGACCGAGAATGTCGTGCTCGGACGCCCGGTCCGGTTCGTCGACGAAGACGAGGCGGCGGACCGGGACGCGCAGGACGCGCTGGAGAAGGCGGCGCGGGCGCAGGGTTTCCGGCACATCGCCTTCCAGTTCGAGCCGATCGCCGCCGCGCTTGACTACGAGCAGTCCGTGGAGCGCGAGGAGATCGCGCTGATTGCCGACATCGGCGGCGGCACTTCGGACTTCTCGGTCGTGCGCGTCTCGCCGGAGGCGCGGCGGCGCAGCGACCGGCAGGGCGATGTGCTGGCCAACATGGGCGTGCACATCGGCGGCACCGATTTCGACAAGCTGCTATCCATGGCAGCCGTCATGCCGGCGCTCGGCTTCGGTACGCCGACGTCCGACGGCAAGCGAAACCTGCCGGTCAGCTACTTCTTCGATCTCGCCACCTGGCAGCGCATCAACCTGCTCTACACCAACAGGGCGGCGACGGATCTGCGCCAGATCATGCGGGAGGCGGCGCGGCCGGATCTCGTCGCCCGCATGATCGACATCGTCGCGCATCGGCAGGGACACGCGCTGGCGGGCCGGGTGGAGCGGGCCAAGATCGCGCTGACGGACGCTGACGAGACGAGGATCGACCTGCCGCTGTTCGACGGCAGGCTCAGCGTACCGGTGTCGGCCGACGGCTTGCGCGACGCCATCGAGAACGCCGCCGACCGCGTCGCGGCGACCGCCGCGGCCACCGTCGCCGCGGCGGGACTCACGCCGGACCGCGTCGACACGTTGTTCCTCACCGGCGGTTCAACCATGATCCCGCTCGTGCGCCAAGGGCTGACAGCGCTGATGCCCGGGGCCCGCATCGTCGAGGGCGACGTGTTCGGCAGCGTGGGGCTGGGCCTGGCGCTGGACGCGGCACGACGTTTCACCTGACGGGCCGCGGCGCAAAAAGGCAAACGCCGTCGCAATCAGCGCAAGGGTGGTTCGGCCGTTCGGCTAGTGCTAGATCACAGGCGCCGGGCCGTTCCCGGGTCCATTCGAAAGGCCGTCCTCGATGCGGAAATTCTCCGTCTTTGCGATCGCGCGCGAGGCGATGCGCGGCCACAAGGGATGGGAGGAGCAGTGGTCCTCGCCCGAACCGCGCAAGGAATACGACGTCATCATCGTCGGCGCCGGCGGCCACGGTCTCGCGACCGCGTACTACCTTGCCAAGGAACACGGCATCACCAATGTCGCGGTGCTGGAGAAGGGCTGGCTCGGCGGCGGCAACACCGGCCGCAACACCACGATCATCCGCTCTAACTATCTCTACGACGAGAGTGCCGGCATCTACGACCACGCGGTCAAGCTGTGGGACGGGCTTTCGCAGGATCTGAACTACAACGTCATGTATTCTCCGCGCGGAGTCATGATGCTCGCGCACAATGTGCACGATATTCAGGTGCTGAAACGGCACGTTCACGCTAACCGCCTGAACGGTATCGACAATGAGTGGATGACGCCGGAGCAGGCGAAGGAATTCTGTCCACCTCTCAACATCTCGAAGTCGGCGCGCTACCCGGTCGTCGGCGCGACGCTGCAGCGGCGCGGTGGCACGGCGCGCCATGACGCGGTCGCCTGGGGATATGCGCGCGGCGCCTCCGACCGTGGCGTCCACATCATCCAGAACTGCGAAGTGACCGGCGTGCGCCGCTCGCCGAGCGGCCACGTGACCGGCGTCGAGACCTCGCGCGGCTTCATCGGCGCGAAGAAGGTCGGCGTCGTCGCGGCCGGACATACGTCGGTGATCATGGACATGGCCGGCGTGCGTATGCCGCTCGAGTCCTATCCGCTGCAGGCACTGGTGTCGGAGCCGGTGAAGCCGGTCTTCCCCTGCGTGGTCATGTCCAACACGGTGCACGCCTACATCTCCCAGTCTGACAAGGGCGAACTGGTGATCGGCGCCGGTACCGACCAGTATACGTCCTATTCGCAGACCGGCGGACTGCACATCCTCGAGCACACGCTGGAAGCGATCTGCGAGATGTTCCCGATCTTCGGCCGCATGAAGATGCTGCGCTCCTGGGGCGGCATCGTCGACGTCACGCCGGACCGCTCGCCGATCCTCGCCAAGACGCCGGTGCCGGGCCTCTACGTGAACTGCGGTTGGGGCACGGGCGGCTTCAAGGCGACGCCGGGTTCGGGCCATGTCTTCGCGCACACCATCGCCAGGGACGACCCGCACCCGATCAACGCGCCCTTCACCATCGAACGTTTCCGCACGGGCCGCCTGATCGACGAGGCGGCGGCGGCCGCGGTCGCCCACTGATGGTTCCCGAGTCCGCATTTCTGGCGGTCTCCGCGCTTTTCGCCCCCGTGGGCGAGAAGAGCCTGTTCCATGTCCCGTCGACGGACGAGTTCCGGCAGCAGTTGATCCAGCGCACCGATCGCGAGCAGGGCTGGCCGTTCTCGGTCGACGAGGGCTATCTGTCCTGCGTCTACGTGATGGGCGAGCGCACGGTCTATTTCGCCGAGGTGCCGCCGGACGAGGAAGACGACGAGGAAACGACCGGCCGGGCCGTCGTGGTCTCCACCGACCCGCTCGACCTTGCCTTCGTCAACATCGGCGCGAACGATCTTTTCGCGCCGTTCTCCGGCCTGGCCGACCTCATCCCCATGCTCGCGCCGTTCGAGCGACTGGGACGGCGGCTTTGCGACCAGCCGCAGGGATCAACGATGGGGCCGGGAGAGCTATGATGACGCTTCCCGCCTTCGCCGTCGCGGCGGCCGCGCCGTTCATGCTCGTCGCCGAGCCGCAGGAAGGCTTTGACGACATCGTCAACAGGATGCCGCTGTCGCGTGCAGATACGGCGCACGAATGGCCGTTCTCGATCGACGCGGGGGAACTCGCATGCATGGTCTTCGCCGGCAGGCGAACGGTGCTTTTCTCCGAGGTCCTGACCGACGAGGAGTCGGGCGAGATCGGCAATATGACGCTGCCGCGCTCGGTGATCGTGACGGTCAATCCTTTCGAGCTGCTGGCTACCGTCGAGCACCGCGAACTCTACGCGCCCTATGACAGCCTCGAAACGCTCATCAAACGCCTCGCGCCCTTCGTGACCATGGGCCTCGAAATCTGCCCCGGCCAGAAAAAGCCGGACGACATCTGAGGTCGAACCACTGCCATGCTGCTGATCCGCTGCCCCTATTGCGAAGAAGAGCGTCCGGAACTGGAGTTCCGGCAGGCCGGCGAAGCGCATATCGCCCGCTCGGCCAACATCGCTGCCGAGAGCGACGAGGCCTTCGAGGGCTTCTTCTTCATCCGCTCCAATCCAAAGGGGCTCACCTACGAGCGCTGGCGGCACATGCATGGCTGCGCGCGCTTCTTCAACGCGGTGCGCGACACGGTCAGCGACAAGTTCGTGATGACCTACAAGGCCGGCGAGCCGAAGCCGGACCTGTCGAAGACCGCCAATGATTCCGGACCGGCCGCCTATGCCAACCGTCCGCCCGAGCAACTGAACGACAAGAAGCCGGCACGCACCCGCAAGGGACCATCCAAGTGAGCGACAATTTCCGCATTTCCGGCGCCGGCCGCCTGACGCCGGCCAAGACCGTCCGCTTCTCTTTCGACGGTCAGTCGATGGCCGGCATCGAGGGCGATACGCTGGCCTCGGCGCTGCTGGCCAACGGCGTCCACCTGACAGGCCGCTCGTTCAAGTACCACCGGCCGCGCGGCATCCTTTCGGCGGGCTCCGAGGAGCCGAACGCGCTGGTGACCGTCACTCGCGACGCGGCCCGCAAGACGCCCAACGTGCGCGCTCCCGTTCAGGAACTCTACGACGGGCTCGAGGCGGAATCCCAGAACCGCTGGCCGTCGCTGTCCTTCGATGTCGGCGCGGTCAACAATTTCGCATCGCCGATGTTTTCGGCCGGTTTCTACTACAAGACGTTCATGTGGCCGAAGGCCGCCTGGAAGCGGCTCTACGAACCGAACATCCGCGCGGCGGCCGGCCTTGGCAAGTCTCCCGACCAGCCGGACCCGGACCACTACGCCTCGCGCTACGCACATTGCGACGTGCTGGTTGTCGGCGGCGGCCCGGCCGGCCTCGCCGCGGCGCTCGCGGCGGCCGAGAGCGGCGCGCGCGTCATCCTCTGCGACGAACGCGCCGGGTTCGGCGGTTCGCTGCATGCCGAGAGCGACACGACGATCGATGGCCAGGACGGTTTCGCCTGGGCGCAGGCGACGGTGGCGACGCTTGCCGCTGCGGGCGTCCGGCTTCTGCCGCGCACGACCGCCTTCGGCTACTACGCCCAGAACCTCGTAGGCCTGGTCGAGCGCGTCACTGAACACCTGGCGTCGCCCGCCAAGGACGCGCCGCGCGAGCGGCTCTGGAAGGTCCGCGCCAGGCGCGTGGTGCTGGCGATCGGCGCCATCGAGCGACACATGGTGTTCGCCGACAACGACCGGCCCGGCATTATGCTGGCCTCGGCGGCCCGCACCTACCTGAACCACTATGGTGTCGCCGTCGGCCGCAATGTCGGCGTCTATGCCGCCAACGATTCCGCCTACGCGGCGGCGCTCGACCTGAAGAAGGCAGGCGTCGGCATCGCGGCGATCGTCGACCTGCGCGACAACCCGGCCGGGCCGCTGGTCGATGCGGCGCGGGCAGCGGGCATCGAGATCAACCACGGTCGCGCCGTTGCGAAGACCGGCGGCAAGCTCCGCGTCTCGTCCATGACCATCACGCCCAAGGCAGGCGGTGCCGAACGAACGATCCCCATCGACGCGCTGCTGGTCTCCGCCGGCTGGACGCCGTCGGTCCATCTCTTCTCGCAGTCACGCGGCAAGGTTGCGTTCGACGACGCGACCCGCCGCTTCCTTCCCGGAACGTCGGCGCAGGACTGCGTCTCGGTAGGCGCCTGCGCGGGCACTGACGGGATGCAGGCGGCGGTCGACGAGGCGCTGGCGGCCGGCGAGGCGGCGGCCAGGGCTGCCGGCGGCAAGGCGCGCAAGGGCAGCAAGATCGCCGTCCAGTCGGCGGATTCGCTTGCCGGCGGAATCATCGGCGCCGCGCCGACCGAAGGTCCTGACTCCACCGCCAAGGCGTTCGTCGATTTCCAGAACGACGTGACGGCCAAGGATATCCGGCTGGCGGTGCGCGAAGGCTTCCGCTCGATCGAGCACGTCAAGCGCTTCACCACGAACGGCATGGCGACCGACCAGGGCAAGACGTCCAACCTGCATGGCCTTGCGATTGCCGCAGAGGCGCTGGGCAAGCAGGTGCCGGAGGTCGGCCTCACCACCTTCCGCGCGCCTTTCACGCCCGTGACCTTCGGCGCGATCATCGGCCATGGAAAGGGCAAGTTGTTCGACCCGACCCGGAAAACGGCGATCCATCCCTGGGCCGAGGCGCAGGGTGCTGTGTTCGAGGACGTCGGCCAGTGGAAGCGCGCCTGGTACTTCCCGAGAAAAGGCGAGGACATGCATGCCGCGGTCAACCGAGAATGCGTCACGGTGCGCAGGACGGCCGGCCTGTTCGATGCCTCGACGCTCGGCAAGATCGAGGTGGTCGGCCCCGACGCTGCGAAGTTCATGGAACTGCTCTATACCAACCCGTGGGAGAAGCTGGAGCCGGGCCGCTGCCGCTACGGCATCATGTTGCGGGAGGACGGCTTCATCTATGACGACGGCGTTGTCGGCCGGCTCGCTCCCGACCGGTTCCATGTGACGACGACGACGGGCGGCGCGGCGCGCGTCATGAACCACATGGAGGATTACCTCCAGACCGAGTTCCCGCACCTGAACGTCTGGCTGACCTCGGTGTCCGAGCAGTGGGCGGTCATCGCGGTGCAGGGGCCGAACTCGCGGAAGATCATCGAGCCGCTGGTCGAGGGCATCGACATGTCCGACGATGCGCTGCCGCACATGTCGGTGCGCGAGGGCAAGATCTGTGGCGTGCCGACGCGCCTGTTCCGCATGTCGTTCACGGGCGACCGCGGTTTCGAGGTGAACGTGCCGACCGACTACGGGCAGGCGGTCTGGGAGGCGCTGTGGGCCGAAGGCCAGAAGCACGGCGCCTGCGCCTACGGCACCGAGGCGATGCACGTGCTGCGCGCCGAGAAGGGCTACATCATCGTCGGGCAGGACACCGACGGCACCGTCACCACCAACGACGCGTCGCTCGACTGGGCGGTGGGCAAGAAGAAGGCCGACTTCGTCGGTATCCGCGGCATGGCGCGGCCCGACCTCGTGGCGAAGGGCCGCAAGCAGCTGGTCGGTCTCAAGACCAGGGACCCGAAGGTGGTGCTGGAAGAGGGCGCGCAGATCGTCGCCGACCCGAACCAGCCGGTGCCGATGAAGATGCTCGGCCATGTGACGTCGAGCTACTGGTCCGAGAATTGCGGCCGTTCGATCGCCATGGGCCTGGTCGCCGGCGGGCGCGACATGATGGGATCGACGCTGTACGTGCCGATGCCCGGCCGGACAATCGAGGTCGAGGTGACCGGCATGGTGTTCTTCGACGAGAAGGGGGAGCGGCTCAATGGCTAAGGCTGCTGCGAAGAAGACTGCGGCCTCGCCGTCGGCCGAGCGCCGCGCGAAACATGCCGGACGCACCATTCGCAACGCCGCGGTGACGGTCGCCGTGCTGCCGCCCGCCGATCGCATCTCGCTGCGTGCGCCGGCAGCCTCGGTCGCGGCGCTCTCCAAGTCGCTGAAGATCAAGCTGCCGACGAAGCCGAAGTCCTCGGCCAGCGAAGGCAAGCGCCACGCGCTTTGGCTAGGGCCGGATGAGTGGCTGGTGATCGATGACGGCGGCGCCGACCCTCTGGTCGACGTTGCCGGCGTCAAGCAACTGCATTCGGCCGTCGGGGTCTCGCATCGCAATGTCGGTGTTTCGGTTTCGGGACAGGGCGCGGAGGACACGCTGTCCGCAGGCTGTCCGCAGGACCTGTCGCTGGCCGCATTTCCGGTGGGCGGGTGTTCGCGAACCATCCTCGGCAAGGTGGAGGTCGTTCTGTTCAGGACTTCCGAAGACGCCTTCCGGGTGGAATGCTGGCGGTCGTTCTCCGACTACCTGATGGATTTCCTCGAAGACGCGGCTGGCGACGCCGTCCACTGAAGGGCTTGTACCTTCCGCCTGCGGTGCCAATATCCGCCGCAGGAGGCGCTCATGCCCGACAAGAATCCGCGGAAGCCACCAAAGGCCGTCGACAAGCCGCAGTCGCCCGAAGAACTCGAGGAAGAGCTGGACGAGGGGCTGGAAGACAGCTTCCCCGCCAGCGACCCGCCATCGGTCACCTCGCATGTGGTACCGGGATCGCCGAAGCGCTCCGAGTAGCAGGCGTCAGAACAGGCTTTTCTGGGCTGGTTCAGGCGGCGCGACTGTCACGCCCTCCATCTCCAGCATGCGCAGCTTGGTGTTGACGCCACCCGGCGCCGAGAAGCCTCCGGGCCTGCCGCCGGCTGCCAGCACGCGATGGCACGGGATGATCAGCGGAACCGGGTTCTTCGCCATTGCCTGGCCGACGTCGCGCGCCACTTCCGGCCCGTGCCCGAGTTCTTTCGCCATGACACCGTAGGATGTCGTCTCGCCCCAGCCGAGGCGGCGGGTGCGCGCGTAGATCGCGCGGAAAAGCTCATCCATGGCCGGCAGGTCCAGCGCGACCGGCGTGAAGTCGATCGCCTCCCCGGCAAAGTAGCGCCGCGCCAGCTCAATCGTCCTGGCGATGGCGGGCGGCGGGTCGGCCGGCTCCGCGCCGGGCGCGCGACGGCGGATGCTGCGCTCGGCTGTTGCCGCATCGCGCTCCGGCAAGTGGAAACGCGTGATACCCCTTTCGCTCCAGGCGATCCCGCAAAAGCCCGCGGCGGTTTCAAAAACTGTGAAAAGCTGCGCGGCGCTGGCCATGGGATTACTCCTCAGAGACCGTTTCATGGTTTGATGGAAACAGCTCTGTTTCTCCGCTGGCGAGGCGATCCGCCAGGAGGACGGCGAAGGTCGATGTGGTGCATCGGCCAAGTCCGTCCGACGCCGCGGGCGTCCGTCCAGCGGGAAACCCTTCGGGCCGGGGGAATTCGGGCCAAATCCTTCGGGCTCCGGCTCGGCCGATGCACCACATCGACCTTCGCCGAAGCCCTCGGCCTTGCACCGAATTGCCTCCGGCAGAGCGATTCCATCAAACCACGAAACGGTCTAATGCCGATCCTGCGCCGAAAACCGGCGCCGCGCGACCCGAATCCGGCAGGCTACTGACAGGCCGGGCTGCCGGTGCGCCGCGTCAGACCGCTGCGATGCCGCCATCGACGGACAAGGTGTGCCCGGTCATGAAGGAGTTCTTCGGATCGGCTGCGAACATGATGACCTCGACGACCTCGTCGACCTCGGCCACCCGCTTCATCGGCACGCCGCGCGTCAGTTCCGCCAGCGCGTCGGCTTCCTTGCCGCCATGGAGCGTCACGAAGTCGTCCACCATGCGGGTGCGGGTAAACGAGGGGCACACCGCATTCACCCGGATGCCGCGCCGCGCATATTCCGCCGCTGCCGAGCGCGTGAAGCCGACGACGCCATGCTTGGCGGCGGCGTAGACCGAGAGGTTGGGCGCGCCGGCCAGCCCGGCGACGGACGCGATGTTGACGATCGCCCCGCCCTGGCCGCGCTTCCTGAACTGCGCCTCCATCACCGGAAGCTGGTGTTTCAGGGCAAAGAAGACGCCCAGCAGGTCGATGTCGAGGATGCGCCGCGCCTCGTCCGAGCCGACCTGCGGCAGCTTGACGAAGCTCTGGGCGATGCCGGCATTGTTGATCGCGACGTCGAGGTTACCGAAGCGGGCGACGGCGAGTTCGACGAGACCGGCGGACAGCTTCTCGTCGGCAATGTCGCCGGCAAGCGTCGCGGTCTCGGTCTGCAGGCCGGCTGCGAGCTTCTCCAGCGACGGCGCATCGACGTCGGAGAGGACGAGCCGCGCGCCCTCGGCTGCGAAGCGCTCCGCCGTCCGCCGCCCCAGCCCGCCATTCGCGCCGGTGATCAGCACCGTGAGATCCGAGAACCGACCCATCATCACCTTTCAGCGTCGATCGTTTCGACGGCGAGCCTGGCTAGCAACTTGACGGCTTCGCCGTAGGTCCGCGCCTTTTCAGGATTGGAGGCATTGCCGTCGAGCGCACGCTTGTAGACGCCCTGGCATATCGCGCCGAGGCGGAAGAACGAGAACGCAAGGCAGAAGGTCCAGTTGTCGATGCGGTCGATGCCGCGCCGCCGGCAATAGGCTTCGACATAGGCTTCTTCCGAAGGCAGGCCGTGGCCGGCGCGATCGATGCCGCCAAGGCCCCGGAAGCCCGAGACGTGCGGCAGACGCCACTGCATGCACTGGTAGGCGATGTCGGCATGCGGATGGCCGAGCGTCGAGAGTTCCCAGTCGAGCACGGCGACGACTTCGGGGCGGTCCGGCGCGAACATGATGTTGTCGATGCGATAGTCGCCGTGGACCAGCGCGACCCGGCCGTCGTCGGCCGGCAGATGTTGTTCGAGCCAGGCGATCAGCCTGTCCATGTCGGCGACCGTGCCCGTTTCCGAGGCGCGGTACTGGCTCGTCCAGCGCGTCAACTGGCGCTCGAAATACGAGCCCGGCTTGCCGTAGTCGGCGAGGCCGGCGGCCTCGACGTCGACCCCGTGCAGAGCTGCCAGCGTCGCGTTCATGGCGTCGTAGATCGCCGCGCGGTCGGCGTTGTCCTTCGCCTCCGGCACCGCCGGATCCCAGAAGATGCGGCCCTCGACGAAGCGCATCACGTAGAACATCCGGCCGATGGGCGAATCTTCCCCGGACAGGTGCATGACAGGCGGCACCGGCACGTCCGTCGCCGCGAGCGCCTTCATGACCCTGTACTCGCGGTCGACCTGGTGTGCCGATTTCAGCAGCTGGCCGGGCGGCTTTGCGCGCAGCACGTAGCGACCGGTGTCGGCGGTGACGAGGTAGGTCGGGTTGGACTGCCCGGCCTTGAACTTCTCGACAGACCGGAGCCCGCGGAATCCATCCACCTGGCGCTCGAGATAGGGGGCGAGCGCGGCGGCATCGATCGCGTTCGGGTCGGTCATGCCGTTTCCCGCGGTTCGCGCATGGTCAGGGTCTGCCAGCGTGCGGTGAGGGCCGGCTTTGCCGCGTTCTCGATCTCGATCGTCACATCGTAGGTGAACTGGACCCAGCCGGACGGCCGCGCCAGGAAGTCGGCCAGGACGAAGCGGGCGCGGATCCGCGAGCCGGATCTTACCGGCGCCACGAACTTGATCTTCTCGAAGCCGTGGTTGATGCCGACATTGGCGCCTTCGAGGCGGGGCAAGGTCTCGAAGGTCATCGCGGAAAGAAGCGACAGCAGCAGGAAGCCGTGTGCGATCGTGCCGCCATAGGGGGCCTCGCGCGTGGCGCGCTCGGGATCGACATGGATGAACTGGTGGTCGTCCGTGGCGTCGGCGAACTTGTCGATGATGTCCTGGCTGACGACGCGCCACGGCGATACGCCGAGTTCGGTTCCCTTGGCGGCCGCATATTCTTCGAGCGTGAGAGTATTCACGGGGACGGTCCCACCTGCTGGCGCGTCATTCCTTGAACAGCGACATCCCATGCTGGACCGACTGACCGCCGTCAATCGGGATTATCGCACCCGTGACGTAGCTGCCCGCCTTGCCGCACAGGAACAGCGCCGCCCCGGCGATATCGCTCGGCACGCCGATGCGTCCAAGCGGCACCCGCGCGCCGACCTTCTTCGCCTTCTCGTCCGTACCTGTCGCGAACGCGGTCATGCGGCTCTGGAATGGGCCGGGCGCGAAGGCGTTGACGGTGATCCGCCGGCCAGCGAGTTCGTTGGCGAGCGTCTTTGTCAGGTGGTGAACCGCGGCCTTCGAGGCGGTGTACGAATAGGCTCCGTCGGCGATCGGCTGCGTGCCCATCACGGAGCCGAGGTTGATGATGCGGGCCGGGTCGTCGTCGCTTGCGCCGGCAGTCAGCAGCGGCAGCAGTTCGCGCGTCAGGTGGAACAGGCCGGTGACATTGACGTTCAGGACGCGCGCCCAGGCCGCGTAGGGGAAACGTTCGATCTCCTCGCCCCAGGACAGGCCGGCATTGTTGACGAGGATTTCGAGCCTGTCGGTGCGCCTGCGCACCTCCTCGACCATCGCCGCGATGCCGGCCTCGCTCCCGACGTCGCCGGCGAAGCCCTCGGCACTGCCAGCTAGGCCCATCGCGTTGATCTCGGCCGCGACCCGCTCGCATTCGTTGCCTTTGCGGGAGGCTATCAGCACGCGAGCACCGGCTGCCGCGAAGCCGGTCGCCACCATCGTGCCGATGCCTGAGGCGCCGCCGGTCACCAGCGCCGTCTTGCCCGCAACCGAAAACAGGTCGTCCAGATAAGACACGTCGTTTCCTCCCTCGGCCGGTCGTGCAGTGCCGGCGCGTTGACAACATACCCGGTAGTATGTTCATCATTCGGGCATCCGTAAAGGCCCGCCGCCGACGACATCGGCGAACAATGAACGAGGGCCGCGGACAGGGAGGAAGCCGCCGCCGATGACGCTCAGCGTCCGCGAGCACGTTCAGGACGATTCCCGCGCAGACATCCTGCGCGCGGCGGCCTTCTGCTTCATGGAGCGGGGCTACGACGCGACGTCGATCGACGATGTCGCCCGCCGTCTCGGGGCCACCAAGGGCCGCATCTACCACTATTATCCTTCCAAGGCCGACCTGTTCGCCGACGTCTACCGATCCGGCATGGACATGAACTACGCGGCCATCCAGCCGCTCGTTGCGCTCGCCTTGCCGCCAGTCGACAAGTGGCGGCGCATGGCCATGGCCCATACTTACCAGATGATCCGCACGCGGCCTTTCCAGCGCGCCGTCTGGGAAGGCGTCGAGCTGACGCTGCGCGGGTCGACGACGCCGGCCCAGCGCGAAGTGCTCGGCGAACTGCTCGACTACCGCAACCGCTACGGCCTCTTCTTCCGCGAGGTGATCGAGAAGGCGCGAGACGACGGCGTGATGGCCTTCCAGAACCTCAGCATCGCCAACCAGCTGATGCTGATGACGCTCAACTCGCCGATCTTCTGGTACAAGCCGCGCCCCGGCGAGACGGAGGCGGAACTCGCCGACATCGTCGGGCAGGTCGTCGAGTGCGCGTTGCGCGGGCTGGGGCATTTCGAAGGAGTGAAGGCATGACGGCGATGGACCTCGGGATGACCGAGAAGGTGAAGCCGCTGCATGCGCGCGTGGCGCAGATGGTGCGCGACGAGATCCTGCCGCTTGACGAGGAGTTCCTCGCGGAAGTCGGCAAGGATGGCGACCGGTGGTCCTACACCAAGCGACAGTCGGAGATCCTCGAGGGACTGAAGAAGAAGGCGCGAGAACGCGGGCTGTGGAACTTCTGGCTGACCGGCTCGGACCGCGGCTACGGGCTGACCACCGTCGAATACGCCTATCTCGCCGAGGAGATGGGCAAGGCGCATCTCGGCGCGGAGACTTTCAACTGCTCGGCGCCGGACACCGGCAACATGGAGGTTCTGGAGCGCTATGGCGCCGAGGATCACAAGAAGCGCTGGCTGGAGCCGCTGCTCGAAGGCAAGATTCGCTCGGCCTATCTCATGACCGAGCCGGATGTGGCTTCGTCCGATGCGACCAACATCGCGATGCGCTGCGAGCGGCATGGCGACGAATACGTGCTGAACGGCGAGAAGTGGTGGTCGTCGGGCGCCGGCGACCCGCGCTGCGCGATCTATATCGTCATGGTGCGGACCGGTGGCGAGGACCGGCACCGCCAGCATTCGATGATCCTGGTGCCGGCCGACACGAAGGGCGTCGAAAAGCTGCGCGCGATGAAGGTCTACGGCGACGACGATGCGCCGCACGGCCACCTGCATCTGCGGTTCACCAATGTCCGCGTGCCGGCCTCCAGCCTGATCCTTGGCGAGGGCCGTGGCTTCGAGATCGCGCAGGGGCGCCTTGGCCCCGGTCGCATCCACCATTGCATGCGGGCGATCGGCCAGGCCGAGATGGCGCTGGAAATGATGTGCCGGCGCTCGATGCGGCGCGAGGCGTTCGGCAAGCCGCTTGCCCAGCTGGGCGCCAACTACGACATCATCGCCGAGGCGCGCATGGAGATCGAGATGGCGCGGCTGCTTTGCCTGAAGGCGGCCTGGATGATGGACCAGGGCGACAAGGTCGCGGCCGCCAACTGGATCAGCCAGATCAAGGTCGTGGCGCCCCGCGTCGCGCTGAAGGTGACGGACGAGGCCGTGCAGATGTTCGGCGCGCAGGGCATCAGCCAGGATACGCCGCTGGCGCGCTCGTGGACGCACCTCAGGACGCTGCGGCTGGCAGACGGTCCCGACGCCGTGCACCGCCGCCAGATCGCCCGGGCGGAGCTTCGCAAGTACACGCAGGAGAAGGTGTAGCCGATGAAGGCCATCGTCGCCCGCGAGTTCGCTCCCGTCGAGAAACTGGAATATGCCGACTGGCCCGAACCCGAGGCCAAGGGCAGGACGGTCGTGATCGAGTGCGAGGCGATCGGTGTCAACTTCCCGGACGGCCTCGTTGTCCAGGGGCTCTATCAGGTGAAGCCGCCCACGCCCTTCGTGCCGGGCATGGAGGCGGCTGGCGTCGTCAAGGCAGTCGGGCCGGACGTGAAGTCGTTGAAGCCGGGCGACCGTGTCGCCGCGATGCTCCAGTTCGGCGGCTATGCCGAGCGCGTCGGCGTCGACGAGACGACGGTCATGAAGCTGCCTGAGGGACTGGACGCCGCGGCGGCCTGCGCGCTGATGGTCGGCTACAGCACGTCACATCACGCGCTGAAGCAGCGGGCCCAACTCAAGGCCGGCGAGACGCTTTGCGTGCTGGGCGCCTCCGGCGCCACGGGCATCTCGGCGATCCAGATCGGCAAGCAGATGGGCGCAAGGGTCATCGGCGTCGCATCCACCGAAGAGAAGCGGGCGATCGCCAGAGAGGCCGGCGCCGACATCGTGCTCGGGTACGAGAACCTCAAGGACACGCTGAAGGAGGCGACAGGCGGCAACGGCGTCGATGTGGGCTACGATCCGGTCGGCGGCGACGCATTCGACGCGCTCGCCCGCTCGATGGCCTGGAAGGGGCGGCTGCTGGTCATCGGTTTCGCGTCGGGCAAGATCCCGCAGTTCCCGGTGAACCTCTCGCTGGTCAAGGGCTTCAGCATCGTCGGCGTCTACTGGGGCAGCTTCACGCAGCGCGAGCCCGGGGTCTTCGCAGAGAACATGCGGGAACTCGTCGGATGGCATCTCGCCGGCAAGGTCAGGCCGCTGATCGAAGGGGTCTATCCGCTGGCCGATGCGGCGAAGGTGCTGAAACGCGTGCTGACGCGCGGCGCGACCGGCAAGCTGATCCTGAAACCCTGAGGTGACGACCATGACGATCCCGAAGGAGATGAAGGCGCTTCTGCTCAAGGGCGACGGCTACGCGACCCAGCCTTCGGGCAGCGCGCTCGAGGCGATGGAGCCTTATGTCGGCATGGGGACGATCGGCGTGCCCACGCCGACCGGCCGCCAGGTGCTGGTCAAGGTGAACCTCGCCTCGATCAACCCGTCGGACGTGATGTTCGTGAAGGGCCTCTACGGCCAGCCGCGCGCCAAGGGGCAGCCGGCCGGCTTCGAGGGCGTCGGTATCGTCGTCGCGACGGGTGACGATCCCGGCGCGAAGGCGCTCGACGGCAAGCGCATCGCGTTCGCCACCGGCCTGAGCAACTGGGGTTCGTGGGCGGACTATGCCGTCGCCGATGCGCTGGCCTGCATTCCGCTGATCGACGGCATCCGCGACGCGGACGCCGCCGCGATGATCGTCAATCCGCTGACCGCCATCGCCATGTTCGGCATCGTCAAGGACGAGGGCGAGAAGGCGTTCATCCTGACGGCCGGGGCCAGCCAGCTGTCCAAGCTGATCATGGGCCTCGCCCGCGAGGAAGGTTACCGGCCGATCGCCATCGTGCGACGGGACGACCAGATCCCCCTCCTGAAGGAGGCCGGCGCAGCGCATGTGCTGAACGCCGAGTCGGCGACCTACAAGGCCGACCTCCGCGCGGTCTTGAAGGCCGAGCAGCCGCGCGTCTTCCTCGATGCGGTGACCGGCCCGCTCGCGTCCCAGATATTCCACGAGATGCCGCGACGCTCGCGCTGGATCGTCTACGGGCGGCTCGACCCCGAGACGACGGCGATCCGCGAACCGGGCCAGCTGATCTTCCAGAACAAGAGGGTGGAAGGTTTCTGGCTGACCGAATGGATGCGACGCTCGCCCGAGAAACGGGTCGAGGCGATCCGCGACGCGCAGAAACGCTTTGTCGACGGGCGCTGGCAGACGGATGTGACCGCGGTGGTTCCGCTGGCCGAAGCCATGGCGCGCGTGCCGAAGGAAATCGCCAAGCCGAACGGAAAGGTCTTCATCGCGCCGTGAGGCGCTCCCCGGACCTCTTTCATACATCGAGAGGTCCGGATCATACATTCGCCGGTTGCAGTCGGGAACCTGTAGCCTATCATCGAGAACGAGCGCGGCGTCAGATCGCGCCATTCGGGAGGAACAACGTGTGGACGTCTTTCTACAGCTGATCGTCAGCGGTCTCGCGAATGGCTGCGTCTACGGCCTGATCGCGCTCGGCTTCGTGCTGATCTACAAGGCGACCGAGGCCGTGAACTTCGCGCAGGGCGACATGATGATGCTCGGCGCCTTCATCACGCTCGGCCTCACCAATTCCGAATTCTGGGGCCTGCCCTTCTGGCTGTCGGTGCCGATCGCAATCCTGGCGATGGCCGTATTCGGCTACGTCCTCGACAAGTTCGTGCTGCGCCACATGTTCGGCCAGTCGCAGATCGCCGTTGTCATGCTGACCATCGCGCTCGGCTTCGTGCTGCGTTTCGCGGCCGGCGCGATCTGGGGCCACGAGCCGAAGTCGCTGGAGTCGCCGATCGCAGGCATCGACGTGAGGCTGGGTGGCCTCGTGCTCGGGCTCGACGAGATCACCGTCATCGTCGTCACCGTGCTGCTGACTGCGGTCCTCTACTTCTTCTTCAACTCGACGAAGCTCGGCGTCGCGATGCAGGCCTCGTCCCAGAACCAGCTGGCGGCCTACTACATGGGCATCCCGGTCAAGCGCATCCACTCGCTGATCTGGGCGCTGGCAGGCGCGGTCGCCGCGGTGGCAGGCATCCTGTTCGCGTCGAAGGGATCGATCGACCCGACGACCGGCCTGCTCGGCATCAAGGCCTTCGCGGCAGCGGTGATCGGCGGCTTCGGCAGCCTGCCGGGCGCGCTGCTCGGCGGCCTGATCGTCGGGCTGATCGAGCCGTTCGCTTCCTACTACATCGCCGCCGGCTACTCGCAGATCATGCCGTATCTGCTGCTTTTCCTGATCCTCGTGTTCAGGCCGCACGGCATCCTTGCGCAGATCCACAGGAAGAAGGTGTGAGGGCGCGATGAGAACAGTCTTCAAGACGTCCTACGACGCCGACATCAATCTCTTCCGGCATCGCCAGCAGATGGGATGGTACGTCGTTCTGCTGGCGATCGCGCTGGTGCTGCCGTTCCTGCTCGGCACCTTCTGGCTGGGCGAGATGACCAACGTGCTGATCTGGTCGATCGCCGGCATGGGGCTGATGATCCTGGTCGGGCAGACCGGGCAGGCGAGCCTTGGCCACGCCGCATTCCTGGCGATCGGTTGCTACGCGAACGTGCTGCTGCAGGTCGATCTCGGCCTGCCGTTCATCGTGTCGTTCCCGCTCGCAGGGTTGATCGCCGGCGTCGCGGGCGCCCTGATCGCGCTGCCGATGACCAAGCTGCACGGCATCTATCTCGGCATCGGCACCCTGGCGATCTCGATCCTGACCGACGACCTGATCGTCATCGCCGAGCCGCTGACGCGGGGCGTCGTCGGGCTGTTCGCGCCGTCCATCGAGATCTTCGGCATGAAGATCGATCGTTATGGCAACCCAGACCGGTTCTACTGGCTGGTGCTGGCGGTGACGCTGTTCGTCGTCTGGGTCTACCGGAACGTCCTGCGGACGCCGCTCGGCCGCTCCTTCTCGGCAGTGCGCGACTCGGAAGTCTCGGCGCGCGCCATGGGCGTGAACATCGCGCGCACCAAGGCGATCTCGTTCGGCATCTCCTGCGCGATCACCGGCCTCGCGGGCGCGTTGATGGGGCACTTCGCCGGCATCTTCAACAACGAGACGTTCAACCTGATCATCTCCATCCAGCTGCTGCTGATGATCGTCATCGGCGGCATCGGTACGATCCACGGCGCCTTCTTCGGTGCCGCGGTGGTTGCGCTGCTGCCGCAGGCGATCGCCATGACGCGCGACCTGGCCGGCGCCCTGTTCGGGGGCGGCTCGGTCGCCATCCCGGGGCTGGAGTCGGCGATCTTCGGCGCGATCCTGATCCTCTTCATCCTGTTCGAACCGCTCGGCATCTACGGGCGCTGGGTGAAGATCAGAACCTACTTCGAGCTGTTCCCCTTCTATCGCCGCGACATGTTCCGGAGGCAGAAGAGCTACCTCAAGACGGAGCGGATGCGATGAGCCTGCTCGAAATCGACAATGTGACGCTGCGCTTCGGCGGCGTCGTCGCGGTCAACAAGGTGTCCTTTTCGGTGGAAGAGGGCGAGGTCTTCGCACTGGTCGGTCCCAACGGGGCCGGCAAGTCGACGCTCTTCAACCTCGTGTCGCGCTTCTACGACCCGGCCGAGGGCGACATCCGGTTCGACGGCAAGTCGATCCTCGGCCTGCAGCCGCACGAGATCGCCAAGCTCGGCATCGCGCGCACCTTCCAGAACATCGAGCTGTTCGAGCATGCGACCGTCCTGCAGAACCTGCTTGTCGGCCGGCACCGCCACAGGAAGGGGAACCTGGCCAGCCAGCTGCTCTTCACGCCGTTCATGCGCCGGGAAGAGCACCGGCAGCGCGAGGCGGTCGAGAAGGTCATCGAGTTCCTCGACCTCCAGGCCTATCGCGAGAAGTACATTGCCGGGCTGCCCTACGGCGTGCGCAAGGTCGTCGAAATGGGCCGGGCGCTGGCGATCGAGCCGCGCCTGCTGCTGCTCGACGAGCCGGCCTCAGGCCTGTCGGTCGAGGAGACGCAGGACGTCGCGTTCTGGATCGAGGACATGAAGAAGCAGATGGGCATCACCGTGCTCATGGTCGAGCACGACATGCACCTCGTCTCGTCCGTTTCCGACCGCGTCCTGGCGCTGGCCGACGGCAAGGCGCTGGCGCTCGGCACGGCGCACGAGGTGCAGAACCATCCCAAGGTGATCGAGGCCTATATAGGCACGACCGAGCCGGCGGAGAAGGTGGCGGCGCAATGACCCATCCGATCCCGCTCGCCCCGTCTCGCACGGAAACGCCGACCGTGCTGCAGATCAGGAACCTCGAGACGTTCTACGGACCGATCATGGCGATCCGCGGCGTCAGCCTGGAGGTACGGCGTGGTCAGATCGTCACCGTGCTCGGCGCCAACGGCGCCGGCAAGACGACGCTCCTCAAGACCGTCTCCGGCGTCATGAACCCGCAGAAGGGCGAGATCAGCTACGGCGGCGGCAACATTGCCGGCTGGGAGGCCGACCGCGTCGTCCGCTCGGGCATCGTCCACGTGCCTGAAGGGCGCGAGGTGTTTCCGCTCCTCACCGTCGAGGAGAACCTCGGCATGGGCGCCTACACGCGCAGCGACGCAGAGGGCGTACGCCGCGACCAGGAGATGGTCTACTCCTACTTCCCGATCCTCGCCGAGCGGCGTCGCCAGGCAGCTGGCACGCTCTCGGGCGGCCAGCAGCAGATGCTGGCGATCGGGCGCGGCCTGATGGCCGGTCCCAAGCTGATGCTGCTCGACGAGCCGAGCCTCGGCCTGTCGCCGCTGCTGGTGAAGGAGATATTCGCCATCATCCGCCGGCTCAACCGCGAGCAGGAAGTCACCATGATGCTGGTCGAGCAGAATGCGCGCGTGGCGCTGGAAGTCGCCGACTATGGCTACGTGATGGAGCTTGGGCGCGTCGTGATGGCCGATACCGCGCCGCGCCTGCTGCAGTCCAAGGACGTCCAGGAATTCTATCTCGGCGTGCAGGGCGAGACGCAGCGCGGGCAGAAGCGCTGGAAACAGAAAAAGACCTGGCGCTAGGGGATCGCCCCGGCCGGGAAGGGAGGAGCGCATGACGATCGCAGCGAACATGCCGACCCAGCAGGTGGTCGGCGGCCACTCGATCAACGCGGACCTGACGCGAGGCCCGTACTTCTTCGACGGTTGCGACACGCTCGCCAAGCTGTTCGTTCAGCGCTGCAAGGAACTGGGTCCGAAGATCGCGCATCGCGAGAAGGATTTCGGCATCTGGCTGTCCTATTCCTGGGCTGACTTCCTCGAACATGCACGGCTGATCGGCCTCGGTCTCGTGGCGCTCGGGCTGAAGCGCGGCGAGGTCGTCTCGGTCCTGTCGGAGGACAACAAGGAGTGGCTCTACGTCGACCTCGGCGTACAATGCGTGGGCGGCATCACGTCGGGCGTCTACACGACCGACTCCGCCAAGCAGCTGCGTTACCTGGTGGAGGATTCCGACAGCCGTTTCCTGTTCGTCGAGAATGACGAGCAGCTGGACAAGTACCTGTCGGTCAAGGACCAGATGCCGGGTCTCACGCGGGTGATCGTGTTCAACCGCGAAGGCCTGCACGGGTTCGTCGACGACAAGGTCATGTTCCTCGACGACCTGTATCGGATGGGTCGCGATTTCCTAAAGGAGAACCCGGCGCGGTTCGACGAGGAGGTGGCGAAGTCAACGCCGAAGGATACCGCGATCCTCGTCTACACGTCCGGCACCACCGGACCGCCCAAGGGCGCGATGATCACCCACGAGAACATCATGGCATCGCTTGCCGGCGCGCTGATCACGCTGCCGGTGAAGGAGACCGACGAGCAGGTCTGCTTCCTGCCGCTCTGCCACATCCTCGAACGGCTGATCACGGTCTTCATCCCGATCGCGCTGAAGTCGACGGTCAACTTCGCGGAAAGCCCGGAGACAGTGTTCGACAATGTGCGCGAGGTCAGCCCGCACGTTTTCACCGCCGTGCCGCGCGTCTGGGAAAAGGTCTACAGCCGCGTCGCGATCATGTCGGGCGAATCCACCCGCCTCGGCCGCTGGGCCTACCGGCAGGCCATCGCCGCCGGCATGAAGAAGGCCGAGTACGAGGAGGACGGCAAGGCGCCGCCCGCAGGCGTCCGGCTCGCCTACGCCTTCTGGGATTTCATGGTGCTGGCGAACCTGCGGCGCATGCTGGGCTTCGACAGACTCAGGCGCGGTACTACCGGGGCCGCGCCGATCTCGCCGGACCTGCTCAAATGGTACAAGGCCATCGGAGTCACGGTGCTCGAAGGCTACGGCATGACCGAAAGCTCGGGCGTCATCTCGCTCAACCTTGTCGAGGACTACAAAACCGGTTCGATCGGCAAGCCGGTGCCGGGTTCCGAGGTGAGGATCGCCGCCGACGGCGAGATCCAGTACCGGGGCGGCAACGTCTTCAAGGGCTACTGGAACAAGCCGGAGAAGACGGCGGAGACGGTTGTCGACGGCTGGCTCCGGACCGGCGACATCGGCCGCATCGACAACCAGGGTTACCTGTTCATCACCGGGCGCGTGAAGGACATCATCATCACTGCCGGCGGCAAGAACATCACGCCCGCCGAGATCGAGAACCGGCTGAAGTTCTCGCCCTACATCTCGGATGCCGTGGTCATCGGCGACAAGCGCAAGTTCCTGTCCTGCCTGATCATGATCGACCAGGAGAATGTCGAGAAGTTCGCACAGGACAACCGCGTACCGTTCAACGACTTCAAGTCGCTGTGCGCCGCCAAGGAAGTTCGCGAGCTGATCGGCGGCGTGGTGGAGGAAACCAACCGCGAGTTCGCGCGCGTGGAACAGATCAAGGATTTCCGTCTCATCGACGTGCTGCTCACCGCGGAGGACGAGGAGCTGACAGCGACGATGAAACTGAAACGCAGCTTCGTGGAGCAGAAGCACAAGAAGCTGATCGACGAGATGTACGGCTGAACGAGGCCGTGCAGGCAACGACCCATCGAACAGGAGGAATTGAGATGAAGTCACTTGCGAAATCCATCCTCGCCATCGGCCTCACGGCCGGACTGGCGGGCACGGCGCTCGCCCAGCAGGGTGTCAGCGACACCGAAATCGTCATCGGCTCGAACGGTGACCTGTCCGGCGTCTTCGCGCCGTTCAACGTGCAGTCGATCAAGGCCATGCAGCTGGCCTTCGACGAGGTGAATGCGGCCGGTGGCATCCATGGCCGCAAGATCAAGTTCATCGTCGAGGACCACGGCTACCAGGTTCCGAAGGCGGTCCAGAACTTCAACAAGCTGATCAACTCGGACAAGGTGTTCGCGATGATCCAGAACCTGGGCACGCCGCACAATCTGGCGGGCTTCCCGATGATGGAGGCCGCGAAGGTCGCCAACATCTCGCCGCTTACCGCCGCGCGCCAGATGATCGAGGGCGACATCACCTACAAGTACACCGGCACGTCGTCCTACTACGACCAGCTCAAGGCCGCTGTCGGCTATCTCGCGAAGGAGACCGGCGCCAAGGAAGTCTGCGCCATGTACTTCCCGTCCGACTTCGGCCTCGAAGTTTATGAGGGCACGAAGGAAAAGGCCGCCGAACTCGGCCTGAACTATGCCGCCGAGACGACGCACAAGCCGGACGACCAGGACTTCGTCGGGTCACTCACCAAGCTGCGCGAAGCGGGATGCGACATCATCTCGACCGCGGTCGGCGTGCGCCAGACCATCGTCATCCTGGGTACCGCCAAGAAGCTCGGCTGGAACGATGTCGTGTTCGTCGGCTCGTCCGCCGGCTTCAACACGGCGGTCGCCAAGGTGCCGGGCGGCGTGACCGAAGGCTACTACGCGGCGGCCGGCTGGTCGGATCTCGAAAACCGCATCGCCTCCAACGAGGAACTGCGCAAGTGGGCCGAGAGCTTCCAGGCGAAGTACAACGAGCCGCCGGGCACCGCCGCGCAGCTCGGCAAGAGCGCCGCGACGACGCTGATCAAGGGGCTTGAGGCCGCAGGCAAGGACCTGACGCCGGAGAGCTTCCAGAACGGCATGGAGACGCTTTCGTACCATGACCCGATCGCCGACGGCGACATCAAGTACGGCCCTGGCGACCATCAGGGTGGCGACGACATCGTCATCTCGAAGATCGAGGGCGGCGTGTGGAAGGAAGTCGGTCGCGTCAAGTAAGGGCGACCGGTCGAACAGCGCCGCGCGGGCAACCGCGCGGCGTTTTCTTTTGCCGCTACTCGGCCGGCTCGACGTTGGTGTAGGCGGCTTCCTCGAGTTCGCGCTTCAGCCGCGCCTCTTCCTCGACCTTCGGCGTGACGAAGCGGCCGAGCAGCAGATAGGCGACCGGCGTGAGGAAGAGCGTCGACACCGTCGCCAGGCCGAGGCCGCCGACAATGACCCAGCCGAGCGCGATGCGCGCCTCGGCGCCCGCACCCGTCGCCAGGATCAGCGGCAGTCCGCCCAGGATCGTACAGATCATCGTCATCATCACCGGGCGAAGCCGGATCGTCGACGCCTGCTCGATCGCCGCGCGCACGCCCAAGCCCCGGTCGCGAAGCTGATTGGCGAACTCGACGATCAGGATGCCGTTCTTCGCCATGACGCCGACCAGCAGCACGAGCCCGATCTGGCTGTAGGCGTTGAGGCTGGTTCCGGTCAGCAGCAGCGCGAAGACCGCACATGCCAGTCCGAGCGGCACGGTCGCCATGATGATTACGGCGGAGACGAAGCTCTCGAACTGGGCTGCGAGAACCAGCAGGATGATCACCAGCGCGAAGCCGAAGATCATCAGCATGCTGCTCGACTGCTCGCCGAGCGTTGCCGCCTCGGCCAGCGGGATGAGGCGCGATCCGGCCGGCAGGAGCGGGGCGGCGACCTGCTGTGCCGTGGTCCAGGCGTCGCCAAGCGCGAAGTCGCTGCGCAGTCCGGCCGTGACGGCGACCGAGCGCAGCTGCTGCTCGCGGGACAGTTGCGGCGGCACGGCGCGTTCGGTCAGCGTGGCGATCGTCGACATCGGCACGTAGCGGCCGTCCGCCGTCTTCAGGAAGATGTTCTCGAGGTCGGTCGGGTCGTTGATCGGGTTGGTGGTGGATACGAGCTTGACCGCGTAGGATCGGTCGCGGATGAACACGTCGCCGATGTCGCGTCCGTCCAGCATCGCCTGAATCGTGTCGGCGAGGCCGGTGATGTTGATGCCAAGGTCCGAGGCGCGTTCACGATTGATCTCGACGGACAATTGCGGCTGCGTCATCTCGGTGGAGAGCCTGGACTGCTGGAAGCGCGGGTCCTTTTCCAGCTCCGCGATGATGCGGATCGCCGCCTCGCCGAGTTCGCCGTAGTCGTTGCCGACGAGCGCGAACTGAAGGCCGCTGCCGGCGCCGCGGATGCCAAGGCTGTTCTGCTGGAAGGGGAAGACGCGGATGCCGGGAACCTGCCTGGCGATCTCGGCCGCTTCCGCGGCGATCTGCTGCTGTGTCCGCTCGCGCTCCGACCACGGCGCGAGCGTCAGCACGACGAACCCGCTGTTGGTGCTGCCGCCCTGGCCTGCGTTGGCGAAGGTGTTCGTCACCTCGCCGGAATCGACGAGTGGCTGAAGCAGGCGCTCCAGCGTGCGCATCTGCTGCGCCGTGTAGTCGAGGCTGACGCTCTGCGGGGCCTGGATGCGAAGCGCGACGAAGGAGCGGTCCTCCGTCGGCGTCAGTTCCTGGCGGATCATGCCGAAAGCGACCCAGGCGGCCGCGCCGAACAGGATCGAGACCAGAACGACCAGCATCGGCGCGTTGAGGCAGGCGCGCAGGCATCGCGCATAGAGAGCGGCGAGCGCGCCGCCGACCCTGGCACCGAAACCGGTACCGCCGTGGCTGTGATGGGACGACGCGGTCAACATACGCGAGGCGAGCATCGGGCAAAGCGACAGCGCCACGATGGACGACAGCAGCACCGAGATCGCCAGCACGAAGCCGAACTCACGGAAGAGGCCGCCGGTCTGGCCCGGGAGGAAGGACAGCGGCACGAAGACGGCGCAGAGCGTCGCGGTCGTGGCGATGACCGCGAAGAAAACTTCCTTGGTGCCCAGCACCGCTGCGGCGCGAGGCCCCATGCCCTCGTTGCGCCGGCGCACGATGTTTTCCAGCACGACGATGGCGTCGTCGACCACGAGCCCCGTCGCCAGCACGAGCGCCAGAAGCGTCAGAATATTGATCGAGAAGCCGGCGAGATAGATTGCCGCGATCGAGCCGATCAGCGCGACAGGCATGGCAAGGCCCGGAATGAGCGTGGCGCGCCAGTCGAGCAGGAAGAGGAAAATCACCAGCAGGACGATGGAAACCGACAGGCCGAGCGCAATCTCGACCTCATGGATCGCGCCCTGGACGAACACCGCGTCGTCGCTGGTGACGCGAATGTCCATGCCTTCGGGCAGGTCCCGCTGCAGGCGCTCTGCGGCCTCGCGCACGCCCTCGGAAATATCGAGGGTGTTCGACTGGGCCGCGCGGATGATGCCGAGCCCGATGCCAGTGCGGCCGTTTGCGCGTAGAGACGTCATGCCGAGGTCGGGTCCCAGCGTGACGGTCGCGACATCGCGGATGCGCGTCTGGCCCGAGACGACGAGCGACTCGAACTGCTCCGGCGTCGTCACGGCTGCCGTGGCGCGGACGATGATGTCCTGGTCGGTCGTGGTGATCGACCCGGCTGGCGCGTCGAAGGCGACGGACGCCAGCGTGCTGCGCAGATCGGCAACCGTGAGCCCCAGGCTCGCCAGCTTCGACTGGTCGATATCGATCCGGAAGATCTTCTCGCGGTCGCCGAACACCTGGACGTCGGCGACGCCGGGCACGGCCGAAAGCGCATCAAGGATCTCGTCCTCGACGAAGATCGTCATGTCCTCGACAGACATGCGATCCGACGTGACTGCAAGGCGCAGGACCGCGTTCGCGTTCGCGTCGGCCTTGACGATGCGCGGCGCGTCGATGTCTTCGGGCAGCTGGTTGGCCACGCGCGACAGCGCGTCCCGCATGTCGGAGGCGGCGACGTCGAGGTTGACGTTGTCGCCGAACTCGACGGTGATGCGGCTCCGCCCGAAGGACGATGTCGACGAGATCGACTTCACGCCGGAGACCCGCGACACCGCGCTTTCGAGGACGGCCGTCACCTCTCGGTCCATCGTTTCGGCTGCCGCGCCCGTGAAATCGGTCGACACGGTGACGACCGGACGGTCGACGTCCGGCAGTTCGCGGATCTCGACGCCGTAGAAGGCGGCGAGGCCGGCGACGGCGATCAGCGTGTTGATGACGAAGGCGAGGACAGGACGGCGGACGAAGAGTGCGGTGATGCCGGTTTCGGCATTGCCATTGTGGCTGTCCGTCATGTCTGCCTCAGGAACCGGCTGGGGGAGTGGTGGCGGCAGTCTGTCCGGCATCGGTCGACGTCGCCTTGCCCGCCACCAAGATCTCCGCGCCCTCGCGCACCGCATGGACGCCTTCCGTCACGACGAGGTCGCCCGGGCCGAGCGAAGCCTCCACAAGCACGCTCTCGGTGTTGCGCTGGATGATCCGAACCGTCGTGCGCTTGGCCTTGCCGTCTACGACCGCCCAGACGAAGGCGCCGTCGCTGCCCCACTGGATGGCCAGAGGACCGACGGCCGCGTACGTATCGCCGGGAAACTTCATGCCGACCTGGAAGGACATGCCGGCGCGCAACGTGTCGCCATCATTGTCGATGACGGCCCGGACGAGAAGCGTACGGCTCGTTGCGTCGAGCCGGTTGTCGACCGCGCTCACCGTGCCGTCGAATTCCTCGCTCGGCCGCGCGATCGGGAAGGCGGTCAGGGGCAGGCCGACGCGGATGGCGCTGGCGTACCGCTCGGGAACCCAGAAATCGACGATGATGCGCGAGCGGTCGTCGATGGTGGCGACCGCGGTCTGCGTTGTCACCTGGTTGCCTGTCTCGACCGGCAGGATGCCGACGATCCCGGCAATCGGCGCGACGATCGAGCGGCGCTGGAGCGAGAGCTCGGCGTCGCGCAAAGCGAGCCGGGCATTGCCGAGCGCGACTTCGGCCTCGGTGAGCTGGACAACCGTCGCCGTGTTCGAGGCGCGCAGCGCGTTGATGCGCTCCAGCTTGGCTTCCGCATCCGTGACCGCGATGCGCGCCCGATCGACAGCGATTTCCTCCGCCTCGGCATCGAGCCGGGCAATCACGTCGCCAGCCCTGACCTGCTGTCCGGACTGGACCTGCACCTCGACCAGACGGCCCGAAGCATAGGGGGATACCGTGACCGAACTGGTGGCGCGGCCAGTGCCGATCGCCGTCAGCTTGTCGTTGATGGTGGCGCTGGTGACTTCACTCGTGACGACGCCGGTGATCGGTCCGCCTGCGCCGTTGCGCTGGCGGACCTGCGTGCTGGCGCTGGCGTCTTCCGGCTGCGGCGCGCCGATCGCGTCAGCGACCCATTCGACGCCCCACCGTGCCAGGACCTCATTGGCGCCCGGGAAGAACCGGACCCACGCGGCCGCCGCAACCACGAGGATGACCAGGCCGAGGATGATCTGTTTCCAGACCGACATTCAGTTCTCCGAGTGACCACGATCCGGTGGTAGCGGCACAAGCCATACCGACCACGCGCTTGCGCCTGGACCAGTCCCTGCGCGGCCTTTATGACGTTTCTCCGGCTGTCGCGCACCCCATTTTACATGAAATTTCTGTAAGGTGACGCGCTCGTGATCCAACTGTAGATGCCCGGCCGCGGCCTAGCGCAAGTCCTCGATCTCGCGGATTCGACGCGCGCTTTCGGCGCCGAGCTGACGAGTCGTCTCCGCGATCAGCGCTTCGGCGACGACGAAAAGGGCGGCCGAGGAATCCCAGGCGGACGGCACCGCCGTGCGGCAGGCGACGACGTGGCGGGCGAACCGGGCGATGGGCGACAACCACTGGTCGGTGACCAGAACGACCTGCGCGCCACGCGACCGCGCCTTCTCCGCGAACTTCAGGAGACTTTCCTGATACCGCCTGATGTCGAGGACGACCAGCACGTCGCGCTTCGACATGTCGAGCAGGCGGTCGCGCCAGTTGAGCTCCTGTCCCTCGAGGTGGAATACGTTGGGCCGGACGATGGCGAGATGCGCCGCCATGTAGCGAGCGATCGGGTCGGTGAAGCGACCCCCGACGAGATGGATCGTCAAGCGCGGATTTGCGACGACCGCCCCGATCTCGCCGATCTGACGCTCCGACAGGTGGCTGAACGTCTCGCGAATGTTGTCCAGCGATGCCGACATCAATGGATGGCCGCCAGCCGGCCCGGCGCTCGCCGCCGATGAACGCACCAGCGGCGACTGGAGCCGTGCCGCCAGCTCTTCCTTCAGCGCGGCCTGGAAGTCGGGGTAGTTGTGATAGCCGATGCGCGCCACAAAACGCAGGATGGTCGGCGCGCTGACGCCCGCCTTCGCCGAGAACTCGGCCACGGTCTGAAGCCCAGCCATGGGGTAGTCGCCGAGCAGCGTCTGCGCTGCACGCCTTTCGCCGGACGGCATCGCATCGATCCGCTCGGCGATACTCTCGACGATGCTGACGGCCATCGACTGTTCGTTTCCCCTCCCGGAGCGCCGAAACGCGAGGCGGCCGGTCTTGTTGTGCAGTGCAAACACAAGGCGTTTGACAATGACAAAGGAACTGTATGAAATCGTCCGGAGAAGCGCAAACGGCCTTCGACCGTAACAAACGTTACAACGCGCTCGGGGACAAGAAATGGGTGGCGGAGTGGCGGCGCATGAGCGCGCCGACGCAGTGGATGTCGTCAACAAGAGCGGTGGCTCCGCCATCGTGATCGCCTGCGATCACGCCTCGAACCATATTCCCGCAAGCTTCGCCGCGCTGGGCCTTCCGCCCGCAGAACTGGTTCGCCACATTGCCTGGGACCCGGGCGCGCTGCCTGTCTCGCAGATGCTCGCGCGCGACCTCGACGCAACGCTGGTGGCGTCGCGCTATTCCCGTCTGATCGTCGACTGCAACCGGCCGCTGGACGCGCCCGACCTGATCCCGCCGGTGAGCGAGACGACGCCGATCCCCGGCAATGCCGTGCTTTCGACTGCCGATCGCGACGAGCGGCTGGCGCTCGCCTACCACCCGTTCCACGACGCGATCGATGCCGTGATCGATGAGAGGCTTGCGGCCGGGCGGCCAACCGTCCTCGTGTCCGTGCATTCGTTCACGCCGGTCTACAAGGGTCTCGCCCGCCCATGGCATGCCGGCATCATCCACGACGACGACCGGCGGATCGCCGATCCGCTGATTGCGGCGCTGGAGGCCGAGCCGGGCATTGTCGTCGGCCGCAACGAACCCTATTCGCCCGCCGACCGTGTCTACTTCACGCTGGAGCGCCACGCGCGCTCGCGCGGCCTGCCCTGCGCGATGATCGAGATCCGCAATGACGAGATCGCCGATGCGCCTGCACAGCGCCGCTGGGCCGACCTGCTCGGAAAGGCGCTGGCCGACATAGCGCAGGCTGAGCGGGACGTCGCAATAAGAGGGATGAAAGCCCGTGCCTGAGGCGATCAAGACATATGTGCGGGTGGTCGATGCCTGGAGCCGGTACACAGGTCTGATAGCCATGTACATGATCTTCCTGATGATCGGCATACTTTCCTATGCCTCGATCATGAAGGTGTTCTTCCTGCCATCCAACTGGACCGTCGAGATGGCCCAGTTCGTCATGGTGGCCTACTTCGCGATCGGCGGAGCCTACACGCTCAAGGAAGGCGAGCATGTGCGGATGGACCTTCTCTATTCGGGCCTGGCCGTGCGCACCAAGGCGCGGTTGGATATCTTCACGAGCGTCGTGCTCATCGGTTTTCTGGTGATGCTGCAGATCGGCGGCGTCTCGTCCCTGATCTACGCATTCCAGTACGGCGAGAAGAGCTTCTCCGCCTGGGCGCCGATGATGTGGCCGATCAAGCTCATCCTCAATCTGGGTATCTTCCTGATGCTGCTGCAGTCGATCGCGGTGTTCTTCAAGGATTGGGCCGTTCTTCGAGGAAAGCCGCTCGCATGAGCTACGGGCTGATCGCCACGCTGCTGTTCTCGTCGATGATGCTGCTGCTCCTGACCGGGCAGCGGATCTTCGCCGTCATCGGCTTCGTCGGCGCCGCCGCTGCGGTCCTGTTGTGGGGCGAGGGCGGGATCGAAATACCCTTCACCGCCATCATCAAGGTGATGAAGTGGTATCCGCTGCTGACGCTGCCACTGTTCGTCTTCATGGGCTACATGCTTGCGGAATCGCGCATTGCCGACGACCTCTACAAGATGTTCCATGTCTGGATGGGCGGCGTTCATGGCGGTCTGGCGATAGGCACCATCCTCATGATGGTTGTCATTTCGGCGATCAATGGGCTGTCGGTGGCAGGGCTTGCGGTCGGAGCCACGATCGCACTGCCGGCGCTTCTCAGCCGCGGCTACGACAAGGTGATGGTCACCGGCGTGATCCAGGCGGGGTCGACGCTCGGGATTCTTATTCCGCCGAGCGTTGTACTCGTGCTCTACGGCATGATCGCCCGTCAGCCGGTCGGCAATCTGTGGCTAGCTGGCGTGTTCCCTGGCCTGCTCATGGCCAGCCTCTTCATCCTCTACATCGTCATCCGCTGCCTCATTCAGCCCAACCTCGGGCCGCCGCTTCCAAAGGAAGAACGCGAACAATATACGCTTGGACAGAAGCTCGCCCTTGCCAGGGCGGGTGTCGTTCCGCTCGTCATCTTCCTGACCATGACCGGACTGTTTCTGACTGGCGTCACCAGTCTCGTCGAGAGCTCCGCTGTCGGCGCAGTCTCGTCGATCCTGGCTGCCTGGTGGCGCGGCGGCTTGAACTGGTCGATCATGCACGAGACGGTCAAGAAGACGCTCGGCATCTCCTGCATGTTCTTCTGGATCATCACAGCGGCCCTGTGCTTCGGAGCGGTCTTTGACGGCCTGGGCGCCGTGAAGTCGATCGAGGGACTGTTCCTCGGCGAGCTCGGACTGGAGCCGTGGCAGGTGCTGGTGCTGATGCAACTGACCTTCCTGGCGCTCGGCATGTTCCTCGACGACACCGCGATGCTGGTCATCGTCGCGCCGCTGTTCATCCCGCTCGCCGGGGCGCTCGGCTTCGACCTCGTCTGGTACGGCGTGCTCTACACGATCACCTGCCAGATCGCGTACCTGACGCCGCCCTTCGGCTACAACCTCTTCCTGATGCGCGCCATGGCGCCGCCGGAAGTCACGCTCCCCGACATCTATCGATCCATCGTGCCGTTCGTGGGGATCATGCTGCTCACGCTTCTGATCATCGGGCTATTCCCGGGGATCGCAACGTGGCTGCCGAACTACGTTTACTCCAAGTGACCATGCCTTTCTGATCCGTCCGTTCAAACCAGAGGGAAAAAGCCATGAAGACCATTCACAGCAGACGCAGCTTCCTGAAGAAGGCAGGCCTCGTGACCGCCGGTGCGGCCGGCGCGACGACGCTGGCCACCCCCGCCGTGCTTGCGCAGGCGCCGATCAAGTGGCGCCTTCAGACCTATGCCGGCGCGGCGCTTGGCCCGCATGTCACCAAGCCGGCCGTCGACATGTTCAACAAGGCGGCAAAGGGCGAGATGGAAATCGAGCTCTACTACGCTGACCAGATCGTCCCGACCGGCGAATTGTTCCGCGCCATGCAGGCCGGCACCATCAACGCCGTGCATTCGGACGACGACTCGATGGCCGCGCCGGTCGACATCTCGGTCTTCGGCGGCTACTTCCCCTTCGCCACCAAGCACATTCTTGACGTTCCGGTGCTGTTCAAACAGTACGGCCTCGCCGACATCTGGCGGGAAGCCTATGCCAAGGCGGGCGGCGTCGTCTGGCTCTCGGCGGCGGGCCAGGATCCCTGCCATTTCAACACCAAGAAGGCGCTGAGCAGCCTCGCCGACCTGCAGGGCCTGCGGCTCTACACCTTCCCGACCGCAGGCCGCTTCCTCGCCCAGTTCGGGGTCGTGCCGGTCTCGATCCCCTACGAGGACGTCCAAGTCGCAGTGCAGACCGGCGAACTCGATGGCATGTCGTGGTCGGGCATCACCGAGGACTACACGGTCGGCTGGGCCGACGTGACCGACCACTTCACGACCAACAACATTTCCGGCGCCTGGATCGGCTCGTGGTTCGTCAACGAGAAGAGCTGGGCTGACATCCCGGACCACCTCAAGCAGCTCTGGCAGGCATGCGTCGACGCCGGCCACACCTACCGCAACCAGTGGTACTGGGGCGGCGAGGCCAAGCTGCGCGCCACCGGCGACAAGCTGAAGCTGACCACCATTCCGGCAGCGGAATGGGCCGAAGTCGAGAACGCCGCCTTCAAGTTCTGGGACGAGGTCGCCGCCGAAGGCGAGACCAAGGCCAAGGTGGTGGCGATCTTCAAGCAGTACAACGAAATCCTGAAGAAGGCCGGCGGCGTCTACACGCAGGGCTGACAAAGGGGTATCGGACAGGCGGCCGTCGCGGCCGCCTGTTGCCGTTTGACAGCCGGCGCAGGATTTTCTGGAAAGAGCAGAACCGGGAGCGGAGGGGACGATGGCCGGAATGATGACGTTCGACCAGTTGAAGAAGGCGGTCGCCGCGGGCGAAATCGACACCGTGCTCGCCTGCGCCGTCGACATGCAGGGCAGGCTGGTCGGCAAGCGTTTCCTCGCCAAGTACTTCGTCGAGTCGGGCTACGACGAGACGCATGGCTGCAACTATCTGCTGACGGTCGACGTCGATATGGAGGTCGTGCCCGGCTACAAGGCGGCGAACTGGGAAAAGGGCTACGGCGACTTCGTCTTCAAGCCTGATCTCGCGACGCTCCGGCATGTGCCATGGCTGGAGAAGACCGCGCTGGTCCTCTGCGACCTGCTCGACCATCACACCCATGAGGACGTGCCGCACTCGCCGCGCGCCATCCTGAAGCGACAGGTCGCGCGGCTGAAGGAGCGCGGCTGGATGGCCTACATGGCCTCCGAGCTGGAGTTCTACCTGTTCGACGAATCGTATGCAGCGGCGCGCGCCAAGAACTGGCGTAACGTGGCGACCGCCTCTCCCTATGTCGGCGACTACCTCATCGGCATCACGACGCAGGAAGAGCAGGTGATGCGCGCCATCCGCAACGGGATGGAAGCCGCGGGTATTCCCGTCGAAAATTCCAAGGGCGAGGCAGGTCCGGGGCAGGAGGAGATCAACGTCCGCTACGCCGAGGCGCTGGAGATGGCCGACCGCCACTCGATCCTGAAGAACGGCTGCAAGGAGATCGCCCATGGGCTCGGCAAGTCGCTGACCTTCATGGCGAAGTACAACTACTCGCTGGCGGGCAATTCCAGCCACGTCCACAATTCGCTGTGGAGCGCCGACGGGAAGACGCCGCTGTTCTATGACAAGAAAGCCGAGCACACGATGAGCCCGCTGATGCGCTCGTGGGTGGCCGGCCAGCTCAAATACGCCAGTCAGTTCACGCTGATGCTGGCGCCCTTCATCAACTCCTACAAGCGCTTCCAGGTGGCGACCTGGGCGCCGACCCGCATCGCCTGGAGCCGCGACAACCGCACCGCCAGCTTCCGGCTGTGCGGCGAGGGCTCGAAGGGCATTCGCATCGAGTGCCGCATCGGCGGCGCCGACCTGAACCCGTATCTCGCCTTCGCGTCGCTGATCGCGGCGGGCCTCGCCGGCATCGATGAGAAGCTCGAACTGTCGAAGCCATTCGAGGGCGACGTCTACAATGCGCAGAAGCTGCCCGAAATTCCGAAGACGCTGCGCGAGGCGACGGAGCTGTTCGGCAAGTCGAAGGTCATGAAGACGGCCTTCGGCGAGGGCGTGGTCGAGCACTACGTGCACACCGCGAAGTGGGAGCAGTTCGAATACGACCGCCGCATCACGGACTGGGAGCTGCATCGCGGCTTCGAGCGGTACTGAGAAGAAGACGAGGAAACGCCATGGCCGAAACGGTCAAGATCAAATCACCCATCGACGGCTCGATCTACGCGGAGCGGCCGATCGCGAGCGACCGCGAGATTTCGGCCGCGGTCGAACGTGCCAAGGCCGCGCAGGCGAAGTGGGTCGAGACGTCGATCGCCGAGCGTGGAAAGTACATGCTGGCGATGCTCGAGGCGCTGGTCTCCATGAGCGACGAGATCGTGCCGGAACTCGCCTGGCAGATGGGTCGTCCGGTGCGCTATGGCGGCGAGTTCGGCGGCGTCAGGGAACGCACGCAGTACATGGTCGAGATCGCCGAACAGGCCCTGAAGCCTGTCATGGCCTCCAACCCGAAGGACGGTTTCCGCCGCTACGTGAAGAAGGTGCCGCTGGGCGTCGTGATGGTCATCGCGCCCTGGAACTATCCCTACCTGACGGCGGTCAACACGATCGTCCCGGCGCTGATGGCGGGTTCCGCCGTCATCCTCAAGCACGCGGCGCAGACGCTGCTGGTCGGCGAGCGCTTCCAGAGGGCCTTCGACAAGGCGGGCCTGCCGAAGGGGCTGTTCCAGAACATCGTCATGAACCACGGCCAGACCGAAGCACTGCTTGGCTCGGGCAAGATCGACCACGTCAACTTCACGGGTTCGGTCGCAGGTGGCCGCGCCATCGAGAAGGCGGCCGCCGGCACCTTCATGACGCTCGGCCTCGAGCTCGGCGGCAAGGACCCGGCCTATGTGCTCCCTGACGCCAAGATGGACCATGCCATCGCCAACCTGGCCGAAGGCGCGTTCTTCAATTCGGGCCAGTGCTGCTGCGGCATCGAGCGCATCTATGTGCACGAGAAGGTCTACGACGAATTCGTCGAGGGCTTCGTGGCCGAGAGCCGCATCTGGACGCTCGGCAGCTCCATCGAGAAGGACACGGTGATGGGCCCGATGGCGCAGGCGCGCTTCGCCGACTTCATCCGCGAGCAGAAGGCCGAGGCGCTGCGCAAGGGCGCGACGGCGCACATGCAGACCAAGGACAGCCGCGACAAGGAAGGCTCGCCCTATCTGCCGGTGGAGGTGCTCACCAACGTCGACCACCAGATGAGCGTGATGCGCGAGGAGAGTTTCGGCCCCGTCGTCGGCATCATGAAGGTGCGCAACGACGAGGAGGCGATCGCTCTGATGAACGACAGCCCGTACGGGCTGACCGCGTCGATCTGGACGAAGGACATCGAACATGCCGCCGCCGTCGGTGACCGCGTCGAGACCGGCACGGTCTTCATGAACCGCTGCGACTATCTTGACCCGGCGCTCGTCTGGACCGGCGTCAAGGACACCGGCAAGGGCGCGGCGCTGTCGTCGATCGGTTACGACAACCTCACCCGCCCCAAATCCTACCACCTGCGCGAAACCATCTGAGCCCGACACATGACCAAGCTCGTTTCCAAGTGGAACTACCCGACCACCGTGCGCTTCGGCGCCGGCCGTATCGCCGAACTGCCGGACGCGCTCGCCGCGGCCGGCATCAAGCGCCCGCTCTTCGTCACCGATCCGGGGCTCGCGAAGCTGCCGGTCGTCGCCCAGGCGCTGAGGATCCTCACCGATGCGAAGGTCCCGCACGGCGTCTTCTCCGACGTGAAGCCGAACCCGGTCGAGTCCAATCTCACGGCCGGCATCGACGTATTCAAGAAGGGCAAGCATGACGGCGTCATCGCCTTCGGCGGCGGCTCGGCGCTCGACCTTGGCAAGCTGATCGCCTTCCAGGCGGGACAGACACGCCCTGTCTGGGATTTCGAGGACATCGGCGACTGGTGGACGCGCGCCAACGCGGACGGCATCGCGCCGATCGTTGCCGTGCCGACTACCGCCGGAACCGGATCGGAAGTGGGACGCGCCGGCGTCATCACCCACGAGGCGACCCATACCAAGAAGGTGATCTTCCATCCGAAGCTCCTGCCGGCGATCGTCATCGCCGATCCGGAACTCACCACTGGCATGCCGCCCTTCATCACGGCGGGCACGGGCATGGATGCGCTGGCGCATTGCCTCGAGGCGTACTGCGCACCGGGTTATCATCCGATGGCCGACGGCATCGCAGTCGAGGGCATCAGACTGGTCTTCGAGAACCTTCCCAAGGCCTACGCCAACGGCAAGGACCTCACGGCGCGGGCACACATGATGAGCGCCGCGGCAATGGGCGCCGCTGCCTTCCAGAAGGGGCTCGGCGCAATCCACTCGCTCTCGCATCCGGTCGGCGCGCTCTACGACACCCACCACGGCATGACGAACGCGGTGTTCATGCCCTACGTGCTGGCGTTCAACCGGGACGCAGTCGAACAGAAGATCGCCCGGCTCGCCGCCTATTGCGGCATCAAGGGCGGGTTCGACGGGTTCGCCAGGGCGGTCATCAGGCTGCGCAAGGAACTCAAGGTCCCGCATGCGCTGCCGGGGCTGATCAAGGACCTGAAGATGGACGCGAAGCGCAAGGCGCTGATCGCCAACATGGCGATCGTCGACCCGACCGCCGGCGGCAATCCGGTCAAGCTCACAAAGAAGGCGGCGCTCGGCCTGCTCAATGCAGCGATAGACGGAACGACGTGAGAGGAGCGGGAGGGGAATTTAGCCGGGAAATGAATGAGCCCGGATTGATACGGTTTTGCAAACGTAGTTAACTTCAAACGCCTCGGGAGTTGCCGCGGGCTTGGCGTTCATCCGACTGTCACAGGATGAAGCTAACCCGCGATGCAGGCGTCTACAGGCGTCGGTCCAACGGAGAGATCATATGTTCAGGTTCACGGGGAAGCTGCTTTCCCTTACCGCCGCGTCGCTCATGGTGACGACGGCCATCACATCCGCACAGAGCCTTGCCGAACTCGAAGCCGCGGCGAAGGCCGAGGGCATGCTGACCACCATCGCGCTGCCGCATGATTGGTGCGGCTATGGCGCCGTCATTGCCGGCTTCAAGGCGAAGTATCCGGAAATCACGGTCAACGAACTGAACCCGGACGCCGGCTCGGCGGACGAGATCGAAGCGATCAAGGCCAACAAGGGCAACACTGGCCCGCAGGCCCCTGACGTCATCGACGTCGGCCTCGCCTTCGGTCCGTCGGCCAAGGCCGAAGGCCTGACCCAGCCGTACAAGGTGTCGACCTGGGCCGAGATTCCCGACAACATCAAGGATGCCGAGGGCCACTGGTACGCCGACTACTACGGCGTGATGTCGCTCCTGGTGAACAAGGATCTCGTCGCCAACACCCCGGCCGACTGGACCGATCTGCTGAAGCCGGAATATGCCGGCCAGGTGGCTCTGGCCGGTGACCCTCGCGCCTCCAACCAGGCCATCCTGGGCGTGCTGGCGGCTGGCATGGCTGCCGGTGGCAAGCCTGGCAAGGAGGCCGGCGAGAAGGGCCTCGCCTACTTCGCCGAACTGAACAAGGCGGGCAATTTCGTTCCGGTCATCGGCAAGGCGGGTACGCTCGCGCAGGGCGCCACGCCGATCGTCGTGATGTGGGACTACAACGCGCTTTCGGCGCGCGACACGCTGGCAGGCAACCCGCCGGTCGAGGTCGTGGTGCCGAACTCCGGCGTGCTCGCCGGCGTCTACGTGCAGGCGATCAGCGCCTACGCGCCGCATCCGAACGCTGCCAAGCTCTGGATGGAGTATCTCTATTCGGACGAAGGCCAGATCGGCTGGCTGAAGGGCTACTGCCACCCGGCTCGCTTCAACGCGATGGTCGCGGCCGGCAAGATCCCGCAGGATCTGCTCGACAAGCTGCCGCCGGCGGCTTCGTACGAAAAGGCCTACTTCCCGACGCTCGAAGAGGTCAACGACAACAAGGCTGCCGTGACCGGCGGCTGGGACTCCGTCGTCGGCGCCAACGTTCAGTAGTCGGCAATCATCCGGTCGCCCGCCCCGGCCTCGTGCCGGGGCGGGCGACCGCGGAGTTCTTCCCCGAACGGGCTTCAAGGATCCGGAATGGCCGGCGGTTCAGCTCAAGTCGCAGTGGCCAGTTCGGCGCGATGGCGTTCGCTCGCGAACTGGATCGGGCTCCTGCCTTTCGCGGTCTTCGTCACACTGTTCCTGATACTGCCGACGATGCGCATCGTCATCGGTGCGTTCCAGACGCCCGACGGCAGCTTCACGCTGGCGAACGTCCAGGCGCTGAACACGCCGTCGATCCTCGCGGCCTACTGGATATCGATCCGCATCAGCGTCGCTTCGGCCCTGCTCGGCTGTCTCGTCGGCTTCGCGATGGCGGCGGCTGTCGTGCTCGGCAACCTGCCGCAGTTCATTCGCGGGCCGCTGCTGACCTTCTCCGGCGTGGCCTCCAATTTCGCCGGCGTGCCGCTCGCTTTCGCGTTCCTTGCGACGCTGGGTCCCGTCGGCCTCGTCACGGTCTATCTGCAATCGACCTTCGGCATCAATCTCAGGATGCTCGGCTTCAACCTGCTCAGCTTCTGGGGGCTTACGATCACCTACCTGTTCTTCCAGATTCCGCTGATGATCCTGATCATCACGCCGGCACTGGACGGCCTGAAACGCGAGTGGCGCGAGGCGGCGTCAGTGCTCGGCGCCACCAACATCCAGTACTGGCGCATGGTGGCGTTCCCGATCCTGTTCCCCTCGCTCCTCGGCACCTTCGCGCTGCTCTTCGCGAACGCGTTCGGCGCCGTGGCCACGGCCATCGCGCTGACAGGCTCATCGCTGTCGATCGCGCCCATCCTGCTCTTCGCGCAGATACGCGGCGACGTGCTGGGCGATCCCCATCTTGGCTATGCGCTGGCGTTCGGCATGATCGTCATCACCGGCATCGCCAACGGCATCTACATCTGGCTTCGCGCGCGTTCCGAGAGGTGGCTCAAATGACCCGCCTCTGGTCCTGGGGTGCCCTGCTTTTCGGGCTGGTCTTTTTCGCACTGCCGCTGATCGGCATGACCGAATTCAGCCTCAAGATGCGACGCGGCGAGTATTCTTTCGACGCCTATGCCCGCGTGCTTGCCGACCCGCGTTTCCAGGAGACGTTCTCCTATTCGGTGGCGATGGCCCTGTTCACGATCGCATTCGGCATCCTGCTGGTCGTGCCGACCGCCTATTGGGTGCGTCTGCGCGTGCCGGGTGCGCGGCCGTTCATCGAGTTCGTGACGCTTCTGCCGCTCGTGATCCCCGCGATCGTCATCGTGTTCGGCTACATCCGGCTCTACAACACGTCGAGCTGGCTGCCGCTGACCGGTACCGCCATGGGCACGAACGTACTCCTCATGTTCGGCTATGCCACATTGGCGCTGCCCTACATGTATCGCGCCGTCGACACCGGACTGAGGACCATCGACGTCACGACGCTGACCGAGGCGGCCCAGTCGCTCGGCGCCGGGTGGGGCACCATCCTCGCGCGCATCATCCTGCCCAACGTGCTGGTCGCGGTGCTGTCCGGAGCGTTCCTGACGTTCGCGATCGTCATCGGCGAGTTCACGATGGCCGCGCTGCTCAACCGCCCGGCCTTCGGCCCCTACATGCAGCTGCTCGGCGCAAACCGGGCCTATGAACCGGCCGCGCTCGCGGTGATCTCGTTCGGGATCACCTGGCTCTGCATCGGCCTGATCCAGATTGTCTCGCGGCTGGCGCCAAAGGCGCCGACCCGGCCGCACTGAAACGGACGACATCCATGAGCGAAGCATTCCTGTCGATCCGCAACGTCCGAAAGTCGTTCGGCGCGACGACGGTCGTGCAGGACTTCACCTTGCCCGTCGGGCGAGGGGAGTTCGTCTCTTTCCTCGGGCCGTCCGGCTGCGGCAAGACGACGGTGCTGCGTATGGTCGCCGGCTTCGAGCAGCCGACCTCCGGTACGATTTCGATCGACGGCCAGGACGTGACCCGGCTGAAGCCCAACCAGCGCAACATCGGCATGGTCTTCCAGGCCTACGCGCTGTTTCCCAACCTGACCGTCGCGCAGAATATCGGCTTCGGCCTCAAGGTGGCGGGCGCGAACAGGGCAGACATCGACAGGCGCGTCGGCGAGATGCTGTCACTGATCAAGCTGCCGGAGTTCGGCGACCGTTATCCCTATCAGCTGTCGGGCGGCCAGCAGCAGCGCGTCGCACTGGCGCGGGCGCTCGCGCCCAAGCCGCGCGTGCTCCTGCTCGACGAGCCGCTGTCGGCGCTCGACGCCAAGGTGCGCGTCTCGCTGCGCGACGAGATACGGACAATCCAAAAGGAACTCGGCATCACCACGGTGTTCGTCACCCATGATCAGGAGGAGGCGCTGTCGATCTCCGACCGCATCGCCGTCATGTACAATGGCCGGGCCGAGCAGATCGGTACGCCGTTCGAGATCTACAATCGTCCGTCGACCCGTTTCGTCGCCAATTTCGTCGGAACGCTGAACACGCTGGATGCAACGGTCGCCGACCCGGCGGCGGGCAAGGTCAACGTGAACGGCAGCGAAGTCGTGCTGAGGAAGTCGCTGAACGGCGCCAAGGCCGGTGAGACGCTCACCCTGGCGCTCAGACCCGAGGCGATTTCGCTCGGTCGCCAGGCGGGCCGCGATGCCAGCCTGACCGGCCAGATTTCAGACGTCAGCTTCCTGGGCTCGGTCATTCGCGTGAAGGTCGGGGTGGGCAATTCCAAGGTGTCGCTCGACACGTTCAACAACCCAGCTGCCCCTCCGCCCGCGGTCGGTGACCGGACCGAGATCAGCTTCTCGTCCGAAGACGTCCATCTGCTCCACGCCTGACCACCTTCCCTGATCCCAAGTCCATCGTCGCTGCGACATTGGCGCGACGGGCCGCCATCCCGCGCGGCCATTGCTTGCAGTCACGCAGTGCGCCTGGAACCGGTCGCGTGGTGTGGCTCGGCCATGGCGCACGGGGGCAAAGACCGGCAGCCGACCGTTGATCGTGCTCCCTGCCCATCGTGCAAAGGGTCGCGCTCGCAGGTCCAGGACGGCCGAAACTGGGAGCGTGTTCCAGGGGCGGCGCAAAAAGTCGCCCGTCGATACATTGACGATATATCAAGTATCATGTATCAATTTCCCCACAACGAAACAGAAGGGGGATCGACATGCATTCCGCATTCCGCAGCTTCATGGGCGCCGTCGCGATGGGCAGCCTCATGCTCGGACATCCATCGGCAGCCCTTGCCCAGGAATATCCGCTCGCAAAGCCTGTGACCTTCTACAGCGCCTTCCCGCCGGGCGGCGTCCTGACCCCCATTTTCGAGAAGCTCGCGGCCGGTATCAAGAAGGAGATCGGCGGCGAGTGGATCCTCGACTACAAGCCGGGCGGCGCGACGACGATCGCCGCCATCCACGTCGCCAACGCGCCGGCCGACGGGTACACCTTCCTCATCACCGCCAAGACCACGCACCTGAAGTCGCTGGAGGACGGCGCGCAGTACAAGATGTCGGACCTCGTACCGGTCGGCAACATGGTCGAACTCGCAGAGACGCTGTTCGTCGGCGGCCACATCAAGGCGCGGACGCTGCCGGAACTCATCGAGTATTTCAACTCCAAGCCAGGTGCGATCCCCGTGGCGACCGGCGCGCCGGGCACCTATACGGGCACGCTCGCCGCGACGGTGGAGAAGGAGCTGGGCGTCACCTTCAACAAGGTGCCCTACGCCGGCTCGCAGCTCTTCCGTGACGCCGTTGTGGCGGGGACGGCCGACGTGGCGCTGGGTGGCACGCTGCCGGGGACGGAAGACTTCGTCGCCGCCGGCAAGATCTTCCCGCTCGCGGTGTTCGCCGGCCAGCGCCTGCCGGCCGCGCCGAACATCCCGACCTTCGCGGAGCTCGGCTATCCGGGCCTCGTCGAAGAAAACTTCTATGGCATCTACGCCCCGGCGGGTACGCCGCGCGAGGCCCTGGAGAAGATCAACGGTGCAATCATGAAGGTGCTTGCGGACCCGGCATATGCCGACGAGATGGTGCGCATGGGCTTCTGGGTGAAGCCGCGCAATCTCGACGAACTGGCCGCGGTCCAGGCGGCGGACGACGCCAAGCTGCGTGCCTGGCTGAACAAGTGACATGGGCTGGGCGGGCCGTCGCAATCCGGCCCGCCCGCCTTTCTGGAACCAGGGGGCAGGCGTGACATTCTCCAGGAACCTGTGGGTCGGCCTGTTCTTCGTGCTGGTGGGCGTCACCTTCGCCGCGATGGCGATCGCGAAGCTGCCGATCGGCACGGCTTCCCAGATGGGTCCTGGCTACTACCCGATCCTGCTCAGCATCATCCTGGTCGGGATCGGCTCGGCGATCGTGTTCGGTTTCGGCGGCCATGTCGAGGACCCGGGCGAAATGGTCAGCCTTCGCAGTTTCATGCTGGTGATCGGCGCGCCGATCCTGTTTGCCCTGACGATCCGCTCGCTCGGTTTCCTTCCGGCGACCTTCCTCGCAGTGTTCGCCGCCTCGCTCGCCGACCGCAGCGCGACGTTTCTACAGGCGCTGGCGACCTCGGTCGGGTTGACCGCGTTCTGTGTCGCAGTCTTCATCTACGGCATCGAGGTGCCGTATCCGCTGTTCGCGTACTGAGCCGCGGCGATGGATCATCTCGCCGGACTCTTCATAGGCTTCGGAACAGCGTTCACGCTGGAGAACCTGGCCTTCTGCTTTGTCGGCACGCTGCTCGGCACGCTCGTGGGCGTGCTTCCAGGCCTCGGGCCGACCGCGACGATCGCGATGCTCCTGCCTCTTACCTTCACCATGTCGCCCACGGCGTCGCTGATCATGATGGCCGGCATCTACTACGGTAGCCAGTACGGCGGATCGACCACCGCGATCCTGATGAACGTCCCCGGCGAGGCCTCTTCGGCGGTGACGGCCATCGACGGATATCGCATGGCGCAGGACGGCCGCGCCGGCCCGGCGCTCGCCATCGCGGCGATCGGCTCGCTGTTCGCCGGAACCGTCGGCACGCTGGTGCTCGCGCTGTTCGCGGCGCCGTTGACCAGCATCGCGCTCAAGTTCGAGCCGCAGGAGTATGTGGCGCTCGCCGTGCTGGGACTAGTGGCTTCGGTGATCCTGGCGCGGGGTTCGGTGCTGAAGGCATTGGGCATGGTGGCGTTCGGGCTGATCGTCAGCACCGTCGGCACGGATCTCTATACCGGCATGCCGAGGTTCACGCTCGGCTTCCCCGAGCTCTATGACGGCATGAGCGTCGTTGCCATCGCCGTCGGCACGTTCGGCATCGCCGAGATCATGCGGCAGCTGACGATGCGCAATGTCGGCGTCTTCAGTTCCACGCATATCGGCCGCGTGTGGCCGAGCCGGAAGGACTTCAGGGATTCGGCCGGACCCATCGTCCGCGGGTCGGCCATCGGCGCGGTGCTGGGCATTCTTCCCGGCGGCGGCGCGCTGCTGGCGTCCTTCGCCTCCTACGCGACCGAAAAGAAGCTGTCGAAGACCCCGGAGCGTTTCGGCCACGGCGCCATCGAGGGCGTGGCCGGACCCGAATCCGCCAACAACGCGGCGGCGCAGACCTCGTTCATCCCGATGCTGGCGCTCGGCATACCGAGCAATGTGGTGATGGCGATGATGATCGGCGCCATGATGATGCACAACATCGTGCCGGGACCGAACGTGGCGACACGCGACCCGGAGCTCTTCTGGGGGCTCATCGTCTCGATGTGGATCGGCAACCTGATCCTGGTGGTACTGAACCTGCCGCTGGTCGGGCTGTGGGTCCGCCTCCTGAAGGTGCCCTATCGCATCCTTTTCCCCGGCATCATGATCTTCTGCACGATCGGTGCGTACACGATCAACAACAACGCTTTCGACCTCTACGTGATGGTCCTGTTCGGCGTCGGCGGCTACCTGCTCATCCGTGGCGGTTGCGAGCCCGCGCCCTTCATCATCGGCGTGGTCCTCGGTCCGATCCTCGAGGAGCAGTTCCGCCGCTCGATGATCCTGTCGCTCGGCGACTTCACCACCTTCTTCACGCGCCCCATCAGCCTGACGCTCCTGCTGATGGCGGCCGTGCTCCTCATCATCATCACGAAACCCGCGGTCAGACGCCGCCGAACCGAGATATTCAATTCGGACGACTGACCGTCGTCCTCCACCCGCCTCGGGCCAGCCCGGAGCTCCATCCCATCATCCCGTGAGAACCGCCGCACGCATGGCGCGCGGCGCGGGGAAGTCTTTGCCAAAAAGGAGAAAGCAGTGATCAAGCGGTTCAGTCTTCTGACGAAGAAGCACGGTGTTTCGACGGCCGAGTTCATGGAGCGCTGGGCGCATCATGGGACGCTGGTCGCCAAGCTGCCGGGGCTGCGTCGCTACGTGCAGTCGCATGTGGTGCATTATGAGTTCGTCGACCGGCTGGAGAAGATCTACCCGATCATCGACGGCTTCGCGGAGCTCTACTACGACGACTACGACTCCATGCTGGCGGCTGAAAAGTCGAAGGAGCACGAGCCCCTGGTGGCCGATGGCGACACCTTCATCGGCGGTCTCAAGACATGGTACTGCAACGAGGTCACGCTGCTCGAGGGGCCGAAGGAAGGCAAGCTCAAGCGCATCAGCCTGATCAACCCGTTCCACGGCATGCGGAACGAGGAGTTCATGCGCCGCTGGTATCGCCACGGCGAGATCGTCACGGAGCTTCCGGGCATCCACCACTACGTCCAGTCGCACTTCAAGGGCGTCGAGATCGGCGACAAGGACTTCGAGATCGACTGCACGGGCATCGGCTCGCAGTGGTACGACAATGAGGAAGTCATCCGGAAGGCAGATACGTCGGAGGTCCATGACGGCGTGCTGCTCGACGACGGCCGCCAGTTCCTGCGCAGCATGTCCGTCTACTTCACCCGCGAGAAAGTGATCATCGACTGATCCTCCCAGGTGGCGGGCGCGCTGCCGTGCGCGTCCGCCGCCGTGCCTTCGCTTTCGAAATTCCTTCAGACGTGCCGGAGCCTGACGATGTCGACCCTGAACCGGAACCGCGATGCGGCCCTGCGCGAACGCGCGGCGAAGGTCGTGCCGAGCGGCATGTGGGGCCACCTCCACGCCGCGAAGCTGCCCGACCGCTATCCGCAGTTCTTCAGTCGCGGCGAAGGAGGCGCGCTCTGGGACATCGACGGCAATCGCTACGTCGACTTCATGTGCAGTTGGGGTCCCAACCTGCTCGGCCACCATCATCCCGAGGTTGAGGAGGCTGCCGAGCGTCAGCGTCGCGACGGCGATTGTCTGAACGGCCCCGGCGAGGTGATGGTCGAACTCGCCGAACGGTTGGTCGATACCATTGCCCACGCGGACTGGGCGATGATGCAGAAGAACGGCACCGATGCGACGACGACTTGCGTGACCATCGCGCGGGCGGCGCGCGGCAAGCGCAAGGTGCTGGTGGCGCGTGGCGCATATCACGGGGCGGTGCCATGGTGCTCGCCATCGCTGATCGGCGTGACGGCCGAGGACCGCGCGCACCTCGCCTACTACCGGTTCAACGATGTCGAGAGCCTGGAGGCCGCCGCCGCCGAGGCCGGCGACGACCTCGCCGCGATCATGGTGTCGGCCCATCGCCACGATCTGGGCGTTGACCAGGAATTGCCGACCGCCGCGTTCGCGCTCGCGGCGCGCCGCATCTGCTACGAAAAGGGAGCTGCGCTCATCCTCGACGAGGTCCGCACCGGCATGCGGATCAACGCCGGTGGCAGCTGGGAGACGCTCGGCGTCCGTCCCGACCTGTCGGCCTGGAGCAAGGCGATCGCCAACGGCTACGCCATTGCCGCCGTTACCGGCTCGGATCATCTCCGCCGCGCCGCATCGGAGATCTTCGTGACGGGTTCGTTCTGGAACAGCGCCGTGCCGATGGCGGCGGCCATCGCCACGCTGAATGTCGTACGCCGCGACGACGTGCCGGGGAAACTCCTCAAGCTCGGCACGACGCTGCGCGAAGGGCTGGATACGCGTGCGCGCCAGTACGGCGTGACGATCCGCCAGTCGGGACCTGTGCAGATGCCGCTGATCCTGTTCGATGACGACGCCGACTTCCGGAAAGGCACTGCATTCTGCAACGCCGCCATCGAGCAGGGGGTCTATTTCCACCCCAGGCACAACATGTTCCTCTGTGCGGCGCATACCGAGGCGGACATCGCGCAGGCGCTGGCCGCGGCGGAACATGGCTTCGCGGCGGTGAAGGCGGGGGTCTGAGGACGGCGAGCTGGCGGCCTAGGCTGCGGCTTTCGACTTCTTCGCCCGGCCCGGCCGGCTCGCATTTGCCTCTGTCGCGGCGCCTTCGGAGGCTGCCTTCAGTGCCTCGCGGTCCACTTCGCCCGCTTCGATCTGGCCGAGCAGCTTCACGAGGCGTGCGCCGCCCTCGATGAGGTCGGCCTGGATCGCCTTGCTGACGTCGGTGGGATTGCGCTTCTCCAGCGCGCGCAGCACGGCGAGGTGCTGGTGCTCGGTCGGATAGGTCGGGCGCGCGTGCGGGTAATGGTATTTGACCAGCGGACCGTTCCGCAGCCAGATCGTCTCGATGATCGCCAGCAGTTCCGGCATCTCCGCCGCCTGATAAAGCGTATGATGGAAGTCCCAGTTGGTACGCACTGCGTCCGACCAGCGGGCGTCTTCCTCGGCGTCGATCAGGTCTTCATGCAGCCGCCGCAATTGCCGGATCGTCTTGTCGGTGATGTTCTTGGCCGCCGCCTCCGCGGCCATTCCTTCCAGATGCAGCCGGATGCTGCGCAGTTCGAGATACTGGCCAAGCGAAAGTGCGGCGACCGAGATGGAGCGGGCCGCTTCCATCTCAAGCCCCTTCTCGCAAACGAGCTGCATGACGGCTTCGCGCACCGGCGTTTCAGACACGTTCATGGCTGCGGCGAGCTCGCGGATCTTGAACCGGTGGCCCGGCCAGAACCGGCCCTCCATCAGGGCGGTGCGCAGCTCGTTATAGACACGGGCCGTCAGGTTGTCCCTGGCGACCTCGCCAATCTGTCGGTTCATCACGATGCTTTCTCGAGCAGCACTGAGTTAGACATATCATATCGCAGCGCCGGGCATAAAGTCCGCCGCCGCCAAGCAATGCCGCAATCCTCGTCAAGAATAGCGAACCACCGGAAGCCGGCTGCGTCTTTCCCCGCACGTGCGGAAGGTCGCGCACCTGAATCGGCGATATTGCGGCCCGCGATATATCATGTATGGATTTTGGTGCAATCTGCAGGGACATCCTGCGCGGTGGGTCGGAGCGGCTGTGCCCGAAGGTGTGAACAAGGTCGTGTCCGATGAGGCTGCGTTGCGAGCGGAGTTGCTCGACGTCGTCGGGCTGCTCGAGCGCAACGGATTCAACCAGGGCACGACCGGCAATGTGAGCGTCCGGTTCGACGGCGGCATGCTGATCACGCCAACCGGCGGCAACGCCTCCAACATGACGGTCGAGCGTATCGTCCGGCTCGCCGCCGACGGGTCCGTCGTGAGCGGCGGCGTACCGTCCAGTGAGTGGCACATGCACGCCGCGATCCTGGGTGCGTTCCCGCATGTGAACGCGGTCGTCCATACGCATGCCGACGCCTGCGTGGCGCTGTCGTGCCTGCGCAAGCCGATACCGGCGTTCCACTACATGGTCGCAAGCTTCGGCGGGGACACGATCCCCTGCGCCGAATACGCCACGTTCGGCACCCCTGCCTTGGCGGCCAGCGCCGTGCAGGCCCTTGCCGGGCATCGGGCTTGCCTGCTCGCCAACCACGGCATGATCGCCGTCGGCGAGAACCTGAAGACCGCGTTCGCCCTGACGGCGAAGCTCGAAACCCTCGCGCGGCAGTATCTGCTTGCATGCCAGTCCGGACAGCCCGTCATCATCGATGACGAGGAGATGGTGCGCGTGCATGCGCGCTATGCAGCCGGCTACGGGCTCGCTCAGCCGCCTACCGGGCATAGTCGAGGCTAGGGAGCGGTGGTTCAGATATTGACCAACGTCTACGCCCTCGGTTTCGGCGCCTACTTGGCGTTCTCGGTCGCCGACGCCTGCATCAAGAGCGTCGGTGCCCGGCTGGGCGTCTTCGAGATCGCGCTCGGCATGAACGCGTTCGCGGTGGCCGTCATTCTTCTCATGCGTCCCGAAGGCGAGCGGTGGCGCGACTTCTGGCGGACCGAGCAGCCCCTTCGCGTCCATGCCCGCGCGCTGTGCGGTCTGACCTCCGGTCTCTGCTCGGTCTATGCGTTCTCGACGATCCCTCTGGTCGACGTCTACGCGCTGTTCTTCCTGGCGCCGTTCTTCGTGACGGTCATGTCGACCCTGATACTGGGCGAGCAGGTCGGCGTCCGGCGGTGGGCAGCGGTCGCCCTTGGCTTTGCCGGCGTACTGCTGGCCGTCAGGCCGGGTTTCCGCGATCTCGGTCCCGGCCACTTGGTGGCCCTCGTGTCGGCGCTCTCCACCGGATCGTCCATCATCGTCATGCGCAGCATGAGCCCGGGCGTGAAACGCACAAGCGTCCTTGGCACGCTCTTTTCCTATGCGCTGATCGTCAACTTCGCGGTGCTGGCGGTGAAGGGGTACGACCTTCCGCGCTCGACGGATTGGCTTCTGCTGCTGCTTGGCGGCGTATCTGTCGGGATCGGCCAGATGGCGCTTCTGGCCGCCATCCGCAACGGCAAGGCAAGCCAGGTGGCGCCAGCCGCCTATTCGCAACTCGGCTGGGCGCTCGTGATCGGGGCGGTCGTGTTCGGCGAATTTCCCGACCTCGTGGGGATCGCCGGCATGGCCTGCATCGTGGTGGCGGGCCTCGTGACGGTGCTGCGCGAGCGCGTGCGCGTACCCAATCCCCAACCGCCGCACCTGAGCCCGTGACCTGCTTTACACTTGTAGATATATCATATAGCTGCGATGGCTGTAGACAGTCCGACGGAGTGCTTGCGGCATGGGACCCCTGCTGGGCGTGATCGCCGATGACCTGACTGGTGGCATGGAGTCCGCCTCCATGCTGGTGTCGCTCGAGATCGACTGCGGGTTCGTGACGAAGCCGGACCGGGTCGCGGAGGTGTCGTCGTCACAGGCCATCGTCGTTGCACAGAAGACCCGCGTGACCCGGGCCGCCGACGCGGTGGAGAAGTCCACGGCTGCAGCGCGCCGCCTTCTGGATGCCGGCGCGCGCCAGCTGTTCTTCAAGTATTGCGCGACCTTCGATTCGACCGACGAAGGGAACATCGGTCCGGTCGCCGATGCGCTGCTTGAGCTCACCGGCGCCGATTGCACAGCGTTCTGTCCAACGTCGGCGGAACTCGGTCGCTCGGTTTTCAACGGTTATCTCTTCTATGGCCGGCCGCTGGTGTCGGAATCGCCCAAGCGTTTCGATCCGTTGACGCCGATGACCGATCCCGATCTGGTTCGCGTTCTCCAGAGGCAGTCGCGTGAGCGCGTCGGACTGATCGAGCACCGCCATGTGCGCGGCGGAGCGCAGGGCCTGGCGGCGCATGTCTCAGCGTTGAAGGATCAGGGTTCCAGGCATCTCATCGCCGATGCGATCTATCTCGAGGATCTGACGGCGATCGCCGCGCTGACCCTCGACTGGCCGCTGATGACAGGGAATTCGCCGATCCTCCAACACTACCCGCCACTCTGGCGAAGCCGCGGCTGGCTCGGAGGGGAGACGTCTGCAAAGCCGCTCGCGCCAGTCACGGGCGCCGGCGTTGTCCTGGCCGGCAGTTGCGCCGAACGCACCCTTGAACAGCTCGAAGCATTCCGGCGCGAGAGGCCGGTCATGATGATCGACATTGCGCGGACCCGTTCGGTCGCTGAGGCGGTGGGAGAGGCCCTAGAATGGGCCGGCCGCCATCTGGGCGAGGGGCCGGTGGCGATCGCGACGTCGGCGCCGCCAGATTCGGTTGCGCAGGCGCAGGATCGTCTCGGCCGCGATGGTGCGGCGCGGTTCGCCGAGGATCTCCTCAGCACACTGGCCGTCGAGTTGCACGCGCGTGGCGTACGGCGCTTCATGGTGGCGGGCGGAGAGACGTCAGGCGCCATCGTCGAGCGGCTCGGGATCGAGCGGTTGCGGATCGGATCCTACGAGGGGCCGGGCATTGCGCGTGCGACCAGCGAAGGGCCCGGGCCTGTGGCGCTCAGTCTGAAATCGGGCAAGCTCGGTCCGGTCGACATGTTCATGCCGACGCTGGCCAGGATGGCGCAGGGCGACTGAGACCTCGCCAGCCGCCTTCGGTCCAATGCCATGGAGATCGGTCCTCCGGCCGCGCATTGGAGGTTCTTCGATGCGACATCGCCGTCTCCGGGAGACTTGCCCGGAAGGCGCGAGAACGCCGGACAGCGCGCCGCGCCGAAAGGGCGGAACAATTGGTGCTGCCGGGGAGAACCGAATGGTGGGCGTGACAGGGATTGAACCTGTGACCCCTACGATGTCAACGTAGTGCTCTCCCGCTGAGCTACACGCCCATTCGGTGGCGCGCATACACCACTTTTGACCCGGCGCGTCAATCGTCAAAACCGTGCGTCGACGAGGAAAGAAAAGTGCACGGACAGCGCCGGTCGCGGCGAGGTGCGGGAACGACAGTCAGGCGGCCTGCAGCATCTTGTCGACCTCGTTGACGAGGTCGCGCAGGTGGAACGGCTTGGACAGGACCTTGGCGTCCTTGGGAGCCTTGGAGTCCGGATTGAGCGCCACGGCCGCGAAGCCGGTGATGAACATGACCTTGAGGTCGGGATCGATCTCGGTCGCCCGGCGCGCGAGTTCGATGCCGTCCATCTCCGGCATGACGATGTCGGTCAGGAGCAGCGAGAAGGGCTCCTCGCGCAGTCTTTCATAGGCAGAAGCGCCGTTGTCGTAGTCGCTCACGTCGTGGCCGGCCCGTTCCAGCGCCTTCACGAGAAAACGCCGCATGTCGTTGTCGTCTTCCGCCAGCAGGATTCTCGCCATCTTGTCCCGTCCGATTGGTGCGCTTCGGCAACGGCCGCAACTTCGGCCGTTAACCATGCCGTATATGAGGCGTCGCCGGTAAACATCAAGTGAACGCAAGACGATAGGCTGACGTTGCGACACTGGACAGCCTGGCGCGCCGGTGGCAGGCTCGCCCGATGAACGCCACGCTGACGGCAGGTGCTCGCAGATGAGCGTCGCCGACGATTTCCCGGGCGCCGCCTTCGAGGTGCGCGCTCCCTATCGGCAGCGCGTGCCCTTCGTGTTCAACTCGCCCCACAGCGGCCGGCATTATCCGGAGCGGTTCCTGGCCATGAGCCGGCTGGACCGCCAGGCGATCCGGCGCTCCGAGGACTGCTTCGTCGACGAGCTTTTCTCGGGCGCCGTCGATCTCGGCGCGCCGCTGCTCGCGGCGCATTTCCCGCGCGCCTGGCTCGACGTCAACCGCGAGCCATGGGAACTCGACCCGCGCATGTTCGTCGAGCCGCTTCCGCCCTACGCCAATGCGCGGTCGGCGCGTGTGGCAGGCGGCCTCGGCACGGTGCCGAGGCTCGTCGGCGAGGGGCTGGACATCTATGCCGGCCGCCTGCCGCTGGCAGAGGCCGTGCAGCGCATCGAGGGGGTCTACAAGCCGTACCACGATTGCCTGAAGAGGCTGATCGCGGCGACGCATGCGAACTTCGGCATCGCCGTTCTTGTCGACTGCCACTCGATGCCGGCCAGCATCAGGCTCGGCGAGGGCGGTATGCGCCCCGATTTCATCATCGGCGACCGCTTCGGTGCATCGGCGTCGGCCGTCTTTACAGACCGTGCCATCGCGATTCTGTCCGGCATGGGCTACAGCGTGGCCCACAACAAGCCCTATGCCGGGGGCTTCATCACCGAACATTACGGGCGGCCCGGCCGCGGGCTGCATGCGTTGCAGATCGAGGTGAATCGCGGCCTCTACATGAACGAGCGGACGTTCCAGAAATCGGCGGGCTTCGAGGCGCTGGCCGACGACCTGACCCGGTTCTCGGCGGCGCTGGTGTCGATCTCTGGCGATTTTTCCGAAGGGCTGCCGATGGCGGCCGAATAGCGGCCTAAGCAGCCGGCTCGCGACACCATCCCGAAAAAAAGACCGCATCGTTGCCGACGCGGTCGAAGTCTAGGGAGGAAACGCCCAAGGAGGGCATGAACGAGCGAACCCGTTCGCTGTCGACACTATTGTGCGCTGCACCAATGTCAAGCGAGTGCGCGGGCTTTTTTCCCGCGACGCAATATGCGACAGCCGTGGTGACATTCCTGCAACAGCGAGGACGGTGCGGTGAGGATTCCTGCGGAGTTCATGCGAGAAATCGCGGCGGCGGCCGCCGCGGAGACGCTGCCGCGATTCCGCCAGGCGGGCGCCATCGACAACAAGCTGGCTCAGGGCTTCGACCCTGTCACGGAGGCCGACCGGGCAGCGGAGCGCGCGATCCGGGCGGTCATCAAGTCCAGATTTCCCGACCACGGCATCCTCGGCGAGGAGTACGGCCTGGAAAACGATGCGGCCGGCCATCGCTGGATCATCGATCCGATCGACGGGACGCGCGCCTTCATCTCCGGGCTGCCGGTCTGGGGCACGCTGGTCGGGCTGACGACGGGCGGCAAGGCCGTCGCCGGGCTGATGTCACAGCCGTTTACCGGCGAACTCTATTTCGCCGACGAGACGGGATCGTTCTATGAAGGTCCAGGCGGCGCGCGGCGGCTCGTGACCCGCAAGACGACGAGGCTGTCCGAAGCGACGCTGTTCACGACAACGCCGGCGCTGTTCAAGGGCGACGCCAGAGCGCTCTACGACCGGCTGGAGGCGAGCATTCGCCTCGCGCGCTACGGCGCGGACTGCTACGCATTCGCGATGATTGCCGGCGGCTCGGTCGACATCGTCACCGACCCCGGTCTGCAGACCTACGACATCGCGGCGCTGATCCCGATCATCGAACAGGCCGGCGGTGTGGTCACCACCTTCGACGGTCGACCTGCGGTGAACGGTGGCGACGTGCTGGCCGCCGCCACGCCGGAACTGCATGCCGCCACCATGGAAATGCTGGCCGCGTAGTCTCGGTCAGGTCGGAGTTCCCGGGATGAAGGCGTCGAAGGCCGCGAGGAACTGCTCACGGTAGATGTCGGCTTCCTGCAGGATTTCGTGGCGGGCGCCGTCGATCGTCAGCATGCTCGTCGCTCGAAGCTGCCGCGCGAAGGCCTCGACGGCCGGCGTCGACACGACCTCGTCCGAGCCTGCGGCGACAATGACGATCGGAATCTGGATGCGCTGGATGAAGGCGGGATCGCTGACCGTCTCGACGGCCTGGGTCGCGGCATGGACCCAGGCGACCGTCGGGCCGCCGAGCGCCAGATGCGGGTAGATCTCGTAGAGCTTGGTGTTGCGCCGGTACCGGTTGTGGTCGGTGGTCAGCACGTTGGTCGCGAAGGGTTTCGGCTCGGGCGGACGCGGCCCGCCGCCGAGATACATTCCGCCGAGGCCGAGCGCGTAAAGGACCGAGGCGGCGCGGCGCACCGTCGTCGTGGTGAAGCCAAGGCCCTTCAGTTCGATCAGCGGAGCAATCAGCATCATGCGCTGGACGCGGTTGGTCATCAGCGGCGCGGCGAGCAGCGCCACCAGAGAACCGGTCGAATGCGCGATCATGAAATATGGGCCGCGGCAGTCGGGGAGGACCACCTCCTCGAAGAACTGTTCCAGGTCGCGCACGTAGTCGAAAAAGGAATCGACATAGCCACGTTGCGGATCCCGGATCAGGCGGTCCGAGGCACCCTGGCCTCGCCAGTCGAGCGTGGCGACGCCGAAACCGCGCGCGGTCAGGTCGCGGACGGTCTCGAAATACTTCTCGACGCACTCGTTGCGTCCGGTCAGGACGACCACGGTGCCCTTGAGGGGATGCGCGACGGGCGGAAACAGCGCGTAGCGCAGCCGCTTGCCGTCGCGCGCGGTGAGCCATTCGGCGCGCGCGCCGGGCGGCGTCGGGTTCTCCGCGATCTCGAAGAATTCGCTCGTCATTTCCTGCCGCGCCCAAGCGTCTCGGTCTGCGCCGCACGGTGATAGGAAGCGCGGGGCGCAATTGCAAAGGAAATGCTGGATCGTGCTGAACGTGAAAGAGGCCGGAAGGCGGTTCAGCGCGCTTCCGGCCTCTTGTCGATCCGGGAGGAAGGGACGATACACCCGGTTCGGCTTCGGAGCGGTGTCTGTCGAGCACCGCGGTTCCGTTTGTTGGGAAGACCTTAGCCCGGCGGGCCTGAACGCAATCCGAAGCGCCGGTTCATCGACCGTTCATGGGTGGATGAGAACGCGTGTTGACGACGGTCTTGAAATGACCGGAGCGTCCACCCAAATCAGCGTTGCGGTCGCCTGACGGGGCCGCTGGTCTCCACGGAAACGCCGATCGAGGGTTTCCCACGCAGGCCAAACGCAAAACCACTTGTTGCTCTGAAGAGGACAACCACCATGCGTAGTTTCGATTTCTCGCCGCTCTATCGTTCCACCGTCGGCTTCGACCGCCTGTTCAGCATGCTGGACAACATGGGCCAGCCGGAGACCGGCACCAGCTATCCGCCCTACAACATCGAGCGGACCGGCGAAGACGCCTACCGCATCTCCATGGCGGTGGCCGGGTTCTCAGACGAGGAAATCTCGGTCGAGGCCCACCGCACCGTGCTGACGGTCAAGGGTGAACGGAAGGAAGAGGCCACCGACGGTTCGGAGGTTCTCTATCGCGGCATCGCCGCGCGCGCCTTCGAGCGCCGCTTCCAGCTTGCCGACCACGTCAATGTCGAGGGCGCGAGCCTCAAGAACGGCCTGCTGCACATCGACCTCAAGCGGACCGTCCCGGAAGAGATGAAGCCCCGCAAGATCGCGATCGGCGCGGCCGCCAATGGCTCGAAGCAGATCGAGGCGAAAGCCGCCTGATCGGAGTCCTCGATCGCAAATGGAGAGGCGGCGTCGCAGGACGCCGCCTTTTTCATGCAATGAGTTCGCCGAAGCGGTCGACCTCGTCGGCTGTCGTCGCAAACGACGTCACGAAGCGGCAGAGCGTTTCGTCTGGATTGGGCTTCTTCTCGATCCAATCTACGGACGGCCAGTCGTAGAAGGCGACGCCTGCCGCCTTCAGTTCGGAGCTCAGCTGCTTCGGCAGTACGGGGAAGACCTCATTTGCCTCGGGCTCCCAGCCCAGCCTCGCCCGCCGTGACCTGCGGACATGGTCGGCGAGCCTCGCCGCCATGGCATTCGCGTGGCGCGCATTCTCCAGCCACAGGTCGTCGCGGAAGTAGGCGGCGAACTGCGCGGCGATGAAGCGCGACTTTGAGAACAATTGCGCCGCGCGCTTCTGGACGAAAGCGAACTCCTGCGCCCTCTCCGGATCGAACAGCACGACGGCCTCGGCGCACCAGCAGCCATTCTTGGTACCGCCGAAGGAGAGGATGTCGACGCCGCGTCGCCATGTCATGTCGGCCGGCGTTGTTTCCAGCGCGACCAGCGCATTGGCAAAGCGGGCACCGTCCATGTGCAGCGGAATCGCGTTCTGCCTTGCGATTGAACCGATGCGGTCGAGTTCGTCGAGCGAATGCACCGTTCCGGACTCGGTGGTCTGCGTCACCGAGATGGCCATCGGCCTTCCCGCGTGGACGAACTGGGCGGGATACCGGGCGATCGCCGCTTCCAGGCCAGCCGGGTCCATCTTGCCCATCGGGCCGTCGACCTGGCAGAGCCGCGCGCCGCCGGTGAAATACTCCGAGGCGCCGGCCTCGTCCGCAGCCAGATGCGCATCGCGGTGAACGAAGGACACGCCGCCCGGCCTGTTCACCGACGTCAGTGCCAGTGCATTCGCCGCCGTTCCGGTGCCGACGAAGAAGACGGCCACCTCGCGCTCGAACAGGATCGAAAAGCGGTCCACGACCTGGCGGTCGAGATCGCTCGATCCATAGGCGGACGAGAATGACGAGGCCTCCGCCGTCAAGCCGGCCGCTACGGCGGGGTGGGCGCCGGCCCAATTATCGGAAGCAAAGATCATGAAGGGTGTCCGGTGAACGATGCGCGCGACTTTGGCGAGGGGCAGGCGCGGCTTCAAGCGCAAACTTGGACCGCAAGCCACATGATCGGGCGCGAAATATTATTTCTCGCTTCGCGCCTGCGGCGTAATCTCCGGTCGCCTTGCTCCGACTATTTTTCCGAATCGATCTTGTAGCGCCTGCTCATTTCTGTCATACCGAAGATAGGACAGCAGTGCTGTCTTAATTTCATGCGCCTCGCAGTCCGGAATGGCATAAGATGCCGTGCCGGATTTTCGTGCGGTGCGAAACCGGGCCTCGAGCCCCTGGAGGATGCGATGACGGAAAGGACGCGATCTGCGGCAACGGTTTCACCGGCGGCTCAGAACAAAGCCACCGTACCGCACGCCCAGGGACTGTACGACCCGCGCAACGAGCATGACGCTTGCGGCGTCGGCTTCATCGCGCAGATGAAGGGCATCAAGTCGCACCAGATCGTCAAGGACGGCCTGGCGATGCTTGAGAACCTGACGCATCGCGGGGCAGTCGGGTCCGACCCGCTCGTCGGCGACGGCGCTGGCGTGCTCGTGCAGATACCCGACCGCCTGTTCCGCGACGAGATGGCGAAGCTCGGCGTTGAACTTCCGGCGGCCGGCCACTACGGCGTCGGCCACTGGTTCATGCCGCAGGACGAGGCGCTGCGCGAACACATCACCGATGTCATCCGCGAATCGGCACAGTCCGAAGGCCTGCCGCTGATCGGCTTCCGCGACGTTCCCGTCGACAATTCCTCGTTGTCCAAGGCGCCGGAAATCGTCGCCGCCGAGCCTTTTCATCGTCAGGTCTTCATCGGCCGCCCGGCCGAGATCGAGGATGACGAGGAGTACGAGGCGCGGCTCTACGTGCTGCGCAAGGTGATCTCTGGACGGATCTACGCCGAGAACAACAACAAGGATGTCGGCTCCTACTGCGTGTCGCTCTCGGCGCGGACCATCGTCTACAAGGGCATGTTCCTCGCCTATCAGGTCGGCGCCTACTACACCGACCTCACGGACAAGCGCTTCGAGACGGCGCTGATCCTCGTTCACCAGCGCTTCTCGACCAACACCTTCCCGTCGTGGAAGCTCGCCCATCCCTACCGCATGGTCGCGCACAACGGCGAGATCAACACGGTGCGCGGCAACAATAACTGGATGGCGGCGCGCCAGGCGTCTGTCGATTCCGAGCTGTTCGGGAACAACATCTCCAAGCTCTGGCCGATCTCCTACGAGGGGCAGTCGGACACGGCCTGCTTTGACAACGCGCTCGAGTTCCTTTTCCAGGGCGGCTACACGCTCAGCCACGCGATGATGATGCTGATCCCGGAAGCATGGGCAGGCAACAAGTCGATGGATGCGTCCCGCAAGGCATTCTACGAGTACCACGCCGCGCTCATGGAGCCGTGGGACGGGCCGGCGGCCGTCGCCTTCACCGATGGCCGGCAGATCGGCGCGACGCTCGACCGCAACGGGCTCCGGCCCGCGCGCTATGTTGTCACCGACGACGACCGAGTGATCCTCGCCTCGGAGGCGGGCGCCTTCGTAGTGCCGGAAAAGAACATCGTACGGAAGTGGCGGCTGCAGCCCGGCAAGATGCTCCTGATCGACCTCGTGAAGGGCCGCATCGTTTCCGACGACGAGATCAAGTCGGAAGTCGCGGCCAGGCACCCGTATCGCAAGTGGCTCGACAACACGCAGCTGATCCTCGAAGACCTGAAGCCGGTCGAGCCGCGCGCGCTGCGCAAGGACGTGTCCCTGCTCGATCGCCAGCAGTCGTTCGGCTACACGCAGGAAGACGTGAAGCTGCTGATGTCGCCGATGGCGACGACAGGTCAGGAAGCTGTCGGCTCGATGGGCACCGACACGCCGATCTCGGCGATGTCGGACAAGTCGAAGCTGCTCTACACCTATTTCAAGCAGAACTTCGCGCAGGTCAC
>VFQP010000579.1_pt1 | contig 66132 bp, 64 predicted proteins | sample 3512351 | NCBI WGS metagenome assembly VFQP01 (sample SAMN10412372, study PRJNA504923) | tailings metagenome | isolation source: Relicate 1 Philex TSF1 revegetated site | place: Philippines: Tuba, Benguet | collected 2017-08-29
ACGAGGTGGTGCAGACCTGCCAGCAGTTCCACGGCGGCATGGGCTTCATCCGCGAGACGGCGATCGAACGCCTGTGGCGCGACGCGCGCGTGCTCGCCATCGGCGGCGGTGCAACCGAAGTCATGCTCGAAGAAGTCGCCAAAAGATATTGAGGTAGGGTTTGAACATGAGCGATGTGATCGACGTTTCCCGCCCCACGCCGCACGTGGCGAAGGTGTGGCTCAACCGGCCCGACGTGCGCAACGCGTTCAACGACGACGTGATCGCCGCGCTCACCGCCACCTTCACCGACCTGGCGAAAGACGACGCGCTGCGCGTGGTGGTGCTCGGCGCGCACGGCAAGGCCTTCTGCGCCGGTGCCGACCTGAACTGGATGAAGACCATGTCCGGCTACAGCTGGGACGAAAACCGCGCCGACGCGCAGCGGCTGGCCGACATGCTGTGGACGCTGGACCAGTGCCCGGTGCCGGTGATCGGCCGCATCCAGGGCGACTGCTACGCCGGTGGCATGGGGCTGGCCGCGATCTGCGACGTGCTGGTGGCGGTGGAGGGCGCGACCTTCTGCCTCTCTGAAGCGCGGCTGGGCTTGCTGCCCGCCACCATCAGCCCCTATGTGGCGCGCGCGCTGGGCGTGCAGGCCTCGCGCCGCTACATGGTGACGGCCGAGCGCTTCAGCGCGGTGCGTGCGCACGCGCTGGGCATGGTGCACGAGCTCGCCACGCCCGAGACGCTGGACGCGAAGGTGGACGAACTGGTCGCCACGCTGGTGGCCAACGGCCCGAAGGCCACGCGCGAATGCAAGCGCCTGGTGCAGGACGTGGGCGGCATGCCCATCACCGAAGCCTTGCGCAGCGAGACCGCGCGCCGCATCGCCGACGTTCGCGCCAGTGAAGAAGGCCGCGAGGGCCTGGCGTCCTTCCTCGGCAAGCGCCCACCCGGCTGGCTGCCCTGAAGCGCAAAGACTCACCATGAGCGACGCACTGCAATCCCTGGGCACGCCGGAGCTGCTGGCGCTGGCCGCCGCGCTCGGCTGGGCCAGCGGGTTGCGCCTGTACCTCGTGGTCTTCGTCACCGGCCTGCTGGGCTGGATGAACTGGCTCGAGCTGCCGCCCGGCCTGCAGGTGCTGGAACACCCGGCCTTGCTCGGTGCGAGCGGCTTCATGCTCTTCGTCGAATTCTTCGCCGACAAGATCCCCTATGTCGATTCCCTGTGGGACGTCGTCAACAGCGTGGTTCGCATACCGGCCGGTGCCGCGCTCGCCGCCGGAGCGCTGGGCACCGACAGCGCCACCATGGCGCTGGTGGCCGCGCTGATGGGCGGCACGCTGGCCGCCACCAGCCAGGCCGCCAAGACCAGCACCCGCGCGGCGGTCAACGCCTCGCCCGAACCGTTCAGCAACGTGGGCGCCAGCCTGCTGGAAGACGGGCTGGCCGTGGGCGCGATCTGGCTTGCCACCCAGCACCCGCTGGTGTTCGCGGTGTTGCTGGTCTTCATGGTGCTGCTCATGTGGGTGGTCACCTGGATGCTGTTCAAGTTCCTGCGCGCCGCCTGGCGCCGTGTGTTCGCCCTTGTTCCGAAGGAAAGCTGAGATGTTCACCAAGATCCTGATTGCCAACCGGGGCGAGATTGCCTGCCGTGTCGCGGCCACCGCGCGCCGCCTTGGCGTGAAGACGGTCGCCGTCTATTCGGACGCGGACGCGCGCGCCAAGCACGTGGCGGCCTGCGACGAGTCGGTGCACATCGGCGGCTCCGCGCCGAAGGAAAGCTACCTGCAGTGGGAGCGCATCATCGCGGCGGCGCAGGCCACGGGCGCGCAGGCCATTCACCCCGGCTACGGTTTCCTGAGCGAGAACGAGGCCTTCGCCAACGCCTGCGTGAAGGCCGGGCTGGTGTTCATCGGCCCGCCCTCGTCGGCCATCGAGGCCATGGGCCTCAAGGCCGAATCGAAACGCCTGATGGAAAAGGCCGGCGTGCCGCTGGTGCCCGGCTACCACGGCGCCGACCAGGACCCGGCCCTGCTGCAGCGCGAGGCCGACCGCATCGGCTACCCCGCGCTCATCAAGGCCAGCGCGGGCGGCGGCGGCAAGGGCATGCGCGTGGTCGAGAAGAGCGAAGACTTCGCCGCCGCGCTCGCGAGCTGCCAGCGCGAGGCGCGCAACAGCTTCGGCAGCGACGCGGTGCTGATCGAGAAGTACGTGCAGCGCCCGCGCCACATCGAGATCCAGGTGTTCGGCGACACGCACGGCGAATGCGTCTACCTGTTCGAGCGCGACTGCTCGGTGCAGCGCCGCCACCAGAAGGTGCTGGAAGAAGCGCCCGCACCGGGCATGACGCCCGAGCTGCGCGCGCAGATGGGCGCGGCCGCCGTGGCGGCGGCCAAGGCGGTGAACTACGTCGGCGCGGGCACGGTGGAATTCATCGTCGAACAGCCCGAGGGCTATGCGCACCCCGAGGCCATGCGCTTCTATTTCATGGAGATGAACACGCGCCTGCAGGTGGAGCACCCGGTCACCGAGGCGATCACCGGCCTGGACCTGGTGGAGTGGCAGCTGCGCGTGGCATCGGGCGAACCCCTGCCGCTGAAGCAGCAGGACCTGCGCATCCACGGCCATGCGATCGAGGCGCGCATCTGCGCCGAGACGCCGGACAACAACTTCCTGCCCGCCACCGGCACGCTCACGGTCTACCGCAAGCCGGACTGCACCAGCTTCGAACGGGGCACGGTGCGCGTGGACGACGGCGTGCGCGAGGGCGACACCATCAGCCCCTTCTACGACTCCATGGTCGCCAAACTGATCGTGCACGGCGCGACGCGCGAGGAAGCCCTGTCGCGGCTGGACACCGCGCTCGCCGAGACGCGCATCGTCGGCCTCTCGACCAACGTGCAGTTCCTGCGCCACGTGGTCACCAGCCGCGCGTTCGCACAGGCCGAGCTGGACACCGCGCTGATCCCGCGCGAAGCCGCCGTGCTGTTCCACCAGGACCGGGTGGGCCGGCCGCTGGCCGTGGCCGCCGCCGTGGCGCAGACCCTGCTCGCCGAGCGCGCGAGCGAAGGCGTTGATCCGTTCTCGCGCCGCGACGGCTGGCGCCCGCACGGCATCACCGTGCGCCGTTTCGATTTCGAGTACCAGGGCGAACCCCTGCTGGCGCAGTTGAGCTACCTGCACGACGGCGCACTTCAGCTGGCTTTTGGCGATGTGAGTGGCGCGCTGGCGTTCGACGCACTGCCGTCCGATGCCGGCACCCGCATGGACCTGCGTTTCAATGGTCAGCGCCAGACGGTGCAGACCTGGCAGGTCGATGAGAACGTGCACGTCTTCTGCGGCCTGGGCGCCACCCAGATCGTCGAGATCGACGCGCTGGCCCACGCGGGTGAAACGGCGGCCGAGGGCGGGCGCCTCACCGCGCCCATGCCGGGCAAGGTGGTGTCGTTCGCGGTGAAGGCCGGCGACGCGGTGAAGAAGGGCCAGGCCCTGGCCGTGATGGAGGCGATGAAGATGGAGCACACCATCGCCGCGCCGGCCGATGGCACCGTGGCCGAACTGCTCTACGCGCCCGGCGACCAGGTCAACGAGGGTGCCGAGCTGCTCAAGCTTTCCGTCGCCTGAAGCGCGCGCCGCGAGGGCCGCTTAAGCTCGCCGCATGAACATCACCTTCTGCTGCACCGACATCAAGGCCGAGCCCTGGCTGGCCGGCCTCCGCATGGCCCTGCCACACGCCCACGTTGCCGAATGGCAGCCCGGCGCGCCGCAGGCCGACCACGCCGTGGTGTGGACACCGCCGCAACAGTTCCTCGATGAACAGCCTGGTCTCAAGGGCCTGTTCAACATCGGTGCCGGCGTCGATGCGCTGCTGAAGCTGAAACTGCCACCGCAGGTGAAGGTGGTGCGGCTGGACGACGCGGGCATGTCGGTGCAGATGGCCGAGTACGTGTGCCACGCGGTGATCCGCCACTTTCGCGAGTTCGACGGTTACGAGGCCGATGTGGCGCAGGGCCGCTGGTCGTACCGCAAGCCGCGGGCGCGCGCCGATTTTCCGGTCGGTGTGATGGGCCTTGGCGTGCTGGGTGAGCGCGTGGCGCGTGCCCTGGCGCAGTTCGATTTTCCGGTGCACGGCTGGAGCCGCTCGCCCAAAGCGGTGGAGGGCATCACCTGCCACGCCGGCGCGGCGGCGTTCGACGGTTTCCTGGCCTCGTGCCGCGTGCTGGTGAACCTGCTGCCGCTCACGCCCGAGACGCGCGACATCCTCAACTGCGACACGCTCTCGCGCCTGCGCCCGGGCGGCTACCTGATCAACGTGGCGCGCGGCGCCCATCTGGTCGACGACGACCTGCTCGCGCTGCTCGACAGCGGCCACCTGGCCGGCGCCACGCTCGACGTGTTCCGCACCGAACCCCTGCCCGCGTCGCATGGTTTCTGGAACCACCCGAAAATCACCGTCACGCCGCACACCTCGGCGCGCACGCTGCGCGAGGAAAGCATCGCCCAGATCACCGGCAAGATCCTCGCGCTCGAACGCGGCGATCCGATTGCCGGTGTGGTCGACGCCCAGCGCGGCTACTGACCCTCTCGAAAGCGCCCCATGAAACTCCCCTCCCGCGTCCAGCTCATCGACGTCGGCCCGCGCGACGGCCTGCAGAACGAGAAGCAACCGGTGCCCTCGGCCGTCAAGGTCGAGCTGGTGCACCGGCTGCAGGCCGCGGGGCTGAAGGAGATCGAGGTCACGAGTTACGTCAGTCCCAAGTGGGTGCCGCAGATGGCCGACAACCACGATGTCATGAGCGGCATCGCGCGCCAGGCCGGCATCCGCTACTCGGTGCTCACGCCCAACCTCAAGGGGTATGAGGCCGCGGTGCTGGACCGGCCCGACGAGATCGTGGTCTTCGGCGCGGCCAGCGAGGCGTTCAGCCAGAAGAACATCAACTGTTCGATCGCCGAGAGCATCGAACGCTTCGCCCCGGTGGTGAAGGCCGCGCGCGCGGCCGGCATCCGTGTGCGCGGTGCCATGAGCTGCACGGTGGGGTGCCCCTACGAAGGCGAGATCGCGCCCGAACGCGTGGGTTATCTGGCCGGTTTGATGAAGGGCATCGGGGTGCAACGCGTGGACGTGGCCGACACCATCGGCGTGGGCACGCCGCGCAAGGTGCAGGCCGCGATCGAGGCGACGCTGGCGCACTACGGCATCGACGAGGTGTCGGGCCACTTCCACGACACCTATGGCCAGGCGCTGTCGAACACGCTGGCCGCGCTGGAACTCGGCGTCTGGAATTTCCAGTCGTCGGTGTCCGGCCTGGGCGGCTGCCCCTACGCCAAGGGCGCCACCGGCAACGTCGCCACAGAAGACGTGGTCTACCTGCTGCAGGGCATGGGCATCGAGACCGGCATCGACCTCGACGCGCTGGTGGACGCCGGTGCCTACATCAGCGAACAGCTGGGCCGACCGAGCGGGTCGCGCGTGGCGCGCGCGCTGCTGGCGAAGCGCGCCGGCTGAAGCGCGCTCAGCCCCGCACCTCGTCGAGCCAGCGCCGCGCCTGCGGCCAGTTGCCCAGTTTTGCGTCCGACCCCATATGGCCGAGCGCACCCGCCACCTCCAGCCGCGCACCCCAGGCATTGGCAAAGAAGCGCGCGCGCTCGAGCGTGACGCGGGGATCGTTCGTGCTGGCCACGACCACCGTGGGAAAGGGCAGGGGCGACAGCGGCAGGGGCGCGAAGCCGACCGGGCCGGGCGGGTAGTCCACCGCCTCCACGTCGCTCGGTGCCACCAGCAGCGCGCCGCGCACGGGCAAGGCCTTTTCCGGGTGCAGCGCGGGCCAGGCGGCCACAAGGTGGTTCACCAGCGCGACCGCGAGCGAATGAGCGACCAGCACGGCGGGCGTGCGGCGCGCCGCCAGCACCTGCGCCAGCGTCGCCACCCACTCTTCGCGCGTGGGCGTGTTCCATTCGTGCTGCAGCACGCGCGCCAGCCGCGGGTCTTCCGCTTCCCAGTGGGTGTGCCAGTGTTCGGCGGGCGAGTTGCCCCGTCCCGGCAGGACGAGGACGTCGGGTTCCGTGCTCAAGGTCTGTCCGTTTCCTGTGAAGCGTTCATCAGCCTTGCGTGGCCTGGATGCCGGTGGCTTTCACCACCGTTTCGAAGTTGCGCAGGCTGCTGGAGAGCAGCGCGCCGAAATCCCGGCCCGGCAGACCTTCGGCGTCGAAGCCCTGCGACGGCAGCACCTCGAGCACGCGCGGGTTCTTCAGCGCCTGCCCGATGGCGGCGTGCAGGCGGGCCACGATCGCGTCGGGCGTGCCGGCGGGCGCCAGGATGCCCTGCCAGGTCTTGTGCGTGAAGCCGGGGGCGATGCTTTCGTCCAGCGTGGGCACGTTGGGCAATGCGGCCGCGCGGGTCTTGCTCGTGACCGCGATGCCGACGAGGGTGCCGGCCTGGATGTGGGCGAGCGCGGCCGCCATCGTCACCACACCGGCGGTGAGCGTGCCGTTCAGCAGGTCCTGGATGAGGGGCGCGCCGCCACGGTAGGGCACGTACTTGGCCGACACGCCGAGCTGGTGGTTCAGCGCCGCGCTGGTCAGGTGGTGCGCTGTGCCCCAGCCCGGCACGCCAATGGTGAGCTGGCCGTTGCTCTGCTGGAGCAGGCGCCGGTAGCTCGCCGCGTCGGTGACGCCGGATTTCGGGTGCGTGATAAACAGGTTGCAGGACGAGATCGCCAGCGTCACCGGCTTCAGGTGCGACAGCAGTGGCGTGCCCTCGGCCACCGCGTCGGCCGCCACCAGCGTGTCGTTGGTGAGCAGCAGGGTGTGGCCATCGGCGGCGGCCTGCGCCACGCGCTGCGTGCCGATGCGCCCCGAGGCGCCGCCGATGTTCTCGATCAGCACCGGCACGCCAAGCGCTTCGGAGAGCGCAGGGGCCAGCGGGCGCGCCAGCAGGTCCACGCCACCGCCCGCCGGGAACGGCACGATCACGCGGACCGGTTTGTCCGGGAAGGTTTTTGCGTGGATCGCGGGCGCGGCCAGCGCCAGCGGGCTGAATGCGAGCGCGGACAGCAGGCGGCGGCGGCCGGTCTGGTCGGGGGAAAGTCGGTCGATGGCCGGGAGGGAATTCATGTCGTTGTGCCGATGGAGGTCTTGAGGTCGTGCGCACTGTAGGAACGCTGCCTTAGAAACAAAACGAATGAAAACGCATATGGTTAGTAGAAAATCGTTGGCTCCGGCGCCGCCAGCAATGGCCCAATGCGCGCCGACACCCGCACCGATTCGAGAATCCCTTGGCCCACCTTTCCCACTCCGAACTGTTTGACATCGCCCGCCGGGCACTGGTCGCCGCCGGCGCGAACGACACCATGGCCCGCCTGACCGCCGAGGCGCTCGTCGAAGCCGACCTGCAGGGCCTGGCCTCGCACGGCGTCACCCGCGTTCCCGCCTATTCGGCCCACCTGCGCAATGGCCGTGCAGACGGCAACGCGCAGCCCACCGTCGTGCGCCGGCAGGGCTCGGTGGTGCTGGTCGACGCCCACATGGGCCTGGCCTACCCGGCGTGCCGGCTGGCCGTGGACGAGGGCATTGCGCTCGCGCGGCAACAGGGCGTGGCCTTCGTGGCGGTGGCCAATAGCCACCATTTCGGCGCGGCGGCCTACCACCTGCGGCCCGTGGCCGAGGCCGGGCTGGTGGGGCTGGCGCTGGGCAACTCGCCGGCGGCCATGCCCGCCTGGGGTGGCAAGCGGCCGCTGTTCGGCACCAACCCCATTGCCGCCGCTTTCCCGCGCGATGGTCATGACCCGCTGCTGATCGACCTGTCCCTGTCCACCGTGGCCCGGGGCAAGCTGGTGGTGGCCGCCCGCGAGGGCCGTTCGATTCCGTTGGGCTGGGCGCTCGACGCCGACGGCCAGCCGACCACCGACCCCAAGGCCGGCCTGGCCGGCACGATGGTGCCCGCCGGTGGCGTGAAGGGCACCATGCTGGCGCTGGTGATCGACCTGCTGGTGGCCACGCTGACCGGCTCGCACTTCGGCTTCGAGGCCGACTCCCTGCTCGACGACGAGGGCCGGCCGCCCCGCGTGGGGCAGGTGTTCCTGTTCATCGACCCCGCGGCGCTCGCCGGGCGCGACACCTATTTCGCGCGCATCGAATGCCTCGTGCCGGTGATGCTGGAAGAGGACGGCGTGCGCCTGCCCGGCGCGCAGCGCCTGACGCGGCAGCGCGAGGCGGAGCGCGACGGTCTGGACATCCCGGACGCGCTGCTGGAGCGCCTGCGCGCGCTCGCCGCGCAGGGCTGAGGCGGCGTCGCCCGGCGGGGGCATCGCACAGGCGACCGGCGTTTTCCGGGGCGTGGTGGCATCATCACGGGCTGTCTGACTGCTCCCACCGCTCCCCATGGACCTCCACATCTGGTTTGCCTATTTCGCCGCTTCCTGGGCCATCGCGCTGTCGCCCGGCTCGGGTGCGGTGCTGTCGATGACGCACGGCCTCGCGTATGGCGTGAAGAAGACCAGCGCCACCATCGCCGGCCTGCAGCTCGGGCTGGCGGTGATCCTGCTGGTGGCCGGTGTCGGGGTCGGTGCGCTGCTGCTGGCCTCGGCCACCGCCTTCACGGTGGTCAAGTTCGCGGGCGCGGGCTACCTGATCTGGCTTGGCCTCAAGCAGTGGCGTGCGCACGTGGGCGCGGTGCCGGCCGCGGGCGATGCGCCGGCGGCGCTGTCGGCGGGTGAACCCTCGGTGCGCGAGCGCTTCGTCACCGGCTTCTTCACCAACGTCACCAACCCCAAGGGCATCGTGTTCATGGTGGCCGTGCTGCCCCAGTTCATCGACCCCGCGCGCGGGCTCTGGCTGCAGCTGCTGATCCTGCTCGTGACCACCGTGGCGGTGGACCTGGTCGTGATGCACGGCTACGCCTTCCTGGCCTCGCGCGCCCAGCGCTGGCTGGCCACGGCCCGAGCCCGCCGCGCGCAGAACCGCGTGTTCGGCGGCGTGCTCATGGCCATGGGCGCGAGCCTGCTGCTCGTCAAGCGCGCGGCCTGAACCATGTGCGGTGCTGAACTCCAGGCCTTGCCCGAAACCGTGCAGCGCGTGGCGCGCGTGCTGCAGAGCGCGGGCCACGCCCACACCCCTGTGATGCTCGACGACGCGGCGCGCACCGCGCAGCAGGCGGCCGATGCGCTCGGCGTTGCGCTGGGCCAGATCGCCAAGAGCATCATCTTCCGCCGCAAGAGCGACGACGCGGCGGTGCTGGTCATCACCTCGGGCGATCTGCGCGTGGACGAGAAGAAGGTGCAGGCGCTCGTCTGCGCCGACGGAGGCAAGCTTGGCCGGGCCGACGCCGACTTCGTCAAGGCGCGCACCGGTTTCTCCATCGGCGGCGTCTCGCCGCTGGCGCACGCGGTGGCGCCCGTCACGCTGATCGACGCGCAACTCTCGCGCTTCGACGAGATCTGGGCCGCCGCCGGCCACCCGCACGCCGTGTTCCGCCTCAGCCCCGCGCAGCTGCAGTCGCTCACCGGTGCGCCGGTACACGACGTCACTGTGGCGGCCTGAACGCATGTCATTGCCACTGCCTCCCGTCACCCTGCAAGCCGCCCGCCGCCGTGCCGGCCTCAGGCCCGGCGTGCCTTCGCCGTGCATCTCGGTCTGCGAGATGGACGAGGCGCACAGCCGCTGCAAGGGGTGTTTCCGCACGCTGGAAGAGATCGGTGTCTGGAGCCGTGCCAGCGACGCCGAAAAACTGTTGATCTGGCAGCAGATCGAAGCGCGGCAACTCACGCCCTGAGGCCATCGCCCACGAGATCGCCATGAAAGACATCACCTTCTTCTACGACCCGATCTCGCCCTACGCCCACCTCGCGTTCGAGCGCCTGCCCGAAGCGCTCATGGGCCACAGCGTGCAGGTGCGCTACCGGCCGGTGCTGTTCGCCGCGCTGCTCAAGGCCCATGGCCAGCTCGGCCCGGCCGAGATTCCCGCCAAGCGCGAGTGGACCTACCGCCAGGTCAGTTGGCTGGGCCACCACCACGGCGTGGTGCTCGAGCTGCCCGCTGCGCACCCGTTCAACCCGCTGCCGCTGCTGCGCCTGGGGTTGGCCACGGCCACCGACGATGCGCCGGGCGAGACGAACCGCTATGTCACGGAGCTGCTGTTCCGCCACGTGTGGCGCGGGGGCCTGGACGCCGCCGATGCCACGCGCCTGGCCGCGCTGCAGGCGCAGCTGCAGGACCACATGGCGCAGCGCGGCAAGCCCTGGCACGCGCCCGACAGCGACGTGGTGAAGCAGCGCCTGCGTGCCAACACTGACGAGGCGCTCGCGCTCGGCCTCTTCGGTGTGCCCGCGGCGGTGGTGGACGGCCGTGTGTTCTGGGGCCAGGACGCGCTGCCCATGCTGCGCGCGTACCTGGACGGCGACACCTGGTTCGAGACGCAGTGGGACGCCTCGGTGCAGCGGCCCGAGGGTGTGCGTCGGCGTTAGCCGGCCGCAGCGCCGGGCCGCCCCAAGCAAGGCCATGCCCCCTCGGGGGGCAGCGACCCGCGCAGCGGTGGAGCGTGGGGGTGCATCAGGCCTGAAGCGCGTCCCCGAGCGCCATCACCTTGCCGGTGTCGGCGGCCTCGTAACCCTTGAGCGCGGCCACGCGCGCGCGAAACGCGGGTGAACGCAACACCGTGAGCACCGGCCGCAGCTCCGCGCGTTCCAGCGCGTCGGCGGGCAGGGCAAAGAAGTAGCGCTCCTTCAGCAGGGGAATGAAGTCCAGGCCGAACCGGTGCGCGGCGGTCTGCACGCCAATGCCCACATCGGCCATGCCGCTGGCCACGTAGGCGGCCACGGCGGCGTGCGTGAGTTCGGTGTTGTCGTAGCCCGCGACCGCGCGCGGTGCGATGCCTTCGCGTTGCAGCAGCAGATCGGTCAGCACCCGCGTGCCCGAACCCTCGGGCCGGTTCACGAAGCGCAGCCCGCGCCGCGTGAGGTCGCTCAGGCCACGCAGGCCGAGCGGATTCCCTTTCGCCACGAACAGGCCCTGCGTGCGCACCGCCAGCTGCACCAGCAGGTGCTGGTCGCGCTTGAGCCAGGCAAGGTAGCGCCCGGCCGCTGCTGCCTCGAATTCGCCCAGCGGCACATGGAAGCCGGCCAGCTCGCAGTCGCCCTGCGCGAGCGCGGCCACCGCCTCCAGGCTGTTGCGGTAACGCAGCTCCACCGGCACCTGGCGCGCCGCGAGCTGTTCGCGCAGCGCGGCCACCGCAAACCCGTGGCTGGCGTGCAGGCGCGGTATGGCGCGCTGGCGGCGCTGCACGCGGCCCAGTTCGCCTTCGAGTTCCGAGGCCAGCGATTCCAGCAGGGGCTGCAGGCGCGCGCCGATGCGGGCGTCGGCCCAGATCAGCTTCTCGCCGAGTTCGGTCAGGGCCGAGCCGCGCCCCCGGCCGCGCAGCAGCAGGGGCTGGCCGAAGAGCTGCTCGGCCTGTTGCAGCAGGCCCCAGGCGTGGCGGTACGACAGGCCCAGCTCGCGCCCCGCTTCCGCGATGCTGCCCGAGCCCTGCACCGCGGCCAGCAGGCCGAGCAAGGTGTTCGCGTCGAGCGCGGCGCCGTCTTCCTGGCCGATGCGCCATTGGGGCTGGAGGGTGATGCGCAGCATGGATGGGATGACCGACTTTATGAACTGACAAACATATTAAAACACCCCATACGGTGCTACGCTGAAAAAATGACAAGAACGACAGCCCACGAGACAAGCGAACGCCCCGCGAAGGCTGTGATCCCCATCCGCCCGCTGGAGGCGATGGGCCGCGGCCGGGCGCGCCACACCCCCAAGGGGCGGCAGACCGAACCCGAAGCGCGCCAGCGCGTGGCCGCACTGTGCGAAGGCCTGGCACCGCGCGCGGACCTGCTGATCGAACACCTGCACCGCCTGCAGGACGCCGAGGGCGCGCTGCGCCACGGCCACCTCGCCGCACTCGCCGAGCGCCTGCGCTTGAGCCAGGTCGAGGTGTTCGAGGTCGCGAGCTTCTACCACCACTTCGAGATCGTCGACGACGCCGCGCCCGTGCCCGAAACCGTGGTGCGTGTGTGCACCAGCCTCTCGTGCGCCATGGCCGGCGGTGAAACCCTGCTGGCCGACCTGCAGGCCGCGCTGGCGGGCGATGCCACTGTGCGCGCGCAGGCCGCACCCTGCATTGGCCAGTGCCACGTGGCGCCCGCCGCCTGCGTGGGCCAGCGCCAGCTGCCGCAGGCCAGCGTGGCCGCGGTGCAGGCGGTGCTGGACAAGGGCGACACCGGGCCGCGCGCGCTGCCATTGCCGGCGCCATCGTCGTTCACCCAGTTGCGCCGCCTGCTCGCGGGCGAACTCGATGTCGGGCAGGTGCTTGCCGAGCTCAAGGCCTCCAACCTGCGCGGGCTGGGCGGGGCGGGTTTTCCGTCGTGGCGCAAATGGGAAACGGTGCGCGCACAACCGGGCCCGCGCCACATGGTGGTCAACATCGACGAGGGCGAGGTCGGCACCTTCAAGGACTGGCAGGTGCTGACCAGCGCCGACGGTGGTGCGTCGCAGATGCTCGAGGGCCTGCTGATCGCCACGCAGGTGGTGGGCATCGAACACGCGTGGATCTACCTGCGCGACGAGTACCACGACCTGCGCGAGCTGCTCACGCTCGAACTCGCGCGCCTGCAAGACACGCTGGCTGCGTTGCGCGAACAGCACCCTGGCTACACGCCACCGCGCATCGAGCTGCGGCGCGGCGCGGGCGCCTACATCTGCGGCGAAGAGTCGGCGCTGATCGAGTCGGTGGAAGGCAAGCGCGGCCTGCCGCGCCTGAAGCCGCCCATCGTCGCCATGCACGGTGTGTTCGGCCGGCCCACGCTGGCGCACAACCCGGAAACGCTGTGGTGGCTGCCGAAGATCCTCGAGAACGGTGGCGCCTGGCTCGCGGGTGAAGGCCTGCGCGGGCGCACCGGCTTGCGGCGCTTTTCCGTGTCGGGCCGCGTGAACAAGCCGGGCGTGCACCTCGCACCGGCCGGCATCACGCTGCGCGAACTGGTCAACGAACACGCGGGTGGCATGGTGGAAGGCCACACGCTCTACGCCTACCTGCCGGGCGGTGCGTCGGGCGGCATCCTGCCCGCGTCGCTGGCCGATGTGCCGCTGGACTTCGACACCCTGGTCGACCACGGCAGCTTCATCGGCTCCATGGCCGTGGTGGTGATGAGCCAGCACGACACGGCGCGCGGCGCCGCGCTCAACCTCATGCAGTTCTTCGAGCACGAGTCCTGCGGCCAGTGCACGCCCTGCCGCGCGGGCACGACCAAAGCCGTGCAGCTCATGCAGGCGCCCGAGTGGAACGCGCCGCTGCTGGGCGAGCTCTCGCAGGTCATGCGCGACGCGTCCATCTGCGGGCTCGGCCAGGCCGCGCCCAACCCGGTGGACAGCGTGCTGCGCTTCTTCGCACATGAAGTGAACGGAGGTGCGGCATGAAATCCGGTGACCTTCCCCTGGACGCGACCCCCATTGCGTTCACGCTCAACGGGCAGGCGGTCGAGGCCGCGCCCGGCGAAAGCATCCTGAAGGCCGCGCAGCGTGCGGGCGTGGCCATTCCCCATCTGTGCCACAAGGACGGCCTGCGCAGCCCCGGCAACTGCCGCGCCTGTGTGGTGGACATCGAGGGCGAGCGCGTGCTCGCGCCCTCGTGCTGCCGCGCGCCCACCGCCGGCATGGTGGTGCACAGCGACAACCCGCGCGCCAGCGCCGCGCAGAAGACGGTGCTGGAGCTGCTGCTGTCGGACGCGCCCGACACCGCCGCACTCAAACACGACAGCGAACTCGCGCACTGGGCGCAGGCCATCGGCGCGCAGCCGGGGCACTTTCCGGCCCGCGCCGCCGCGGTGCAGGACCACAGCCACCCGGCGATGGCCGTCAACCTCGATGCCTGCATCCAGTGCACGCGCTGCATCCGCGCCTGCCGCGAGACGCAGGGCAACGACGTGCTGGGCCTGGCCTTTCGCGGTGGCCACGCGCAGATCGTGTTCGACCAGAACGACCCCATGGGCGCGAGCACCTGCGTGGCCTGCGGCGAGTGCGTGCAGGCCTGTCCCACCGGTGCCATCGCGCCGGCCAACGGCGCGTTTGCCAAGCCTTCGCAGCAGCAGGTCGACTCGGTCTGCCCGTTCTGTGGTGTCGGCTGCCAGCTGACGTACCACGTCAACGATGAAAAGATCGAACACGTCGAAGGCATCGCCGGCCCGGCCAACGAAGGCCGCCTGTGCGTCAAGGGCCGCTTCGGTTTCGATTACGCGCACAGCCCCGAGCGGCTCACGCGCCCGCTGATCCGCCGCGCCGATGCGCCCAAGGACCCGCACGGTGAACTGCGCCGCCTCACGCCCGAACAGGTGCGCGAGCGCTTCCGCGAAGCGACGTGGGACGAGGCGCTGGATGCCGCCGCAGAAGGCTTCCGCCGCGCCCTGGCGGGCACCACCGCGCGCGGGCGCCGCGGCCCGGTGGCCGGCTTCGGTTCGGCCAAGGGCACGAACGAAGAGGCCTACCTGTTCCAGAAGCTGGTGCGCACCGCGTTTGACACGCACAACGTGGACCACTGCACGCGCCTGTGCCACGCCTCCAGCGTCGCCGCGCTGATGGAGGGCCTGGGCTCGGCCGTGGTCACCAACCCGCTGCGCGATGTGCAGTTCGCCGACTTCGTGCTGCTGATCGGCGCCAACCCAGCGCAGAACCACCCGGTGGGCGCGACCTGGATCAAGAACGCGGTGAAGAAGAGTGGCCTGAAGCTGGTGCTCGCCGACCCCCGCCGCACCGAGCTCGCGCGCCACAGCTGGAAGCACCTGGGCTTCAAGTCCGGCACCGACGTGGCCCTGCTCAACGCGCTGCTGCACACCATCGTGTTCGAAGGCCTCACCGATCCGGCCTACATCGAGGCCCACACGCTGGACTTCGCGCAGCTCAAGGCGCATCTGGTGGACTTCTCGCCCGAGGCGATGGCGCCGGTCTGCGGCATCGACGCGGCCACGCTGCGCGAGGTCGCGCGTGCGTATGCGACAGCGAAGAACGCCATGATCCTCTGGGGCATGGGCATCAGCCAGCACACGCACGGCACCGACAACGCGCGCTGCCTGATCGCGCTCGCGCTGGTCACCGGCCAGATCGGCCGGCCCGGCACCGGGCTGCACCCGCTGCGCGGACAGAACAACGTGCAGGGCGCGAGTGACGCGGGGCTCATCCCGATGGTGCTGCCCGACTACCAGCGCGTGGCCGACGGCCCGGCGCGCGAGAAGGCCGAGCGCCTGTGGAAGCTTGCCCCCGGCACGCTGGGCAGCGAGCCCGGCCTCACGGTGGTGGAGATCGTCGACGCGGCCTACCGCAAGGAGATCCGTGCCATGCTGATCCAGGGCGAGAACCCGGCCATGAGCGACCCCGACGCCGCCCACGCGCGCGAAGCCCTCGCCGGGCTGGACCACCTGGTGGTGCAGGACATCTTCCTGACCGAGACCGCGAGCCTGGCCGACGTGGTGCTGCCCGCCACCGCCTGGCCCGAGAAGACCGGCAGCGTGACCAACACCGACCGCTGCGTGCAGCTCGGCCGCAAGGCCGTGCCTGCACCGGGCGAGGCGCGGGCCGACGCCTGGATCACCGAACAGCTCGCGCGCCGCCTTGGCCTGGACTGGGGCTACGGCGTGGCTGCCGACGGCAGCGCGACAGACGACGCGGCACACGGCATTGGCGCCGTGTTCGAGGAAATGCGCGCGCTCATGCCCAGCATCGCGGGGCTCTCCTGGTCGCGGCTGCGCCGCGAGGGCGCCGTGACCTACCCGGTGGCGGATGCCGACGACCCGGGCCAGCCCGTGGTGTTCACCGACAGTTTCCCCACGCCCACCGGCCGCGCTTCGCTGGTCGGTGCCGTGCTCACGCCGCCGGCCGAGCAGCCCGATGTCGAGTTCCCCATGGTGCTCATCACCGGGCGGCAGCTCGAGCACTGGCACACCGGCAGCATGACGCGGCGCAGCGGCGTGCTCGATGCCCTCGAGCCCAGTCCCGTGGTGAGCCTGCACCCCGAGACCGCCAGGCGGCTCGGGCTGTGGGCCGGTGCGCAGGCCCAGGTGCGCTCGCGCCGCGGCGAGGTGGCGCTGCCGGTGCGGATCGACGAGGGCATGCCGCGCGAAACGGCCTTCATCCCGTTCGCGTATGCGGAGGCCGCGGCCAACCTGCTCACCAACCCCGCCCTGGACCCGGTGGGCAAGATCGCGGAATTGAAGTACTGTGCGGTGGACGTGCGGCCCTTTGCGGGCGGCGCGTGATCCGACCCGGCATTGACCTGCCTCAACGCTGCGGATTGCCGGGACTCCTACGATGAACACCACCGCCCTCGCGGGCGGGCTGTTCACATCTCACTCAAGGAGAGCCACCATGTTCAAGAAAATCCTCGTGCCCACCGACGGTTCCACCCTGGCCGCGCAGGCCACCACCGTCGCTGTGCGCATGGCCAAGAGCCTGAACGCGCAGATCATCGGCGTGAACGTGATCGACCCATTTCCCTACATCGGCATCGGCGATGCCTCGGCCGTGGGCCTGCAGGCCTACCTGACCGAAGCCAAGAGCGCGGCCGGCCAGGCGCTCGACGTCGTGCGCCAGGCCTGTGAAGCCGACGGTGTGGTGTTCGCGGCGGGCGACACGATCGAACGCAACGTGGTCTATGAAGGGATCATCGAAACCGCCGAGGCCGAGGGCTGCGACCTCATCGTGATGGGCTCGCACGGCCGCCAGGGCGTGAAGGCGCTCATCCTCGGCAGCGTCGCGCAGAAGGTGCTGACGCATGCCAAGGTGCCCGTCCTCATTGTGAAGTCGTAGGCACGCGAGGATCTGTTCAAGAACACCGCGGAACCGGCTTTGCCGGGCCGCTGGTGTTGCCCCCTTCCAGGGGGTGGCGCCGAAGGCGACGCGGGGGTGTTTCGCCTACCGGCGAAACTTCCCACTTGCGTCGACGATTGAAAGATCGGCGAAATCGAGGCCGGTGTGGTTGGTCGGGCTGTAGTGCACGGTCAGGCCGCCCAGGTCGAAGCTCTTGAGGTTTTCCAGCGCGTCGCGCAGGGTCACCGGCGTGGGGTTGGGGCCAGCGCGGCGCAGGCCTTCGGTCAGCACCTTGGCGGCGGCGTAGCCTTCCATCATCGCGGGTGACACGCCTTCCAGACCCTTGGCCTTGGCGAAGTCCTGGGCTTCCTTGATCAGGCCGTAGGCCACCGAGCGCTCGTTGGGGAACACCTGCGTCACGATCACGCCGCGCGCGTGTTCGCCCAGCAGCTTGATGAAGCCTTCGGACGCGTTGTTCGACAGCGTGACCGCCTGCGCGCGCGAGCCCGCTGCGCGGATCGTCTTGATCGCGTTGGCGGTGTTGCCGGCCGAGCCGATCACCATCACCGCCTGCGCGTTGCTGTCGTTGAGCTGTTTCGCCAGCGCGGTGAAGTCCGGCTTCTCGCGCGGGAATTTCTCGTGCATCACGGGCTTCAGGTTCGCTTTGGCGAAGCCCTTGAGCGCACCGGCGGCCGAGTCGGCGCCGAAGGAGTCGTCGTTCTCGAACACCGCGATGCGGGTGATGCCGATGCTGGCCAGGTGCTCGATGGCCTTGGCGGCCTCGCGCTGGTAGGTGGCGCGCACGTTGAAGACCCAGGGGTTGACCGGCTCGTGCAGCACCATGGCGCCCGTGCTCGGCGCCACCAGCGGTACCTTCAGTTCGGCCAGGATGGGCAGCAGCGCCTGCGAGTGCGGCGTGCCCCGGTTCAGGAACAGCGCCAGCACGCGCTGCTTCGTGATCAGCTCGCGGGCCACCTCCACCGTGACCTTGGGGTCGAACTTGTCGTCCACAGCGATCAGCTCGATCTTCTGGCCGTTCACGCCGCCGCGGGCATTGATGGTGTCGAAGTACAGCTTGGCGCCTTCGTGGTTTTCCTTCACGCCGGCCGCCACCGAACCCGTGAAGCCCGAGGGCATGCCCACGCGCAACTGGGCCCAGGCGGATGACGAGAAAGCGAGCAGGCCGGCCAGGCCGAGGGCCGTGCAGATGGGGTGGGAAAACATGCGAATCCGTTTCATGAATGGCGTCTCCTGGGGTGAGCCGAGTCTATGCATTGCGCAGTTGCGGGAAATTGTGGGTATGACCTACCGAACAGACGCTTTTCGCCCCCCTCCGTAGAATCTTTGCGTCCCCCTCTGGAGCCCTTGCATGTCAGATGCCTTTCTGCCCGCCGAATTGCCCGCGGGCGCGATTTCAACCGCGTCCGGCCCCGATGGGCACGACCAGCCGACGGAAGGCGGCTCCGGGCTGATCCGCATCCGCGGAGCACGCCAGCACAACCTCAAGAACCTCGATCTGGACATCCGCACCGGCGAACTCACGGTGGTGACCGGCCCGAGCGGGTCGGGCAAGTCCAGCCTGGTGTTCGACACCCTGTTTGCCGAGGGCCAGCGCCGTTACGTGGAGACCTTCAGCGCCTACGCGCGGCAGTTTCTTGACCGCATGGACAAACCTGCGGTCGACCGGGTGGACGGCGTGCCCCCGGCCATCGCCATCGACCAGACCAACCCGGTGCGCTCGTCGCGCTCCACCGTGGGCACCATGACGGAGCTCAACGACCACCTGAAGCTGCTGTACGCGCGCGGCGCCGACCTGTTCGACCGCGACACCGCGCTGCCGGTGCGGCACGACTCGCCCGAGTCGATCTTTGCGGAGCTCAAGGAACGCGCGGCGCGCCAGGGCGACCCGCGCGTGGTGCTGACCTTTCCGGTCGAACTGCCGGCCAGCACCACGCCCGAAGAAGTCGAGCAGTGGCTTTCGGCCAGCGGCTACACCCGCGTGCAGGCCGAACGCGTGGTGCAGCGGGAGACCCAAGCCGAGGCCGCGCCCGCCAAGGGCGGCAAGAAACCCAAGCCGCAGATCGAATCGGTGAAGGTGCTCGACGTGGTGGCCGACCGCTTCCGCATCGGCACGGTCGAGCCCGCGCGCGCAATGGAGGCGATCGAAGCCGGCCTCAAGCGCGGCAGCGGCAAGCTGATGGTCTACGTGCTGGCCGAGGAAGGCGAACCCGAGATCTGGCGCTTTTCAACAGGGCTGCATTGCCCCGAGAGCGACATCCGCTACAGCGAGCCCACGCCCTCGATGTTCTCGTTCAACTCGGCCGTGGGCGCCTGCGAGGCCTGCCGGGGCTTCGGTCGCGTGATCGGGGTCGACTACGGCCTCGTCATCCCGAACGACAAGCTCACGCTGCGCGCGGGCGCGATCAAGGTGTTCCAGACACCGGCCTGGAAGGAGTGCCAGGACGACCTGATGCGCCACGCCGAGGCCGCCGGCATTCCGCGCGACACGCCCTGGGCCAAGCTCACGCCCGAGCAGCAGCACTGGGTGAAGGCCGGTTCGCCGCTGTGGAACGGCAAGTGGAACCAGCAGTGGTACGGCGTCGACCGCTTCTTCGAGTACCTCGAGAGCAAGGCCTACAAGATGCACATCCGGGTGCTGCTGTCCAAGTACCGCAGCTACACCGAATGCCCGAGCTGCCACGGTGCCCGCCTGAAGACCGACAGCCTGCTCTGGCGCATCGGCACGAAGGCGCAGGCCGACGCCGTGTTGCCTGCCGCAAAGCGCTACATGCCGCAGGGCGTGAAGTGGAGCCGCGCGCAGCTGGAAGCGCTGCCCGGCCTGTGCCTGCACGACCTGATGCTGATGCCGCTCGAGAAGCTGCGCGCGTTCTTCGGTTCGCTGGGCGACACGCTGGTGCCCGCCGGCTCGGACGCGGCCGGTGCCGGCCAGGCGCAGGCGCTGCGCCTGCTGTTCGAGGAGATCAACACCCGCATCCGCTACCTGTGCGAGGTCGGCATCGGCTACCTCACGCTGGACCGCCAGAGCCGCACGCTCAGCGGCGGCGAGGTGCAGCGCATCAACCTCACCACCGCGCTCGGCACCTCGCTGGTCAACACGCTGTTCGTGCTCGACGAGCCCAGCATCGGCCTGCACCCGCGCGACATGGCGCGCATCAACGACGCCATGCTGCGCCTGCGCGATGCGGGCAACACGCTGGTGGTGGTGGAGCACGACCCGGCCGTGATGCTCGCGGCCGACCGCCTGATCGACATGGGCCCCGGTCCGGGCGAACGCGGCGGGCAGATCGTGTTCGACGGCACGCCCGAGGCCATTCGCTCGGCCGACACGCTCACCGGTGCCTACCTCGGCTCGCGCAAGACCATCGGCATGGGCTTCAAGCGCATGGTGACCGACAGCACGCCGCGCCTCATTCTTGAAGGCGCGCGCGAACACAACCTGAAAGACGTGTCGGTCGAGTTCCCGCTGCAGCGCCTGGTGGTGGTCACCGGCGTCTCGGGCTCGGGCAAGTCCAGCCTCATCCAGGACGTGCTGGCGCCCGCACTGCTGCGCCACTTCGGCAAGTCCACCGAAAGCCCGGGCGCGCACGACCGCCTGCTCGGCGCCGACTACCTGTCCGAGGTGGTGTTCGTCGACCAGTCGCCCATCGGCAAGACCGCGCGCTCCAACCCGGTGAGCTACGTGGGCGCGTGGGACGCGATCCGCGCGCTGTTCGCCGAGGCGCCGCTGTCGCGCCAGCGCAGCTACACCCCGGCCAAGTTCAGCTTCAACAGCGGCGACGGGCGCTGCCCCACCTGCGGCGGCTCGGGCTTCGAGCACGTGGAGATGCAGTTCCTGAGCGACGTGTACCTGCGCTGCCCGGACTGCGACGGCAAGCGCTACCGGCCCGAAATCCTCGAGGTGCGCATCCAGCGTGGCGACCGTTCGCTCAACGTGGCCGATGTGCTCGAGCTCACCGTGAGCGAGGCCGCCGGCCTGTTCGCGGGCGACCGCGAGGTGATCCGCGTGCTGCAGCCCATCGTGGACGTGGGCCTGGAGTACGTGAAGCTGGGCCAGCCCGTGCCCACGCTCTCGGGCGGCGAGGCGCAGCGCCTCAAGCTCGCGGGCTTCCTGGCCGAGGCCTCCAAGAACAGCAGCGCGAGCCGCCAGGCGGTGGCGCGCAAGGGCACGCTGTTCCTGTTCGACGAGCCCACCACCGGCCTGCATTTCGACGACATCGCCAAGCTCATGCGCAGCCTGCGCAAGCTGCTCGATGCGGGCCATTCGCTGGTGGTGATCGAGCACAACCTGGACGTGATCCGCGCGGCCGACTGGCTGATCGACCTCGGACCAGAAGGCGGCGACGCCGGTGGCCGGGTGGTGGCCGAAGGCCCGCCCGAGGCGGTGCGAGAACACGCCGGCAGCCACACCGCGAAGGCGCTGCGCGACTACGCGCTGGCCATGGGCGAGGTGCACGAGGTGCGCGAAGGCCACGTGAACGGCTTGCGGCCTGCGCGCGCGCGGGCGGAGGGCGCCCACGCCCATTCCATCCGCATCGTGAACGCCAAGGAGCACAACCTCAAGAACCTGAGCGTCAACATTCCGCGCGGCAAGTTCAACGTCATCTCGGGCGTGAGTGGCTCGGGCAAGTCCACGCTGGCGTTCGACATCCTGTTCAACGAGGGCCAGCGGCGCTACCTGGAAAGCCTGAATGCCTATGCGCGCAGCATCGTGCAGCCCGCGGGCCGGCCCGAGGTGGACGCGGTCTACGGCATTCCGCCCACGGTGGCGATCGAACAGCGCCTCTCGCGCGGTGGCCGAAAGTCCACCGTGGGCACCACCACCGAGGTGTGGCACTTCCTGCGCCTGCTGTACGTCAAGCTGGGCACGCAGCACTGTGTGCACGACGGCGCGGCCGTGATGCCGCAGAGCGCCGACAGCATCGCCGCGGCCATTCTCGCGCGCTACAAGGGCCGGCACATCGGCCTGCTCGCGCCGCTGGTGGTCAACCGCAAGGGCGTCTACACCGAACTCGCCGACTGGGCGCGCCCGCGCGGCCACACCCACCTGCGGGTGGACGGCGAGTTCCTGCCCACCACCGGCTTCCCGCGCATCGACCGCTTCAAGGAGCACACCATCGAACTGCCGGTGGCCGACTTCGTGGTGAGCGCCGACGACGAGGCCGCGCTGCGCCGCGAACTGAACAAGGCGCTGGAGATCGGCAAGGGCGTGGTGCACGTGCTCACGCCGCTCGACGGCCTGGCGCAGGCGCTGGCAGAGGGCGCGTCCACGCGCGACGTGGGCACGCTGGAGGTGTTCTCCACCACGCGCGCCTGCCCGGTGTGCGCCACCAGCTACCCCGAGCTCGACCCGCGCCTGTTCTCGTACAACAGCAAGCACGGCTGGTGCCCCGATTGCGTGGGCACCGGCGTGAAGCTCTCGAAAGACCAGCGCAAGGTGCTCGACGATTCGGTGCGCGACGACAAGGAGAAGGGTCGCGAGCAGAGCTTTGCCGAGCCCGAGGTGGACGATCTCGTGGACGAGGCCTGCCCGGCCTGCGCAGGCACGCGCCTGAACCCGCAGGCGCGCGCGGTGCGCTTCGCGGGCGTGGGCATCACCGACGTGGCCTGCCTCTCGGTGCGCGAGGTGCGCACCTGGGTGCAGGGCTTGATGAAGGACCTGGCGCTCAGCGCGCGCGAGGCCGACATCGCGCGCGACCTGCTGCCCGAGATCGAAAGCCGGCTCGCCTTCCTGGAAGAGGTGGGCCTGAACTACCTCACGCTCGACCGCGGCGCGCCCACGCTCAGCGGCGGCGAGGCGCAGCGCATCCGCCTGGCGGCGCAACTCGGCAGCAACCTGCAGGGCGTGTGCTACGTGCTCGACGAGCCCACCATCGGCCTGCACGCGCGCGACAACGCCATCCTGCTCAACGCGCTGCACAAGCTCGGTGACCAGGGCAACACGCTGGTGGTGGTGGAGCACGACGAAGACACCATCCGCCGCGCCGACCACATCATCGACATCGGACCGAGTGCCGGTAAACGCGGTGGCCGCGTGGTGGCGCAGGGTTCGGTGGACGACCTCTCGGCGAACGCCGATTCGGTCACCGGCCGCTACCTGCTGCACGCCATGAAGCACCCGCTGCAGGCGCGGCGCAGCGTTGAACTGGCAGATGTCGCGCCCTGGCTGCAGGTGCGTGGCGCGAACCTGCACAACCTGGCCAACCTCGACGCGGCCGTGCCGCTGCAGCGGCTGGTGGTCATCACCGGGGTGTCGGGCTCCGGCAAGTCCACGCTCGCGCGCGACGTGCTGCTGACCAACGCCGCCGCTGCCGTGTCACAGCGCACCACGCAGGCCGGCCGCACCGCATGGGACAAGGGCCAGCGCCCGGCCTGGGCCGGCTGCGAGAAACTGCTGGGCACCGAGGTGGTGGACCGCGTGCTCGAGGTCGACCAGACGCCCATCGGCAAGACCCCGCGCAGCTGCCCCGCCACCTACATCGGTTTCTGGGACACCGTGCGCAAACTGTTCGCCGACACGCTGGAAGCCAAGGCGCGCGGTTACGGCCCGGGCCGCTTCAGCTTTAACACTGGCGAAGGCCGCTGCCCGGGCTGTGAAGGGCAGGGCATGCGCACGATCGAGATGAGCTTCCTGCCCGACGTGAAGGTGCCCTGCGAGGTGTGCCACGGCGCGCGCTTCAACCCCGAGACGCTGGCCGTCACCTGGAAGGGCAAGAGCATTGGCGACGTGCTGCAGATGGAGGTGGATGAAGCGGTGGACTTCTTCGCCAGCATGCCCAGCATCAGCCACCCGCTGCAATTGCTGAAGGACGTGGGCCTGGGCTACCTCACGCTGGGCCAGCCCAGCCCGACGCTCAGCGGCGGCGAGGCGCAGCGCATCAAGCTGGTGACCGAACTCAGCAAGGTGCGCGACGACATCACGCGCCGCGGCCAGAAGGCGCCGCACACGCTCTACGTGCTCGACGAACCCACCGTGGGCCTGCACATGGCCGACGTGGAAAAACTCATCCGCGTGCTGCACCGCCTGGTGGACGGCGGCCACAGCGTGGTGGTGATCGAGCACGACCTGGACGTGATGGCCGAAGCCGACTGGATCATCGACCTCGGCCCCGAGGGCGGCAATGGCGGCGGTCTCATCGTGGCAGCCGCGCCACCCGACGAGGTGGTGCGGCTGGACACGCACACCGGGCGCGTGCTGGGGCCGGTGCTGGCGCGCACGTGATGCCGGACGGCCAGGTCATCCATATTCACGCCGAAGCGCCGGCCAAGCCCGCGTTCGGCGCGCCGTGCAACGGCTGTGGGGTGTGCTGCCTGGCCGAGCCCTGCCCGCTGGGGCGTGTGATCTCGCGCAAGCGGGTGGGCGCCTGCGACGCGCTGCGCTGGGACGAGGGGCTGTCGGTCTACCGCTGCGGGGCGATCACCGATGCGCGGGGCGTGCTGGGCCCGCGCTGGCGCTGGGCGGCGCCGGTGTTCGAGCGGTTCGCGCGGCGCTGGATCGCGGCCGGGGTGGGGTGTGACGCCACGCTGCAGGCCGAGCGCGGCGAGGCGTGATCAGCGCGCGAACAGCACCACGACGCCGATGGCCAGCGCGGCAATCGCCACCATGAGGATGCGCGTGCGCTTGCGCAGCAGGTCCACCGCGCCGACCAGCCGCGCGTTCTGCTCGGCCAGCTCGGTCAGGGTCTGTGCCATCTGTTCCTGCGTGGCGGCCTGCTGGTCGATCAGCTGACGGGCCTCGATCAGGCGGTTCTTCAGTTCCCCAAGGCTGGGGGGGGCATCGCCCATGTCGAGCGGCGTGGGTGCGAGCGTGCCGCTGGCGGGCGCTTTCGGGCGGTCCATCAGCTTGCGCGCGGCGTTGAGCACCTTGGGCGCGTGTTCGATCACGTCGCCCCAGGGGATCACTTTCAGGGCAACCATCCAGGGAATGGCCATGGGAATGATCCTTTCGCTTGTGAGAGAAAACCGTGGGCCCGGGTGGGAGCCATTCAGGCCCGTGGGGTTCCCGCAGATGGGGGCGGAACCGCCCTTCTCAACAGCCACCAGCCCAGCCCGGCCACCGACAGCAGCAAGGCCGGAAAGCCCAGCGTGGGCGCCCACTGCAGCGCGGCGGCCCCCAGCGCGGGCGCGAGCACCCCGCCCAGCGTGTACGACAGCACCAGCACCGCGGTGCTGTTGACCAGCGTGATGCCTTCCTCGCGCGAACCGATGTCGATCATGGCCAGGGTGTAGAGGCAACCGCCCGCACCACCCCACAGGAAGGCGACCGGCGCGGCCAGCCAGGGCGTGCCCGCCACGACGGGAATGACCAGCGTGGCCAGCAGCGTGATGAGGGCGCAGACCCGCATGATGCGCAGCCGCACGGTGCGGCCGTCGCCCCAGCGCTGGCCGGGGTGGTGCGCCATGCGGTCGGCCAGCACGCCGGCGGGCAGCATCATGAGCGCGCTGCCCAGCCCGCTGGCCGACACCAGCAGCGCCGCGGCCGTGGCGCCCAGGCCGAGCGCCAGGCCGTACAGCGGCAGGATGGAGGTGAGGCCGCTCTCGAAGAACCCGCCGACGAAGCCGACCGTCATGATCAGCGGGTGCGCCAGCAGCGCGTGCCACACGCCCGACAGGCCCACTTTCGCGCTGTGCGCGTCGGCGGCGTCCGGCAGGCGCGGAATGAGCAGGCTCCACACCAGGCCGATGGCCATGAAGCCCAGCGCGATCCACAGCGCGGCGTCGCTGTCGGCACCCACCCAGGCCAGCATGAGCGGGCCCACCACGAAGGTGATGCCCACCATGGTCTCGAAGATGCCGACATAGCGCCCGCGCTGGCTTGGCGGCGAGAACTCGGCCACCACCGCCTCGGCCAGCACCCAGCGCAGGCCCGAGGCCATGCCGGCCGCGATCTTGAACACGAACCACAGCCACAGCAGCGGCGTGAAGGCGAAGCCGGCGGTGGCGATCACCGGGATCAAGGCGGCCAGCCACAGCGTGGGCCGCCGGCCCAGGCGCTGCGTGATGGCCGAGGCGAACGGCGTCATGAGGAACACGCCGAGCCAGCCGCTGGCGGCGAACAGCCCGGCGAGCGCGGTGGATTCGCCACCGCCCTTGAGGCGCAGCAGCAACAGCGGCGTGAGCATGAAGTAACCCACCAGCTCGAAGAAGGTGGAGCCGAAGATCGCCACCAGCCCGAGCCGCGCCTTGTCTGGTGGACGGGTGGCGATGGTGCCGGTGTGGTGCGGTGGCAGCGGGTGCTCGCTCATCGGGCGGCCCGCGCGTTCAGCACCGCGTCAACCACCTGCGCGAAGCCCGCACCGCGTTCGCCCCGGGCCACGTAGCGCGGGTGGTGCGCCAGCGCCGGCCAGAAGCGTTCGATGTTTGCCACGCCCACGCTGTGCGGGAAGTGGGCGAACATGCGCGCGTCGTTGGTCGAGTCGCCCACGTAGACCCAGCGGTCAAGCTCGTCTTCGAGCGAGCGACCCAGGCGCGAGCGCACGATCCAGCGAGCACCGGCCAGCTTGTCGTGGTCGCCGATCCAGCCGTTGATGTGGATCGAGCTCACGGTGGCGTTGAGCCCGTCTTCCTTCATGAGCTGCACCACGCGCGCGATGGTGGCCTCGTCCAGGTGCGCGAACTCGCTGTGGTCGATCGCGATGTCGGTCTCGCGCCCGGGGCTGTCGGTGGCCAGGCGGGTGTGCGGCAGCGCGGCGAGCACGTGTTGTGCGGTGGCCTGCAGCTTGGCGAAATTGTCCGTGCGCGTGGCGGCGTCCTGCAGGTAGTCGCGCTGCAGCTCGCCAGTGTCGCCCCGCCACAGCGCCACGGCGCCGTTCTCCGCGACGATCGCGTCCACCGGCCAGGCCAGGGCGAAGGCTTCGCTCCAGCCGGCGGGTCGGCCGGTGATGGCGAACACCGGCAGGCCAGCGGCGCGCAGCCGGTGCAGTGCATCGAGCGCATCGGGTGTGATCGCGCCCTCGGTCGTGAGGGTGTCGTCGATGTCCGTCAGCACGCCGTGGATGCGGGCGCGGGCCGCGGCGGGCCAGAGGGCGAGAGGGGTCTTGTTGCTCATGGGAGGCGGGCAGTGTCGCACAGGGTTTCCCGGGTTCAGGGTGCCACCGGCGACGCGCGACAAGGGGCAAATCGGGCCTGCTGCGGTAGAATCCTGCGATCCGAGGAGCGTTGCAGCGCCCCCACTGAACACGGTTCAGCAGCGGGGCGTGAGGCTCGGACCATCCCTGCAACGACGCTCATCCACATCCCGTGCGATGAGTCTTTTTCTGCTCAAGCGAGATGTGGTTTGTCCATCCCTAACGGAGCGAACCATGAATGCACGTCTGAACAACCCCGTCGCTGACGACAGCGCGATCGCCGACATTTCCCTGGCCGAATGGGGCCGCAAGGAAATCCGCGTCGCCGAGACCGAGATGCCCGGCCTGATGGCCATCCGCGACGAGTTCGCGAAATCGCAACCGCTCAAGGGCGCGCGCATCACCGGCTCGCTGCACATGACGATCCAGACCGCCGTGCTGATCGAGACCCTGCAGGCGCTGGGTGCCGACGTGCGCTGGGCCTCGTGCAACATCTTCTCGACGCAGGACCACGCCGCCGCCGCCATCGCGGCCAAGGGCACGCCGGTGTTCGCGATCAAGGGCGAGTCGCTGGAAGACTACTGGGACTACACCCACCGCATCTTCGAGTTCGGCCCCAAGGGCAGCAAGACCGAAGGCCCGAACATGATCCTGGACGACGGCGGCGATGCCACGCTGCTGATGCACCTCGGTGCCGCGGCCGAGAAGGACATCAAGGCACTGGGCAAGGCCAAAAGCGAGGAAGAGAAGATCATCCACGCGGCCATCAAGGCCAAGCTCAAGCAGGACCCGACCTGGTACAGCCGCCGCCTGAAGAACATCGTCGGCGTGACCGAAGAAACCACCACGGGCGTGCACCGCCTCAACGAGATGTCGGCGAAGGGCACGCTCCAGATGCGCGCCATCAACGTGAACGACTCGGTGACCAAGAGCAAGTTCGACAACCTGTACGGCTGCCGCGAATCGCTGGTGGATGGCATCAAGCGCGCCACCGACGTGATGATCGCCGGCAAGGTCGCGGTGGTTGCCGGCTACGGCGACGTGGGCAAGGGCTCGGCCCAGGCGCTGCGTGCCCTGAGCGCCCAGGTGTGGGTGACCGAGATCGATCCGATCAACGCGCTGCAGGCCGCCATGGAAGGCTACCGCGTCGTGACCATGGAGTACGCAGCCGACAAGGCCGACATCTTCGTGACGACCACCGGCAACAAGGACGTGATCCGTTACGAGCACATGGAGGCCATGAAGGACCAGGCCATCGTCTGCAACATCGGCCACTTCGACAACGAGATCGACGTCGCCTCGCTGGAAAAGAACTGCCAGTGGGAAGAGATCAAGCCGCAGGTCGATCACGTGATCTTCCCCAAGGTCGGCAAGAAGCCGGCCAAGCGCATCATCCTGCTGGCCAAGGGCCGTCTCGTGAACCTGGGCTGCGGCACGGGCCACCCGAGCTATGTGATGTCGTCCTCGTTCGCGAACCAGACCATCGCGCAGATCGAGCTGTTCACCAAGCCCAACGCCTACAAGGTGGGCCAGGTCTACGTGCTGCCCAAGCACCTGGACGAGAAGGTCGCACGCCTGCAGCTGTCCAAGCTGGGCGCGCAGCTGACCAAGCTCACCAAGGAGCAGGCCGCCTACATCGGCGTGCCGGTGCAGGGCCCCTACAAGCCCGACACCTATCGGTATTGAACCCACCCCCGCCGCGCTTCGCGCGACCCCCTCGAGGGGGCGATGCTGGCGGCCCGGCAAAGCCGGTTCCGCGGCATCTCTGGGCGGGGCGTGCGGGCACTCCTACTGTGCGTGCTGATCAACTCATCGTCGAACGTGGTCTCGCGGCTTCCCGCTCGCAGGCCCAGCGGCTCATCGCTGCGGGCGTGCAATGGCGCGCGCCGGGTGGCGACTGGAAAGCGGTCACCAAGAACGGCGAAGAGCTGCGCGACGGGGTCGAGCTGCGCCTGCTGGACACGGCGGAAACGCGCTATGTCTCGCGGGGCGGGCTCAAGCTCGAAGGCGCGCTGCGGCACACCGGCTTGAACGTGACCGGGCTGCGCTGCCTCGATGTGGGGCAGAGCAGCGGCGGTTTCACCGACTGCCTGTTGCAGCAGGGTGCGGTGCAGGTGGTCGGCGTGGACGTGGGCCAGGGTCAGCTGCACCCGCAGCTCCAGGACGACCCGCGCGTGGTCTGCATCGAAAAGTGCAACGCGCGCGAGCTGTCGGCCCGGGCGCTGCAGGACGCGGGTGGCGCGCCACCGTTCGACCTGATCGTGGGCGACCTGTCGTTCATCTCGCAGACGCTGGTGTGGCCGGCGCTGGTGCCGCTGCTGGCACCGGGCGGGCAGATGCTGATGCTGGTCAAGCCGCAGTTCGAGCTGCAGCCTGAGCACATCGGCAAGGGCGGTCTGGTGAAGGACGCGGCGAGTTACGCCATCGTGCGCGAGCGCATCGAGCAAACCTGCGAAGACCTGGGACTGCGGATGCGCGATTACGCCGACAGCGTGATCACCGGGGGTGACGGCAACCGCGAGTTTTTTGTGCATGCGAGCAAGTGATGTAAAGGAGAGGACCGTGAGTCTTCCGATCAGCCTGGAATTTTTCCCCACCAAGACGCCCGAAGGCGCGGTCAAGCTGCGCGCGGTGCGCCAGCAGCTGTATGCGCTCAAGCCCGAGTTCTGCTCGGTCACGTTCGGTGCCGGCGGTTCGACGCAGGACGGCACGCTGCAGGCCGTGACCGAGATCATGGCCGAGGGCTGCCCGGCCGCGCCGCACCTGAGCTGCATCGGCCAGTCGCGCGAGAGCATCCGCGAGCGCCTCGCGGCCTACACGGCGGCCGGCATCCGCCGCATCGTGGCGCTGCGTGGCGATCTGCCGAGTGGCTATGGCATTGGCGGCGAGTTCCGCTACGCGAGTGACCTGGTGGCTTTCGTGCGCGCCGAGACCGGCGACCGTTTCCACATCGAGGTGGCGGCCTATCCCGAAACACACCCCCAGGCGAAATCGCCAGAGGCCGACCTTGAGGCATTCGCCGCCAAGGTCAAGGCCGGCGCGGATTCGGGCATCACGCAGTACTTCTTCAACAGCGATGCCTACTTCCGTTACAGGGACGATCTGCGGCGCGTCGGTGTGGATGTGCCAGTGGTGCCGGGCATCATGCCCATCACCAGCTCCACGCAGCTGATGCGTTTCTCGGACGCCTGTGGTGCTGAGATCCCGCGCTGGATCCGCATGCGGCTGCAGGCATTCGGCGACGACACCGCGTCGATCAAGTCCTTCGGGCTGGACGTGGTGACCGACCTGTGCGATCGTTTGCGCACCGGCGGTGTGCCGGGCCTGCACTTCTACACCATGAACCAGAGCGCCGTCACGATGGACATTGCCCAGCGGCTGGGGCTGTCATGAACTTCAAGTCCGCGCTCGCACTCGCGCTGGCCACCGTGCTGTGGCTGGGCGGCTGTGCGACGCGGGCGCCGTCCGTGCCCGACCTGGGTTCGAGGCCGGATGCCCCTGAGGGCGTCGAGCCCGCCGAGGGGCAGGGGGAGATCGCGCGAGGGCTCGCGTCCTGGTACGGTGAACCCTTTCACGGCCGCCGCACCGCCAGCGGCGAGGTCTTCGACATGAACGAACTCACCGCAGCCCACAAGACCCTGCCATTCGGCACCCGCGTGCGCGTGCGCCACATCAGCACGGGCAAGGAGGTGACGGTGCGCATCAACGACCGGGGCCCGCACGTGCCGGGCCGCATCATCGACCTCAGCCGCGCCGCCGCGTCGGCGCTGGGTCTGGTGCAGGGCGGCGTTGGCCGCGTGGCGCTGTTCCGCGACTGAGCCGTGCTCGCGGCTTGACCTGCGTCAAGCACCGCGTGGCGCAGGTTGCGGGCTTCTCGCGAGTTTGATGTGGCGCAACGCGGCGCCATGCACGGTCTTCTGTAATGAACGCGGGGATTCTCCCGTGTCAACGCTCCACAGAAGACCATCATGAAAACACACCACATCGCCATGGCCGCCATGGCCTCCGCCTGCCTGCTGGCTTCCGGTGCGGCACTCGCCCAGGACTTCCAGGCGGGCTCCGTGCTCGTGCGCGCCCGCGCTGTGCACCTGGACAGCGCCAACAAGGACGGCACCGGTCTGGGCCTGGCCATCAACAACAAGACCTTGCCCGAAGTCGACATCAGCTACTTCTTCAGCAAGAACATCGCGGCCGAACTCATCCTGACCGTGCCGCAGAAACACCGGCTGTCATCGAACGGCACCGACATCGGTTCGCTGCGCCACCTGCCTCCCACGCTCACCGTGCAGTACCACTTCGATGCGCCCGGCTTCAAGCCCTACGTGGGCGCGGGCGTGAACTACACGCGCTTCAGCTCGGTCCACGTGCTGGGCGGTGCGGCCGATGTGAAGCGCAACAGCTTCGGCCCCGCGTTGCAGGTGGGCGTGGACATCCCGCTCAGCAGCAACCTCTATCTGAACGTCGACGTGAAGAAGGTCTTCATCAAGACCGACGTGAGCGCGGGTGGCACGAAGGTGGGCCAGTTCAAGGTGGACCCGCTGCTGGTCGGCGTGGGTCTGGGCTGGCGCTTCTGAACGAACGCTGCTCAGCGCTCGTCGTAGCTCACCACCAGCCTGTCGGTGGTGGGCCGTGCCTGGCAGCTCAGCACGAAACCCTTGTCGGTTTCCCAGGGTTCGAGCGTGAAGTTCCGCTCCATCTGCACCGCGCCTTCCATCACCTTGGCGCGGCAGGTGCAGCACACGCCGCCGCGGCACGACCAGGGCAGGTCCAGACCGGCGTTCAGCGCCACGTCGAGCACGCGCTCGTTGCGGTTCATGCGCAGTTCGTGTGGCTTGCCGTCGAGCAACACGGTCAACGCGACCTCGCCCTCTGCGCGCACGGCGGGTTGGCCGAGCACGGCCGCCTGGCGCTGCGCGGCGGGCAGCGCGTCGAGCGTGGGTGAGGTGAAGCGCTCGGTGTGCACGCGATCGGGGCGCACGCCGGCGTCGAGCAGGGCTTTCTCGGTCGCTTCGATCATCGCTTCCGGGCCGCAGATGAACACCTCGTCCATGCTGGCCACGGGCAACAGCGTGTCGATGAGCGCGTGCACCTTGTCGGCGTCGATGCGGCCCTCGAGCAGCGGCACCTCCTGTGCCTGGCGCGAGAGGATGTGGATCAGCGTGAGGCGGTTTGCGTAGCGGTCCTTCAGGTCCTGCAGTGCCTCGTTGAACATGACGCTGCCCATGCGCCGGTTGCCGTAGACCAGGGTGAACTTCGACGTGGTCGACTCTTCCAGCGTGCTCGCCATGAGCGAAAGGATGGGCGTGATGCCCGAGCCGGCAGCGAAGCCCACGCGGTGCACGGCGCGCGGCTTGTGCACGGTGAAGCGGCCGTCCGGCGGCATCGCCTGCAGCGTGTCGCCAGCCTTCAGCTCGGTGGCGGCCCAGTTGGAGAACACGCCGCCGTCCACCCGGCGGATGCCCAGGGTGAGTTCGCCGCGCTGGGTCAGCAGGCTGCGGGGGCTGCTGATCGAGTAGCTGCGCCGCACGTCCTGCCCATCGATGCTGGCGCGCACGGTGAGGAACTGGCCGGGCTCGAACGCGAAGGCCTCGCGCTGCTCGGGCGGCACGGCGAACGTGATGGCCACCGCGCCAGCGGCCTCGGGGCTGATGCGGGCGATGGGCAGTTCGTGGAAACCACGGTGGGCTGTGCTCATGGCGTCAATAGGGTTTGAAGTAGTCGAAGGGTTCGAGGCAGTCGAGGCAGCGGTACATCGCCTTGCAGGCGGTGGAGCCGAAGGGCGATGTTTCGGTGGTGTGCGTGGAGCGGCACTGCGGGCAGGGCACCGTATCGCTGCGCAAGGCCTGACGGGAAAACTTCAGCGGCGCGGGCTGGCGCGCGGTTTCGCTGCCGCACTGCGGTGGCGCGATGCCGTAGGCGCGCAGCTTCTCGCGCGCGGCCTCGGTCATCCAGTCGGTGGTCCAGGCCGGCGCGAGCTGCGTGACCACGCGCGCTTCAAGCCCCGCGTTCGCCAGCGCGGCGCGCACGTCGTCCTCGATCTGGCCCATCGCCGGGCAGCCGCTGTAGGTGGGCGTGATCACCACCTCGGGCGTGCCGTCGTCGCCGGTGCGCACGCCGCGCAGGATGCCGAGTTCGCTCAGGCTGACCACCGGGATTTCCGGGTCGGCCAGGTCGGCGAGCGCGTCATGGATCGCGGCGTGCCCGGGTTCAGCGAGGGCGAGCGACACGTCGAGACCTCACCACACCGCGTGCGGGTGCGCACGCGCCAGGCTCTGCATCTCCGCGAGCAGAAAGCCCATGTGCTCGGAGTGCACACCGTGCTTGCCCTGCGTCACGTAGCCCTGTGTGGGTGCGCGCTGCAGCGTGGCCTCCTGCACGGTTTCGTCCACCAGCGCGTTCCAGTCGTCTTGCAGGCTGGCCACGTCGATGCCGGTGCCGTTCCTGATGGCGGCGGTTTCGGCGTCGCTGCCGATCCAGAACTCCTGGCAATAGGGCAGCAGGTGGTTGAGCGCGGCCTGCGCGCGGGCGTGCGACTCGTCCGTGCCGTCGCCGAAGCGAACCAGCCAGTCGCTGGCATGGCGCAGGTGGTAGCGCACCTCTTTCAATGACTTGGCCGCGATGGCCGCGAGCTGCGCATCGGCCGAGGCCTGCAGCCGGTCCCACACCAGCCCCATGAGCGCGCTGTAGAGGAAATTGCGTGTGATGGTGGTGGCGTAGTCGCGGTCACCCGACGCGGTGCTGGCCAGCGGGCCGCTGTGCGGCAGCTCCAGCACTGTGAGGTTGCGGAACTCGTGCGTGTCGCGGAAATAGGCCAGCGTGTCTTCCGTGACGGCGCCCTCGGCGCGTGCGCCTTGCAGGTGCCCGAAACGGCGGCCCGCATCGTCGTCGGCGTTGATGAGGGTGGCCGCGTGCTGGTAAAGCAGGCGCGCCTGCCCGAGCAGGTCCAGGCTGTTGTTGGCGAGTGCGAGGTCCTCTTCGAGGATGGGCCCGTGGCCGCACCACTCGGCATTGCGCTGCCCCAGCACCAGCGCGTTGTCGGCCAGGTGCAGGAGGTAGTCGATCGGGGCGTGCACGGTGGCCACCATCACATGTGCCCCACTTTGTCCGGGATCTCGTAGAACGTGGGGTGGCGGTACACCTTGTCGGCGGCGGGGTCGAAGAAGCTGTCCTTGCTGTCGGGCTCGCTCGCGGTGATGCTGCTGGACTGCACCACCCAGATGCTCACGCCCTCCTGGCGGCGCGTGTACACGTCGCGCGCCAAGTGCAGCGCATGTTGCGCATCGCTCGCGTGCAGGCTGCCGCAGTGCTTGTGCTCCAGGCCCTGCTTGCTGCGCACGAACACTTCCCAGAGCGGCCATTCCTTGAGTGCGGGTGCGTTCATGCGGCCTCCTTCATGGCGCGTTCCTGCTGCTTGCGGGCGTGGGCCAGCGCGGCTTCGCGCACCCAGGCACCATCGTTCCATGCCTTCACGCGCGTGGCGAGGCGTTCCTTGTTGCAGGGCCCATTGCCGTTGACCACGGCCCAGAACTCGTCCCAGTCGATCTGTCCGTAGTCGTGGTGCCCGCGCGCCTCGTTCCATTTCAGGTCGGGGTCGGGCAGGGTGACGCCCAGCACCTCGGCCTGCGGCACGGTGGCGTCGACGAACTTCTGGCGCAGCGCGTCGTTGCTGATGCGCTTGATGCCCCAGCGCATGCCCTGCACGCTGTTGGGGCTGTTGTCGTCGGGCGGGCCGAACATGGCCAGGCACTTCCACCACCAGCGGTTCACCGCGTCCTGCACCATGGCCTTCTGTTCGGCCGTGCCCTGCATCATCACCAGCAAGGCCTCGTAGCCCTGGCGCTGGTGGAAGCTCTCTTCCTTGCAGACGCGGATCATGGCGCGCGCATACGGGCCGTAGCTGCAGCGGCACAGCGGGATCTGGTTCATGATCGCCGCGCCGTCCACCAGCCAGCCGACCACGCCCACGTCGGCCCAGGTGAGCGTGGGGTAGTTGAAGATCGAACTGTACTTGGCCTTGCCGCTGTGCAGCGCGTCGAACATCTGGTCGCGGCTGGTGCCCAGCGTTTCGGCGGCGCTGTAGAGGTACAGACCGTGGCCGCCCTCGTCCTGCACCTTGGCCACCAGAATGGCCTTGCGCTTGAGGCTGGGCGCGCGCGAAATCCAGTTGCCTTCGGGCAGCATGCCCACGATCTCGCTGTGCGCGTGCTGGCTGATCTGGCGCACCAGTGTCTTGCGGTAGGCGTCGGGCATCCAGTCGCGCGGTTCGATCTTGCCGTCGGCATCGATCACGGCATCGAAGTGCGATTGCAGGGCGGTGTCGTGTGGCACGGCCTTGAGCGGTGCGGCGGCCTTGGCGTCCGCGTCCGGAACGTTGAATGACTGCGTGTACATGGGCATGTCTCCTGCGCCGTGGGGCGGTGTGGAAGGCAGTATAGCCAATTAACCGACCGATCGGTCGGCTAATTTTGCAACACCCGCCAGGCGGCTTGCCGAACGGCGGCGGCGCCCAGCCGAAGAGCGGTGGAAGGCTACATCCGCTTACCTGACGCTGGCTGCCCGACCGTAGAGTTTGCGCATGCCCTACCTCGTCTCCCCGCTGAAACGCGTCTCCTCTTCTTTTACGCGCCGCGCCGCCTGTGTGGCTTGGACCAGCGCTGCGCTGCTCGCCTTGGCCGCCTGCGGGGGTGGCGGTGGAGGCGGCGGCGGTGAGAGCGCTGGAACGGAGGGTTCCGTGGGAACGCCTTCGCCACCCAGCTCTTCGGGTGGTTCGGGAACGGTGGGCGGGGGCTCGACGCTCATGGCGCTGGACGCCGCCACCAGTTGCGGCCTGCCCGATTTCCGCAGCAGTCTTCTGCAGGCGATCAATGACGCACGCGCCGTGGCCCGCAGCTGTGGCGGCACGGCCATGCCAGCGGTCGCGCCGCTGGGCTGGAACGACCAGCTGTTCTCGGCGGCCGCGCGGCATTCCACTGACATGGCCACGAACAATTACTTCTCCCACACCGGGCTGGACGGTCGCAGCATGTCGCAGCGCGTCTCCGCGGAAGGCTACGCGTGGTCGTGGGTGGGCGAGAACATCGCAGCGGGGCAGTCGTCGGTGGCGGTGGTGATGAACGGCTGGCTGGCCAGCCCCGGCCATTGCGCCAACATCATGAACGCCCAGCCCCGCGATGTCGCTGTGAGTTGCGTGCAGCGCAGCGGCACCACCTACGGCCGGTACTGGACCATGGCCCTGGCCCGGCCGCGGTGAGCGGCCGTTTCAGCCACCCGATTCCAGCGCCTGCGATTTGCCCCGCCCACGGCCCAGGTGGGTCAGCAGCTGGGGCAGCACGGCCTGCAGGGTGGCCTTGAGCGTGTGCGGCGGGTTGATGACGAACATCCCGCTGGCGGTCAGCCCCGGTCGGTCGTCCGGGCCATGCGTCGGATCCTGGCCGATCGCCAGCGTGGCATTCAGCCAGGGCTTCTGGGCCTGGTTCGACAGGGTGCGCAGGCGGCGCGGCAGATCGTGTGCCTCGGGCCGGGGAATGACCGGGTACCAGACCAGGTAGGTGCCGGTCGGGAAACGCCGCATCAACTCTTGTATGCAGGCGCTCACTTTTCCGTAATCGCTCTTGATCTCGTAACTCGGGTCGATCAGCACCAGCGCGCGTTTGGAGCCGGTGGCCGATGGCGGCGGTGGCAGCAGGGGCTTGACGCCCTCGAAGCCGTCCTCGCGCGCGATCGCGATCTGCCGGCCCGCCTCGAGCTGACCGATGTTGGCGGACAGGGTCCGGCTGTCGGTCGGGTGCAGCTCGAACAGCTTGAGCCGGTCGCGCGACTCGGCCCGCAGCAGGTGGTGCATGACGAAAGGCGAGCCGGGGTACACCCGCAGCGAGCCAGAAGGGTTGAAGCTGGCGATCAGGTCCAGGTAGTCGTCGATGGCCGGCGCCACGGCCTGGGCCGCTGGCCGGTCGGCGGCGCGCAGGGCGCCCATCAGCTTGACGACGCCGTCCTTGGCCTCTCCCCCGGTTTCTGTGTAGTCGCCGTCCAGCCGGTAGAGGCCGGCGCCGGCATGCGTGTCGATCAGCGTCAGACCCGCTTCCTTCTGCATCAGGTGGCGCAGCGTGGCAATGAGGGTGATGTGTTTGAGCACATCGGCGTGGTTGCCGGCGTGGAAGGCGTGTCGATAGCTGAACATGCCCTGATGGTAGCCGTTCGCCCCTTCCGCGCGACCAGCGGGGACAGGCGGTTTGCCATCCGGGCACGGAATTTCGTACAATCGAGGGCTTCGCAGCGAACTGCTGGCTCCGCGGCGAAGCATTCAAACCCCACCTAAGAGCGTTCCGTCAGAGAACGACCGACCGTGGAAAAGAGCCGCCAAACCAACTCTTCAAGAGAAAACTCATGACCAAAACGTTCAGCGCCAAACCCGCTGACGTGAAGCACGAGTGGTTTGTGATTGACGCGACCGACAAGGTCCTCGGACGAGTAGCCAGTGAAGTTGCTCTCCGTTTGCGCGGCAAACACAAGGCCATTTATACGCCTCACGTCGATACCGGTGACTTCATTGTCATCATCAACGCAGCCAAACTCCGCGTCACGGGCAACAAGGCCCTCGACAAGGTGTACTACCGCCACTCGGGTTTCCCCGGCGGTATCTATGGCACCAACTTCCGCGACATGCAGGCCAAGCACCCTGGCCGCGCACTCGAGAAGGCCGTCAAGGGCATGCTGCCCAAGGGTCCGCTCGGCTACGCCATGATCAAGAAGCTCAAGGTGTACGGCGGTGCAGAGCACCCGCACACCGCCCAACAGCCGCAAGTGCTGGAACTCTAAAGGAGCCTTGAGATGATTGGTGAATGGAACAACGGAACCGGCCGTCGCAAGTCCAGCGTCGCCCGCGTGTTTCTGAAAAAAGGCAGCGGCAAGATCACGGTCAATGGCAAGGACATCCAGGCCTACTTCGGCCGTGAGACCTCCATCATGATCGCCAAGCAGCCCCTGCTGCTGACCAACCATGCCGAAACCTTCGACATCCAGGTCAACGTGCACGGTGGTGGCGAATCCGGTCAGGCCGGTGCCGTGCGCCACGGCATCACCCGCGCCCTGATCGACTACGACGCGACCCTCAAGTCGGGTCTGTCGCAAGCCGGCTTCGTGACGCGCGATGCCCGCGAAGTGGAACGCAAGAAGGTCGGTCTGCGCTCTGCGCGCCGGCGCAAGCAGTTCAGCAAGCGCTAAGCAAGCTGCACATGCTCCAGAAACCGCCTGCAAGTTCAAACTTGGGGCGGTTTTTGCTTTCTGGGCCCTGGTTGCGTTTGCTTGCACTTGGAGACGATTGAATGCGCTTTCGCCTGCTGCGCAGACGGCTGACGGTCAGCGCACCGCGTGTGTCGGTGCGCAGCGCCTTGCCGTGGCCTATCCTGTGGGTGCTGGGCGCGTTGCTGCTGGGCTTCTCCGGTGCGATCGCCGTGTGGGCCTTCGAATTCGGCAAGGACATCGCAGGTCTCGATCGCAACGCCCAGGAAGAACTGCAGCAGCTGCGCCGCGAGGTGCAGATCCTGCGCACCGACCTGAGGGAAGCGCAGTCGGTGGCCAATACGTCGGACAGCCTGCTGCTGACCGAGCGCAGCGCGCAGGAGCAGCTGGCGATGCAGTTACGCCAGTTGCAGGCCGACAACGAGATGCTGCGCAGCGACCTCGGTTTCTTCGAGCGCCTGATCCCGGGCTCGGGCAGCGATTCGCTGAGCATTCGCGGCCTGCAGGCCGAGCGCCTGTCGCCGTCGCAGCTGAAGTGGCAGGTGCTCATGATGCAGCCCAGCAAGAACGCACCCGATTTCAGGGGCGCCCTGGAGGTGACCTTCATCGGCACCCTGGCCGGCAAACCCTGGTCGGCCAAGTCGGCTCCCGCGCCGCAGCCGGTGTTGATCAAGGGCTACCTGCGCATGGAGGGCATTGTGGACGTGCCCGAGCAGGCCGTGGTAGAAAACGTGACCGCCAAAATCCTGCAGGGCAGCTCGGTCAGGTCCATGCAATCCTTCAACCTGTAACCATCGCGGTTCGCCGTCGGGAGAAACTCATGTTCGCCAAGAAAAAGCAGCCCCCCATCAAGAGCCTCATTGCCCAGGGCACCCGGATCGAGGGCAATGTGTTTTTCCACGACGGCCTGCGCATCGACGGCGAAGTGATCGGCGATCTTCGCGCGAGCGACGAGAAAGCCAGCATCCTCGTGGTGAGCGAGGTGGCGGTCGTGACCGGCCAGATCCATGCCGACCACGTGATCATCAACGGCCATGTCAAGGGTCCGGTTCTCGCGTTCGAGCTGCTGGAACTGCAGCCTAAGGCCCGCATCGAGGGCGATGTGTCCTACAAGGCGCTTGAAATGCACCAGGGGGCCACCATTTCCGGTCAGCTCAAGCCAATGGCTGGTGGAATCGAGGACAAACCCACACTGAAGCTGGCGGCAAACAACGGCTGAGCACATACCCGAGCGTTTTGTTTTAGTATCGGTCGTACTGGGTGCTGGGCACCCCATTCCCCATTCAAGAGGTATCCCCATGAGCGCTGTGGCCGAAAACATCCAGACCGAAATGCCGGCACCGCTGGTCTTCACCGACAGCGCGGCCGCGAAAGTGGCCGAACTGGTGGCTGAGGAAGGCAATCCCGACCTGAAACTGCGCGTGTTCGTGCAGGGCGGTGGCTGCTCGGGTTTCCAGTACGGCTTCACGTTTGACGAAATCGTCAACGAGGACGACACCACCATGACGAAGAACGGCGTGTCCCTGCTGATCGACGCCATGAGCTACCAGTACCTGGTGGGTGCCGAGATCGACTACAAGGAAGACCTCGAAGGCGCGCAGTTCGTGATCAAGAACCCGAACGCCTCCACCACCTGCGGTTGCGGATCGAGCTTCAGCGTCTGACGCTTTCTCGTCGCCCAACAAAAAAGGAGCCTGAGGCTCCTTTTTTGTTGGGCGATCGCGCCGCCAGGCTTACTGGGCGCTGGCCTGCTGGATGCTGGCTGCCGCGCTGAGCTGCATGCGCTGCAGCTGGGCCACGGCGTCGAAACGCTGGCGCAGCGCCGCCGGCACGGGCACCGACTCGCTCTGGCGGGCGATGGACAGCGGATCCACGTGCACGCCGTTGTCGCGGAACTCCAGGTGCAGGTGCGGGCCGGTGGAGGCGCCGGTGGAGCCGACCGCGCCGATGAAGTCGCCCTGGCTCACGCGCTGGCCCTTGCGCACGCCGATGCGGCTCAGGTGTGCGTAGACGGTCATCTGGTTGTTGCGGTGCTTGATGTAGATGACATTGCCATAGCCGCGCTGCTCGCCAGCAAACTCCACCGTGCCGTCGCCGATGGTGCGCACGGGCGTGCCGGTGGGCGCGGCGTAGTCCACACCCATGTGGGCCTTGCGGCCGCCGGTGATGGGGTGGAAACGCATGCCGTAGCCGCTGCTCACGCGCGAGAACTCGAGCGGAGAGGCGAGGTAGTAGCGGCGCGAGCTCTGGCCGTCGAAACCGTAGTAGCCGCCCTTGTGGCCGGCTTCCTCGAACCACACCGCGCTATGTTCCTTGCCTTCGTTGACGAACTCGGCGCTCAGCACGCGGCCGGTGCGCAGGCTTTCGCCATCGGCTTCCAGGCTTTCGTAGACCACGCTGAAGCGGTCGCCCTGGCGCAGGTCGCGGCGGAAGTCGATGTTGCTGGAGAACATTTCGGCCAGCTGGATGGCGACCGGGTCGGGAACGCCCGCCGCGTCGGTGGCCGCGAACAGGGAGCTGCGGATCACGCCGCTGGCCAGCCGGGCCGACGCCGTGAGCGCACCCTGTTCCAGGCGCGACGTCAGCGCGCCCTGTTCGTTCTTCTCGACCACCAGGCGGGTGAAGCTGCGCTCGTCGGCGGACAGCCAGCGCGCGGTGAGGCGGAGCAGCGTCTGGCGCTCGGTGGCTTCAACGCTCACCAGGCGGCCGGTGCGGCCCAGCAGCTGGCGGGCGGCCGCGTCGTTGCGCAGGAAGGCCTGGGCCTGGGTGTCGAGCACGCCCAGGCGCTGCAGCAGGCTCTGGGCGGTGTCGTCGCGGCGCGTGGTTTCGCTGCGGAACAGCACCAGCGGTGCGGGTTGCGCGGCGGCAAGGTTGTCAATGGCCTGCTGGTTCGGGGCTTCGAGGGCTTCGACGACCTGGCGAACCGGCAGGTCGGAGGCGTCGGGGGCCAGCGGGGCGATGCCGAAGGCGGTGACGCCGGTGCCCAGCAGCAGAACGCCCAGAACCCCCATGATGCGTCGAGGGTGCCGGGCGAGGCTTTGGCTGGTGGCGTTGGCAATCGGTGCCAGCGTGTGGAGTAGCGAACGGATCAAAATCGTTGTTTCCGGTAAGGCCGGTCCCCGATGTGTGGGACCGCGCGCACAAAAAAAGAGCGGTTGAGGCGGAACAAGTTCACTCAATCGCCCGAGCGGTGACGAACTGCCTTGATATCGTGCAAAAAGCGCGCCAACTAAAATCCGTCAACACCACCCGGCAGTATAGCCAGCGCCCCCTCTCCCGCATCTGAAAAAACCCCTATGACCGCCCTCTCAAACGACACCGAAAGTTCTCAGAAATCCGCCCCGCTGACGGACGGTGTCAAGGAAGCACTCAGCGTGACGCTGCGGGGGTGCGAAGAATTGATACCCGAGGCCGACTGGGTCAAAAAATTGTCACAGTCGGAAACCAGCGGTCAACCGCTGCGCATCAAACTGGGGCTGGACCCGACCGCACCCGACATCCACATCGGCCACACCGTGGTGCTCAACAAGATGCGCCAGCTGCAGGACCTGGGCCACCAGGTGATCTTCCTGATCGGTGACTTCACCAGCCTGATCGGCGACCCCTCGGGCCGCAACAACACGCGCCCGCCGCTCACGCCGGAGCAGATCAAGGCCAACGCCGAGACCTACTACAAGCAGGCCAGTCTGGTGCTGGACCCGGCGAAAACCGAGATTCGCTACAACAGCGAATGGAGTCTGCCGCTGGGTTCCATGGGCATGATCCAGCTCGCGGCCAAGTACACCGTGGCCCGCATGATGGAGCGCAACGATTTCCATGACCGTTTCAAGGCCGGCACGCCGATCAGCGTGCACGAGTTCCTGTACCCCCTGATGCAGGGCTACGACTCGGTGGCGCTCAAGAGCGACCTGGAGCTGGGTGGCACGGACCAGAAGTTCAACCTGCTGATGGGCCGGCACCTGCAGGCCGAGTACGGCCAGGAGCCGCAGTGCATCCTGACGATGCCGCTGCTCGAGGGGCTGGATGGCGTGGACAAGATGTCCAAGAGCAAGAACAACTACATCGGCATCACGGAAGACGCGAACTCGATGTTCGCGAAGGTGCTCAGCATTTCGGACACGCTGATGTGGCGCTGGTACACGCTGCTGTCGTTCAAGTCGCTGGCGCACATCGAGTCGCTGAAGCAGGCGATCGCGGATGGCGCGAACCCGAAGGACGCAAAGGTGGCGCTGGCCAAGGAGATCACGGCACGCTTCCACAGCGCGGCGGCGGCAGAAGCCGCGGAGCAGGATTTCATCAACCGCAGCAAGGGCGGTGTGCCGGACGTGATTCCAGAGGTGTCGCTGTCTGGCGCGCCGCTCGGCATTGCGGCCTTGCTGAAGTCGGCCGGCCTGGCGCCTTCGAACAGCGAGGCGAACCGTCTCATTGAAGGCGGTGGTGTGCGGGTGGATGGTGCTGTGATCAGCGACAAGGGCCTGAAGCTGCCGGTCGGCACTTTTGTGGTGCAGGTGGGCAAGCGGAAGTTTGCTCGCGTGACGTTGAGCTGAGACCTTTCCGTCTGCTGCCTCGCGGGCTCGGGAGGCCTGGGCGCTCTGCTCCGCGGGTGTCCCCCGAACCGGCTTCGCCGGTTCTCCTCCTTTACCCCGCTGCGCAGAACACCCAGGCCCCCCGAGCCGAGGCAGTTTGGGCCCCGCGTCTTTTGCGCTTGCGCGGTGCGCCTGGGTGTGTGGGGGCGGAGGGCGCAGCGACGTAAAGGAGGAGGGGCGGCGAAGCCGCCCCGGGGGACAGTCGCGGAGCCCTCCGCCCCCACGCACTCAGGCCGAGAGTGGCAGCCTGCGAGAAAACTCAGCGAGCCCCAGCCTTCTCCAGCATCGCCACCATCACAGAGTACCCGCGAGACCGAGCCAAAGCCAGAGGCGTCTGCCCCGTGCGGTCCGCCAGCTGCAGATTCGCCCCCGCATCGATCAGCGCCTTGAGCGTCGCCTGATGGCGCGCCCCGCCATCGCCCAGCACGATGGACTCGATCGTCGCTGTCCAGTGCAGGTTGTTCACATGGTCCAGCGGCGCGCCCGCGGCAATCAACTGCCGCACCACGCCGTCATGGCCCAGATGCGCCGCCGCGATGAGCGCCGTGCCGTCGTAGCGGCTGGTGGTCTGCTTCGCGCTTGCGCCCAGCTGCAACAGCACGCGCAAGGTCTCCTCATCGTCTGCCACGGAAGCAATCGTCACCGTGTCGTAGCGGTCGTTCTCCAGGCGGTTGATGTCCGCGCCGGCCTTCACCAGCGCGCGGATCGCCTCGCGTTGCCGCGCAAAGGCAGCCACGTGCAACGGAGTGCGGCCGCGCGCATCGGTGGCGTTCAGTGCCGCGCCCGACGCCGCCAGCCGCGCGATCTTCGCGGCATCGCCCAGGTGGGCCGCGGCGTGCAGGCCGCTGTAGGCAGCGGCTTCGCTGGCGCTGGGCCCCACCTGCGCCCAGGCGGGCGCGGTGAATGCCAGCGCCGCCACCAGCCAGCCGGTGATCAGCGTGCGGCGCTTCATTTCAGCTGGTCCTTCACCTTGTCGATGGCGGCGATGGCGCACTGTTCGTCCAGGTGGCCGCCGGGCGCACCGCCCACGCCGACCGCGCCGATGACCTCGTTGCCCACCTTCACCGGCACGCCACCGCCCAGCAGCAGGTAGCCGGGGATGTTCACCAGGTTGGCGGCGGCCGGGTTTTTCTGTGCGGCTTCCATCATGGCCAGCGTGTTGTTCTTGGCCGAGGCCGAGGTGTAGGCCTTCAGGCGGCTGGCTTCCAGCGTGTGCGGGCCGGCGTTGTCGGCGCGCATGACGGCGCGCACGGTGCCGGCGCGGTCGACCACCGTGGCGGCCACGTTGTAGCCCGCAGCGGTGCAGGACGCGACGGTGGCGGCGGCGATCTGGTTGGCGAGGTCGAGCGACATGTTCTTCTCCACCCGCACGCTTTGCGCGCTGGCCAGGCTGGCGGCGGCGAGGGAAACGGCGAGGATGGACGCTTTGACGAAGGCTTGCATGGTGTTCTCCGTTGTGTGTGAAACGGTTCGATCAACCGTGGGAGAACTGTAAAAATCCGGGCGCGTAACCGCCATTCGGGCGGTTACGTGCGGCCCTCCGTAGAACTACGCAGCGCCCTTGCCAGCCCCGGCGTCGTCGGCGTCCACCAGGGCCGCGTAGTGCCGGATCAGCTGTGCGAGCGAAGGCGCCTGCAGCTTGGCGAACAGGTTGGCCCGGTGCGTTTCCACCGTGCGTGGTGACAGGCCGAGCGCGCGGCCGATCTCCTTGTTGGTGAGGCCCTCGACGATCAGGCCGAGCACCTCGCGCTCGCGTTCGGAGAGTTGCGCGTAGCGCTCGCGCGCCTCGCGGTCCGTCTGGTGGCGCTGGCGCGAGCGCACGTGCTGGCGCACCGCGTTCTGCAGGGCCTCGAGCAGCGCCTCGTCGTTCACCGGCTTTTCCAGGAACTCGGCCGCGCCGGCCTTGAACGCGCGGCGGCACATGTCCACCGTGCCATGGCCGGTGAGCATGATCACTGGCTGGTCCACGCCCTGCGCCACCAGCGTGTCGAGCACGCTCAGGCCGCTGATGCCGGGCATGCGCACGTCGAGCACGATGGCGCCGATGCCGTCGCGGTCGAAGTCCGCGAGGAAGGCCTGTGGATCGCTCCAGGGCTGCACGCGCAGGCCCACGGTGCCGATCAGCAGTGACAGGCCGTCGCGCACCGCCTGGTCGTCGTCGATCAGGTGCACGGTGGGCGAGAGCGTGTCGGGCGCGGGGTTCATGGCAGGTCTCCGGCCAGCGGCAGTTGCAGCTGGAACACCGCGCCGCCCTGGGGTGCGTTGGCGGCCCCGAGCGTGCCGCCCATGCCCTGCGCCAGCGTTTCGCACAGGCTCAGCCCCAGCCCGAGGCCGCCCTCGCGCGTGGAGAAGAAGGGCTCGAACAGGCGCGGCAACACGTCGGGCGGAATGCCCGGGCCGTTGTCGGCCACGGTGATCTCGCCCCGGCCCTGCTGCGCCGACACGGTGAGCGTGAGCTGCCGCTGCGCTTCTGGCACCTGTTCCAGCGCCTGCAGCGCGTTGAGGATGAGGTTGTGCACGATCTGGTCGAGAGCGATGGGGTCGGCCAGCACCGTCACGGCCTGCGCGGCGTCAAGCGCCGGCACCACGCCGCGCCGCTGGCATTCGGGTTCGAGCAGGTAGAGCGCGCGGCGCACGGCCTCCACCGCGGCCACCGGCTGGTGCTGGCCGCTGCTGTCCGGCCGCTCCACGGCCTGGCGCAGGCGGCCCACCACCTCGGCGGCGCGGCGCGCCTGCGCGGCGGCCTGCAGCATGGCGCTGCGCGCGGTGGCGAGTTCAGGCGGATCTTCGTTCAGCAGGCGCTGTGCGGCCTGCGTGTTCGCGAGCACGGCAGTCAGGGGCTGGTTGAGCTCGTGTGCCATGCCCGCCGCGAGCTCACCCAGCGTGTTCAGGCGCGCCACCTGGCCCAGCCGCAGCAGTTCCTCGGCGCGCCGCCGTGCGCTGCGCTGGCGCTGCAGGTGGTGCAACGCGGCGAGCACGGCTGCCACGCCGAGCACCCAGCCCAGCATCAGGCCCCAGGGCAACTGGCCCCAGCCGACCGTGAGCGACGCCACCACGTCGAAGGGCTGGCTCTCTGCCGCGAGCAGTTTGTGAAAGCTGAAATGCCAGCCGCGCTGCGGTCGGTCGGCGGGTGCCGTGCCGGCCTGCACCACATGCTGCTGGCCCGCGTGTTCCAGCGTCACGCGCACCGGGCTGGTGTCGGGCTGCATTGGCCATTCGGACCAGGGCACCATGGCGCGCGCGTCGATGGTCAGCGCATAGCTGGTGGGCGTGGCGGCGAGCACCAGCTGGTAGCGGCCATCGGGCAGATCGAGCGCACCCAGTGCGGCCCGGCGCGTCTGGCGCGAAACGGCCTCGGCCTGCGTCAGCAGCGGGTCGCTCCAGTGCTGGTCCGGCGCGCGCCGTTGCACGCTGAGGATCTGGGGGTAGAGCACCGGCAGGCGCTGCTCGGGCGAGGACGCGCCGGTGCTGCTGTCGGGCGCCGGTTGCAGCAGCGCCAGCGTGGCCAGCATCGCGTCGTGCTGCACCACCTGCTGGCTCAGCAGCCGGTGCACGATGCGCGCGTCGGTCTCGAACAGCGCGCGCTGTTCGTCGAGCGACAGGCGTGCCAGCAGCACCGCGCCCGCCAGGGACAACAGGAGCCCGCCACTCACCCACCACTTCAAGCGTTGCCAAGACCGCCACATCCGGCGGATTCTGGCACGCCGGGCGGCGGCACAATCGCGGCATGACATTCGAGCCCGAACGGTTCCTCACGCCCCGGCGCCTGTTGATGGCGTCGATCGGTGTCGCGGTGATCACCATCGCGCTCAAGACCCTGGCCTGGGTGATCACCGATTCCGTGGGCCTGCTGTCCGACGCCATGGAGTCGCTGGTGAACCTGGCCAGCGCGGTGGTTGGCCTGGTGATGGTGACCATCGCCGCGCGCCCGGCCGACGAGGAGCACCCCTACGGCCACCACAAGGCCGAGTACTTCTCGTCGGGCTTCGAGGGCATCCTCATCATCGCGGCCGGGCTCGGCATCATCTGGGCCGCCAGCGTGCGGCTGCTGGACCCGCAGCCCATCGAGCAGGTCGGCTGGGGCCTAGCGCTGTCGGTGGCGAGTTCGGTGCTCAACGGCGGGCTGGCCTGGGTGATGCTGCGGGCCTCGAAAAGGCACCGTTCCATCGCGCTCGAGGCCGATGCGAAGCACCTGTTCTCCGATGTCTGGACCTCGGGCGGCGTGCTGGTCGGCGTGGTGCTGGTCACGCTCACCGGCTGGCTCTGGCTGGACCCGGTGGTGGCCATCGCCGTGGCGCTCAACATCCTGAAGGAAGGCGCTCGGCTGGCGTGGCGTTCCTCGCAAGGCCTGATGGACGAGGCGGTGGAGCCGGAGGTGCTGGCCACCATCCAGCAGACGCTGGATGGTTTCGCCGCGTCACAGGCCGACGATCGCACGATCCGCTTCGACCATGTGAGCACGCGCCGTGCCGGGCAGCGCCGCTTTGTGGACCTGCACATGCACGTGCCGGCGGGCTGGACGCTGGGCCGCGCGGCGGCGTTGCGCGGCCACCTGGAGCAGGCGTTGATGGCGGCGGTGCCCGGCCTGCGCGCCACCATCCAGCTGCTGCCGGCCGACGTGGAAACACGCTTCTTTGACGTGGACGAGGACCCCCTGAAATGATTTCGCTGCTGCAGCGCGTGCGTGAAGCGCGCGTGGACATCGATGGACAGACCGTGGGCGCGATCGGCCCGGGGCTGCTGGTGCTGGTGTGCGCCGAGCCCGACGACATCGAAGCCACCGGCGAGAAGCTGCTCGCCAAGATCCTGAAGCTGCGCATCTTCAGCGACGAGGCCGGCAAGATGAACCGCAGCGTGCAGGACACCGGTGGCGGCCTGCTGATCGTGAGCCAGTTCACCCTGGCCGCCGACACGAAGAGCGGCAACCGGCCCGGCTTCACCGGCGCGGCACCGCCGGCCCTGGGCGAGGCGCTCTACGACGCGTTCGTGAAGGCGGCGCGCGCGCAGCACCCGCTGGTGCACACGGGGCGCTTTGGCGCCGACATGCAGGTGCACCTGGTCAACGACGGCCCGGTGACGATTCCCTTGCGGATCGCGAATCAGGCGTAAGGATCGGGCTGGCCCAGCCTGGCCAGGATCTCGGTTTCGCGCGCTTCCATTTCCTCGGCGTCGGCCTCGCCGGTCTCGTGGTCCCAGCCCTGCGCGTGCAGGGTGCCGTGCACCAGCAGGTGGGCGTAGTGCTGGGTCAGCGGCTTCTTCAGCTCCGCGGCTTCGCGCGCCACCACCGGCGCGCAGAGCACGAGGTCGGCCATCACGACCGGTTCGATGGCGTAGTCGAAGGTGAGCACGTTGGTGGCGTAGTCGCGGCTGCGGTAGCTGCGGTTGAGGGCCTGGCCTTCTTCGGCGTCGACGATGCGCACGGTGATCTCGGCGTCGGCGTCGAGCGCGTGGCGGATGCAACGCGCCACCCAGTGGCGGGGCAGGGCGGCGCGGTGCGTGGCGGCGTCGGCGAGTTCGCCGAACTGCAGCGAGAGGGCGAGCGAAGGGAGTGCCATCAGCGTTTGGCCGGCTGGGCGAAACAGTTGGCCATCAGGATCTGGTCCTGCGTGTTCGGGTCGGGCGCGATCGCACTCAGTTCGCCCTTCATGCCTTGCGTGTACCAGCTCAGGCGGGACTGCGGGTCGAGTGCGAAGAAGCGCACGCCGGTGGTGGCGCGGCGCCCCTGCAGCATCACGGTGCGCTTGTCGTGGTGCAAGGCCGCGAACGTGGTGCCGTTGCTCAGGTTCAGGTAGGCCAGCTCGATCTCGCCGCCGCCATCGCACTTGTATTGCACGGCCTGGCTGGTGAAAACCAGCTGCGGCTGTGGCACTGCCGGCGTTGCGGGGGCCGCGACCTGTGCGGTGGCGTTCAAGGCCAGCACGGCGGCGAGGCTGGCGAGCAGGGTGCGTGTGCGCATGGAGAAGGGCGGGTCAGTTGGCGGTGCGGCGCGCGCGCTTCGCGGGCGCGGCCGGGGCGTCGTCGCGGTCGGTCGGCCGCGCGTCGTAGGCGTCCACGATGCGCGCCACCAGCGGGTGGCGCACCACGTCGGCGCTGGAAAGCCGGGTGAAGGCGATGCCCTGCACGCGCTTGAGCACGCGCTCGGCGTCGATCAGGCCGCTGAGCTGGGTGTGCGGCAGGTCGATCTGGCTCACGTCGCCGGTGATGACCGCCTTGGCGCCGAAACCGATGCGGGTCAGGAACATCTTCATCTGCTCGGGCGTGGTGTTCTGCGCCTCGTCGAGGATCACGAAGGCGTGGTTGAGCGTGCGCCCGCGCATGAAGGCCAGCGGCGCGATCTCGATCTGCTGGCGCTCGAAGGCCTTCTGCACCTTGTCGAAGCCCATCAGGTCGTACAGCGCGTCGTACAGCGGGCGCAGGTAGGGGTCCACCTTCTGCCCCAGGTCGCCGGGCAGGAAGCCCAGCTTCTCGCCCGCCTCCACCGCCGGGCGCGTGAGCACGATGCGCTGCACCGCGCTGCGCTCCAGCGCGTCCACCGCGCAGGCCACGGCCAGGTAGGTCTTGCCGGTGCCGGCCGGGCCGATGCCGAAGGTGATGTCGTGCGTGGCCATGTTCTCCAGGTAGCGCGCCTGGTTGGGCGTGCGCCCGCGCACCTCGCCGCGCCGCGTCTGCATCGCCAGGGCGCCGTCGCCGGGCTCGGCCAGCGCGGTGTCGCCGCTGAGCATGAGCTGCACCTGCTCCGCCGGAATGGGCCGCTTTGCCATCTCGTACAGCGCCTGCAGTGCTTCCAGGGCCTGGGTGGCCTTCGCCTTGGGCCCTTCGATGCGGAACTGCTCGAACCGGTGCGCCACCTTCACCTGCAGCGCGGCCTCGATGCTGCGGATGTGGCTGTCCATGGGCCCGCACAGGTGCGCCATGCGCGTGTTGTCCGGTGGAGAGAAGGTGTGTCTGAGAATCAAGCCGATAATTCCGTGAACAAAGGAAGAACCGCCCAATGATAGGCAAGTTGACCGGTACGTTGCTGGAAAAGAACCCGCCCCAGATCCTGCTGGACTGCCATGGCGTGGGTTACGAGGTGGACGTGCCCATGAGCACCTTCTACAACCTGCCCGCCTCGGGTGAGAAGGTGGCCCTGCTCACGCACTTCGTGGTGCGCGAGGATGCGCAGATTCTCTACGGCTTCGGCACCGCGCCCGAGCGCGAGGCCTTTCGCCAGCTCATCAAGATCAGTGGCGTGGGCCCGCGCACCGCGCTCTCGGTGCTCTCCGGCATGAGCGTGGCCGACCTGGCGCAGGCGGTGAGCGCGCAGGACAGCGGGCGCATCGTCAAGGTGCCCGGCATCGGCAAGAAGACCGCCGAGCGCCTGCTGCTCGAACTCAAGGGCAAGCTCGGCGCCGACCTGAACCTGCCCGGTGCAGGGCCGGCACAGAGCGACGTGCAGAGCGACATCCAGCAGGCGCTGATGGCGCTCGGCTACAGCGACAAGGACGCCACCGCCGCGCTCAAGGCCCTGCCCAAGGACGTGGGTGTGGCCGAAGGCATCAAGCTGGCCTTGAAGGCCCTGGCCAAATAAGAAACCATGAGCATCCAGACCGACGACTTCACCCCCGCGCCCCGCGTGGTCTCGGCCGCGCCGGCCTCGCCCAAGGAAGAGGCGATCGAGCGGGCCCTGCGCCCCAAGCTGCTCGACGAATACGTGGGCCAGGCCAAGGTGCGCGAACAGCTGGAAATCTTCATCGGCGCGGCGAAGAAGCGCAACGAGGCGCTGGACCACGTGCTGCTGTTCGGCCCGCCAGGGCTGGGCAAGACGACGCTGAGCCACATCATTGCGCAGGAACTCGGCGTGAACCTGCGCCAGACCAGCGGGCCGGTGCTGGAGAAACCGAAAGACCTGGCCGCGCTGCTGACCAACCTCGAAGCGAACGACGTGCTCTTCATCGACGAGATCCACCGGCTCAGCCCGGTCGTCGAGGAAATCCTGTACCCCGCGCTGGAGGACTACCAGATCGACATCATGATCGGCGAAGGGCCAGCGGCGCGCAGCATCAAGCTGGACCTGCAGCCCTTCACCCTGGTCGGCGCGACCACGCGCGCGGGCATGCTCACCAACCCGCTGCGCGACCGCTTCGGCATCGTCGCGCGGCTGGAGTTCTACACGTCCGAAGAGCTCGCGCGCATCGTCAAGCGCAGTGCCGGCTTGCTGAACGCGCCGATGGACCCGGAAGGCGGGTTCGAGATCGCGCGCCGTTCGCGCGGCACCCCCCGCATTGCCAACCGCCTGCTGCGCCGCGTGCGCGATTTCGCGGAGGTGAAGGGCAGCGGCACCATCACGCAGGACATCGCCAACCGCGCGCTGGCCATGCTTGATGTCGACCCACAAGGCTTCGACCTGATGGACCGCAAGCTGCTGGAAGCCGTGATCCACCGCTTCGACGGCGGGCCGGTGGGGCTGGACAACATCGCGGCCAGCATTGGCGAAGAGCGCGACACGATCGAGGACGTGATCGAGCCGTACCTGATCCAGCAGGGTTTCCTGCAGCGCACGCCGCGCGGGCGCATCGCCACGCTGGCGGCGTACCGGCACCTGGGCGTGGCGCCGCCCGCCAATGCCGGCGAGCTGTTCAGCGAATAGAACCGACACGGGGAGGTGGGGATGGAGCCAGGTGTGCATCAAGGCCGCCAGGAGTTTCGTGCGTCCTGGCGCAGCAGCATCGCGGTGCTCGCGATCGTTCTCATCCTGATGGCCGTGGGGTGCACGGTGGCCGCGGTGGCCGCCGCGTCGCATGGCGGATGGGCCTTTGGCGCCCTGGCGCTCTTCTTCGTGTTGATGGCCTGGCTGTTGCTCCTTCCTTTCCTGAGCCGGCACCCGGTGCTGCAGGTGGGCGCGCGGGGCATCGGTGGGTTCCAGCTGCGCGGCCACACCGTGCCGTGGGCCGAGATCGCGAATGTGGACCACCTGACGATCCAGGGCCAGGACCAGATCCAGCTCACGCTGAAAGAAGGGGCGCCATCGCTGGCCGCCACCCGGCGCTGGTTCAGCGCGCGCAGCCTGCGCGCCATTCCGCTGGCATCGCTGCGCAGCGCCGATCGCCCGCTGGCCACGCAGGCCGCTCTGCAGGCGTTCTACCGGCACGCCGGCGCGCAGGCAGAAGTGGCGATGAACCAGCGGCTCGATGAGCTGGTGGCTGAGGAAGCGTTCGAGGAGCGCCTGCGCCTGCTCACACCCACGCCGTGGGCGCTGTATGCGGTGATCGCGGTGAACGTGGCGGTGTGGCTGCTCAACCTGCTGGATGGCATGAACCCGACGACGCCCAGCCCGGCCGAGCTGTTCGCGTGGGGCGCGAACTCCAGCACCGCCGTCGTGCGCGATGGCGAGCACTGGCGGCTGTTCACCGCCACGGTGCTGCACGGCGGCGTGCTGCACCTGGGCCTGAACATGTTTGCGCTGTGGGACGCCGGGCGGCGCGTGTGCCGCTGGTTCGGCAACGGCCAGTTCCTGCTGATCTACCTGGCCGCGGGCCTGGCGGGCAGCGCGCTCAGCCTGCACTTCTCGTCGCAGCAGGCCGTTTCCGTGGGGGCATCGGGCGCGGTGTTTGGCGTGCTGGGGGCGCTGCTGGTGGGCGTGTACCAGCACCGCGACAGCGTGCCCAAAGGCATGGCGACCCAGCTGCTGACCAGCCAGGGCGTGTTCGTGGCGCTGATGCTGGTGCAGGGGTTTGCGCGATCGGGCATCGACAACGCGGCGCACGTGGGGGGTTTGGTGGTCGGGGCGTTGACGGCGTGGCTGCTCGTCGAACTGGTGGACGAGCGCGCCACCCAGGGGTTGCGGCGCAGCCGCCAGGTGCTGGCCGCGGGCGCCGCCGCCGTGGTGGTGGGCGCGCTCGTTGCCACCGCATCGCCCGGCGTGGACCATCGGCAGTTCTTCGGTGCGCAGGACCGCGTCAACCAGCTGTTGCCCCGTCTCCAGGCCGCTCAAGCTGCGCTGCGACAGGATGCGCAAGACCAGAAGGACGGGCGCCTGAGCGAGGCCCGCTGGGTCGATGCCATGGCGCAGCGCCACATTCCCGCGTACCAGGCCCTGCACGCAGAGCTGACCGCGCTGGGGCCGCTGACCGGCTTCGGGAGCATGGCCGATTTCCGCGAGTACCACGCCTTGGTGCTGGAGGTGATGACGCTGGAGGTGGGTCGGTACCGGGGCACGGTCGACGCCGCCCGGGCCGACGAGCGCCTGCAGGTGTTGTCGGCGGACATGGCGCGCGTGGGCGCACGCCTCCGTTCGGAAGACGAGCCGCCTACCACGCCCTGACGGCGGAAGAGGCCGTCGATGCGGCCGGCTCGGCGCCTGGCCGCCGGCCGCGCAACATGCCCATCACGATCAGCGCCTGCGCAGCGTAGTAGGTGCCCAGCACCCACACCTGCGACATCGGCAACGGCGACACGAACCGGTTCGTGGCCAGCAGCGCATCGCTGACCATGAAGAAGCCGGCACCCAGCGCGACGGCCAGTGACGCGCCGTCGCGGTGAAGCGTGGCACGGCCCACGGCCTGCGCCGCCATCAGCGCGATCACCAGCACATAGGCCGCCACCGGCCCGCGCAGGGCCACGGGCAGGCCGCCCTGCCAGAGGAAGGCGTACATCGCCACGCCGATGCCGAGCGTGGCCACGAGCGCGCGACGGCTCGGGAACCACGGCACGCCTTCGCGGAACAGCGCGATGTAGGCCAGGTGCGCCAGGAGGAACGACACGAGCCCCGGGATGAAGTAGCCGGGGAACATCAGGACGGCGTCACCGGCCAGCGAGAACGCGAGGGCGGTGATCAGCAGCAGGTCGCGGCGCCGCAGCCCGCCAGCGGAACGTGCGTGCGCCGCCACCACGCCCACGGCCACCAGCATCGCCAGGGGCTTGAAGACGCGGTGCAGCTCCAGCCAGCCGAGCGCGGCGGCGCCCATGGACAGGGCGCCGCATTCGATCAGCAGCGCCTCGCCGATGCCGATGCGACCCTGCATCACCGCGCCGATGGCCCACAGCGCCACCAGCAGCACGGTGAACACCACCGCGCTGCGCGGGAGCGGCCATGCATCGGCGAACCACAGAAAGCCTGCCACGCCCGCCAGCAGCAGCCCGAACTGCACGCCTGCGAACCACATGGCGCCGCGGCCCATGGGCGGCGCATAGCGCTGCACCCCGGCCAGGTCGAACGCCGGTGAGGGGAAGCGCTCGGCCAGGTCAGCGGGACGCCAGCCCGGTGGCTTGAACCACACCCGCAGCTTGTCGGACCAGCGGCGGGTGTGCCACGAATCCTTGAGCAGGCCCCAGTACACCTCGCCGTTGGCCCACAGCGGGTCCCAGCTGCGGAGGGGCTTGCGCGTGCCGTACACGCACTTCTCGTCTTCCTCCTTGAAGCTGCCGAAGAGCCGGTCCCAGACGATGAGGATGCCGCCGTAGTTGCGGTCGAGGTAGCGGTCGTTCACCGCGTGGTGCACCCGGTGGTTGGAGGGGCTGCAGAACCAGCGGTCGAACCAGCCCAGCTTGCCGACCTGCTCGGTGTGCACCCAGAACTGGTAGAGCAGGTCGATCAGCGCGACCACGCCGAACACCAGCGGTGGCACGCCGGCCACAGCCATCGGCAGGTAGAACACCCAGCCCAGCAGCGCGCCCGAACTGGTCTGGCGCAGCGCGGTCGAGAGGTTGTAGTCCTCGCTCTGGTGGTGCACCACGTGCGCAGCCCAGAAGATGGCGCTTTCGTGCCCGGCCCGGTGCAGCCAGTAGTAGCAGAAGTCGTAGAACACCAGGGCCGTGAGCCAGCCGATCCAGGACGTCCAGAACGGGTGGTCGGGCCAGATCGCCACCGCCGAGTAGACGGCGGTGTAGATGCCCACGCGCAGCAGCCGCGTGAACACGGCGCTGATCTGGCTGAGCATGCCCAGGCCGATGCTGGTGATGGCATCGTCGAGCCGGTAGGTGTTGCGCCGGCGCTTGAGGCCGATCGCGTACTCGACCGCGATCAGGGCAAAGAACACCGGCGTGGCCAGCACGATGATCTGGCTGGGGCTCATGGCAGCTGTAGCAGGCGTGGCAGACAGGGCGCGGGCATCCATGCATTGTGGGCACAAGCGCGCTGTTGCGCCCTTGGCATCAACCCGCATGCCCCGTGCCAGAATCGCGGGCATGTCCGCTCCCCCGTCATCCACCGCTCCGGAGAGTGCCACCGCTGCGCTGTACCGCGCCGCGCTGGGGCCTGTGAACACGGCGCACTACCTGGCCATGTTCGACCGGTTCGACCACGCAGGGCGCGCCAGCCCGGTGTGGAACCCGGCCGCCGGCCTCCTCACCCTGAACTGGATGGTGTTCCGCCAGCTCTGGGGCGCGGCCCTGGTGTACCTGGCGTGTGCCCAGGGTGCGGCGTTGCTGGTGGTGGTGCTGGCGCGCCGTTTCCTGCAGTGGCCGCCGTCGGTGGAATGGGGCGTGCTGCTGGCGTTGCTGCTGTTGAGCATTGCGCTGCCCGGCGCCTACGGCACCGCCCTGCTGCACGCCGACACGCGCCGCCGCATGACGCGCGCCGTGCGCGAGGCCCGCACCGTGCGCGAGGCCTGCACCACACTGGAGAAGCAGGCCAGCTCGAAGGCGCGGCTGTGGGTGCTGGTGGCCATCAACCTGCTGCTGGCCGCCGCTGCGGTGGCGGTGTACCTGGAATGGCGGCCTGCCGCGCCGGTGCCGGCCGCGGCCCTCAGCGAGGCGCCAGCGCCTCAACCGACAGCAACGCCCACCCCTGCGCCGGCCGAGGCCGAGCCCGTGGTGCAACCGGTGGCCGCCACCGTGCCGCCCCCGGCCGAACCGGCTCCCACCCCCGCGCCGACGCCCGAACCTCCGCCAGTCATCGTTTCGCCGCCCGTGCTGCCACCGCCGCTGCCGGTGGAGGCCGCCGCACCGCCCGAGCCGCCGCCGGCTGTGCCCCCTATGCCCGAGCGCGCCACGCTGGTCGACCTGCCATCCTTGCCACCCGCTGCCCCGCGCGCGCCGGCCAGGGTGACACCGCCGCCGAAGGTGACCGCTGCCCCACCGGCCGCGGCCGCCCTGCAGGCGCATGGCATCAACGTCGGCCTGTTCGCCGACCCCGCCAACGCCGAGAAGGCCCACGCCAGGCTGGTCGAGGCGGGCTTTCCCGCCATCCTGCAGAAAGTCGAGTCCGCCAGCGGGGAACGCACCCGCGTGCGCGTCGGTCCGTTCGCGGGCCGTGCGCAGGCCGATGAGGCGGCGGCGCGCATCCGCGCCATGGGATTGGACGCGGTGGTGTTCGCGCCCTGACCGGTCGGGTCGGGAGGCGCCTAGCCCAGCGCGCCGCGCGCGTCCACGCGGAACAGCCGTTCGACCTTGCCCTCGGTCAGGCCACCACGCACGCCGAGCATCATGTTGTGCAGGTTGACAGTCGGGTCGCAGTGCCCGGGCACCAGCCAGACCGTGTCGCCCAGGTTGGGCAGGGGATGGCCGGCGTGGGCGGCGCGCAGGATGCCGTGCTCGTCCCCGCCGTTGGCGAACACCAGGCCCGAGGGGCTCCACACGGTCGGCAGGCCGCTGTCGATGGCGTGGCTCTTGTGGCCGGCGTCGCACACGGCGTGCTGGGCACCCCGGCTCATCACCTGGGCCTTGATGAACAGCGCGTGTTCGAACACCGGCGCCAGTGGCGCGCTTTCGTTGCGGGCGTAGTCGGCGTCCATGAACAGGTAGGAACCGGCCTGCAGTTCGCCCCAGACGCGGCTCGACGTTTCCAGCGCGAAGGTGCCGGTGCCGGCGCCGGTGATCAGCGGCACGGTGAAGCCGGCCGCCTGCAGGCGCTCGCGCGTGAGGGCGGCGGCCCAGGCGGCCTCGCCGATGGCCTTGGCGCGGTCCGCCGGGTCGCGCCGGTGCTGCGCCTGACCGTGGTACGCCTGCAGGCCGCCGAAGCGCAGCACCGGGTGCTGGGCAATCAGCCGCGCCAGGTCCACCGCGGGCTCGCCTGGCGGCACGCCGCAACGGCCATGCCCGACGTCGACCTCCACGAACACGTCGATGCGCTCCTCGCCGCCCACGCCCGCCGCCTCCAGCGCCTGTGCCAGCCGCAGCACGCCGGCTGCGCTGTCCACCGCGATGGCGAAACGGGTATCTGGCAGCGCTTGAACTGCCTCGGCCAGTCGCTTCAGTTTCGGTAGCGCAATAACTTCGTTGCTGATGTAGATGTCCGTCACACCGGCGCGGGCCAGTGCCAGGGCCTCGTCGGTTTTCTGCACGCACACGCCCACGGCGCCGTGGGCCATCTGCAGACGCGCCAGGTCGGCGCTCTTGTGCATCTTGGCGTGGGGCCGCAGCCGCAGGCCGTGCGCCCGGGCATAGGCCGCCATGTGGGCCAGATTGCGTTCCATGGCGTCGAGATCGACCACCAGTGCCGGCGTGTCGATGTCGGCCACGTCCTGGCCGATGAGCGCATGCGCGTGCTGCCAGGCCGAGGTGGGGGAGGGGTCAAACGCTGCGTTCATCGAGCGGCGCTCCGGTGGTCTGCAGGTGGTGGGTGTCGCCCCAGCCGACCAGGCTGAGGCCTTCGGGGGACCACAGCAGGCGGTTGATGGCGGTGTTCGCCAGTTCCCAGCTGCGGGGCGCGGTGAGCTCGACGCGCGTGGCCGCCCGGTAGAGCATGTCCAGCACGCCGCCGTGCGCCACCATCAGCACCTGTTCGCCCGGATGGCGCGAGGCCAGTTCCAGCACGGTGGGAATCACGCGGCGCTGCAGCTGTTCGAGCGACTCGCCCCCGGCCGGCGCGAAATCGGGCATGCGCTTGCGCCACGCCAGCGCTTCCGCCGGCCAGCGCTGTTCCAGTTCGGCCCAGGTCTGGCCCTCGAAGCGGCCGAAGTGGCGTTCGCGCAGCCCCTGGTGCGGCGTGACGGTGAGGTTCTTGACGCGCGCCACCGCCTGGGCGGTCTCGAAGGCGCGGCCCAGGTCGCTGGCGTACACGGCGGCAATCGGCTCGTCGCGCAGCGCCTCGGCCAGCTGGGCGGCCTGCCAGCGCCCGCGTTCGTTGAGGGCGATGTCGGTGTGGCCCTGGATGCGGGTGTCGCGGTTCCAGGCGGTTTCACCATGGCGCACGGCCAGGATGCGGGTGACTTGCAAAGGGATTCCTTGAACACAGGGGAAGACCCGCAACTGTACCGGCCGCGCCACTGCCGCGCACGGCCGCAGGCGTGGAAATCCGGGGTTTGCGAGACAATCCGGAGCATGACGCAGTCGCCATTCCCGACCGATGGGGATTTTTCCACCCTCTTCAATTTCCTGCCGATCGGGGCCTACCGCAGTTCACCCGAAGGCCGGATGCTGCGGGCCAACCAGGCGCTGGTGCAGCTGAACGGCTACGACTCCGAAGCCGACATGCTGGATGCGGTGAACGACATCGCCCTGGAGTGGTACGTCGACCCCCGGCGCCGCGCCGAATTCAAGAGCCAGCTCGAACGCGATGGCTTCGTGCGCGGGTTCATTTCTGAAATCCACCGCCACAAGACGCGCGAACGCGTCTGGATCAGCGAGAACGCGCACGGCGTGCGCGACGCCACCGGTGCGCTGCGCTACTACGAGGGCACGGTGGAAGACATCACCGACCGCATGGGCGACCAGAAGGCGCTGCGGGAGAGCGAAGAGCAGTTGCGCCTGATCACCTCGCAGGTGCCGGGCGCGGTGTTCTCGGTGTACGTGCGGCACGACGGTGAGCGGGAGTACCGCTTCCTGAGCGCGGGCATCCGGGACATCTACGGCTTCGAGGCCGAGGACCTGATGCGCAACCCCTCGCTGCTCGCGCGGTACTTCCATCCCGAAGACCAGGCCATGCTCGAGCGCGATCGGCTCGCCATTCTTGCGGGACAGTCGAACCTGGAGACGGAGTTCCGCGTCGTGTTGCCCGACGGCACCATCAAATGGATCAGCAACCGGTCGTCGGCCGTGTCGCAAGACGAAAAAGGCTTCCTGCGCGTCGGCATGCTGCTCGACATCACCGACCGCAAGGAGGCCGAGGCCGCGCTGCACGCCAGCGAGGCGCTGTGGAAGCTGGCGCTGGAGAGCGCGGGCGACGGCGTGTGGGACTGGAACCTCGTGACCGATGAGGAGTTCTTCTCCAGCGGCATGAAGGCCATGTTCGGTTACGACGAGACGGACGATGTCAACCTGTCGTTCGAGCTGGACAACAGCACCCACCCCGAGGACGTGGCGCAGATGCTCGCCGACCGGCAGGCGCATTTCGAGGGGCGCGCGCCGGTGTACCGGAACGAACGGCGCATCCGCTGCAAGGATGGCCAGTGGAAGTGGGTGCTGTCGCGCGGCATGGTGCTGTCGCGCGATGAGAGCGGCAAGCCGCTGCGCATGATCGGCACGCACACCGACATCACCGAGCACAAGCTGGCCGAGGCCCAGCACCGCGCGCTCGAGGTGCAGCTGCGCGAGTCGCAGAAGATGGAGGCGATCGGCACCCTGGCCGGTGGCGTGGCGCACGACTTCAACAACCTGCTGGCGGCCATCCTCGGCAACCTGGTGCTCGCGCGCGAAGACCTGGGCGAGCAGCACCCGGCACAGGAAAGCCTGACCGAGATCAACCGCGCGGCCATCCGCGCGCGCCAGCTGGTGCAGCAGATACTCACCTTCAGCCGTCGCCAGGCCCAGGAAATGGTGCGCCAGCCGCTCACGCCGCTGGTGGAAGAGGCGCTGGGCCTGATGCGTTCGCTGCTGCCCGCCGGCCTCAAGCTGGTGGCGCGCCTGCCCGCGGCGGGCCTGCCGGTGCTGGCCGATGCGACCCAGATGCAGCAGGTGCTGATGAACCTGTGCACCAACGCCTGGCAGGCCATGGAAGACCGCGCGGGCGACATCACCGTGGCGCTGCGCGAGGTGCGGCTGGACGCTTCCCAGGGCCTGCAGCTGGGCGGCCTGGCCAGCGGCGCCTACGCCTGCCTGAGCGTGGCGGATAACGGCCCCGGCATGGACGAGGCCACGCAGCAGCGCATCTTCGAACCCTTCTTCACCACCAAGGCGCCCGGCGCCGGCACCGGGCTGGGGCTGGCGGTGGTGCACGGCATCGTCAAGGCGCACCGCGGCGTGATCGCGCTGCACAGCCGCCCTGGCGAAGGCGCCCGTTTCGACGTCTACCTGCCGCTGGCCTCGGAAGGCGCGCTCGAGGCCGCCGCACCGCCCACCGCACCAGCGCCCACGGCGACGCCCGTGGTGCAGGGCAAGCACGTGATCTACATCGACGACTACGAGGCGCTGGTGTTCCTGGTGGGCCGCCTGCTGCGCAAGCAGGGCTACCGCGCCAGCACCTTCGAGTCGGGCGAGGCCGCGGTGGCGTGGCTGCGCGAGAACCCGGACGACGCGGTCGACCTGGTGGTGACCGACCAGAACATGCCGGGCATGTCGGGGGTGGATGTGGCGCGCGAGGCCCGTGCGATGCGCCCGGGCCTGCGCGTGGCCATCGTGTCGGGGCATGTCAACGACAAGCTCATTGCCGAGGCAACGGCGGCTGGCGTGAGCGATGTGATGGGCAAGCAGGACAGCATGGACGCCCTGGGCGAGGCGATCCGCGAACTGCTGGTGCGCGCGACGCGCTGAACCGGGCGGGGTGCCCGGCCGGCCGATCAGCGCGGCACTTCGATGTTGACCTGCCGCACGCCTTCGGGCGGCGCCGGGAAGTCGCGCAGCGCGGCATCCAGCATGGCCGACCACAGGCCGTTCGAGCTGTTCCACCGGCCGTCGTGCGCGGAGCGGGTTTCGTACACCACCTTGCCGCTGGACGCATGGCGGATCACCAGCGACACCTCGCGCTTGTAGTACGGCGTGTCGATGCGCGGGTACACCGGCATCCAGATGATCTGGCCGCGGCCGGTCACCACGTAGTCGCGCCCGGGCATGGCGTAGCCGTAGCCGGGGCCGAAACCACCCCAGTAGCCACCACCCCAGAAGGGGTCGTAGGGGCTTTCCCACGGCGCACGCGGCAGACGCACGGTGCCCGCGTCCACCTGCACCACCCAGGGCGAGGCGGTGCCCTGCGCGGCGTGGGTCCAGCCGACCTTGGCCAGCGCGAGCTCGGTGAGTTTTTCCAGTTCGTCCTGGCCGGTGCCGATGCGGCCCTCGCGTTGCGAGGGCAGGCGTTCGAAGCGGTAGATCTGGGGTGCCTGGGGAATCGTGACGGCCGTGCCGGGCCTGGGCGCCTGGTCCGCCCAGCGCGCGAAGCTCTGCACCTGGTTGTCCACCAGGTAGACGCTGGCGCAACCGCTGAGGGCGAACAGCGCGGTGGCCGCAGTGAACAGCCTGAAGCGCCGCAAGAGAGGATGGGTCGTCATGGATGCCTCCTGAATGGCATGGCGGCGGCCTGAATACGGGTGGGTTCAGTGCGCCGCGGCAATGGGTATGACTGCGGCGGGCGCCGAAGCGTTCCCTTGCGCCGCCTGCCAGCCATCTTCACCGGGCAAGGCGCGTGCCGCCCCCGGCAGCGGTTCATCGTCGAAGGCCTTGTCGCCATTCTCATCGGCCTCGCCGGTGGCGCGAATGGTTTCAAAAGGAAACAGCGAGCGGTCCATCAGGTGGCTGGGCACGATGTTCTGCAGCGCGGTGAACATGTTCTCGACTCGACCGGGAAAACGCTTCTCCCAGTCCTTGAGCATCAGGCCGACCTGTTTGCGCTGCAGGTTTTCCTGGCTGCCGCACAGGGTGCAGGGGATGATCGGGAACTGGCGGATCTCCGCCCAGCGGATCAGGTCCTTCTCGGGCACGTAGGCCATCGGCCGGATCACGACGTGCTTGCCGTCGTCGCTCACCAGCTTGGGCGGCATGCCCTTGAGCCTGGCGCCGAAGAACATGTTCAGCATCAGCGTCTGCAGCATGTCGTCGCGGTGGTGGCCGAGCGCGATCTTGGTCGCGCCCAGTTCGCCCGCCACCCGGTACAGGATGCCGCGGCGCAGCCGGCTGCACAGGCTGCACATCGTCTTGCCTTCGGGGATGACGCGCTTGACGATGGAATACGTGTCCTGGTTCTCGATGTGGAACTTCACGCCCAGCTTCGTGAGGTACGCGGGCAGGATGTCGGCCGGAAAGCCGGGCTGCTTCTGGTCGAGGTTGACCACGATCAGCTCGAAGTTCACGGGCGCGCGCGCCTGCAGCTTCTGCAGGATGTCGAGCATGCCGTAGCTGTCCTTGCCGCCGGAGAGGCAGACCATCACGCGGTCCCCTTCCTCGATCATGTTGTAGTCCACGATCGCGCGGCCGACCTCGCGGCACAGGCGTTTTTCCAGTTTGTGGTTTTCGAGTTCGCTCATGTTCGTCTCAGAAATACTAAGCCCAAGGTATTTTGTAGATATCGCTGACAAACATACGGCTGTCGGAATGGGGAGCCTTGGAGGACATCAGTGCACCGCTTTACCAATCAGCTGCCTAAGCCGAGTGCGTGCACGACGAAGGCTTTCAGAATGGGCAGCCGCCCGTTCGGGCGACCACGTGTTTGCAACCAATTCGACAAGACGTGAGTTGTATCCCAAGCCTTGGCTCGCGACTGAACCAGCGCGCACAAGAATGTCTTCTTTCACGCCTCTGTTGGCATGTTTCTCCACCAATCTCAACAAATGGTCTTTTGGGTCCTGCAGAGCGTCGGTATCAGTGGGCAGCCGACCATTGCCTCCGATCAATTCGCGGATCGCCTCATGATCAGCGAGGAGCCATGACTCGATTTCACGAACCACCACCCGCAACAGGAGATTCTTAGGGGCGGTGCGTGGCCCCATCCACTGGGAAATGAGCAACGAAGGGCAAGTGGCACGATCCAGATCGGTTAACAGAAAGACGGGTTGATGCCTCGCCAGCTCGCACCAGCTGTCCATCTTTGAGCGTAAATATCCAAAGCCTCCGCGGCGTAGAAATGGCCAGGTGTTGATATTTGGATTCGCCTCGAACAGCAAGCGTTGTCCGATCGCTTCGCTCAACTCATCCTCGGTTGCAAGCGCTACCGTGGTCATTGCCACAAGCCCAATTGATTTACTGTGGCGGGGCGCGTCTTCGGCAGAACCACATCAGCAACGCTGAGGCCTGCTTTCAGCGCGCGGGTTTCCTCAAGATTGATGGGCCTCGCAGTGGAGCCCTCGTTGCCGGTGGTGAGCAACACAATGCTTCGACCGTCAATTCCCTGATTGCTTAAAAGAGCTTCGCTGTGCGTGCTGAGAATGATTTGCCGCCTCACCTTCTTGTCACGCTGCAGACGTTGCAGCATGAGAGGGATTTGCCGCACGATGGCGTCGTTAAGCGAGATTTCCGGCTCCTCCAAAAGAAGTAAAGAGGATCCTTCCTGCAAAGCCCATAGCAGTCCGAGGAGACGCAGCGTGCCATCAGAGAAATGTTCCTCAGACTGCCAACCAGCGTTTGGTCGGTGATGTTCGTACAAGGCATGCAGGTGCGGATGACCAAGCGCATCCGTCTTGAAATCCAGTTGCTTGAACTGCGGAACGGCAAGAGCCAAGGCAGACTCGATCTTCCGCAGACGAGCGTTGCGGGTCTTTTCTGTTGTTTTCGCAATCCGCTCCAAAAACCCCTGTCCAAACGGATCATCTTCGAGGCGTTGCCCTCCAATCTTGTCCGAGAACTTCAACAGTTGCGGAACAAGATGCAGGTAGGTGGTTGAGCCAAAAAAGTCGACAAGATCCCGGAACTTCACATTCGCCTGGATCTGTTCCAGATGCGTTTGCGTGAGAAGCATGGGATCTTCCTTGTCCTTGCTCGTAGGGCGGTCAAGGAGTTGCTTGTCGCCCTGCCACACCTGCTCCTTCGAGATCAATATCCTTTGCGCTCCCTTGCCCTCTGGCTTGAACCCGAGGACATATCTCCACTGCTGACCGCCTTCGACCGACTCCGATAGCGTTACATCAATCAACACCTCAGGGTCTCGGCGAGCATGGAGACAGCGCAGTTTTGTCATGCCTCCTCTTTCCGCCACGGCCGTCTGCAACCCGCCGCCCTTCGCCTTGTTTACATCGCGGAGAAAGCGAAAGACATCAAGAAAGTTGGATTTTCCGGACGCATTGGGCCCTAGGAGAAAGGACACATCTCGGAGCGGAACGTCAATACTCCGAAAATTGCGCCAGTTCTTCAGTATCAGTCGGGTGATCAGCATGAGTTCTCCAGATTTCTTTTGTCCTGGGGCTTACCACTGCCCGCTTTCCATGCGGATGGCGACTTCGCAGTCGTCAAAAATTTCCAGCTTGGCGATCTTCACGCGCACGCCGATCACGCCGGGCAGCTGCATCAGCCGGCGCGTGAGCTTGCCGATCAGGCTTTCCAGCAGGTTCACGTGTTCGGCGGTGCACTCGTCGATGATGATCTGGCGCACCTTGCGGTAGTCCAGCACATGGCCGATGTCGTCGTCGTGCGGCAGCAGGGGCTGCGTGCCCTGGTTGAGTTCGGCGTCGACCTGGATCGGCTGGGGGCTCGATTTCTCGTGGTCGAGGATGCCCAGGTTGGCGTTGAAGCGCAGACCCGACAGGGTGAGGGTCTGGTTGCCGGCGGCGGTGGCGTTCATGGCGGTCGTGCTGCTTACATCAGCGAGAAGTCGCGCTCGAAGCGCATGAGGTGCTGGCCGCCGTCCACCAGCAGGGTGGTGCCGGTGATGGAGCGGTTGTCCAGCGCGAAGGCCACCGTGGCCGCCACGTCCTGCGCGCTGGATGAGCGGCCCAGGGGCGATTTCTGGTGCAGCTCGGCGAACTTCTCGTCCGTGAGCAGGTGGCTGGTGAGCGTGAGGCCGGGCGCCACGCCGACCACGCGCACCTGCGGCGCCAGGGCCAGCGCGAGCATGGTGTTGGCGGCCTCCAGCGCGGCTTTTGACAACGTGTAGCTGAAGAAGTCCGGGTTCATGTTCCAGAGCTTCTGGTCGAGCAGGTTGACCACCGCCCCCTCGGTCTGGCGCGCCACCACGTGGGTGTGCAGCGCCTGCGCCAGCAGCACGGCCGCGCCGGTGTTGGCGCGCAGGTGCTGTTCCAGTGCGGCGAAACCGAAGCTCTGGGCGCTGTCGTGTTCGAAGAGGGAGGCGTTGTTGACCACGGCGTCCACCTGGCCGAAATGCGCCACCACCGCTGGCAGAAGGGCATGCACGCTGGCTTCATCGCCCAGGTCGGCGAAGAAGGCGTGGGCGCTGCCGTCGCGTCCGCTGCGCAGCGCGCAATCGGCCGCGGTGCGCTGCGCTTCGTCGGCGGAATGGCGGTAGTGCACGGCCACGTTCCAGCCCGACTGCGCCAGGCCGAGGGCGATCTCGCGGCCCAGGCGTTTGCCCGCGCCGGTGACGAGCACCGTGCGGGTGGCAAGGGGGGAGGTGGCGCTGGGCATGAAGGACAATCCGGGGGTGCGGAACCCCATGGCAACAGAATCCGAGAGTTTAACGAGCCCCCTTCTGGCGCGGGTGCGCGAGGCCATCGCCCAGGCGGGCGGCTGGCTGCCTTTTGATCGCTACATGGCGATCGCGCTGTACGAGCCCGGCCTGGGCTATTACGCCAATGCCCTGGCGAAATTCGGCCACCTGCCCGAGAGCGGCAGCGATTTCGTGACGGCCCCAGGGCTCACGCCCCTGTTCGGGCAGACGCTGGCGCGCCAGGTGGCGCAGGCGCTGGCTGCCACCGGCACCGACGAGGTGTGGGAGTTCGGCGCGGGCACCGGCGCACTGGCCCTGCAGGTGATCGAGGCGCTGGCTGCACTCGGGCAGCCGCTGCGCCGCTACACCATCGTCGACCTCTCCGGCAGCCTGCGCGCGCGCCAGCGCGCGACGTTGGCCGCGCACGGCGATGTGGTGCACTGGGCCGATGCCCTGCCCGAACAGATGGACGGCGTGGTGCTGGGCAACGAGGTGCTCGATGCCATGCCGGTGCAGCTGCTCGCCCGCGTGGGCGGTGTCTGGCACGAACGCGGCGTGGCGCTGGACGCCGCGACAGGGGCGCTGGCCTGGGCCGACCGCGCCACCGCGCTGCGCCCGCCGCTGGAGGTGGGGGGCGAACACGATTTCGTCACCGAGATCCACCCGCAGGCCGAGGCCTTCGTGCGCACCCTGGCCGACCGGCTGCGGCGCGGCGCCGCCTTCCTGCTCGACTACGGCTTTCCCGAGGCCGAGTACTACCACCCGCAGCGCAGCATGGGCACGCTGATCGGCCACCGCGCGCACCGCAGCGACCACGACCTGCTGGGCGATCCGGGGGAGAAAGACATCACCGCCCACGTGAACTTCACCGGCATCGCCGTCGCCGCGCAGGACGCCGGACTGGACGTGCTGGGCTACACCAGCCAGGGCCGGTTCCTGCTCAACTGCGGCCTGCTCGATCTCGCCCGGCACGCCGATGCGCGGCAGAACGCGATGATGCAGAAGCTCGTCAACGAGCACGAGATGGGCGAGC
>VFQP010000580.1_pt1 | contig 66112 bp, 51 predicted proteins | sample 3512351 | NCBI WGS metagenome assembly VFQP01 (sample SAMN10412372, study PRJNA504923) | tailings metagenome | isolation source: Relicate 1 Philex TSF1 revegetated site | place: Philippines: Tuba, Benguet | collected 2017-08-29
GCGCCGTGCAAGGCACGCTGCAGCGCTACAAGGAACTGCGCGACATCATCGCCATCCTGGGCATGGACGAACTGGCACCGGAAGACAAGCTGGCCGTGGCCCGCGCCCGCAAGATCCAGCGTTTCCTGTCGCAGCCTTTCCACGTGGCCGAAGTGTTCACCGGTTCGCCCGGCAAGTACGTGCCGCTGTCCGAAACCATCCGTGGTTTCAAGATGATTGCCAACGGCGAGTGCGATCACCTGCCCGAGCAGGCGTTCTACATGGTCGGCACCATCGACGAAGCCTTCGAAAAGGCGAAGAAGGTCGCCTGATCCCCGGTTCGGCCATCCGCGTCCCATCCAAGGAAATTCCATGAGTACCATCCGCGTCGATGTGGTCAGCGCCGAAGAGTCCATCTTCTCCGGCGATGCCAAGTTCGTGGCGCTGCCGGGCGAAGCCGGTGAGTTGGGCATCCTGCCCGGTCACATTCCGCTGATCACCCGCATCAAGCCCGGTGCCGTTCGCATCGAGAAGGCCGACGGCGGCGAAGAGTTCGTGTTCGTGGCCGGTGGCATTCTCGAAGTGCAACCTCACCACATCACGGTGTTGTCCGACACCGCCATCCGTGGCCACGACCTGGACGAAGCCAAGGCCACCGACGCCCGCCGCCAGGCTGAAGAAGCGGTGAAGAACGCCCAGAGCGACATCGACCTGGCCAAGGCCACGTCGGAGCTCGCCGTGATGGCCGCACAGATTGCTGCGCTGCGCAAGTACCGCCAGAAGAAGTAAGCAGGGCAGCGATGCCTTCTTTCAAAGGACCGGCCAAGTGCCGGTCTTTTTGTTGGTCAATCCGCGACAGGCTGTAACAGCCCGCATATCATCGACAACACAATGAAGTTGGGAGTGTTGTGCGATGTCATCGATTTTTGAAAGTCCGGACATGGCGCCCGAAGAGGTGGCTGCGCGCATGCTCGTCACGTCCTCGGCCCTGGCCGATCTGAACCTGGGTGACGCGCTCAAGATCGTGGGCTACATGCGCCCCAAGCTGATCAAGGCCGGCACCGTCATCATCCAGGAGGGCGAGGTCAAGCACAACGACTACATGCTGCTGGTGCTCGAGGGTGACATCGCGGTGGAGAACGAGCTGCCCGGCCTGCAGGAAAGCATGGTGGTCAACATCATGGGCCCTGGCCACCTGATCGGCGAGATGGGCGTGCTCGATGGCGCACCTCGCTCGGCCACCTGCACCGCCAACACCGACATCGCTGCGGCGGTGCTGTCGAGAACCGCCCTCACGCGCCTGCTGAAGGAAGATCCCCGATTGGGTTCGCGTCTGCTGCTGGCCATTTCCAAGCGCATGGCGGACCGCCTGCGCGAGACCACACGCAAGCTAAGGACCTTTGCGCAGATGAACCGGGCGCTGCAACAAGAACTGGACGTGGCGCTCAAGAGCAACCGCACGGGCTTGTACAAGCCTACGCGTTCCTGAGCCGAACAAGCTCAGCAGCGCACGATAGCGTCGGGCAGCTCGTTGGGGCTGATGACGCCCGGTTCCACGGGGAAGTGATCCACCAACAAGCCGGACACTTCTTCCAGAGCCTCGGTTAGGCCGTCTTCAAATGCACCTTCGCGCAACCGCGCGCCCAGCCGGTCCACGATGGCCTGCCATTGCGATGAGCCGACGTGGCGTGCAAGTCCGCGGTCAGCCACGAACTCGATGGCATGTTCGGCCAGCAGCACGTAGATGAGCACGCCGTTGTTGTGTTCGGTGTCCCAGATGCGCAGCCGGCCGAACCAGGTCAGGGCGCGTTCGCGCACCACCGACGGCAAGGGCGTGTGGGCGCCTGCGCGCCAGAGGTAGCTGGTGGGCAGCGAGGCTTCCACGCAGAGCCGAACCTCACCGCTGTGGCGCATTTCGCTCGCTGCCACGCGGCGCGCCAGGCGCTCGGCCATGTCGTCGGGAACGGCGCGCACCGTGTCCGACCGATCCAGCCACCGGTGCTTGAGGAGGCGAAGCAGATTCACCATGCGGTTCACCATCCACCGGAGGCGCCACCGCCTCCGAAGTTGCCGCCGCCGCCAGAGCTGAAGCCACCGCCACCGCCAAAACCCCCGCTGCGCCCGCCGCTGCTCCAGCCCCCGCCGGGCGATCCCCAGTGGCCTCCGCCCCGGCCGCCACGCCCGCCGCTGGACGCCGCGGGCATGAACTGCATGAACAAGGCGGCCAGCAGGCCGATGAGGCCCGCACCGATCGCGATCCACACCACGTAGGTGAGGGCCCAGGCAAGGCCACCCGCACCCAGGCCCGTGAGCAAGGTCCCCAGCTTGTTGCCAAAGATGCTGCGCAGGGCCAGCGAGATGAACGGCACGGCGAACACCATGAAGATCACCAGGTCCGCCCATTCGAAGCCCGAGTCGCCCGCGCTAGAGTCCCGGGCATCGCCTGGCAGGGGCAGTTCTTCACCGCTGATGCGCGCGAGGATCTGGTCCACCCCGGCCTGGATGCCACCGGCGTAATCGCCCTGGCGGAAGGCGGGCGTCACCGCCTGGTCCAGGATGCGCCGAGCCAGCAGGTCGGGAATGGCGCCCTCAAGCGTCTTGGCGGTGGCGATGCGCAGCCGGCGGTCGTCCTTGGCGATCACGAAGAGCACGCCGTCGCCCACCTCGCGGCGGCCGATCTTCCAGGCGTCGCCCAGGCGCTGCGTGTAGTCGGCGATGTCTTCGGGGGCGGTGGTCGCCACCATCACCACCACCACCTGCGAGCCCTTGGTCTGTTCGAACGCCGCCAGCTTGGCTTCGATGGCCGCGATCGATGCCGCGTCTAGCGTGCCGGTCTGGTCGATCACCCGTGCCGTGAGCACCGGCACGGGTTGCAGCCCCTGCGCCTGGGCGACCCACGGCAGGAGCAAGGCGGCGAGCAGGCAGAGCAGCCAGCCCCGCCATGCCGGAAGGGTGGTCATTTCTTCTCGAAGTCCACCGTGGGGGGTGCCGAGATGGCCGCCTCGTTGGCCACTGTGAAGTTGGCCTTGGGCTGGTAGCCGAACACCATGGCGGTGAGGTTGGTGGGGAAGCTGCGGGCGAGCACGTTGTATTCCTGCACGGTCTGGATGTAGCGGTTGCGCGCCACGGTGATGCGGTTTTCCGTGCCCTCGAGCTGCACGCGCAGGTCGCTGAAGCCCTGGTTGGCCTTCAGGTTGGGGTACTGCTCCACGACCACCATCAAGCGGCTCAGCGCGCTGCCCAGTTCGCCTTGCGCGGCCTGGAACTGCTGCATCGCGGCGGGATTGTTCAGCATCTCCGGCGTCATCTGGATCGAGGTGGCCTTGGAGCGGGCCTCGATCACGCGCGTGAGCGTCTCCTGCTCGAAATTGGCCTCGCCCTTGACGGTGGCCACGATGTTGGGGATGAGGTCTGCGCGGCGCTGGTACTGGTTGAGCACTTCGGACCACGCCGAGCGGCTCTGCTCGTCCAGTCGCTGGAAGTCGTTGTAGCCGCAGCCGGTGAGCAAGCTGGCGCACAGCAGAAGCAGGGCAGCAAGGTGGCGTCGTGTCATCGTTTCCTCCATTCGTTCAGGTGCAGATCGGTATCCGGTAGCATTTTGGCATGCGCCTCGAAACCACCGACGTCCTGCAAGCCGCCAACCGGCCCCTGGCCTCGCCGTCGGTGCGGGGTCCTCATGTCCTGCTGGCCGGTGCCACCGGCGCGCTGGGGGAGGCCATGGTGACCCGCCTTGCGTCCAGCACCACCGTGCGCCTGCTGAGCGTGCTGGTGCGCGAGCCCATGGTCATGGGATTGCGCCGCGTGAAAGACCTGCACCTGACCGGCGACGATCCGGCGCGTTGGCCGCAGAAGCCTGCCGACGATGGCTGGATCCTGATGGACCCGCCCCGCCTCTTCCATGGGCGCGAGAAAGCGATGCTGGCGGTGCAGCCCGCTGAGCTGCGACCGATCGCGGAATGGATGCGCCGCTGCGGCGTGCGTCGCCTGGTGGTGGTCTTGCCACACCACCAGGGGCGCTTGCCCGAGGCCATCAAGCGAGGGCTGGCCACGCGGGACGAGCAGGCTGTGGCGGCCATGGGGTTCGACACCGTGCTGCTCTTGCGCTCTGCCCAGCCGGGGCCCGGGGCGGCCGCGGCGGGCGGCCTTCTCCATCGCCTCGCGGCCGGCATGCTGGGCGTATTGCACTACCTGGTGCCCAACAACCAGAAACCGGTGCGCGCCGACGGCGTGGCCAAGGTGGCCTCTTGTGCGCTCGAGCTGGCGCCGCCGGGCATCCACGTGGCCGCGCCCGAACTGGTCTGGGCGGCAGCTTCTGCGCCCGATCCTTCGCCCTTGCTGAACGTCTGGCTGCAGCGGACGGGGGCGCCCGGTGACAATCGGATGTCCTGAAGACCGACGAATCCCGGCCACCATGCCCAAGACCAAACTGCCCCCTGGCCATCCCGACGACACCGAGCACGCCTTCTACGAAGCGCTGCAGCACGCCGACATCGACCGCCTCATGGCCTGCTGGGCCGACGACGAAGACATCGTCTGCGTCCACCCGGGTGGACCGCGGCTGGTGGGACATGCGGCGGTGCGCGCGGCATTCGAAGCGCTGTTCTCCAAAGGCAGCGTGCAGGCGCAGCCCGAGAAGGTGCGCCGGCTCGATGCCGGTTCCTGCAGCGTGCACAGCGTGGTCGAGCGTGTGGAAGTGATGACCGACGACGGGCCCCAGCAAGCCTGGGTGGTGGCAACCAATGTCTACGCCAAGACGGCGCAGGGCTGGCGCCTGGTGGCCCACCACGCCAGCCCGGGTTCGCGGGTGGAACCACCCGAGGTGTTGACCGTCAAGCCGGTGCTGCATTGAGCCCGACCGGTTTTGACTACCACGCGCCGTGGTGGCTGCCCGGCGGCAACACCCAGACCATCTGGGCCGCGCTCGCCAGCAAACGCCATTTCGGCGCTGCGCCGCGTTGGCGGCGGGAGCGCTGGGCCACGCCCGACGGCGATTTCATCGACGTCGACCACGCAGCACACGCCAGCTCGGCCGATGCGCCGCTGCTGGTGCTCTTCCATGGCCTGGAAGGTTCTTCGGCCAGTCACTACGCCATGGCTTTCGCCGACTTGGCAGCCACCCGGGGCATCGCATTTGCCGTGCCTCACTTTCGTGGCTGTTCCGGCGAGCTCAACCACGCACCGCGCGCCTACCACTCCGGCGATTTCGCCGAGGTCGACTGGATCCTGCAGCGGTTCGCGCAAGCCCACCCTGCGCGCCCCTTGGTGGCGGTGGGTGTCTCGTTGGGGGGCAACGCGCTGATGCGCTGGGCCGGCGAGATGGGCGACGCGGCCGCTCCGCGCGTGCGCGCGGTGGCGGCCGTGTGCTCTCCGCTCGATCTCGCGGCGGGCGGGCACGCCATCGGGCGCGGCTTCAACCGCCTCATCTACACCCGCATGTTCCTGCGCACCATGGTGCCCAAGGCCCTGAAGAAACTTGAACAGCACCCCGGCCTGTTCGACCGCGCTTCGCTGATGGCCGCGCGCGATCTCTACGAGTTCGACAACCTCTTCACGGCCCCGTTGCATGGGTTTCAGGGAACCGAGGACTACTGGAGCCGCGCCTCGGCCAAGCCGGTGCTGCACCGCATCCGCGTGCCGGCGCTGGCGCTCAACGCGCGCAACGATCCCTTCGTGCCCGCGAGTTCCCTGCCCACGGCCAGCGAAGCCGGCCCGCACGTGACCCTGTGGCAACCCGCCCAGGGCGGGCACGTGGGATTCCCCGTTTCGCAAGGACCCCTCGGCCTGCCGGGCCATGTGCGTGCCATGCCCGAAGCCGTGGGACACTGGCTGCTCTCTCACGTGTGAGTTGACCCATTTATGGACGACATCGTCAAGGCCGCCATGGCCAAATGGCCCAACGTGCCGCACTGCTACGGCTGGCTCGGCCTGGATGCGCGCGGCCAGTGGTTCATGCGCGATGACCGCGTGCAGGCCATGGGGCCGTTTCGCCAGGCCAAGGGCTCCTTGCTCAAGCACGACAAGCTCATCGACTTCATCCACCGCAACTACGCCGCCGACGAGCGCGGGCAGTGGTACTTCCAGAACGGCCCGCAAAGGGTGTACGTCGAGCTCGAGGCAACGCCCTGGGTCTGGCGGTTGCAGCCCGATGGGCGCGTGCTCAGCCACACGGGCCTGCCCACCGGGGTGCGCGAGAGCCTGCTGGATGAGCACGGGCACCTCTACCTGGTCACCGAGCTTGGGCTGGGGCTGGTGCACAGCGCCGACATGGCGCTGGCTGCCGATGCTGTGGAAACCGGGCGATGGACACCGCGCAACGTGCGCGCCGACGATCTGCCCGGTCGTTTTGGCTACGTCCCCAGTCCGCAGGCGCTTCAAGTTCAGGCGTAAAAAAACCGGTCGGCGACCGGTTTTTTGGGGGGCGGCAGCGCAGGCTGATTACTTGGCCGCGTCCACCATGAATTGCACGGCAGCGCGGATGTCGGCATCCGAGGCGGCCGAGCCGCCCTTCGGTGGCATGGCGCCCTTGCCCTTGATCACGCTGGCGGTCAGGGCGTCGATGCCCAGTGCGATGCGCGGCGCCCAGGCGGCCTTGTCGCCCGACTTGGGTGCGCCGGCCACACCCGCCGCGTGACACACCGTGCAGGACTGCTTGTAAAGCGCCTCGCCCGCACCGGCTGCCACCGTGGCGCTGGCCGCAGCAGGTGCGGGAGCGGCCGGTGCGGCGGCGGGCGCAGCGGCCACGGCGGCCGGCGCTGGCGCGGCTGCGGGAGCAGCAGCAGCGGCTGGGGCGGCGGGTGCCGGCGCCTGGGGTTCTGCGAACTTGCCACCGGCGGCGTTGGCCAGGTGCACCACGGCGCGGCCAATCTCCACATCGGTGAACGCACCACCCGCTTGCGCGCCCATGGCGCCCTTGCCCTTGAGGGCGGAGTTCAACAGGGCTTCGTAACCGGTGGCAATGCGTGCCGTCCAGGCGCCGGCATCGCCGAACTTGGGCGCGCCCGCCAGGCCGGCACCATGGCAGGCCACGCACTGAGCGGCGTACACGGCTTCACCCGATTGCAGCGGGCGGTTGGCGTCCCGCAATTCGATCGTGCCCACGCGCTGGATGCGCTGTGCCGTGGCCAGTTCCTGGTCCACGGCGCCGGCGGCGGGCTTGTCGCCCGAGGTCACGTAGTACACCAGGCCGATGATGATGAAGACCGGGGCGACGAACGCAAAGAAAGACGTCCACAGCAATTGGGCGGGCGTCTTGATCGGGCCGGTGTGATGTTCGTCGTGCGCGTGGTCGCTCATGGTGTCCTCAGGGGGTGGCGAATCGGTGCCGGGGCAGGCTGAAGGCTGGCTTTGTCGTGGGGCGGTAAAGCAACCCAGGATTATAGCCAAGGCCCCTTGTACCCGGCTCTCGGAAGACCCCGCCTGATAGAATGCGCCTCTCGATGCGGCTGTAGCTCAGTGGATAGAGTATCGGCCTCCGAAGCCGAGGGTCGTGGGTTCGATCCCCGCCAGCCGCACCAGATCTCCATCGCCCCTGGCCCCAATGCGTGGCCGGCACCGGCGAAACCCCTCTTCCTTTTCCCAGCACATCGCCCGCTATGCGGGCTGCCTGTTGTGGGCTCGACCGACGTTCAGGCTGCAAAACCGGTGGACGGTTCTCACGGCGATGCAACTCGTCAAGTCGTTCTACGCGCTCCGGGCCGACAGAAAGAATGCTGCAGAACAGCCGGCATTTCTTTCTTTCAACCTCATGCCAGGAGTCAACATGGACAGGTCGGGTCAATCCAGATTCGCGCAACACGGACGCGGCGCATCAAGCCCCTTTCCCGCTCGCCAGGGTGGTTTCACGCTGGTGGAAATGGCGGTGGTCCTGGTCATCATCGGCGTCATCCTCGGCGCCGTCATGATCGGTCGCGATGCGCAACGCAACGCCGAGTACCTGCGCATCCGCCAGACCTTCGTGAACCAGTGGGCGGTGGCCTACAACTCGTATGTGCAGCGAACGGGGGTGCCGCCGGGGGACAACGTGGCGGCGCCGCGTTTGATGGTGAATGGCGGTGTTCTTGCTGCGCCACTGGGTGGCGACCTCACCGGGCAAGCGGGGCCAGGTGCCCTGTGTCAGAGCACTGCGGCGCCGGGAGTTGCCAATGTCACCACCTTGACCTTGCGCAACATCATTCTTCAGATGGGGATTGAACTGCCCAACGGCCGAGGGCTGAACTCTGAGGACCGGTATGTCTATCTGGACACCAATGGAAATCCTCAGGAGTTGCAAGTTTGCTTCCAGTGGAATGCGCCAGCCACTGCCTCAGGCGCCGGGAACGTGATGGTCATCACGGGGCTGACTCCCGATTTGGCGCAATCCCTGGACGCGGCGATTGATGGTCAGGCCTCTGCCAATACCGGCAGCTTCCGTCAGGCTGGCGTGGCGTTTCCAGGTGGTGCTGCCGGTGTGCCGTGGATCGGCAACAACACCCAAGCCGTTGGTGGCGGGGCTGGAACTCGGGACACCCAGGTGCTCACGGTGATTGCCCACTACAAGATGAACCAGTGATGGCCGCGCTCATGAACAACCATTCAGGCGGTCTTCATGGCTTGCCGCACGCCAGGTCGCTGCAGGGCGATGAACGCGACGCGCGCTGGATCTGGGTAATCGCCGCCCTGGTTTTGCTCGCCCTGATGGCAGGCTTCTTCCGCTGGGCCAGCGGCGATCTGGCGGCTGCCCGCCTGGAGCTCGGTGCCGCCCAGCAGCGCTTGGCCGAAGCACAACAGGAAGAGGCGCGCACCATTGAACTCGCCAAGCGCGCCCAACTCGCGCTGGGGCTGATGCGCGACGCGCAGTCCAACGGCCTGGGGCATACGGCCTGGGCCGAGCGCCGCTTCAACATCAAGCAGGCCACCATGAGCCGCGCGGCGGCGAATGCCCTGATGTCGGAAATGATCCGCTCGCGCGACCGGCTGTTCGGTGCCGAAGAGTTCGAACTGTCGGTGCGTCAATCCAGCGAGGGCCTGTTCTCCAACGTGGCCGATCCCGAGTCGACCGTCCAGGTGTCCGTGCGGGGCAGCCTGTTGTTCCGCACTACGGGAGGTGGATCATGATGATCCTCGCATTGGGTTCCGAGTGGTTGGCGGTGGGCGCGCCCAGGAAGGCGTTGCCGGGCGCCGCGGGTGGGGCCGAAGACCGTCTGAGCGGGCTGAGCCGCTATTCCACGCTGCAGCGACCCTGCACCGTGACCTGGCATCCGGAGCAGAGCAGCATCGGGGTGGCCACTTTCGAGGGCGATCCCCGGCATGCGGTCACGCTGCTGGAGCGCAAGCTGCGCGCGCAAGGCGAGATTTCTTCCGACGTCAAGATCCTGACGCTGGCGTCGCAACAGGTGGGTCGCGGCTACCAGGTGCTCTACGTCACCGTGGCCCTCGATGAATGGCAGCAAATGCTGTCGTGGGCCGGGGCTCAGCAGCACATCTGCCGATTGACGCTGGCGGTGGCCCAGGCGTTCAAGCGCGTTCAGGCTGGCCGCGCCGTCGTGCTGCAGGCTGGCCGGCACTTCCACTTCTTCGCCCGGCACGACGGGCAGCTGGTGCATCTGCAAGCGGTATCGGTGGACGACAACGTGGCCGACCTGGAAGCGGTCGCGGCCATGCTGGGTGCCCAGGCCCGGGAAGAAATGGCCGCCAGGGGCAGCGCCCAGTTCGAGGTGTTGTGGTTGCCTGCGGCCTTCAAGGGTCAGGCCACCGACCTGGTGGCCCTGTCTTCCGCGTTTGCGCGCGAAGCGCAGGTCACGGTCGATCTCGAGAGCGAGTCCCTGGGTGTGCTGGACGGCAGCGGCTTGGAGGTGCATTCCGGGCTGCCGGGGATGATCCGGCACGTGCGTCCCAAGGACCTGCTCAATGAAGGTGACGACAAGCTGCACGTGCTGGCGCGTGAATATCTGCCGTACGGCGCACTGGTCGCGCTCGCGGCCACGCTTGGCCTGGGCTATGTCGGGTTTGGCTGGACGAGCCATGCCGCGGCGTTGCGGCTGCAGGCGCAGCAACTGCAGGCCGAAGAGGCCTCCGTGCGTCAATCCATCTCCGTCATCGCCCGGGACACCGCCATCGAGAAGCCGGTGGTGAACCGGCAGATCGACACCTTGCACCTGCTGCGAAAAGTGCAGGGCGAGCACGACCCCGTGCACCTGCTTCATGCCTTGCGGCAGGGCACGCAGGGCGGCATCCGCATCCTGTCGGTGAGCTCGGTCCGGCCCACGGGCAGCGACGCGAACAAGGCGGATGGCGTGCCTGCTGTCGTGGTGGACGGCACCTTGCCCGAAAACGCCATCAATTCGGATCGCGACACCCGCTCTCTCTCGTTCCTGGTGAAGACCCTGGGCGACTACGGCTACCGCGCTGAGCCGATCGACATCCGCGCCTCGGCCACCAGCCACGACAGCTCGACCCGCCTGTTCTCCTATCGGGTCACCCGAATCGAACCCCTGGAGCAACGAGGATCATGAAGCAGCTCGTCAAACCTCGCCTGCTGCCCCTCTTCGGCTGGGGGGTGCTCATTGCCGTCGGTCTTTTCTGCAGCTACGTCCTGTACTTCCGTCCGGTGGGCTTCCTGGGCGGTGCCGCCGCCCCCGCCAGCCCACTCGCCGAAAAGGACTCCATCGAGCAAGCCCTCAAGAACCTCGCCGACATCAAGGCTTCTCGCTGGTTGCAGATGGGTTCGAGAAGTCCTGACTTGGCGCAAACGATGGACATCATCGCGCCGGCGCCCGAGGCCGCCGCCGTGGCCGAAGCCACCGCCAACACCGTACCGATGGATCCGTCGCTGAAAGGTGCCGTGGTGGTGAGTTCCGGCAAGCGCCTGTACCTGTTGCTGGGGCTCAAGCGGTTCCGGATGGGTGAGCGCATCGGTACCGGTGAGACCGTTCGCCGCCTCAACCTTCAGACCGTGGAGCTGGTGTCCCCCGAAGGGCGCAGCCGTACGGTGGAAATCGGTCGTGGCATCGGCCCGGTGGCCGAGCAGGCGACCTGGTGAAACAAGGAGCATGGACATGCGCTTGAAATACGTGATCCCCGCCGTGCTCGCCGTGTTGGTTCTGGCTGGCCTCTTCTTCCACGACAAATGGTCTCCGGGCGACGATGGCGCGGGTGCGCAGGTGGCCGCTTCCTCCACGCTGTCGTCGGTGCCGGCTCATTCGCGTGCGGTGTCACCGTCTTCCGGGGCGGCCGCCGGTGGGCAGCGTGATGAAGCACCGCCTCCCTGGATCAGCGGCCCTTCGACAACGACGTCTTCGCCGCGATTGGCGCCGACCCCCCAGGCCAACCGCGAGGCGGCCGAGCGTGCCGCGCGCATGGAACGGGCCATCAACCGGCTTCAACAACTCCAGTCCCAGAAAGACGTCGACCCGATGAAGGTGGACGAAGTCCTGGGCGAGGTGGAGCGGGCGAATGGTTCCAGCGTGATGCAGGGCGTGCGCCTGGATGTGTTGCGCGAGAACCTGAAACTGGCCGCGCAGATGCAGAAGCTCGCTACCGAGCTCCAGTCGCTTCAGGAGCGGCAGGTGCCAGCCGAACGCAAGGCCGAACACCAGGCGGCGGTCGACAGGAAGGTGGCGGAGCTCGAAGCCCTGCAGCGCGGACTGCGAACGGACTTCTACGCCGGTCCGCCGGTTCCCGAAAGAAAGTGATGAGCGCAACGCACACGCGTCTTGGAGGCCGGCGCCATCCCCATGGCCATCGGCAGGCGGGCGGGCTGTTGATCGAAGTCAGCCTGGTGATGCTGATCGTCGGCATCCTGACGGTGGCCACGTTCGAAGTCCACTCGGCCATGCGCAAGCGCCAGCAGACCGCCGATGCCAGGAGCCTTCTGCATTCCATCGATGCCGCCTTGCGCGCCTTCGTCATCCGTGAACGTCGACTGCCTTGCCCTGCCACGGGAGGTGGCGCGGTGGAAGTGGGCGGGGGCAGCGGGGACTGCGCCGCACGGGTGGGGGAGATTCCTTTCCTGACCTTGGGCATGGAGATTCCCGCACTGGGGCAAGACCGCGTGATGCGCTACGGCGTTGCCGAGGGACTCTCCGATACCAGTGGAAACGAGTTGCTGGTCAAGGCGGAAGCCGCCAGCCGCACGATACCCAATACGTCTGCTCCCTATGTGGCGGGGCGCGACACACACCAGTTGTTTGGTGCCTGCAATCAGGCTGCCTTGAACCCCGCCTACGCACTCATGTGGATGCCCAGTCCCGGCGTGGCCGGTGCACAGCCTGTGCCCGGCCTGTGTTTTCGGGAGAGCGCGGACCAGTCCATGGGGCTGCTCGCGGTCAGTGGACAGGAGTTTTTTGGGTGGCTGTTGGCCAACCTGAGGCAGTAGACGAGCGACAGCGCTTGCACGACCCCCACGCAACCCCCGTCACGGGATGCACTTTGTTCGATGTCGGAGATAAAAGATGAAACGCGAAATGGCCTTGATCGGTATGGTTCTGGGACTCAGCGGGTGCGCCCACCTGAAGGAGACCGCAGAGGCCCGGGCGGCACAGGAAGCGGCCGAGGCCGTGGACTTGACCAGCGCGGGCGCGCAACTGGGGGGTGACGCGGAGCGACTTCGGGCCGCACAGGAAGCGCTGACGCGCGAAATGGAGCTGCGTGCTCCCTTCGTGCCGCCACCGCTGGTGTCCGACATCGAGTTGCCCCAGATCCCGACCACCGGCGTGCTGTCGAGCAAGCGGTTCGGCATGAGCATGCAGGACGCGCGCATCGGGCAACTGCTGTGGGTGGTGGCGCAGGAGTTCAACATGGGCCTGTCGATCGACCCCGCCGTGCTGGAGTCGCCCCGGACGGTGAACCTGTATTTGAAGAACGTCACAGGTCGTGAGGCCCTGGTCCACATCCTTCGGTCGTTCGACGTGCACGGCAGCGTTGGCGCGGACAACGTCCTGCGGGTGAACGCGCTGGAGGAGCGCATCTTTCCTGTGGATGCACTCGCGATCCGCGGCGCTCTGGGGGTTAACGTCGGCGGCGACGCCCTGGGCTCCGGCGGAACCGAGGGCTCCAGCGGACTGCGCGACAGCGTGATCCTCACGGGCGGCATGGGCGACGACAAGGACGATGTGTGGACCTCGCTGGCCAAAACGCTCGACACCTTGTTGAACGACGAGGAGGGCAAGACCGGTTCCACCTCGGCGGGTGGTGCGGGCGCCGCTGCCGGTGCCAAATCCGCCGATGCCTCGCGGTTCTCCATGGACCGCGGCAGCGGCAGCCTATATGTGAGGGCCAAGCCGTCCAAGGTACGGGCCGTGGCCCAGATGCTGGAAAAAGGGCGCAGCTATCGGAGCCGCCAGGTGCACATCGAGGCGCAGCTGCTGGACGTGGTGCTCAACAACGATTCGCAGCTCGGCATCAACTGGACCTCGCTGGGCAACCGCGTGATGGCCACCGTGGGCGCCAACCCCACGACCATTGGCCAGGTGATGGGTACCGTCGGTGGCCAGCCCAACCTGCTGGGCCGTTCCGTCACCATCCCGTCTCAACTGATGGGCACCACCGCCTCCACAGGTGGTGGCATCACCCTGTCCAACCGCATCTTCTCGGCCACCATCAATGCGCTCCAGTCCTATGGGCGTGTGAAGGTGTTGTCGAACCCGTCCATCCGGGTAAACAACGGCGTGCCCGCCTTCATGAGCGTGGGCGTCAACTACCGTTACGTCAAGGAGATCACCAGCACGCCCGCCATGACCGCGGGCGCTGGAGCCGGGGGCTTTGTGCCTATGAGCACCGAGGTGAAAACCGACTCGGTCTTTTCCGGCGTGGTGTTGGGTCTCGGTGCCCTGGTGAAGGAGAACGGTGAGATCGAGCTGTTCGTTCGCCCCTCGCAAACCCTGGTTGATCGCGAGAGCCTGGGGCTCGTGGATGTGGGTGATGGCGCGCGATTGACGCTGCCGATCGTCAGCACCAAGAGCATGACCACCATGCTCCACATGCGCGATGGTGACGTCGTGCTGCTGGGCGGCCTGATTGCCCAGGACTCCTCCAACACTCGCTCCGGAGTGCCCGGGATTGCCGAAACGCCCGGCCTCGGCGCGCTGTTCCGATCCAGCAGCGAGTTCAGCAACACACGCGAACTCGTCATGGTCATTCGCGCGCGGATCGTTCAATAAGTCCGAGCGAGACGCCCGCATGTCGACTCAACCCCGGCTCTCCGCCGAACAGCAGTCCGAACTGCTGGGGCAGATGCTCATCCAGAAGCGGATGCTCGATGCCGTGGAGCTGGAGTTCGTGCGGCAGAAGCAGGTGGCTGGCGGTGGGCTGCTGCGCACCATTCTGGTCCAGGAAGGGCTGGTGGGCGAGCAGGATGTGGCGCGCGAACTCAGCTCACTGCAGGGGCTGCCTTACGTGGATGTGGCCACGGTGGACGCGCCCGACAACGCCTTGCTCGCCATGTTCCCCCGCGAGCTGTGCCTGACCTCGCACTTCCTGCCTATCGGCAAGCAGGACCAGACTCTGACCATCCTGTTGGGTGATGCCGAGGCCGAGGACGTGGCCCAACTCGTGTTGCGGCGCACGGGCATGCGCTCGAGCTTCGTGCGTGGGCAGTTTTCCGAGGTGATGCGCTTCATCCGGCATTGCTACCACTTTTCGCGCCACCCGCCCGAGGAGGACGTGAAGCGCGAGACCGAGCGCCTGGTCAAGGACACCGAACACGCGCACTCTCCCGAGTACTTCGTCGACAGCCTCATGCACTGGGCCGTGCGCGAGCGCACCACCGACATCCACATCACACCCAGCCCCCGGGGCTACCACATCCTGTTCCGCATCGACGGCGTGCTGCAACCCGTGATTGCCCTGCCGCCCTCGTTGAGCCGGCTCGTGGGCTACATCAAGCTGCGTTCCGAGATGGACATCTCCGAGCAGCGCCGACCCCAGGACGGCAGCTTCCGCGTGGTGGTGTTCGAGGTGCCGATCACGATCCGCGTGTCCACCATCGTCACCGAGTACGGCGAGCGCATGGTCCTGCGCTTGCTGCCCGAAGCCCACGATATCCAGGATCTGGCCAGCCTGGGCTTCTTCGAGGAAGACGTGGCCACCATCGCCCGCGTGATGGAAAACCCCGTGGGCATGGTGCTCATCACCGGGCCGACCGGTTCCGGCAAAAGCAGCACGCTGCACGCCGGCCTGCGCATGCAGCACCTGATCGAACGCAACGTGCTCACGGTGGAGGATCCACTCGAGTACCGGGTGCCCGCCGCCGGACAGACCGAGGTGAACCGGCGCGCAGGCTACGACTTCGGCACCGCCCTGCGCCACTTCCTGCGCCACGATCCGGACGTGATCCTGGTGGGCGAGATGCGCGATTCAGAAACCGCGCAAGCCGCCTTCGATGCCGCCGCCACCGGCCACCTGGTGCTGACCACCCTGCACGTCACCACCGTCTTCGGCGTCGTGCCGCGCCTGCGCCCCATGGGCCTGTCGCCCCAGGTGATTGCAGAAAACCTCAAGCTGGTGATCAACCAGCGCCTGGTGCGGCGGCTGTGCACCACCTGCCGGGCCGAAGCCCCGTTTCCGGACGAGGAGTGCGACTGGCTCGGCGTGCAGCGGGGCACACTGGGTTACGTGGCGCGGGGTTGCGCGCGCTGCCGGGGCACGGGTTTTCACGGCCGCCTGCCGCTCTACGAACTGCTGCGGGTGGAAGACGCCATGGCCAACGCCATTGCCGATGACGCGGGCCGCGAGGCCATCCGCACCCTGGCGTTCTCGCAGGGCTTCACGCCCATGACCGCGGTGTCCAAGCGAAGGGTGCTGCTGGGCCAGACGACCACTTCAGAAATCTTCCGGGTGACCGGGGAAGGGCCCGAGCGATGAGCGGCGTTTTCTATTACGAGGTCATGTTCTCCGGTGGCAAGACCACCAAGGGGATCGTGGTCACGCCCTACGAGCGACGCGAAGCCGCTTCCGCCTGGATCGAGAAGCGCACCGACGGCATGGTGGTGCACCTGCAGAGCGTGCCTGCCGGGTTGGCGCAGATCTACCGCTGGGGCCGGTCCATCACGCGCGCCACACCCGGTGCCAAGGATGTGGCCGGCATGATGCGCGACGTCGCTGTGATGGTGTCCAGCGGCATTCCACTGCTGGAAGCCTTCCGCACGCTGGCCGAAGACGATTCGCCGGAGGCCAACAAGGCCGTCACGGGCTTGAGCCGCCTCATGCTCGAAGACCTGAGCGCCGGCGCCACCGTGACCGAGGCCTTCGCGCGCCAGACCGAGATCTTTCCCGAGTCGGTGCGCAGCCTGGTGGCCATCGGGGACGCCTCCGGCACCATGGGCCAGATGCTGCAGGAAGCGGCCGACCACCTGGACCGCGTGATCAACATGAAGGCCGACGCCAAGCAGGCCATGATCTACCCGGCGTTCTCCTTCCTCGCCATCTTCGGTGCGGCCGCATTCTGGATCGTCTACGTCATGCCCAGCATGGTGGACCTGTTCAAGCAGATGAACGCCAAGCTGCCGCCGCTCACGGTGGCCGTGCTTGCGGGCGCTGAATGGCTCAACAACCACTGGGTGCTGGTCGTCGGCCTGATCTTCTCGTTCTTGTTCGCGCTGATCTGGTTCTGGAAGGCCAGCCGGGCATTCCGCCGACTGGGCTACACCGTGCTGCACAAGCTGCCGATCTCGCGCGTACTCGTCACCTCGTCCGGCCTGGCCTTCCTGGCTGAGTACCTCGCCATCCTCACGCGCTCAGGGCTGGACGTGGTGAGCAGCTTGCGCATCCTGGAAAACAGCACGCCCGACATCTATTACGAAGAGCGGCTCACGGCCGTGCGCCTGTTCGTCGAGCGCGGTGACCGCGTGTCCTCGGCCATGCGGCTCATCGGCGGCTTCCCCAACCTGATGGTGCGGATGATCGCCGTGGGCGAAGACTCGGGCACGCTGGACAACCAGCTGTCCTACCTGGCGGCCGAATACGGAAAACGCCTCAAGCAGACCGTGGCGATCATCGCCGAGATCATCAAGCCGCTGGTGGTGGTGATTGCCGGTGGTGTGTTCCTCGTGCTGATCATGGCGCTGCTGCTGCCGGTGTACGACCTGGTGCGGCAAGCCATGGCCAGGCCGATGTGATGAATCCAAGAAGAACAAGAGAACCCAGGGCGGAGGGCTCAATTTTTCCGAGGTTGGCCTCATGACCACAGAAGGACAAGGACGCAGATCACCGCCCTGGCGACAAGGGCGCATTCGCGCGAGAGAGCGGGGCGTGGCCGCCATTGCAATGGCGTTGTTGAGCATGGGCCTGGCGGGCGCGGCCATCGTCAGTTTCCTGCTCACGCGATCGGAAGAGGCGCAGACCCAGGTGGAAAACCAGGCCGACGTGCTGGCCTGGGCCGATCAGGCTGTGCGCGACTACGCCATGGTCAACGGGCGCCTGCCTTGTCCGGCGACTTCCCGCAATGGCTTTGAAAGCTGCAATGGTGCCATCAAGGGGTGGCTGCCTGTGCGCACGCTGCTGGGCAGCTCGGCCACCGCCAGACCGGAAGGCGTGACCCACCTGCCCATCCGGTACATCACGAATGGAGCGGGCATGTCGACCGCCTCGTCCGCGTTCATGCCACGGCTCGAATCGGGTGCGCCCATGGAGGACTATCCCACGAACATCGTCAGCGGCACGGACCTCTGTGAAAAGGTTCTGGCTGTCGGGGGTCGACAAAGCTTTCAGGTCTCAAGCATGGTCGAAGGCGTCGAGGTACAGAGGCCGTTGCCGCGCAGTTGGCTTGTCCAAGCTGATGTGCCGCTGGCATCGGCCACGTGGATCCATTCGAACGAACTCGTTTACGGTGTGGCGGTGGCGGCTCAGGGCGCAAGCGACAGCGCGTCTGGCCTCAATGCCAGTTCGGGCAACCGCTTCGAGTTGCCCACACGTCAGAAGAGTCACCAATACCAGGACCTGGTCAGAGTGGTCCGGCCGTTCGAGTTCTACAACCACTTCGGTTGTGGAACCACCGCCGCATCGCTGGACACCATGGCCGTGGCCCACATGTGGTCGGGCGTCAATGAGGGCACGCGTGAAGGCGTCATCGGATTCGCGGACAAGATCGTCGACATCGTGCGTTATGGCCTGATTGCCGACGGCATCTTCCTGGTGACCCAGACCGCTGATCTGGCCAACGGCGTCTACAACAACGGCGGCAACGTCATCAAGATGGCTCAAGCGGCCTCGGTGCCCTGGCTCTGGCATTGGGTGCCGGTGCATGCACAGGGGATCGTGACGGCCGTGATCGGCATGACGCTGACGGTGGTCGACCTGGCCATCAGCTCGCTCAACATTGTGATGGACACGATGTACATGGCGGCCTACCAGGCTGCGGCGGACGAATTGGGCGCCTTCCAGGTCTGGACGGGCGGCCTCCCCATGCTGGAGGCGGCCCACCGGCTGAGCCATTCCGTGATCGTGCCGGAAGACGCGCCTCCCCCGGATCCCCTGCCCACGCCAGAGCCACCGCCGGATGTGATCGTGCCTGTCCCGAGGGCCCCGACATGAGAACGACGATGTCTGTCAAACGCAGCGCCCGCGGCCGTCAGCGGGGCTGGAGCCTTGTCGAAGCGGCCATGGTCGTGATGCTGGTCGGTGTCATGTCCACCGGCCTCTGGAAAACGATGGAGTTGGTGGGCAAGAACAGCCGGGGCGAACAGTCGCGCGACGTGCTTCAAAGGGCGGAGGACGCCTTGTACGGCATGGCCCTGCGCGACCTGCGCCTGCCCATTCCCGACGATGCCGTGATCTCTGCCGACAACCCGCGACATCTGGAAGGCTGGTTGCCCGAAAACGTGCTTGGCACCGAGCCGCCCCGCAGCATCCGGTACATCGTGGACCAGCGCCTCGTCACGGCTACCACCAACCTTTACGACCCGGACCCGATGCGCTTGTTGGGGCCGGACAGCAATGAAGACAACCTGCTGGAAAACGTGTCGCTGCTCCCGCCTCAAACCGGTGGACCGAATGGCCTGGACCTGTGCCTGAAGGTGGTCCAGCGAGAGCGCGAGGGGCTGGCCAAGGTCGATGGTGCGAACCTGATGATGGGCTTGCAGCAGACCGACAGCCTGGACAAATCCTCCGGTGCAGCAAGGTTCCAGTTCGGCACGAACGCAACGCCAGGTGCAGACGCGCGCGGACAGCTCAACACCCGAACGGTCGGCCATCTGGAGTTGATCCATCGCATGGGCTGCATGCAGGGCTTTGCACGGCTCACCGCTGAAGTGAAGTCGGCAGCACTGTTCCACGATCTCTATCTCATGGCCGGGATCAATCGGGACCTCCGAGCCTTGGAGGTTCGCGCTGCCGGTGATTTTCTTCGCAGCCACCACTGGCGAAAAAGGGTGGCCATTACCCGACTGACCATGACGGTGATCAGCACGGCGGCCAATCTGGTGTCGATGCAGACGAGTCCGGTGGGGGCCGCCATCGGAGCCGCGAACCTGTCTGCCATGGCCCTGTTGATCGTGCTGTGGAACCAGCTCATCGGCCTTTCGCAGCAGGGCATCAACGCCAACGAGGCGGCGTTGCCGATATTGAAGGCCGCTCACCAGGAAGCCATTGACTACGCTGAAAGCATGAAGCAGCAGCGTGGCTGGCATCTGGCCCGCATCAACGGTTTCGTGTCCAAGGGGGTGGCGCCATGAGCAAGGTGAGAAACGGTCGCCGTGCCCGGCAGCATGGCCTCTCGCTGGTGGAAGTTGCCGTGTCCATGGTCATCATGGGTGTTGCCGCCACGATGTCCTGGCAAGCCATCCGTGCCACCTGGGTCCGCGGCGGTGAAACCCAGTCCCGTGCTTTCCTGCAGCGCGCGGAGGCGTCCGTGCTGACGTTTGCCGCGCTTCATGGGCGCCTGCCTTGTCCGGCCACGCAGGCCGATGGGCTGGAGGTGTGTGGGCCTGCAGGAAACGACCAACTGCGCTCCGGCTTCTTTCCCTACCGGACTGTTGGCGTACCCGAACCTCGGCTGGCGCGTTTGCGATATGGGTTGAATGTCCAGGCGCTGCCGGTGCCGCCCTCCGGAACGCCCGAGCCCTTCATGGTGCTCGTCAACGACCAATTGATCGGGCCCAGCGGCGGCCCCAACTACGCTCCGCGGGCCACATCCGTGGCCTTGTCCTCAGTGGCGTCGTCCACCCACGACAACGTGCTGAACCTGTGCGCGGTGTTGTCGCGCATCGCCCGGGGTCGTCCGGGCTCCGTTGAGCAGGAAAATGGCTACCAGGAGCCCGCGTTCATCCTTGAACAAGCGTCTGGCGACAACCTCGTTCTTAGCAGCCTGGCGCCGGCCGCGCATTCACGCGTCACCACCGCCTCCCGGGTGTCCGTATACCTTTCTTGCACCCCATCGACCAGCGTGGGTGGCCGGGGGCAATACCACGCCCACCTGGGTTCAGCCGTCCTTAACAAGACGCTGAAGGACTACAAGTGGATCACCGAAGCGGACTATGCCACCTACGTGTGGGATCTTGCAGAAGGCATGTGGGGCATGTCGACGCAGATCTACAGCCAAGTCCTCCGCTGGCCAAAGACGTTCCAGGCCTTGTCCCAGATCTCCTTGTCTCGCTGGAGGAGCGGCTATAGGCAGCAGGCAGCCGCCATTGCCACCCAGGCTTCATCTTTGGGTGCCCTGGGTGCCCAGGTGTCGAATGTGCAGCGCTTCAGGACCAATCTTCAAGCGGTGAGGGAGCGCTATGCCTATGTGCTGGATTTGAACAGGCGTGCCGTTGCGGTGTACGAACGGGCCTGGCGGAACGCCGTGCTCTCCAGTTCAAGCGCCTATTTCCTGAACGAGCAGACCGACCCTCCCAGCCACAACCCGCCCCTTGGAGGGGTGACGAGCATTGATCCACCGAACGCCGCCGCCGTGGGCGCCCTGGATGAAGCGAACAGCCGCGCGGCGTTTTTCGGGCCTGGCATTGGGGAATTGGCCAGTTTTCCCACGCAGCCACTTGATTCGTTCGACCTGACGCCCAATCCAGGGACGTGGTCGGAGTGGGAATGATCACGAGGGATTCACGATGAATCTGAACCGTCAGCCGCTGTCGTGGCGCATGAAGCGCTTGCGCGCCCGAGCCAGGGGCTTCTCTTTGCTCGAAATGGCCATGGTGCTGGTCATCATCGGCGTGGTGATGGGGGCCGTGATGGTGGGCACGGATGTGCTGCGGCACGCCAAGGGCCAGAAGGCCTTTTCCGTTTTTGTGGCGGGTTGGCGGGATGCGTTCGCGCAATTCGCTCAGGTTACTGGCAGGTTGCCAGGGGACGACCCTACCGATCCAAAAAACGCTGTTCTGGGTGCGGCAGGTCAGTGGCTATGTGGGGAAGCCCTGAGCGATGCGTTTTTAGCGGCTCGCATCCGTATTCCTCAAGGCCGTGGCATTAGATTCGAGAGTCAGTACACGTATGAGGACTCCAATGGTTCGCCGCATCAACTAACGGTGTGCTTTGCCACGGTAGATTGGTCGGTACAGGTGACTTCGGTCGGCACCTTCGAGCGGATTCCTCGACATGTGATGCGACTCACCGACCTCACTACCGAGCTTGCGTTGCAGATGGACGTGCTGGTTGACGGCAGTGTGAGCGGCCGTTTTGGTCAGTTCCGTCGCGAGCCCTTTCATATCGCAACCACGGAGGATCAGGTCGATTGGGGTGTTACAGGTCCACAGAATGGCGCTGTCAACCAAGTCACCGCACTCTTCGAGATGTTCTAGTCTCCAGAGCGATTCTTCAGTCCTAGCTCAATACACGATGAACACCGTATGCGACCGGCTGTCCACGCAACTGGGCGTGGCGCAGGTGCCGGCCTGGCCGGCCTGCATGGTGCCGGTCAGGGTGACGGCCTGGCCGGTGTTGCCATTGCCGCTACCGATGGTGGGCGAGGCCGCGATCTGGTAGCGCAGTCCGAGCAGGGTGGCCACGGAGGGGCTGATGAGCACGCCCCAGGTCAGGCCGGTGCTGCAGCGCAGGAGGAAGCTGGTGGAGGCGGTCTGCGCAGTGGTGCTGAAAGCGGTGTAGTTGAAGACCAGGCTGCCCGGGTAGGTGTTGAAGACGCACTGGTTGCTCACACCCACGGTCATCACCACCGGTGCGCTGGGGCTCAGGGCGCCGGCATTGCTGTTGGGGTATTGGGCAAAGATGTTGAAGGTGTCGGTGTAGACGCCGGCGGCCGGTGACGCCGGGTTGCTGCCGGCACCCACCCGCACGCGGATGCAGTAGGTCAGCGTGGTCGAGGTCACCAGACCGGAGCCGAAACTCAGGGTGCCGGTTTCGACGTCGGTGGTGCCGGTGGAGGGGGCGCGCCAGTTGGTGTTGTTGTTGCAGGTGCCGCTGCGGCGCAGGGAATAGAACAGGTAGTTGGAAGTGCTGCCCAGCCGCACGCGCCGGTAGGGGCTGGTGCCCGAGGCGCTGTTGCCGTCGGTGGCCTTGAGCCGGTAGGTCAGCGTGTTGGCGTCGCCCGACGAGCGGGTGCAGGTGAGGGTGGCCGAGCCAGTCACGTCGCGCGGGGTGGGCGTCTGGTACAGCAGCCCGGTGCTGGTGGCGGTCACGGTGCAGCTGTAGGCGGCTTGTGCCAGGGGCGCGAGGCCGAGCAGCGCGCACCCGGCCAGCAGGCGCAACAGCACGGCACGCAGTTGGGCGTGGGCGGTCATCATGGCGAGACTCCTTCACAAACGAGGGGCTGGGGCCTGGCAACGTCGTCGGGCGAACCCGGCGGCAGCACCAGGGACATGAGACAACTCGCGTTGTTCCAATGCAGGCGAAGCTGTTGTTCGCCTTGCAGGCCGGTCACGAAGGCCTGCCCGCCTCGGCCGACCGGGAACCGCCTGGCATCACCCAGGCGTTCGATCTCGGCGCCGGCCGGCGCGGGCTGGCCGTCCTGCAGCACCACCTTGATCAGCGCCGCCTGGCCCATGCGCACGGGGAAACTGAGCCGGACTGCACTCCTCAGCCGAGGCACCGTCACCTGCTCGAGGCTGTCGATCTCCGCGCTCAGGGGCAGGTCGGACGGGTTCAGGCGCACGCTGTTGGTGTTGTACGGCTGCAGCCCGACCAGCAAGGCCTGCCCCTGCGCATCGGTTCGCACCTGCTCGCGTCCCTGGAAGGTCAGGCCGACGTCGGGCACGCCCACGTCCACCAGCGCAAAGCTTTCATGCACGGGGCGCGATGCAAACAGGCGGCCGCCCATCAGCACGAAACCGCCTTGCGTGCCCAGCCGCAAGGACTGCTGCCCGGAGGTCGCGCTCGCATCGGCGGTGAACAGCTGGCGCGTCCCCTGCAGGTAGATGCCACCTTCGCTGAGGGCGCGTCCGTTGCGCGTGCCGCCCAGCACGCGCCAGCCCATGCCGGTGTCGCCGCGCAGACCCTGGCTCGCGCTGGCGTAGGTGTCGGTCTGTCCGTTGCGCTGCATCACGTTCAGCGCGGTGTTGATCTGGTTTTCCAGCGGCCAGAGCATCGACACCGCGAACAGCCTGCCCGACGTGGCGCCCGAGACCTGCGTGTACACGAAGTTGAGCGAGCCCTGCAGGCCCACCCGCACCGCGTGGCTCAGGCTGTACGTGCTCAACGTACCCTGTTGCCGCGAATTCAGACGGGCCAGGCCCAGGCCGAAGGTGCCGAAGCGTTCGTGCGTGTGGCTGAAGCTGCCAGCGATCTGCCACCTGGGCGGATCCATGGTGTTGCTCAGTCCCACCGTCCGGTAGTCGGCAGTGGCGCCTTGCGCCTGCAGGGTGTAGGCCTGCTCGGCGTTGTTGTACTCGCCGCCGAGCGTCCATTGCAGGCCACGGCCCAGCCCGTCCTGCTCGCTCCAGGCCAGCGAGGCCTGGCCCAGCGCCTGCCATGGCAGCGCCTGGCTGATGCCCAGGCCCAGGCCGCGCGTGTGCTCGCCCCACTCGCCGCGCGTCTCCATCGTCAGTCGCTTGCTCAGGCCGTGGCGCCACAAACCGGCGGCAAAACGCTCGCCGTAGTCCGCGCTGGCCAGGCCCAGGTTGTTGCGCACGGCACCCAGTTCCAGGCTCCAGTCCGACAAGCCCGCTTCCAGCAACTCGGCATGGCTGAAGAACGACTGCGTGATCACGGTCTCGCGGCCCAGCACATCGCGGACCACCATGCGCGCACGCCCGTCGCCCGACACCGGCATGGGGTTCTGGATGGTGAACGGGCCGGCGGGCACGTTCAGGGTCTGGCGCAGCGCGTCGTTGATGTAGAGCTCCACGGTGCTCGGCACGCTGGAGCTGCCGCTGATCACCGGCAAGGGCTGGCTGATGAAGCCCGGGGCGAGATCGAAATTGCGGGCCACCTGGATACCGCCGAAGTAGATCTGCCGACCGAGCAGGCCGGTGCGCGTGGTGGTGTCGCCCAGGCGCACCGACAACTTGTTGTCCGGAAAGTCGCGCGTGAACGTGGTCTCGAGCCGCCGCCATTGGGCAGTCTGGCCGATGTCGGCGTTCTGGATGTGGCGCCCCAGGAAGCTGGACGTCAGCACACCCAGCCGGCTGGTGAAGCCCAGTTCCGTGAGTGCACCCAGTTCTTTCGACGGTGCGATGCTGCTGGTGCGGGTGTGGTTCCAGCTCAGGTCGTAGTTGACGAACAGGGCCGGCGCTGTGGCGCTCAGCGCCGGCGCGTCCTGTTCGGCCTCAGTCAATTGGGTCGCGACAAAGGCGGAGGGGGAGAAGCTGAACTCAATGGCTTGCCGGGCTGGATTCATCTGCACCACATAGCCATCGATCGATGACAGGGCGTACCAGTTCTCGTTCTGAAACGCCAGCCGCTCGCTGTCTGATCGAGGCCGGATGCGCCACGCGTCGAGCGCCTCCCGGGCGGCGTAGAAGCCGCCAGGCGCGTGCAGCAGCAACCAGTTGCCCACGTTGGCGCCATTGAGCACCACTTCCAGCGGCACCAGGCGCGGTGTGGGGGGATCTGGAATGGGGGCGGCGCTCGCTGCGGCAAGGTGCGGCGTGGCCGAAGCCGCGGGCACCTGGGCGGCCACGGGAGGTGGGAACTGCCACAGCAACGCCAGAGACGCCACGCCGAGCAGGACCTTGGTAACCGGCTGGCGTGCCATGCGTCCCCCGTGCAATGCGCCCGCCCGTTCAGGGCAGGGTCACGGCCTGGGTTTGCGACGTGCCGTCGTCGAATTGAATCTCCATCTGCGCTGGCCCGGAAACGCCCGACAGCTTCACTTCGCCCAGCATCAACCTGCGCGCGCCCGGCAGGATGTAGGTGCCGCCTTCGAAGCGGGCCACTTCCTTGTCGTCGCGGCGCCAGATCACTTCGCGCACCTGCGCGTAGGCGTTGCCGGTGTTGATGCAGCTCGCGCCCAGCGTCTTCGCATCGGTTCGCTGAACGTCGCATTCCAGCAACCGTCGCGCGCTGGGGGGTGTGACGAACACCGGCATGGACAGCGCCAGCGTGATGGGCACCTGGATCGTCTGGTCCTTTGGCTGGGTGATCTCGGGCACTTCGCGCACGATGAGCCGGTAGGTCAGTTGACGTTGGGCGTCTGCGGGGCGAAGCAAGGCCAGACGCACGACCTGTCGCGCCTTGGGCGCCAGGCGAATGATGGGCGGCGCCAGGATCAGGTCTTCCGTCGGCTGAAGGTCGTCGATACCGTCGGGCGACTGCTTCCAGGTGTTGAGGTCGGCCTGCAGTGCCACCTCGGTCTCTCCCTCGTTGGCGATGGAGACCGCCACCACGCGTTCACGCGATGTCATGTGGATGCGCACCGGCGACACGGAGAACGCACCCGCCTGTGCGTCCGTCACCCAGGTCGGGAGGGTGGCGGCGATGGCCAGGCCCATGCAACGGGAGACGGCGGAGGAAAAGGGGCTTGAGGTGCGTTTCATGTGGAGTCCGCCCGGTGACGGGCTGGCGCAATGAACGGAGGACCGTTGATCTAGAAGGAAACCAGGATCTCGACCTGCTCGTCGTGCGTGGCCCGACTGGACGACACGCGCATGGCCGTGACCTCTGCTGAAGGCTCCGGCATCGAAGTGGCTGGCGGCGCGAGACGGCTGGCGCCGGATGTGCTTCGGACCATGTGGAACTGGAAGGCACTGCCATGGGTGCCCACGAACGGGCGCCCGGGGAATGGAGACATGCTCACGAAGTGCCCGCTGGCGCATGTCACCTGAAACACGGCATGGGTCTGTTCGCTCAGCGGCTCACTCACGCACACGCCTTGCGAGGTCGAAGCCATCCTGACCGCCACCTGAAAGCCGGCCGAGGCATTGGCGCCTGCCACCAATGGTGTTGCCAGGCCCAGGAGACTGAACAGGAGGCCCGTTGCGCTGCAACGGGCCCTGCATACCGCCATCATGGTGTGCCGAGGGGTCAGTACGTGATGGTCAGCTGGCGCGACTGGGTTTGCACACCCGTGGTCTTGGTACCCGCCTGGCCAGAAGGCATCGAGCCCGACACGGCAAAGCGGTACGTATCGGGGGTGCCGATGCTGGAGGTGGTTGCTGCCGTGCCGGCCGTGTTCGTGCCCGCCGCGACAGCCATGGTGTAGTTCAAGCCCGAGACCACGCCGGCGCCGGTTGCCGTGGCGCCTGCGGCCGAACTCGTGCGATCGGTCCCCGTGTCGAACGCGACCGTGGGGGCGGCGCCGAAGCCGCGGGTGCATTCGAAGTCGATGTCGATGGCGGTGGCCGTTTGAGCGGACGCCTGGAATGCCGTGTAGGTGCCGAAGTCCAGCGTCAGGTTGTTGAAGCCGGTCTTGACGCGGCACACCGATGTCAGTGTGACGGAGGCGTTGAAGTCGGCACTGACGGTGGCGGCCAGCGCTTGTTGGCCCATCAGACCGGTAGCGCACAGAAGGAGAACTTGGGTTGCGGTCTTCATGACATTTCCTTTGGTTGCGAATGAGGTTGCCCTGTAAGTGGGCCGTGCCTGCGGTTGCTGAAACGGAGCGTCGTGCCAACTCGGAGCTGAAGTTCTGACTCGACGAAACGCGCCTGAAGTTGATGATCGAGACTTGCAACGCCGGTTGTCTGCAAGGTCACCTGACGCCTGTGATGTGGAACGAACTGATCGATTGGAGATACGAGGCACCTGAGGCAGCGATGTTTTGAATGCTGAACGGGGGTATTTCCGCGATTGCAGGTCCATCGATGGGCGCCAACAGCTTCACATGGACGGGCACTTCGTGATGAAGATCACGCAGCTCTGCAAGACCGCGATGCAGTGGATGTGTGTGAAAACCACAGCGCCTGCAAAGGAGGGGGCCTCGTGGTGAATCCGTGTCAGGCCGTACAGAAAACACGACGGTCTGTTCTTCTCGCACCGCGAGCCCTGGATGGACACGACAATTTGCGTGCAACTGGTGATCGACCCGTTGTCTCCAAGGTGGGTTCGAGGCACAACCTGAACTCGCTCTTCAGCCCGCCCTCTGTCACCAGTGGGCGGGCTCTTTTCTTCTGGGTGCGGCCTCCCGACCGGATTGAACATCGCGGCTTTCGGTACCGCTGGCCGACGGCCCATTGACGATCTGAGGGCGTTGCCACAAGCGCACGCGCGTGCCCACTCCATCCCGGGAGCGGCAAATGCTTTTCGCGCCGCGTCCGGCCAGCAAGGCCATGATGGGCTCGCGAAGATTCGTGGTGTGGCCAAATGGCGCCGCCCAATCGATCAGCCAGAGCCTGTCGCCGCTTTGCCAATCCCTGAAAGCGATCTTCTGCGAAGGATCTTCCAGATAACGCGCTTCTGCCCGCGCATCGAAACGCGCAAACAGCAGCAGGGCGAGGGGATGTGGCGGCACCTGAACCCGAGTGGTGGACATGGTCACCTGCCGCGCAATCACGTACTGACCGGCTTCGATGGGGGCGAGCATTCGATGCTCCATGTCCTGGAGCGTTTTCTTCCGGTGCCGCAGGTCGTGCATCCACAGCCAGATGGCGGCGCCCAGTGCGGCGTCGGGTTGCGCCGGCGTGCGCTGCAGCCAGGGGGCTTCGAGCTGCCAGAAGTAGGGATTCATGGCTGTTGCACCGCGTGGGTGGACACCGTGTCATAGATCAGCAAGGCCAGTTTCTCGCGGGAGAGCGGCTTGTAGGCGATCACCACCGCCGTGGCCGTGCTCTCGGGGCCGTGCCGTATTTCCACGTCGCCCGTCAGCAGGATGGCGGGGATCTGGGCGCGGTGTCTCTTTCGCAATCGCTTGATCAGCTCATAGCCGGAGAACCCCGCATCCAGATGGAAGTCGGTGAGGATCAAATCGACCGGACTGACCGTCATGCCCAGCTTGACGTCGAGCTCATCCCAGCCACTGGCCGCAATGACACGGCATCCCCATTCCTCCAGGGTGCGTGCCATGCTTTCGAGCACGGTCTCGTCGTTGTCGATCACCACGATGCGCAATCCTCGCAGGTAGGTGTTGGGCATGGGCGTGCCGGCCATCTGGGTCTGCTGGCCCAATGGCAGGTCGATGGAGAATGTGGTGCCATGTCCCACCACCGATTCGACCCGGATGGGTGTTTTGATGAGGTCGGCGGTTTGCTTGACGATGGCCAGCCCGAGGCCGATGCCATCCACCGATGCCTTGCGAAAGTGAAGCCTGACAAACGGATCGAAGATCCGCGTGAGCTCGTTGGATGGAATGCCGATGCCGCTGTCCGTGACATCGATGCTCACGGTGCCTGGCGTGGCAGAACGCTTCGCGACCACCTTGACCCCACCTTGTGGGGTGTACTTGATGGCGTTCGAAATGAGGTTGACGAGAATGGTGCGAAGGTGGTTGGGGTCGGTCGTTACGCTGAGCTCGTTTGATTTGAAGCTCAGTTGCAGGCGGTTCGCGGCGGCGGTCTCTTCGAATTCATTGGCCAGCGACATGAACAACCGTTCCAGCGAGACCGATTCGGGCAGCGCGATCACCTGTCCCGAATTGAGCCGCGTGACCGCCATCAGCATGGTCAGCGACTTCGACAGGGAGTTGACCACGTCGTTGACAGCCTCGATGTCGATGCGCATCGAAGACGAGGAAGCATCCTGCCGGAAACGGCCCAGCATGAGGCCCAATGCGTGGACGGGTTGGCGCAGATCGTGGCTGACCATGGCGAGCAGTCGGGACTTGGAGGCGTGGGCCTCTTGCAGATGTGCGATCTGCTGCATCAGGCAACTCCGCTCTTCCAGACGATCGCTCACGCTGCGCCGGACCTCGGCGTGTTCGCGCTCGCGCAGCAATGCGATGCTGTACGCCAGCATGAGCACCGTGATCAGGGCAATGGCTTCCAGGGTGGTTTGCCGCGACTCGGAAAAGATCAGCCACGCGCCGCCCAGGCAGATGCACTGAAGCGAAAGCAGTGCCCACACCGGTTGCCGCAGGGAGCCATGCGTGTGGTAGTGCGATGACAGCAGCATCGAGATCAGCATCGCCCAGGTCAAGGCCTCGAAACTGGCTCCGGGTGCCGACTGAAACAGGTGCATGGCCAATGCCGACCAGGCGATCCCGTGAAAGAGCGTTGCCCCCATCAGGAGCCAGTTCCCGGGATGGGCTGCCGTCGCTGGGGTGTGCCGAATGTGGGCCGTGTGCCTGAACAGGATCAAGGCCCAGAGGGCAAAACACAGCACGCAGACGCCCGCCAACAGCCACAGCGGCTGCAATGAATCGAGCGCCACTGCGGACAGCGAGGACGCAATGGGAACCAGCATGATGAGCACGGAGAGCATCTGCCCGCCGAGTAATGCGAAGACCTGGTCCGCCGGTTCACGATCCATGGAGTCCAGCGTGGGCAACTCGGGCAGCGAGTTGTGCCCATACAGACTCGAAAAAGGTTCAGATACCTTTGAAGACATACTCGAACGTCCTGCTGACGATCAAGCCCTCGGGTCGCCCCTTCATGTGGATGCGCAGGCGCCCCATTTCGTCGCGCCGCAGAAAATCGATCCGTTTGACATTGACGATGGTGCTGCGATGGATGCGAAGGAAAGCCGACATGTCGAGCTTGGCTTCGATGTCGGTGATGCCATACCGCATGAGCACGTGGCCATCGGGCAGGACGGCCGTGGTGTACTTGCGTTCGGCCTGCAGGTAGATGATGTCCATCGGTTCGATCATCACCACATCACGGCCTCGAGAGCCACTGAGCCACTGGTTGGGGGCAGGCGTGGTGCCTTTGGAGAGGAAGGACAGCCCGGTCTGTCGGGCGCGGCGGGCATACAGAACGCCTTCTGCACGTTCCAGTGCCTGTGCCAGGCGTGCCGGTCGCACGGGTTTGACGATGTAGTCGGCCACCGCGCTTTCGTAGGCTTCCAGTGCCTGAGAGGGGTCGCCTGTGATCAGGATCACCACCGGCGGCGAGGTGTTGGCCCTGACAATCTCCAGCACGCTGCGCGACTGGTTGGGCTGCTCGGGCATGTGAATGTCCAGCAGCAGGACGTCAGGCACCACTTCCTCCAGGGCCCTGGTGAGTTGCGCCCTGTCGTGCACCAGTTCCTGGACCTGCCAGCTCGGCCTGAGCTGGTTTACCAGCGACGCAATGCCCTCGGCCTGATTGGCATCGTCTTCAGCGATGACGATCCTGATGGTTCCCATGTCATTCTCCTTGTCACGAAGACCTTGACACACATGCCGGTCGGTCGGGGCATGCGAAAAGCTGGCTGCCAGCGCGGATGCTCATTTTTCCCGGAATGCCTCTTTCAGTCGAAGCAATGGCTTGAGCAACGAGTTGGCAACCGTGGTGGTTCCTGTCTTGATGTCCACCGTCGTGGTCATGCCGGGCAGGACGGGCAGATCCTTGCCGTTGTAATGGAGCACCGAGGTATCGGTGCGCACAATCACCTTGTAGTAGGTTTCTTCGCGCTGGGTTTTCTCTTCCTTCAGCGTATCGGGGCTGATGAACTCCACGGTACCCTGAAGCGAGCCGTATATTTGAGGATCGTAGGCGGAGATCTTCACGGTGGCCCTCTGGCCGGTTTGCATGAAGGAAATGTCCGAAGGTCGGATCTTGGCTTCCACCAGAAGGTTGTCGCCCCACGGCACCACCTCGAGGATGTCCTGCCCCGGCTGGATCACCCCTCCGCGCGTCGTGATGCGAATGTTTTTCACGGTGCCACGGATTGGCGCGCGGACGATGGTGCGCTCCACCTGATCTTGCTTGGCCACCAGAACCTCGGAGATCTGCGAAATCTCGCCCATGACCCTCACCAGTTCTGCGCTTGACTCGGCCCTGAAGCGGTTGAGCCTTTCCGCGATCTGCCCGTCGATCTCGCTGCTCTGGCGCTTGAGGCGCAGCAGCTCCACCTCTGCGACCAATCCCTGGGCCACCATGGGTTCCGTGATGGAGATCTCCCGCTGGAGCAGGTCGCGCGTGCGTCTCTGGGCCGACACCACTTGCTGCAGCGTCTGTCGGCGGGCCTGCAGAGTCGACCGCTCGCGTTCCACGAGCGCCTTGTCGGCGAGCACATCGCGATCAAAGGGTGGCGAAGACAGGTCGTTGGCTTCCGCCTGCAGGCGGGCGGCCGTCGCCTTCAGTGCCAACAGCTTGTTGCGGCCTTCGCCGTACGACGACTGAGCGCGGATCGGGTCGAGTTGTACCAACGGGTCACCCGGGTTGACCAGGTCCCCTTCCCGTACGAGCACATCGGTGAGGATGCCGCCCTCCAGGGACTGGATCACCTGTTCACGTTGCGCAGCGATGGCTCGGCCTGGCCCGGTCGCCACTTGTTCGATCACTGCGTGGTAGGCCCATACACCCAGGCTCCCGAAAAGGGCGATGACCAGCACGGCGGTGACGATCCAGCCATAGGAGCGATCGTCTTGAGACGCTTCCAGCAATGGGTCGGCAAAAGGGAGCGACTTGGACGGCGGCGCCAGCAGCTCCAGCGGAATCGTTGCGCGCTTCTCGATGGCGGTCGGCGGAAGGGCGGGGACAGGGGCGTTCATGGCGCCACCTCCTGGGTCTGTGCACGAGGCGGTTTCGCCGGCGGCGCATCTCCCGGCTGTCCCGACGGAGGAGGCATGCCGGACAAGCGCCTCAGCACCTCGTCCCGCTTGCCGTCCATCATGACCCTGCCCTGGTCGATGACCACGAGGCGATCCACCAGGCCCAGGAGGCTTCCCTTGTGAGTGACCAGCACGAGCGTGCGACCTTTGCTGGCCTGTTCAAAGGCTTTGGCGATGGCATTTTCGCTGAACTGGTCCATCGAGGCGGTGGGTTCGTCGAGCAACAGCAATCTGGCGTCGGCCAGCAGAACCTGGGCGAGTGCTACGGCCTGTCGCTGGCCGCCGGACAACATCTGCCCACCTTCTCCCACCGGCATGTTCAAACCCAGGGGATGGGTCCGGGCAAAGTCCGCCACCCCCGCCTCGCGCGCGGCGTTGAGCAGCACTTCGTCGCTCGCGTGCGGAGCGGCAAGTCGCAGGTTCTCCATGAGTGAGCCCTTCATGAGGCGCACATCCTGGGTCAACATGCGGATGGAGCGACGCACATCGGCGATGTCCACGTGCTTCAGATCCTGTCCGTCGAGAATCACCTCGCCCGAAGAGGTCTGGTAGAGCCCGGCCATCAGACGCAGCAAGGTGGACTTCCCGCTGCCCATGCGCCCGATGATGCCAACGCGCTCACCCGGCTTGATCTCCAGGGTGCACTTGTGGATCACATCCGGCAATTCGTTGGCGTATTTGAAGGACACGCCGCGCAGCTGGAGGTGGCCATCCCAGTGCGAACGATGGAAATAGTTCATGCCGGGCTCGCGTTCCCGAGGGCTTTCCATGATCTTGTTGAGTGCTTTCAGGGCGGTCCGAGCGCCCTGAAAGCGTGAGGCCAGGCTGGCGATGGCGCTCAATGGCTGCATGGCGCGTCCCATCAACATGACACTGGCGACCAGAACGCCCGATGTGGCCTTGCCTTCTGCCACCAGGTACACGCCCCAGGTCAACAAAGCCACAGAGCAGATCTGTTGGACCATGATGTAGAAGTTGGTGGAAAGACTGGTGATCATCCGCGTGCGCAGGGAGATCTGAGCGCTTTCGGCGGCAAGCCGGTCGTGCTGGCGGACGATCAGGGATTCGGCGCGCAGCGACTTGAGCGAATCCAGCGCAGCGATCGACTCCACCACCAGTCCGGTGCGCGCTGCGCCTTGCCGCATCTGCTCACTCATGAGGCGTTCCAGGGGGTACTGCATGGCGACGAGGGCGACGATGAGGACCACTGCGCCGGCGATGGGAACGTATGCCAGCTCACCGCCGATGTACGCGATGACCGCGAAGAACAGCAGCATGAAAGGCAGGTCGGCCAGCACCGTCAGGGTGAGGGAAGTCACGAAGTCGCGCACCGATTCGTACTCGCGGATCACCTGAGCCATCGAGCCCGAAGAGCTGCCTTGCTGCTTCTCCAGGCGAAGCATCAGCACCTGACGAAAGATGGTGGAGCCCAGCTTGAGGTCCATCTTCTTTCCCACGCGGTCCAGGGCGTGCGTTCGCACGCTTCTGGCCGCGAATTCGAACACCACCGCCAGGGTGACGCCCAAGGCCAACGCCCAGAGCGTGGTGAACGCGGCGTTGGGCAACACGCGGTCATACACCGACATGGTGAAGATCGACATCGAGATGGCCAGGACGTTGATGATCACGGTGAGAAGCACGCCTTCAAGCAGCGTCCGGCGGTGCTGCCACAAGCTACCCCAGAACCAGTCGGCACCTTGTACCCGATCGATCCAGTCCACGCCTCCGGCCTTCATGGGTGGCGGAGTCAACAGCAGGATGCGCGCGATGGGGGGCATCGTGGACAAGAGCAGGTCGCTTTCGGTCTGGCGCACAGGGTCGATCACCGTGATCAGGTCGCCCCGGATGCGCGATGCCACGAGACAGCGCCCTGTGCCTCCTTCGCCGGGCTGAAGTTCCAGCACCATCGGACAGAAAGAGCTGTTGAGGTGCGTGCTGTCTGCCTGCGCCCACGAGCTTCTGAATCCCAACGCCTTGAGCGCCGGGCCGACGTGCTGCATGGAAAAATCACGCTCGGCAACGCCAGCCTCGTCCAGCAGCATGGCCGGGGTGACATGCACACCGTGCAGGCGTGCGATCGTCACGAGGGCCTGAACCACTTCTCGGCCCGTGAGGCCCTGCTCCGTCTCGCGCATGGCGTCGTCGGAGGGTAGGTTCTGAGACAAGATGAACTCCTGTTTAGCGCTCAACGACCGCCGGCGCATCGATCTTCAACGCGGCCAGCAATTGGCCGGCGTTGTGTGCAAGACGGGCCTGGGCAAGGAGAGAGTCGTAGTACTCCCCCAAGGTGCTGAGCTTTGTTTGATAGATCTCGGTTTCCTGGGCAAGCAGGTCAACCAGAGGGCGGCGCCCGGCCCTGAACTGCTCCCGCATGCGGGCAGCCAGGGAGACGGCTTGTTGATAGGCCTGTTCAAAGCCATCGCTGCGGGCCTTGCGCCCATCCAGTTGCGCCTGGAGGCGCGAGAATGTCGTGGCCAGGTCGACGCGTGCCGCGTCCCGCGCCTGCTCGGCCTGCTGCAAGCGCACGAGGCTGGCCTTGGAGGTGGCCGCGCCGCCACCGCCATCGAGCAGCGATACGTTGCCCACCAACTGCACGCCCACGTTGTTCACCGTCCTGAACCTGCCACGCACATCGTTGCCACTGGCCGCAAAGGTCTCGACCAACACACGTGGACGGTCGTACAACTGATCGATGGTGGATTGCGCTCTCGCCACGTCGATGGTGGCCTGCGCAATCTGCATCCGTGGGTGCCTTGGCGACATGCGATCGAAGTCGTTCGCTGGCGGGTCCATGAACACGGTCCTTATGGGAACGGGTTCGACAGGCACGCTGGTCAATCCCCTGAGCTGCGTCAGGGCGTCGGCCAGTGAGGCCTTTCGCGCCAGGATCTCGGCTTCGGCGCGCTGCACACGGCTCACAGCCAACGCGTTGTCGAACTGGCGGCCGCGATCGATCTGTTGAATTTCATTGGTCATGGACGAGATGACCTTGAGGCCTTCAAGCCACTTCTGCGCGGCGTCCAGCGTTTCCATGGCGCGCACGGCCTGGATATAGGCCGTGACCACCTCCAACGCAAGATCCTCATGACCAGCCATCAGCGTGGCGCGCGCGCCACGCAATCTCGCTTCGCGAAGCATCACTTCCTGGTCGGTCCTGCCCGCATCATGGATGAGCTTTCGGAGCCGCAATGTCGGCGTGATGATGGACGAGGAGCCCACCACCTGAGTGTGCTGTCGGCCCACTCCGGCCTCCAGCGAGAGCTGAACATTGCGGTTCGCCTCGGGAATCTCGACCTCCGCCTCGGCGGCCTGAACTGCCTCACGCAGCTCGGCAACCCGAGGGTGTCTTTCCAGGGCGATGCGGGCAACTTGGTCGATCGCCTGCGATTGCGCGGAAGGCGATCCGCCGACTCCAAGCACCAGCATCAGCACCGCAACGGAAAGGCGACTGCTTGCAGGCCGGCGGCCGGGACTCCAAGCGTTGAACACCATTTGAGGCAACATAGACAGCACAGGCAACGAAAGTGGCCCGATGGTCGGTGCAATGGCGTTCAAGCCGTCTGGATGGTAACGAATCGACGGAAAAATGGAACGAAATGCGATTTATGGGTATGAATCGCAAATCGCCTCATTCTTCGTCCAACGCAACTAGACCCCGAGCGGTGGCGGCACGCCGTGGAGCTTGGCGTAGTCACGGAGCCCCAGCATGTTCAAAAAATGAGCCAGCAGTGGATGGGCGTACACGATGGAAACGGTCTCACCTTGCGAATGCCTTCGGGTGACCCAGTTCAACAGATCTGTCCCAAAGAAGAAGTCCACCGAGGTCAGGTGACGGCAGTCCAGCAGCAGGAGCTTGCCAGGTGACGCTGTCCGCATGCCGAGTCTCTCCAGTTCCTCGCTGTGCTCCCGCGTCAGATCGCCCAGCAGCCGAACCGCCTGGACCCTATCGTCTGGCGCGTGAAAGTCGGGAGGATGCTTGAGGGGCTGACTAACGCATCGAGGACTGATGTAAGAGGGCGCATCGCACTGAAATCGCCTGGCGAACGCCGCCGCAGCTGTGCGGTGCGCGCTGCGAAACCCGTTCCAGTTCAGGAGTGACAGCCAGAAGCTCCAGGATTCTCTGGAAAACAGCTGGACGGGCAGCTCCTGTCGAGCGGTGCGGATCAGTCGGGAAAGGTCCAGGTGGACAAACACCGCTTGAGCCTGCATGGCTTTTCCGATCATGTCGTGCATCGGGCCGATCGCGGCCGCGTCGATGCCCTCCAGCAACGACCAGTCCATGACACGCGGATGTCTTGCCGGGGCGGCATTCAGCATGGCCTCCAGTGCCCCCACGTCCTCGATCTCAAGCCGCGCCGGGCATTTCCACGAGAGGGTTTCGCTCCCCAGCAATCGACCTGCACCATGCGTTGCGCCTATTCGAGAGGGAATCACGCGTCCAGGCATGCGACCACGACTTTGGCGGTAACGCTGCCTCAGGCGTGCCGCGTCCTCCTCACGCTCGCCTCGTTCCAGGAGGTCGATGGCGCTGCGCGTGAGCCAATCGATGCCCTTGGTCACCTTGCCCGAGCAGACCGCGTTCAGCAGGAGCATCCCGGCTTGATCCCATCGGTGGGCCGCGATCATGAGCGCGGTGTCGTCCAGAAGATTCGTCTGACCACGGTTGCCGCTCGATGCCCACGCCATTTCTGGGGTGGTTGTGACGGGAGAGAGGGTGGCCTTTTGCGGCGGGAGGGTTAATCCCATCGGTTCGGAGAGCACCTTGACCTCGAGATCGTTGATCAGCGACACCATTTGCGGGCCATCGACCACGGCTGGTGGGCGTGTGACTCCACTGGACGTGCCACGTGGCACCGTATGAGCCACGTCGACCTTCGATCTTCGCTTCTGCCGCAGTCGCATGATGGTTCGAAGCTCATTCAACTCCCGATTGCGCGCCATTCTCAGGCGACCCATGTGCTGTCGTTGTGCGTCGTCCCGTTCTTGCTTTTCTCGGGCCAGCGATTCGCTATCGTGCACGCCCTCGGTTGAACGCGGAGAACGTACTTGCAGCAATTCGCCAATGCGAGATTTCAGATCCATGGCCAAACAAGTTCTGTTCAGAGAAAGCGTGTGATGAGCTCACACCTCCCAGTAAACAGTGGCCATGGCCTCTCTGCTGGCTTTGGTGCTCAGTCGGGAAAAATCTGGAACAAAGCGTCATTCTTCTGAAACCAATTGCCGCCGATTCGAATGATTGACCAAGGCGCGCTATCTCCGCCACCGCATGATGGTTGCTCCTCCCATGAACGGCGCATCTTGATCAGATGGCGCGTTGATGCTGCGAGGCAGCTTGTCGAGCATGCTCCAGCGGAAAAGCCCGTGGAACAGGCACAACACGCCGATCCAGCTCAAGAGGGCTGCCAGCGCCAGTTGGACCAACGGGTTGAGATCCATCAACCCAAGCTCCCGAGTCCATTCGCCTCGAGCAACAAGGGTGAACAGCGCCCAGGCGCTGGCACTCATCAAGAAGTACTTGGCACTGAGTGAGGAAATCAGCGCGGTACGCACCGTGGCCCCATGACGGAGTACGTTGCGAGACCATCTGAGCACGTCCACGCGAACCAGGCACCTTTCCGGCACCAGCCAGAGAGGGGCAAAGCACTCTTCCATGGCATGTTGCACGCCGGCTTCCCTACGTGGCGAGACGGGCTGTTCCGGCAGACTGAGTCGACGCAAGACACGGCTCCACCAAATCGCTGCCAGAGCGCTGCAGCCGGTGGCCAGGAAAAGGGCGGTGGCAGTTATGGCTCTGTTGAACGGCATGTCGACCCAGAAGGGAAGAAGCGGTGTCAGGACACCAATGATCAACAGCCCATTGGTCACCCGTGCGTCTCTTTTCATGTGTTGTCTCCAAGATGTGTCCACCCGACCGCGCAAACCGAAGCGTTCTCTTGTTGTCAACCTCTCTTCATCGAGCAATGGCATTCAACGTGACCTCATCGATCTCGATGAAGCATGCGACGGTCATTACCGAGCCGATGCGGATCGGTGGGCCAAGTCGGTGAATGTTCAGGCCTTGCCGCTTGAGGAGTCTTTCGATGGCTGTGGTGGTCACCGTGACGTAGCGCGCAATACCATGCTGGTGAGCGAATCGGGCCGATTCGCGCATCAGTGCGACGGAGAGTTCGCCGAACCCGATCTGGTGAGTGCCCGCAGTTTCGTGCGGCGCGACCCGATCGGACGCCACAGCGAATCGACTCAACTCCCACGTGTCGCCCGCTTCTGGGGCGGGCTGACCGTGAAGCAGTTGAGGAAATACATCCCGGAGCATATTGGGCCCCTGCGTTGGCAGCAGGCGCCAGCAGGCGTCGATGTTCATGTTCGGTGATCGCGCGATGATGTATTGCACCCGCTCGATCTCATCGAATTCATCGATCTCCAGGCCATCTTGCGTGACCTTCACGTTCCAGCCCAACCGATCGTGAAATGTTTCGTGTCTTAGACGAAACATGCCCACTCGATCGGCTTCCGACATCTCCCTGAGCGCATGTGTGAGTAGTGTGTGACGCATTGATTCCTCCATGACGCGAGGCCTGCATTGAACCCGCAGGCGTGTCATGAAGGAACCTGCCCAGGTAGGTAGGTTGTGCTCGACTACATCGTTGCGATAGCAGTTGCCGCGCAACCTTGCCAGGCGACGTCATCGATCATCTGCCACAACATCGCAACCGACTCCACCTCAAGCATGTCGTAGCCGAGTTCGTCGATGAGTTTGAGGTTCGTTCGAGGAGGAACGACACGCACGGGCCGCAGAGCACCATCGCTGAGCTGAACCCAATCCCACGCCAGCGAGACAAGGACGTTTTCCGCGCGAGCCTGCCATTCCGTGATACCCGTGCACCTTGTGGAGGGGCCTGCCAAGCGAGTATCCTCCCGCACCGTTTCGTCCCGCTCCGTGTACAGATGCTCGAAGGAAAGATGTCGCAATCCCCTGCTGCTGACGCGAATCAGGTAGTCGTGCGAGTGGTGTTGAGGTGTCTTGAAGATGCGGGAATGTGTGTGGACGTGAATCATAAAAATACACCAGGGAGTTGTTGAAATGGGCAAAGAGGGGGCGTCGTGTCAGAAAAAAAAATGCTGTCGTTCATCTCGTCCGTTGTGGCGGCCAAGAATGAAGGCGAACTTCTAAAAACCTTGAAGGCAGCCGGACGGGCCATGGGGTATGACCAGGTCTTGTTCGGCATTCAGGTGCAGTTGCCGGTGGTGGGCGTGGTGCAGCACGTCGCCAGCGGATACCCCGATGCGTATCAAGTCATCTACCAAGAGCGGGCATTCATCTCGCGGGATCCGACGGTGGCGCACTGTCAGACGAGTGAAGAGCCGCTGGTGTGGACGGAAGACATTTACGACGTCCATTCGCGAGAAGTGATGGAGGAGGCGCGCAGCCACGGATTGGGGCACGGCATCAGCGTGCCTGTGCATGAAGGCTCTCAGGTCATGAGCATGCTCAGCCTTGGCAGGGACAGGCCGTTCGAGTCGCCGGCTGAACGTGCCGATGTGATGGAAGCCGCCGGCGTGCTGGCGCATTGCATGCACGCGGCTTGCGGCAAGCTGATCGTGCCCGATCTTCTGGCCAACCGCAGGCCTCACCTCAGTCCCCGGGAGAAAGAGTGCTTCCAGCTGGTGGCCGCCGGAAAAAGCAATTGGGACATCGGTTGCATTCTGGGTATCTCCGAGGCGGCAGCGGCGTTTCACGTCAAGAACTTGCTGAAGAAGATGCGTGTCTCTTCACGCATGCAGGCGGTGGCCATAGGCGTTGCGTTGGAAATGATCGTGTGAACTTGCGGCCAGTCTAGGCGAAGAGAAGCGAGTTTTACGGTGTTCATCTATGGAGCTACCTAGGTAGATAGGTGCTTCAAGCGCTGTCGGCGACGCACCACAATCGCGCTCGCGTTTGCTGGCACAACCATCGGTTCGTGGCCGCTTGGTTCCGGTTTGTAGTGCTTTGGTGCGCTCACCTCGATGCTTGAGTCATTCCCTGCCGCGCACCTCGGCGGATCACTACATTGGTGCCTCAATAACTGGCACTGGCACCCCTATCCCCGCCCACAAATGGCGTCGCGTGGCGTGCCAGTTCAATGGCGAAGGAAGTGCACATGACCAATGCTCGAATCAGCGATGCGGGTGGAGAGAGCGAGCCGAGGACATGGGCCACGTCTCCGCAGCTGAATGGGCTGTTGGTAGGCAGCGGCTTGCTGTTTCTGGGCATTGGTCTGGTGACCGTGCTGGCGGCGTTTCAGTTCGCCTCCATCTGTACGGTCCAGTTGGGGTTTTACGAAAGCATTGCCACGGCAGTGGGTGTTCTCGTCACCGGCGTGGCCTTCAATTGGCTCTCGCTGGAGGTGGTGCTGGCGGGGTTTTTTCCAGCGGCCTGGGGCCTGTCGGCCACGGTGAGCATTCTGGTCTGGTTTGTGATCATGGCCAGCACCATCCAGGCCGTGAGTTCCGTGTTGAGTTCTGAGCGTGTCACCGCCGCGTTCGTCACCCGACTTGCCGTGGCCGCAGTCCTGGTGGCTGTTTATGCGGCGTCATCTGCGCTGGGGTTTTGCGTCATTTCCCGGACGTGGATGTAGTCAAGGTGTGTTCAGAAATGAGCGAACTGACGCACCGCGCGCAATTTCGAGGTTCGAGCAATAGCTTGTCGTTGTTCGAAGGCTCTTCACTTTCAGCAAAGGTTTTCTGATGAGTGCCATTACCCGCTACTTCACGACCGGTGGCTCAAGCATGTTGGCCCTGGACCTCTCACTGGGTCCGGTGAATCTCCAGAACACCAGCATCATTTACCGCGGCACCGCCGGTATCGATCGTGTGTTCGCCGGATCCGGTCTGACCTTCGATTACACCCAGACCTTGGGTGGCGCCGACAAGTTGTACTTCAATGGCAACTTCGGGGATTACTCGCTCAGTCTGGCGGGCAGCGTGGTCACTTTCACGCGCGCGATCGACAACACGGTCATCCGGGTCAACGGCGTCGATGCGCTGGATACGTTGATTTTTCTCAACGGCAGCGTCAGTGCAACTGCGGTGCGGCAGTACCTGCTGGGCAACACGGTCGCCCCCGTGCCGGTGGGGGAAGTCTCTGCGCTGAGTTCGATCGATGTGAGCGCCAGCCACCTTACGGGCCTTTCGCCCATCCGGGGCTTCTCCACAGGTGATTCCGGGGCGGTGTTCGGCACCGTGCCAGCGGGCGCCGATCTTCTCTTGCGGGGAACCAACGGTGTGGAGACCGTCTTCGTCAAAGGCGGTAGCCATGTGGATGCCACGCAATTGCTGGGAAGCGTGGACAAGATCTACATGACCGGGCGGCTTGGCGATTACACCGCCAGCGTGGCTGGCAGCGTGCTCACGCTCAGCCGTGCCTTCGATGCCCACACCGAAATTGTCAAGGTGGTTGGCGGCGACAGCTTGATCTTTGCCGACGGCACCGTGTCGTCCACCGCGTTGCTCAATGCCGTGCGCAACAACACGCCGTGGCCCGTTCCCAGCGGCGAATCCACGCCTGGCGTGCCCTTGTTCGGCAGCGTGGCGCTGACCAGCGACGCCTCGGCCGATGGTTCGCCCAACTACTACAACGTCGGCGACGTGGTGCGCGCCAGTGTCACCTTCAGCGAAATGGTCGACGTCTCCGGGGTGCCCTACATCCAGCTGAACGTGGGCGGGCAGATCCGCAACGCCATTTACGCCGCAGGCAGCGGCAGCAACACCCTGCATTTCGACTACACCATCGGCTCCGACAACGATTCCGATGGCATCTCGCTGGATGCGGGCGCGCTGCAACTGAATGGCGCCATCATTCGCACCACCAGTGGCGAAAGGGCCATTGTCCAGACACTGGCCCTGACCCATCAAAGCGCCCACCGGGTGGACACGGTGGACCCGCAGATCATCGGCCTGGGCGGCGGCCCCGCGATGAACGCCACCAGCCTTGCCGAGAACCTCTCGGCCGTGCACACCTTCTCGGCCGACGAGCCCGTCACCTGGAGCCTGGTGGGCGGTGCCGACATAGGGCGATTTGGCATCGACTCGAATTCCGGTGCGCTGTATTTCCTGAGCCCACCCAACTACGAAGCCCCCACGGACAGCGGCGGCGACAACACTTACTCGGTCGGCGTGCGGGCGACAGATCGAGCGGGCAACACCGCCACGCAGATCATCAACGTGAGCGTGATCAACCTCAACGACACGGCGCCGGTGATCACCAGCGGTGGGTCTGGTGGGTTCTATTACGAGAACCACCAGGCTGGCATGGTGATGTACACCGCGTCCGCCTACGACGCCGACAACCTCGGCCCCATGACCTACTTCCTCGGTGGCACGGACGCGTTCTGGTTCAACATCAATTCCACCACCGGCGCGGTCTCTGCCAAATTCTCATTCGACTTCGAGAATGCTGTGGACGCCGGCAACAACAACACGTACGACTTTTTTGTGTGGGCTTCGGACGGCGTCAATTCCTCGGCTGCCCAGAACGTTTCCGTCACCATTGGCAATGTGAACGAAGCGCCGTGGATGACCAGCCCCGCCATGGCGGTGGTCACGACGGAAGGGTATACGGGCGTGCTCTACACCGCGACGGGGTTCGACCCGGACTCCGGCACCAGCGGCTTGTTCTACATGCTCAGTGGTCCCGATGCGCACCGTTTCATCATCAACTCAACCACGGGTGAACTGAGGTTTGCCACCGCTCCCGATTTTGAAGCGCCGGGCGATGCCGATGGCAACAATGTCTACGAGGTCGGTGTCCGGGTCAGCGATGGGCAATTTGTTTCCGGACCAACGGGTGTGTACGTTTATGTGAACGACGATCCGGGTGATGGTGGCACCGGTGGTCCACCGCCACCACCGCCGGGCCCCATGCCCGGAGATGCCGTGATCAGCATGGGCGCACTGGGTGGACAGCTCATCAATCCTTACCTGGCGACACATCAGACGGGCACTCGGTGGTTCTATTACTGGGACCGCAACGGCAATGGCGCTGCGGATATCGGCGACACCGTCGATCACAACACCCTGGACGCCATCTTCGTTCTTCGCGAAGGGACAACGAGTGAAACCGAGGGGTCTGTAAGCACCATAGGCTTGGTCGGTGACTCGGATACCTGGTTCCACGCAGCGATCATTCAGGGCATGAACATGGAGCTGCCGAGAAGTGGCAATGGATACAACTCTTCGAGCGGGCCCGGTATTCCCTATGCAGGCTCTGACCAGAACAAGTTCATGCCCGACTATGGCTTGAGCGGCACGGGCTACAACGATCTCACCATGCTCTGGGCCAGCGCCAACGGACCACAAGCCTATGCATCAACCGGCGCATCCGGCGTCCCTCCGGGCTGGGCGGGGGGGTACTACTGGTCGGCCACGATCGGCTCCGGCGACAACAACCATTTGGCCTTGAACCTGAACAACGGCTACATGTTGGCGGCGGGTGATTCGAATCAGTATTACGTGTCGGTGATCGTTGGGTGATGTGGGCGCACTTGGCTCTCCTGAATCTCGACTGCAACATCGTGAGTGAACGCAAAGGACAGTTTCAATGAGCACGACAAAATATTTTTCGTCTGCCGGCATGTCGAGCATGCTGTCGTTCGATTTGTCGATGGGTTCGCTCAACCTCGAGGGCAGCACCATCACCTACCGCGGGTCCAACAGCGTGGACCGGGTGTTCGTGGGATCGGGCCTCACGTTCGACTTCATCCAGAGTCTGGGCGGCATGGACAGGCTCTACTTCAATGGCCTCCTGTCGGACTTCAGCTTGAGCGTGTCCGGCAGCGTGCTCACGCTCACGCGGGCCTCGGACAACACCGTGGTCCTGGTCAATGGAGCCAGTGTGGCCACTACCTTGCTGTTCCTGGATGGCAGCGTGAGCGCCAACGCCCTACGGCAACATGCGCTGGGCAATATTCCCGCTCCCATTCCGACCGGACAGACGTCTTCGCCGCACTCCGTGGATGTCATTCCCAACGAACCCAACGGCCCCAACGCCATCCAGGCCTTCGCCACTGGCGTGGGGGCGGTGTTCGGCACCGTGCCCATGGGGGCCGCCATGCAACTCCGCGGCAGCAGTGGCGTGGAGACGGTGTACGTCAAAGGTGGGAGCCAGGTCGACGCGACCCAGCTGCTGGGTGGAACCGACAAGATCTACGTGACAGGGCTTCTGTCCGAATACAGCCTCAACCTGACCGGGAGCGTGGTCACGCTCACCCGTCCCTATGACACCTACACCGAATCCGTTCGCGTGATTTCGGGTGACAGCCTGATCTTTGCCGATGGCACGGTGTCCACCACATCGCTCATCAACGCGTTGAGGAACGGCACGGCCCTGCCTGTGCCCGCCGGCGAACGCACCCCCGGTGTGCCGATTCCGCAGAGCGTCAACATCATCAGCGATGCCGGTCCCGACGGTTACTACCAGGCGGGCGACATGGTGCAGATCACCGTGACCTTCAGCGAGACCGTGCTCGTGAGCGGCACGCCCATGCTGCAGCTCAACGTGGGCGGTGACCTGCGCAACGCGGTCTACGACAGCGGGGATGGCACCAACACACTGACGTTCAGCTATTTCATCGGGGCGGACAACGATGCGAACGGCATTTCCATCGACATGGCCGCGCTGGTGCTCAACGGCGCCGTCATTCGCACGGTGCAGGGTGAGCGTGCCGTCACGCTCACGCCAGCCGTCACTGACCAGATCAACCACAAGGTGGACACCGACGCGCCGAACGCGCCCGTGATCGCGGTCGTTGCGGTGGATGACGTCATCACCGAATTCGAGCGGCCGGGTTCCACCGTACATGGCACGGCCGAGGCAAATGCCGTGGTCGATATCGCTTTCAGCAGTGGCATGACCAGGCAGGTGGTCACCAACGGCAGTGGCAACTGGAGCTACAGCTTGACCGCCGCCGACTTCATCACCATGGGCGTGGGCAGCGAAACCGTCACCGTGACCGCGCGCGACGCTGCGGGCAACCTCAGCCTGGACTCGCAACGCACATTCAGCATCACCGCGCTGGATCTGACTGCGCCTCAGATCACTGGCCCCAGTGGTGGCGCCGGCTCGGCCACCAGCGCAATCGCATTGCCCGAAAACGGCACGGCGGTGCACACTTTCATGGCCAACGAGGCGGTGACCTGGAGCTTGAGCGGCGGTGTGGACGCCGCCCGCTTCGCCATCCATCCAACGACAGGGGCATTGCAGTTCCTGGCCGCTTCCAACTACGAAGCGCCAAACGACAACGGGGCCGACAACGTCTACGTGGTCATGGTGCGGGCGACCGACCCTTCCGGAAATTCGAGCGAGCAGACCGTCACGGTGACGGTGACCAACGTCAACGAGCCCTACACCGGTGGCGTGGTTGTCGCTGGTACACCGCTGCAAGGGCGCACGCTGCTCGTCAACAACACACTCGCTGATCCGGACGGGATCGTCGGTGCGATCAGCTACCAGTGGCGCGCCAATGGTGTGGACATCGGTGGTGCCACGGGCAACGCCTTCGTGCTCGGACAGAATGAGGTGGGCAAGAACATCACCGTGATGGCCAGCTACACCGACGGCTCCGGCGCGCTGGTGAATGTGCTCAGCAACTCCACCATGTCGGTGGCCAATGCCAACGATGCGCCGACCGGCAGCGTCAGCATCGGTGGAACGGTGAGCCAGGGACAGACCCTCACGGCCACCAATACCCTGGCCGATCTGGACGGCATGGGTGCGGTGAGCTACCAGTGGCGGGCCGATGGCGTCAACATCGGCGGCGCCACGAGCAACACCCTGCTGCTGAATCAAACCCATGTCGGCAAGGTCATCACGGTGGTAGCCAGCTACACCGATGGATATGGTGCAGCCGAATCGGTGAGCAGCAGTGCCACCGTGGCCGTCGCCAACGTGAACGATGCGCCTGTGCTGGCCGACACCTCGCTGAGCATGGGCGTCGTCGAGCGCCACCTGGGTGGCCCCGTGGGGGCGGTGGGTGTGTTGCTCAGCAGCCTGACGGGTGGCATTTCGGATCTGGATGTCGGCGCTGTCAAAGGCATCGCCATCACGGGCACCAATGCCGCGCAGGGTACGCTGTACTACAGCACCAACGGCGGGACCAACTGGACGCAGGTAGGCTCGGTGTCCGATGTCAACGCGCTGCTGCTGGCCGACAACGCCAACACCCGTCTGTACTACGACCCGATCGCTGGGGATTCCATGGTCGTCAGCGACATCCTGACCTTCAAGGCCTGGGACCAGACCAGCGGCACGGCAGGCACGAAAGTGAATGCGAGCGGCACCGGCGGATCGACCGCCTTTTCCACCGCCACCGACACGGTGGGCGCCACGCTGCAGATTGCCAGCACCGTCGACCTCGGGGCGGGCAATGGCCGACTGGTCGCGCCGGTGATGGTGGAGGGCAAGCTCTACTACGTCTGGGACGTGAACAACGACGGGGTTCATGGGGCCGGCGACACGGTCACCCACATGACCCTGGACGGCATCTTCCGCTACGACGTCAATGGCGTGCAGGAGACCGCCGGCAATGCGGTGGGTCTGGTGGGGGATACCGACAACACTTTCCGTTATGCGTTGCTGAACAACATCCTGGTGGCATTGCCCACCTATGGGTCTTCTCTCAGCGGTGTCAACGCTTCGCCGATCAACCTCTACAAGAACGGCACGGCGGTCAACAGCGGGAGCGTGAACAACCCGACGTACGACGACCTGCTGGCCATCTGGGACGCCCACAACGGCAGTGGCACCGGCACCGGCACCGCCGGCATCCCGCCGGGCTGGAACGGCAACGACTACTGGTCTGCCACGCCGTCGGCGTGGGGTCACGCCTTCGTGAGCCTGGATATCGGCTACGTGCTGGACGTCGCAGACACCAACAGCTACTACGTGGCGCTGCAGGTCCTCTAGGACCTGTCGACCGCGCTGTTGTCTTCCCTTTGTCACTCCCTCGCACCCTGCCTCGCCGCCGGGTGCGTTCCCTCTTTGCGCTGTCATGTCCTTCCCGCGCTGCTGCCGGATTCGGACAGCGGTCAACCGCTCAATTTGTCAGACCATCGCCCGCCGTGTCTGGTTTCAAAAAACAAAGGGTTGGTGCTGGGAGTATGCCGATTGGGTCCTTTTGTCACGGGTAGGGGTAGACGTAGCACAACATTCACGCATGGCAGTCCGCCATAGGTTTTCGATCTCAGGTGCTGCCCTTGGCAGCGTTGTTTTTCCGCCGGTCCTTTTTTGGCTTCCGCCACCGGCGTTTCCGCTTCTCTCTTCCTCAACAGGAGTCATTTCAAATGCCTACACGTGTCTCAAAATACTTCATCACGAACGCGGGTCCCAATGTCATCACATTCGACCTGTCCTACGGCGCCGTGTCCATGCACGAAAACGAGGTGATCTACCGGGGTACGGGAGCTGTGGATCAGGTCTATGTCGGTTCGGGCCTGACCTTTGACTTTGTGCAGAACCTGGGTGGCGTCGACAAGTTGTTCCTCAATGGTGCGCTGACGGACTACGTGACCACCTACAGCGGCAGCGTGCTGACCCTGACACGTGCGCTGGACAACACCGTGGTGAAGATCGCCAATGGCATCGACAACATCGTCTTCACCAATGGTGCTCTTACCGCATCTGCCCTGTACAACCACGTGAGCACCGGGGCGGCCCTGCCCGCACTCAACACCTCGCTGGTGTCCGCCGTCACAGCCTCTCTGCTGGTGCCAGAAGGTGCCAGCTTCAATGCCGTGGTCAAGGCCTTTTCCCAGGACAGCTTCGGTACCACTTTCGGCCAGATCAAGCCAGGGATGCACCTGGAGGTCCGCGGTGCAAGCGGTATCGACCTGGTGTATGTCAATGCCGGCACCTCGGTGGATGCCACCCGCCTGCTGGGCGGTGTCGACAAGATCTACGTCATGGGGCTGATGGCCGACTACTCCTTCAACATGACCGGCAGCGTGCTCAACGTCACCCGCGTCATCGGCGGCAACACCGAAATCGTCAAGGTCGTGACGGGCGACACCCTGGTTTTTGCCGACGGCTCGGTCAGCACCGCATCCCTGATTGCTGCCGTTCGCGACGGCACCGCGCTGCCCACGCCCACTGGCGAAACCACCCCAGGTGCCGTGCCCGACATCCTGAACATGCCCCCGGCGCAAATCCCCACCATTCCGCCGGAAACCATTCCCGCGATTCCGCCTGGCACCATGGAGCAGCTCACGCCTGCCCAGGTCGCGGCCCTCACGCCCGCACAAGCTGCAGCACTGACCCCCGAGCAAATTGCTGCCATGGCCGAGGTGGACTTGCTGGATGACCTGAGCGATGCCGCCGAGGCCGCGCTGCAGCCGGGCCAACTGGCGCTGATCACGCCGAACGGCATCCATCAGCTCGATCCGGAATTCTTCGAGAGCCTGACGCCCGCCACCTTCCTGAGCCTGGACAACACGCAACTGGGCGAAATGAATGCCACCCAGGTGGCTGCCATCACCGGTCCGCAGATGGATCTGATGTTGCCCGCTCAAGTGGTGGCTCTGGGGGCCGATGTGAGCGGCATCAGTGCGACCGCTGCTTCGGTCATGGACGCCAACCAAGTGGCTGCCCTCGCTGCCGCCGGTCTGCTGGACGACCTCAACGATGCTGCCGAAGGCGCCTTGCCTTCGGGCAGCCTGACGATGATCACCACGGCCAACCTGCAAGCGCTGCCGGGTGAATTCATCGAAAGCCTGGCGCCGACCACGTTCAACAGCCTGTTGATTGCTCAGTTGGGTGACCTGACTCCCACCCAGGTGGGTGCCATCACGTCGGCACAGATTGATGCCCTGTCGCCAGCCCAGGTGGCGGCACTGGGTGCCGATGTGAGCGGCATGAGCCCTGCAGCGGCCGCCAGTCTGGATGCCGCTCAGGTGGCCGCGCTCGCCGCCGTGGGCTTCCTCGATGACCTGTCCGACGCCGCCGAAGCAGCCCTGCTGCCGAACACGCTCAGCCTGGTGCCCACGGTGGCCCTGCAGGCGCTGGACCCCGAGTTCTTCGCGAGCCTGACGCCTTCCACCTTCTCCACGCTGAGCAACGCACAGCTCGGTGACATGACCGCTGCGCAGGTGGGGGCCATCACCGCTGGCCAGATCGACTTCCTGACGCCGGCGCAAGTCGCGGCCCTGGGTCCCGATGTGAGTGGCCTGAGCCCCGCTGCTGCCGCCAGCCTGGATCAAGCTCAAGTGGCCGCGCTGGCCAACGTGGGACTGCTGGATGGCCTGTCTGCAGGTGCTGCGGGAGCCCTGGTGGTCGACAGTCTGGACAGCGTGACGCCCGCGCAGATCGCCACGCTGGCACCCACCTTCCTCGACGATCTGGCGCCTGCCACGATCGCCAGCCTGAGCGGCACCCAGGTGGCAGCCCTGACCGGCCCGCAAGCCGGCGCGCTGACTGCAGCACAGATCGCCGCCCTGGCGGAAGTGGACCTGCTCGACGACTTCAGTGAAGCCGCCGAAGCTGCCCTGGTGGCCTCGCAGATGACGCTCATCACGCAGGTTGGCATGCAAGGCCTGGACAACGAGTTCCTGGAAACGCTGGAACCGACCACGATGGCCGGTTTCAGCAACGCACAACTGGGTTACCTGACGGCCGCCCAGGTGGGGGCCATCACCGCCGGACAGATCGATTCGCTGACGCCTGCTCAAGTGGCCGCCCTGGGTGCGGACGTGAGTGGCATGAGCAACAGCGCGGCCAACAGCCTGTCCGTCACGCAAGTCGCCGCCCTGGCGGGTGTTGGCTTCCTGGACGACCTCTCGGTGGGTGCAGCGAACTCGTTGGCGGTGGACACCCTGGACAACGTCACGCCCGCCCAGGTCATGGGACTTGCACCGGCCTTCATCGGTGCGCTGGCCCCGGCCACCCTCGCCAGTGTGAGCGACGCCCAGCTCAACGCCCTGACGAGCACGCAGGTCGGCCAGATGACCGCAGCCCAGATCGGTGCCCTTTCGCCTTCGCAAGTGGCCAACCTGGGTGCGGACATCAGCGGCTTGACGCCCACCGCTGCCGCCAGCCTGAGTGCTGCACAGGTCGCTGCGCTGGCCGCGGCCGGCTTCCTGGACGATCTGTCTCCCGCTGCGACGGCTGCGCTGGTGGCCGACAGCCTCGACAGCGTGGCCCTGGGCGACGTGGACGACCTGGCGCCGGCCTTCATGGCGGCCTTGACGCCCGCCACGCTGGCCAGCATGAGCGGCGCGCAGATTGGCGCGCTGACCGCCTCCCAGGCTGCCGCGCTGACGGCCGCCCAGATCGCCGCGCTCGCGCAGGTGGACCTGCTTGACGACATGGGTGAGGCCGCCGAGGCGGCACTCCTGCCGTCCCAGATGACGCTGATCACGCAAACTGGCATCCAGTTGCTCGACACCGAATTCGTCGAGAGCCTGGCGCCTGCCACGCTGGCTGGTCTGAACAGTGCACAACTTGGCTACCTGACCCCCGCGCAGGTCGGTGCCATCACCGCCACCCAGATCGACGGCCTGACCGGTGCGCAGCTGGTGGAACTCGGCGCGGACATTGCCAGCCTGAGCACCAGCGCTGCAGCCAGCCTGGACGCACCGCAAGTTGCTGCTTTGGCCGCCGCCGGTTTGCTGGATGACCTCTCGCCTTCCGCCGTGGGCGCGCTGGTGGTGGACAGCCTGGACAACATCGCCCTGACCGACATCGACGACCAGTCGTTGGCCTTCATCGCTGCACTGGCGCCCGCCACCCTGGCCAGCATCAGCAACGCCCAGCTCAATGCGCTCACCACCGGTCAGATCGCCGCGCTGACCACCGGTCAGCTCACGGCCCTGAGCCCTGCGCAGGTGGCCGCGCTGACTTCTGCCCAGGTGGGTGCCCTGACAGCAACGCAAGCCGCTGCGCTCACCGCTGCCCAGGTGGCCGCTCTGGCCGAAGTCGACCTGCTGGACGACCTGAGCGATGCGGCCGAAGCAGCCCTGCTGCCGACGCAGGTGACCCTGATCACGAGCAATGGCATCCAGCTGCTGGACAACGAGTTCCTGGTGAGCCTGACCCCACCCACGCTGGCCGCCCTGAACCTCTCCCAACTGGGCGCACTCAGCGCCAGCCAGGTGGGCGCGCTCACGGCCGCGCAGGTGGACATCCTGACCCCCGCGCAAGTGGCGGCCCTGGGTGCCGACATCAGCGGCCTGAGCAACGCTGCGGCCGCCATCCTTGACGCTGCGCAAGTGGCCGAACTGGCCGCTCAGGGCTTCCTCGACGACTTGTCGCCGGGTGCTGCTGCGTCGCTGGTGGTGGACAGCCTGGACAGCGTGACGCCTGCCAACTTCGCGCTTCTCGCGCCTTCGTTCATCGACGACCTCACGCCGGCTACCATCGCCAGCGTGAGCGCTGTGCAAGTGGCGGCCATGACCAATGGCCAGGCCGCTGTGCTCACGCCAGCCCAGGTCGCTGCCCTGGCCTCGGCCGGGCTGATCGCCCAGCTCGGTGACACGCAGGAAGCCTCTTTGGCGGTGGACAGCCTGGACAACATCGCCAGCCTGGCGGGTCTGGCAAACGAGTTCATCGAGAGCCTGGCGCCGCTGACCATCGCCAGCATCTCGGGCGCACAGGCCAACACGTTCACGCCGACCCAGGCCAGCGTGATGACCAATGCCCAGGTCACCGCCCTTGACAACGCTGGCCTGCTGGCCTCCTTCACCCCGGAAGCCCTCGCCGTGCTGTTCCCCACCATGAATGCGGTGGCGCTGGACAACCAGACCACGCTGGACGTGCGCTCCGACATCGTGCTGAACTTCAGCCACAACCTCACGGCCGTGGCTGGCAAGTTCATCCGCATCGTCAACGACGGCGGCACCGGTTTCCACAGCGAGAACACCGTCAACACCCAGGTGCTCGAGGCAACCGATCCGCGCGTGACCATCGTTGGTGGCCGCGTGACGATCAACCCGCTCTACGACCTGGACTTCAGCAACAACTACCACATCGAGATCGATGCGGGGGCTTTCATCAGCGCCACCAACGGTCGTGCGTTCGCCGGCTTCTCCGACAGCACCACGATCAACTTCAGCACGGTAGCACCCGCAGTCGGTCCCGTCGGTTCCACGTCGGTCATTTCCGACGCGACCGGCGCCATGGTGACCAGCCTGACCTGGTGGGACCTCGAAGGTCGTGGCAGCCCCACTGGCTCGGCCGAGACGATGAACGCAGGCACGGGCAACCACGCCTATGTCGCTGCCGACTACGTCACCACGCCTGCCGATCCGGGCAACGCCTACGACGGTGTCGGTGCGGGCGACATGAAGGTCATCATCAACGGCTTCGGCAACGGTGACCTGATGTACGTGGACAACCGGGGCGCGAACACCAGCGTGAACGCGGCCACCGCCACCTCGATGATCGACTACGGCGTTGGATACACCACCATCATCTGGACCGCACAACCGGGCGGTCTGGGTGCCGACGTGCAGCTCAACGGTCTGGCTTTCGACACCTTGGCTCAATGGCAAGCCGCCATTGGATCCACCTATGTGCCGTATGTGATCGCATGAGTGCGATGCGCTCCGACAACCCCATCCATGAAAGATAGAGGTTCATCATGAAGCTACCCGTTTCTTCGCCTTCTTCATCCTCAAGCCCTGTTGTTCTGGAAGTCCCTCGTGGCTCTTCGGACGTGGTCGTCAAGGAGGCACCGCAACCGCAGAAGGGGGTGGCCTCTGGTCAACCCGTCGCGTCGGCTGAATTGCACGCACCGGTTCAGTCCGTGAAGACTCCCGCAGGGCCTGCCGGCAAATCTGCCATCGCTCGCGCCAAGAAAGGCCTTGTGGATCTGGACGAGGACGGTCAGGAAGTCGCCGATCAGCAGGGCGAGGAAGTCCGGGTGGCTGCGGCCGCAATGGACGAGGTGTCGGTGCAGTCCGCTTCCGCGACCGAGGACGTGGTGGTCGCCGCGGCTTCCGGCGCGTCTGGTTCGCAGGAGGAGGGTGCGGCAACCACTGACGTCCTGCTGGCCCAGGCGCCGCCCGCCTCTTCAGAAGGCATGTCGTCGAACACCACTTCCACGGAGAACCCGCGCGCGGGCAACGCGGGGTGGGCTGTGGTCGCCGGCATTGCCGGCATCGGCATCGCTCTGAGTGGCGGCAGCAGCCCACCACCTCCGCCTGTTGACACCACGCTGGAGAACATGACGCCTGCCCAAGCCGCGGCGCTCACCCCGGCCCAGGTCGCGGCCTACGCGCAAAACGGCGACATCAACCGGCTCAACGACGCCGCCGAAGGTGCCCTGCTGCCCAGTCAGATGACGCTGGTCACGTCCACGGGCGTGTCGCTAATGACCAACGAGTTTCTGGAAAGCCTGGCACCGGCCACCCTGGCAGGTTTCAGCGACTCGCAACTGGATACGCTGAATGCCGCACAGGTGGGCGCCATCACGGCGGGCCAGATCGATGCACTGGCGCCCGCCCAAGTGGTGGCCCTGGGTACCGACGTGAGTGGTCTGAGCAACGGCGCTGCCGCCAGCTTGAACGCTGCGCAGACAGCCGCGCTGTCATCGAATGGGCTTCTGACGAGCCTGTCGACCACGGCCGTCGCCTCTCTGGCGCCTGACAGTCTGGACAGTTTGACGCCAGCCGAGATCGCCGCGCTGCCCACGGGCTTTGTGGACGACCTGGCACCGGCCACCCTGGCCAGCCTGAGCGCGGCCCAGGTCGCCGCACTGACGCCCGCGCAGGCCGGTGCCTTGACGCCCGCCCAAGTGGCTGCACTGGCGCAGGTGGATCTGCTGGACGACCTGAGCGATTTGGCCGAAGCCGCCCTGCAGCCTTCGCAAATGGCGCTCATCTCGCAGATCGGTGTTCAGGCATTGGACAACGAATTCCTCGAATCTCTCACATCATCCACCCTGGCCGGTTTGAGCAATGCCCAGCTGGGTTACCTGACGGCGGGCCAGGTTGGTGTCATCTCGGCCGCTCAGGTGGACAACCTGACGGCCGCACAAGTGGCGGCCCTGGGGGCGGACGTGAGCGGCATGAGCAACGCGGCCGCAGCCAGCCTGAACGCCGCACAGGTGGCCGCGCTCGCTGCCGCCGGTTTTCTGGATGATCTATCTTCTAGCGCGGCAGCCTCGCTGGTGCCCGGCAGCTTGGGCGATGTAACCCCGGCTCAATTTGCCAATCTGGCGCCTTCCTTCGTCGACGATCTGGCTCCGGCGACCCTGGCTACCGCAAGCAACTCGCAAGTGGCGGCGATGAGCAGCGCCCAGGCGGCCGTGCTCACGCCCGCCCAGGTGGCGGCGCTGGAATCAGCCGGACTGCTTCACCACCTCGGCGATGCGCAGGAGGCCTCTCTCGCGGTCGACAGCCTGGACAACATCGCCAGCCTGGCGGCGCTGCCGGCAGAGTTCATTCAGGATCTGGCGCCTGCGACCCTCGCCAGCATCTCGGGCGCACAGGCCGGGACGGTCAACACCTCGCAAGCGGCGGTGGTGACCGATGCCCAATTCAACGCGCTTGAAACCGCAGGTCTGCTGCCCTCGTTCACGCCGGCGGCGCTGGCGGTCATGTACCCCACGCTCGATGCGGTGGCGCTGGACAACCAGACGGCGCTGGACGTGCGTTCCAACATTGTGCTGAACTTCAGCCACAGCCTCACGGCGGTGGCCGGCAAGTACATCCGCATTGTGGACGATGGCAATACCTGGATTCGCGGTGAGAACATCAACAACACCCAGGTGCTGGAGGCCACCGATCCTCGTGTGACCATCGTGGGCGGCCGAGTGACCATCAACCCGCAATACGACCTGGACTTCGGCAGCAACTACCACATCGAGATTGACGATGGTGCCTTCATCAGCTCGAACAACGGTCGAGGCATCGACGCCATCAGCAACAGCACCACGATCAACTTCACCACGGTGACCCCGGCTGTGGGCGCGGTGGGTGAAGTTTCGGTGATCTCCGACGCCACTGGTGCCATGGTGACCAGCCTGACCTGGTGGGATGCCGAGGACCGTGGCAATCCTTCCGCTCCCAGCGGAACGCCGATCAATGCATCTGGCGGCAACCACGCCTACGTGATTGCCGATTACATCACCACGCCTGCCGATCCCGGCAACGGCGATGACGGTGTGGGCGTGGGCGACTTCAAGATCATCATGAACAACTTTGGCAACGGCGATCTGCTTTACGTCGACAACCTCGGCGCCAACACCAGTTTCAATGCCCCGAACGCCAGCAATTACCTTGACTACGGCGATGGCAACACCACGGTCGTCTGGGCCGCGAAGCCTGGCAGCCTCGGGGGTGACATTGTGTTCACGGGCCTGGTCTTCTCGTCGCCTGGCGAATTCCAGACCGCCATCGGTTCGAGCTACGTGCCTTATGTGATCGCCTGAGGTCGGTCTGCGTACTCAAGAAAGGGGCCCTCGCGGCCCCTTTCTTGTTGCGGCTTTGATAGGTAGTCACCGCTTTTTGCGATTGGTGTTGAACAAGCGACAACGAAAAGCCCCCACTGCATCACTGCAGTGGGGGCTTGGGCTTCTTTGGCCTTCAGCTGGCGCGTGCCAGCCGGAACTGCTTAGAACTTGTGGCGAACGCCAACACCGTACACATTGCCCTTGAGGTAGGCGCCGCCAGGCAGCGTGGTTTCCTTGGCCTGGGCCAGGGCACCGTACAAGGTCGTGCGCTTGCTCAGGTCGTAACGGTATTCGATGCCGTAGGAAGACGTCTTGCCAGTCTTCACGCCAGCGGTCTTCTGGCTTTCGTTGGCAACGCCTGCATTGAGGGTGCCTGCGCCCATGGGCACGGACACGCCCAGCGAATAGGCGTTTTCGCGAACACCGTTGACCACGCCGTCCTTCTGATTCAGGAACTGAGCATAGGCTTTCAGAATGCCGAAGTCGTAGCTGGCACCAACGCCGGTGGTTTTGACCGTGGCGGCTCCGAGAACGGCTGGTGCTACCGTGAAGGGACCGCCCGGAGCAGTGGGGGGAACGGGAGCGTAAATGTTCTTGGTAGCTTCATAGGCCACGTGCACCGAGATAGGACCCGCAGCGTAACCAGCCAAGAGGCCGATCGACCTGCCTGCCGAGACAGCAGCAGAGCCATTTTCACCAAATGCGTATTGAGCCGAAGCGCTGAAACCGCCCATGGTCGGTGCGCTGTAGACGATGGAGTTGTCCCAGCGGACCGAGGTGCTCATGAGCCCACCAGAGATGCCGTTCAGCGCGGCGGAGAAGGAGTCGGTTCCCTGCGCGTCGTAGGTATCCACGAGGTTGAACATGCGGGTGTACTGGCGACCAAAGTCAATGGAGCCAAAACCGCCGCTCAGACCGACCTTGCTGGTGCGATCAAAGGTCTTGAGCGCGTTGTTGGGCGTGGCGTCATCGCCGTTGAAACCCGCTTCCAGCTGGAATGTGGCCTTCAGCCCACCACCCAGGTCTTCCGCACCGCGCAGGCCCCAACGGCTGCCATTCAGGCCGCCGCTGCTCAGCGACATGCCGGGCTTGGCCACGGTGCCTGCATTGTTCTTGACCTGGGTCTCGCCCACGTACATGTCCACCAAGCCGTACAGCGTGACGGTGGATTGAGCGTGGGCGGCACCGGCCAGGGCGCCAAAGGCGGCCAGGGCGATCATCGTCTTTTTCATGAAGATTCCTTGATAAGGGTTGTGAGAACACGGGTTTGAAAAAGCCGCCGGAACCCGTCTTTTGGACTTCGGGCGGCTCCGTCGTGGCCGACAGGCAAACTCTTTTTGCGCATCGAGCACGTCGAAAACAGGAATCTAGGGGGCCGGCTGATGACCCAGCGCTGAAGATTCCAAGCGTGATCTGGCGGGAATTGAATGCGAAAATTTAGGAACTAAATGCCTATTTTTGGTCGATTTTCCCGTTTTCCGCCCGATGTTGCGTTGCGGGAAAACTGGCATCGGGAGCCTCGAGTGCTGCGCTTTTTGTGCGCCTCCACGGCCCGGTTTTCGGAGGTGTGTTCGCCAGCCAGGAATGCTTGCTGAGGCCGTTCGATGTTTCGGGGCGTCGATTGATGGCACTCAAATAGCAATGCGTTCTTTCGTTCCGACGGCAATGAAACGCGGCGCGCACCTCCGGGGTGCCTGTTTTCCGAGCATCCGGCGAGGTTTTCTGGGCCAGAAGATGGCAGCGTGAGCGACCCATCCAGAAAGTTCTTGACGCAAATAAAAACGGGTTGCGAACCCGTTTTTATGTTCGCAAACGCCAAACACGTTGCAAAAAGCTGACAACGCGCCTGCAAAACGATGGGTGCGGGAGCGAATGGCCGCGAGCTCGGCGCGTGAAGAAATCGAGCCGATGGCCGGCTTTCTCACGGGTTCGGTACGGGGTCAGGACACCCCCGGCGTGACCTTCTGCGCAGGCCGGAACGGTAATAGTTGGCACTCCGCAATTTGGTTCGAAATCCTGGGTCGCTGGTGCGGCGTCGGGTTCAGTTGGTGACTTCCCACGACGCCCCGGAGCCCCCCCTGATGCAATGGGATCCATGTCGCGGGGGCGTCACCCGAGGCCCACAGGCCCGGGGGTGCGCCCCCTCCGATTGCGCCGCGAATACCGCGCGGCGCCTTGTGTTGCTCATCAACCGGAGGAAGCATCATGGAAACCAAAGAGGCCTGTTTGCAGGGGGATCACGACGAAGCCAGGTTCGACCTGATCCAGGGAGCGATCGTGATCGATGGGGACGCCGTGGGGTTCTGGGGAGCTCGAGGCGTTCAACACCTGTTTCTGGGCTCGGGCAAGTGCTTCGACCTGACTTGCGGTGTGGGTGGCGCCGACCGCCTCTTCCTCCAGGGCTCCAGCACCGACCACGGGATCCACGTGTCCGCCGACGTGATGACGCTCCGGCATGCCGCCCACGACACGCAGATCAAGCTCCATGCCAGCCGCGGCCCGAGAGAACTGGTGTTTGATGACGGCACGGTCATGTTGGGCTCGCTCTGGCGCAGCACGCGGCAGGCGTCCGCATTGCTGGGCGTGCTGGGAGAGTCTGCTGCCTGTGCGCAGGCCACCGTGGCAAGCCATATCAGTGCGGGGCCCCGACTGGCACTGGGCGCACTTCCCGATGGCGCCCTGCTTCAACTGGAAGGGCTCAGTGGCGTGGAAACGGTTTACGCGGGAAATGGCCACCTGCGCGTGCATCTGGACGGCAGGCTGGCAGAGCACAAGGCGCGGCTCTCGGGCAAGGCGCTTGCGTTGAGCCGCCGTTCGATTGGCCTGCTGGAGACCGCCTATGTGGTGGGATCCGCGCAGTTGGTGTTTGCCGACGGCGGCGTGCAGGCCGACGCGATGTTCCGCGCCGTGCAATACAACGAACCCTGGCCACTGCCGCAGGGTGAGGCGCTGCCCGCGTTGCCACGCATCACCGCCGTGGCGCTGGATGTCGACTCCGCCGACATCGATTGGTCGGATGACTGGCCGGGCGCCTTGCCCAGCGGTCTGTTTGGCGGATGCAGGGCGGGACAGGTTTTCGAGGCCAGCGTGTCGCTGGAAGAGGCCGTGAAGGTGGATGGCACACCCCGCCTGCACTTGTGCGTGGGTGGCCGCCACCGCGCTGCGCAGTTCAGCGGCGGCAGCGGAACCGACACCCTGCACTTCGTGTACACGGTCACCGAAGACGATGTGGCACAGGGCGTGGGCAGCGAGACCAAGGGCCTGACACTCACGGGCCGTGGCAATCTGGATGTGGAGGTGGGCCCGATGTTGACAGCAGGCGCCACCATCCGGGCATTGCAACCCTCGCTGCTGCAGAGCGATGTCTCGGTGGCTTCTGCACCGGTGGTGAGCGCGGACGAAAGTGGATGGCAGGCTCTGATCGAAGAAAGCGAGCGCCGGCTGGCGGTCGCCCTGGCCTTGCTCGAGGAAGGCGACGACGAGGCCGCCTCCCGCCGTTTCCAGGGGCGCAACATCCGCCCCGATCTGGAGCTTGACCTGATTCTGGACATCGACCTGGGTGACCTGGAAATGCCGGCGGGAGCGGCGGGGCTCGCGCCGCGTCAGGCCGTTTCCCGCCTGGCAGAGCAGGCGCACTGACATGCTCGCATCAGGCAGCGGCGGCGGGTTCGCTGGCCGTGCGGAGTTCGCAGGTGCAGAAGGCGGATTCCATGCGCCAGGACCTTTCAGGGGTTCCGCCGTCCAGCAGCCTGCCCAGCTCGGTCGAGTCCCCTTCCACTTCAACGCGAACCCTGACCGCACGGTCTTCGCCTTTCATGGCGAGTACATCGATCTGGACGCGGTGGATGGTGGGCGCCTTCTGAAGAATCCACAGAAGCTGTCGCAGCACGGGGTTGGCGTGAATGCGCTGCACACCTTCCTGCATCTGGATGGTGACCGCCGGCAGTGTGGTCTGTCCCCGGTGGTCGGCGAGCACGCGCACATGGGAGAGCAGCCAGTTTTCCAGCGCGTTGCGATCGGTCCAGCCGTCTTCGCGCTGAATGAGTGCGCTGTGAAGCAGGTAATCGGACAACAGATACACCAGTGATGGCTCGACCGGGCGACCCCGTTCGGCCGCCAGCGCCAGTTTGTTCATGGCGTTGAGAACACTGTGGATGTCCCACAACAGCGGGGCCGATTTGTTGTGCTGGCGCGCGGCTCGGCGCGATTGGCTGCTTGTGCGCCATTGCCAGAGCAGGGCACCCAACACGATGCCCGCCAGGAAGGCGATGGACACGCCCGTCGCGCTGATCAACCAGTTTGTCATTGAAAGTTCTCCCTTCGGCAGGTCAGGCCGATTCGATCGGGCCAGGCAAGCTCATGGGCCAGGTGGGTGGGTGCGCGTTGTCGCGCTGCTGTTGCTGTTGCTGCCGCCTCACCTGCTCGAGCATGGTAGGCGACAGCGACGGCAAGGTGTCGGCGATCGGCCTGGCTTGCTCGATGCGCCGGGCCACCTGGCGGGCGATCTGTTCCAGGTCGTCGCGCTGCTTCAGGTACCAGGCCAGCGTCTGTTCCAGCGATTCGCCCTCCCGCAGGCTGTGTGCCGTGACCAGGAGGCCACGTTTGAAGCCGGGGTCCAGGCCATCGAAGTACCAGTCGCTCAGGCGATCCACCACGTCGGTGGCCACGGTGGCCGAGAGTTTGGGCAACCACAGCATGGGGGTGCCGGCCTCCATGGCCCGATAAGCCACGTCGCGTTGTCCGCAGAAGAGCAGGTCGCTGCTCCAGATCACCTCGTCCTGCTGGCTCCAGCTCAGGGCCGGCAGGTCCATCACGTGAACGTGCGCGGTGCTGACCGTTGCATCCCGCTTCGGGCGATCCGTGGGAGAGACCCCTTCCTGGCCTGGGCCTCGCAACAGCAGGACGGGCTGGTGGAAGGACTGCGCCAGGCTGCCGACGAACAAGGGGAAGTCGGCGATGGCCGCGCCCCAGCAACTGACGATGAGGGCCCCCTTGGCCTTGTCCCCGGGCAGCCCGAGTGCCTCCAGGGTGGTCTGCGTGAGACTGGGGTGTGCCTTCCAGCGCGTGCGCAACTCGACGTTGTTGCGCAGGTCCTTGATCAGCCCGACGCCTTGCACCTTTTCGTCCTGGACCACGTCGAACACCATGGTGTTCATGGCAGCGGGTGTCGGGACCGGTCCGCCGGTGGACAGGGTGTGGCCGAGGGGCCAGATGCGGAACTGTTTGCAGCGGTTGCTGGCGCCGTACACCATGCGCTCGCGGTACCGGATAGGCACTTCGGTGCCACCCAGGCACACGACGTTGTCGGCCGGCGCGATGGCATCGGCCAGCCGCAGACGCCAGACTTCGTAGTTCGCCAGGGGTTGAACCCAGAGGGCGTTTTCGATGCGTGCGCTCATGACTCCCAGTCGGCCCGGGTCGTCGATGAAGATGCGCACCCGCTGCGTGGGCACGGCGGCCAGCTGGGCCGCCAGCAGCGGAAGGTCTCGCAGTCCATCGAGCCCCTGGGCGGGGGTGAACAGGTCCCAGGTGGTGTTCCGGGGGGGGGAATGCCTAGACATGGAGTTCTCCGGCATGCAGGAGCCGGGCAAGACGGGCCCTGACTGCCAGCTGCATGGATCAAATCATCTTCGTAAGGCAACGCTCGACAGTAAGAAGGGTATGAAGCGGCGGCTTGTGGTTACGAATTGCTGGTCAGAGGAGTGGGATGCTTTTTCGGAGTACTTCAGGCCTGAAGTGTGTGGCGTGCCTTTCAGGGGGTGCGCGCCGCGCCCCGGGCCAGCCGGGCGGCCAAGCGCGCGGCCACACGCGCGGTCAGGCCATCCCGGTCCAGCGAGGGGTTGAGTTCGGCGATGTCGGCGGCGACCAGCCGCCCCGAGGCCAGCACTTCGTCGACCAGCACCTGCACCGCGGCCAGTGGCACACCCAGCGCAGCGGGCGCGGAGACGCCGGGCGCCTGGCCGCCGGGCAGCACGTCCAGGCACACCGTGAGATAGACCGCGTCGCTCGCCTGCAGGTCTGCCGCCAGGGCCTGGCGCGCGGCTTCGAGGTCTGCCGGTTTTTGCAGTTCGTCGTCGAGCCAATGCCGCACGCCGAATGCTTGTGCGCGCTCGAAGAGCGCTTGCGTGTTGCCGTACTCGCTGATGCCGAAGACGCGGTAGTGGAACGGCCGGGCATGGGCGGTGCACCACTCGTGCATCTGGCGAAAGGGCGTGCCCGAGTTGCCTTTCGCGGCTTCGCGCAGGTCGAAGTGGGCGTCGAGGTTGACAACCAGCACGCGCTGGTGCGCGGGCAGCGCGCGCATCACGCCCTGAAAGGTGCCCCAGGCCATCTCGTGTCCACCGCCCAGCACCAGCGGCAGACTGTTTCGGTCCAGGGCTTGCGCCACCCGCATGGCCAGCGCTTCCTGCGCTGCCTCGAGTGCGTCGCCCTCGCAATGCACATCGCCGGCGTCGTGAAGTTCAGGCTCGCCCAGCACGGGCAGGCTGGCCAGCGCGGCGCGAATCGCCTGGGGGCCTTGAGCGGCGCCGACGCGCGCCTGGTTGCGCCGCACGCCTTCGTCCACGGCGAAGCCGATGAGGGTGACGCCGCCCCGCGAATCGACCGCCAGCGGTCGCACGCGTTGATGCCACCGGGGCGTGGGTCCGCTGTCTTCGGCGTCAACCCGTCCCTGCCAGTGAAAGGGAGTTCGGGTGGCGTCGGTGGTCATGCGCGTTCCTGGCCGCCCTGGATGGTGCGCATCACCGCGTGGTGACCAAACCAGTAGGCGAGTTCGTTGGGATGATCGAGGTTCCAGGCCACGAAATCGGCACGCTGGCCGGGTGCGAGCTGGCCGCGATCGTTCAGGCCCAGTGCGCGCGCGGCGTTCATGGTGATGCCTTGCACCGCTTCGAGGGGCGTGAGCCGGAACAGCGTGCACGCCATGCTGGCCATGAGCAGCAGCGACAGGCTGGGTGAACTGCCCGGGTTGTGGTCCGTGGAGACGGCCATGGGCACACCCGCCGCCCGCAGCGCCGCCACCGGTGGCAGCTTGGTTTCGCGCAGGAAGTAGAAGGCCCCGGGCAGCAACACCGCCACCGTGCCGCAGCGGCGCATGAGCGGGATGTCGGCTTCGCTGAGGTGCTCCAGGTGATCGCAGGACAGCGCGCCCAGCGAGGCGGCCATGGCGGCGCCATGCTGGTTGGAGAGTTGCTCGGCATGCAGCTTGATCGGCAGACCGAGGGATCGCGCGGTGTCGAACACGCGGCGCGTGTGGATCGGTGAAAAGCCGATGTTGTCGCAAAAGGCATCGACGGCATCGACCAGGCCTTCGGCGTGCAGGTTCGGCAGCCATTCGCACACCGCGTTGATGTACTCGTCCGCGCGGCCCTGGAAGTCGGGTGGCACGGCGTGCGCGCCCAGGAACGTGGTCTGCACGCTCAAGGGCAACTCACGCCCCAGGCGGCGCGCCACGCGCAGGCATCTCGCTTCGGCCTCCATCGACAGGCCATAACCCGACTTGATTTCCAGGGTGGTCACGCCCTCGGCCATGAGCCGTCTGGCGCGCTGCTCGGCCATGTCGAACAGGTCGTCTTCGCTCGCGGCGCGCGTGGCCGCCACGGTGGAGCGAATGCCGCCACCCGCCTGTGCAATCGCTTCGTAGCTTGTGCCGCGCAGCCGCAGTTCCAGTTCACTGGCGCGGTTGCCGGCGTAGACCAGGTGGCTGTGGCAGTCCACCAGCCCCGGGGTGATCAGGGTGCGACCGAGGTCGTGCTCGGTGTCCACGCGCTGTCGGAGTTCCACCGGAATCTCGCTCACCGGTCCGACCCATTCGATGTGCTCCCCTTCGGTGAGCATGGCAGCGTCGTCGATCAGGCCCCAGCCATTGCCCGCCAGGGTGGACATGCGCGCGCTGCGCCACAGGACAAGGTTTTTCATGGCGATCTCCAGTGAAATGGGTCAGGCGTTCCAGACGGTCTCGAACAGATCGGCGCAAGCCGCGCTGGCCGCACCCTGCACCACCAGCCGCCGCGCGGCTTCGATGTCGGGCGCGAAGAGCCGGTCTTGCGCGTAGAAAGGCACGCGCTCGCGCAGCGTGCCGTGGGCGCGTGCCAGCATCGGCGAGGTGGCGAGCGGGCGGTGGAAGTCGACGCCTTGCGCAGCGGCCAGCCATTCGATGCCGAGGATGGTGGCGGTGTTCTGCGCCATCTCGTCGAGCCGCCGGCCGGCGAAGGTGGCCATGCTCACGTGGTCTTCCTGGTTTGCCGAGGTCGGCAGGCTGTCCACGCTGGCCGGGTGGGCGTGCGACTTGTTCTCGGACGCCAGCGCGGCGGCGGTCACGTGCGCGATCATGAAGCCCGAGTTCAGCCCCGGGTTGTCGACCAGGAAAGGCGGCAGGCCGGAAAGACCGGCGTCGATCAGCAAGGCGATGCGGCGTTCGGCCAGCGCGCCGATTTCGGCGATGGCCAGGGCCAGCGTGTCGGCGGCAAATGCCACCGGCTCGGCGTGGAAGTTGCCACCCGAGAGCACCTCACCGGTGTCGGTGAACACCAGCGGGTTGTCCGTCACGGCATTGGCCTCGATCAGCAGCGTGCGCGCGGCCTGTGTGATGAGGTCGCGGCAGGCGCCCATCACCTGCGGTTGGCAGCGAAGGCTGTAGGGGTCCTGCACGCGTTCGTCGTTCTCCAGGTGAGAAAGGCGGATGGCGCTGCCCCGGAGCAACTGGCGCATGACGGCGGCCAGCGCGATCTGGCCCGGCTGGCCGCGCACCGTGTGGATGCGCGGGTCGAAGGGGGCGTCGCTGCCCTTGGCGGCGTCCACGCACAGGGCGCCGGTGACGGTGCCCGCCTCCAGCAGGCGCTCGGCCATGAAGAGGCCGTGCAATGCCAGCGCGGTGGAGACCTGGGTGCCGTTGATGAGCGCGAGGCCTTCCTTGGCCGCGAGGTTCAAGGGCGCAATGCCGGCCTGGCGCAACGCGGTGGCGGCCGGCATGACCTGGCCATTCACGCGCGCATCGCCTTCGCCCATGAGCGTCAGCGTCATGTGCGAGAGCGGGGCCAGGTCGCCGGAGGCGCCCACCGAGCCCTTGATGGGGATGAGGGGCACGATGCCCGCGTTGAACACCGCCAGCAGCGTGTCGATGACGATCGGTCGCACGCCGGAGAAGCCGCGCGCCAGGCTCGTCGCCTTCATCGCCATCACCAGCCGCACCGTGGCGTCGGACATGGGTTCGCCCGTGCCCACCGAGTGCGAGAGGATCAGGTTGCGCTGCAGCAGCTCGAGCTGGTCATCAGGGATGCGGGTGCGCGCCAGCTTGCCGAAGCCGGTGTTGATGCCATAGGCGGCGTCGCCCTTCCCGACGATGCGGTGGATGGTGGCGGCCGACGCTTCGATGTCGGCGCGGGCCTGGTCGGGCAGCGCGATCTGCATCGGCTGTTGCCAGATGGCGCGCAGTTCGGCCAGCGTCATCCGGCCGGGGTTCAGGGTGGTCTTGGTCATGGCCGAGTTCATGGGGGTCAGGCCACCATGGGCAGTTTCAGACCATGTTTTTTGGCCGTGGCCACGGCGAGCTCATAGCCGGCGTCGGCATGGCGCATCACGCCCGAGCCGCAGTCGTTGACGAGCACGCGCGCCAGCCGCTCGGCGGCCGCGTCCGTGCCATCGGCCACGATCACCATGCCCGAATGCTGCGAGTAGCCCATGCCGACGCCGCCGCCGTGGTGCAGGCTGACCCAGCTTGCACCGCCCGAGGTGTTGAGCAGGGCGTTGAGCAGGGGCCAGTCGCTCACCGCGTCGGTGCCGTCCTTCATGGCTTCGGTCTCGCGGTTGGGGCTGGCCACCGAGCCGGTGTCCAGGTGGTCGCGCCCGATGACGATCGGCGCCTTGAGCTCGCCGCTCTTCACCATCTCGTTGAAGGCCAGGCCGGCCAGGTGGCGCTCACCCAGGCCCAGCCAGCAGATGCGCGCGGGCAGGCCCTGGAAGGCGATGCGCTCGCGGGCCATGTCGAGCCAGCGGTGGGTGTGCGTGTTGTTCGGGAACAGTTCTTTGATCTTCGCGTCCGTCTTGTAGATGTCTTCCGGGTCGCCCGAGAGCGCGACCCAGCGGAAGGGGCCCTTGCCCTCGCAGAACATGGGGCGGATGTAGGCCGGCACGAAGCCGGGAAAGGCGAAGGCGTTCTTCACGCCCTGGTCGAACGCGACCTGGCGGATGTTGTTGCCGTAGTCCACCGTGGGCACGCCCATGGCGTGGAAGTCCAGCATGGCCTGCACGTGCAGTGCGCAGCTGTGCGCAGCGGCGTCGGTCAGGGCCTTGTGTTGTGCCGGGTCGCGCTGCGCGGAGCGCCATTGCTCTAGCGTCCAGCCGGCGGGCAGGTAGCCGTTGATGAGGTCGTGGGCCGAGGTCTGGTCGGTCACCAGGTCGGGCATGAAACCGCTGGCGCGGCAGCGGCGCACCAGTTCAGGCATCACTTCAGCGGCGTTGCCCAGCAGCGCAATCGACACCACCTCCTTGCGCGCGGTGTGTTGCCGCACCAGGGCCAGCGCCTCGTCGAGGTCTCGGGCCTGCTTGTCCACGTAGCGGGTGCGCAGGCGAAAGTCGATGCTGCTCTGCTGGCATTCGATGTTGAGCGAGACCGCGCCGGCCAGCGTGGCCGCCAGCGGTTGTGCACCACCCATGCCACCCAGGCCGGCGGTCAGGATCCAGCGGCCGGACCAGTCACTGCCATGATGCTGGCGGCCGGCTTCCACGAAGGTCTCGAAGGTGCCCTGCACGATGCCCTGGCTGCCGATGTAGATCCAGCTGCCGGCGGTCA
>VFQP010000582.1_pt1 | contig 65807 bp, 52 predicted proteins | sample 3512351 | NCBI WGS metagenome assembly VFQP01 (sample SAMN10412372, study PRJNA504923) | tailings metagenome | isolation source: Relicate 1 Philex TSF1 revegetated site | place: Philippines: Tuba, Benguet | collected 2017-08-29
GAAAACAGGTCAAATACGAATTAGACAAAGTTAGAGGGTAACGCTTAACCCGAACTCACCTTAATTTAATATGCGCCTCACGAAATTTATTTCAAAGTTGTTGGAGTTGAATTATACAATAGCGGAGTAAAGAAAAGGCCATTCCAATAAAGTGGAATGGCCTCGATATATTTAAAAAGTGTTCTAACTATTGTTTCGTAGAGATAGGTGTAAACTTAGTTAAGTTAATACCGTCTACCGCTGCTTTATATTCATCGATATTTGGAATACGACCTAAGATAGCAGAAAGAACAACTACCGGTGTAGACGCTAATAATGACTCTCCTTTTTTTCCGTCTCTGTCTTCTACTACACGGCCTTGGAATAAACGTGTGGAAGTGGCCATTACCGTATCTCCTTTGGCTGCTTTTTCCTGGTTACCCATACATAAGTTACACCCAGGGCGCTCTAAGTACATAATGTTTTCGTACTCGGTACGTGCTGTACTCTTTGGCAAAGCATCGCTGAACTCAAATCCGGAGTACTTTTGTAAGTATTCCCAGTCACCTTCTGCCTTTAACTCATCAATAATGTTGTAAGTAGGAGCGGCAACTACTAATGGTGCTTTAAATTCTACTTTGCCCGTCTGTGTTTCTACATTTTTAAGCATTTGTGAAACAATTTTCAAGTCGTCTTTATGCACCATGCAAGAACCTACGAAACCAAGATCAACTTTTTTATCGCCACCATAGTAAGTTAAATCTCTGATGGTATCGTGAGTGTAGCGCTTAGAAACGTCAGCGTTGTTTACATCTGGATCGGCAATCATCGGTTCGTTGATGAGATCTAAATCAATCTCAACTTCGGCATAATACTTAGCATTATCATCTGGCATTAAAGCTGGTTTAATGCCAGTTTTAATTTCTTCGATACGTTTATTTGCTTTGTTAATCAAACCTTGTAAAACCTGGTTATGGTTGTCCATTCCCTTGTCTATCATAATTTGAATACGGCTTTTTGCAATTTCCAATGAAGCGATTAAAGTATCGTCTTGAGAAATACAGATCGAAGCTTTTGCTTTCATTTCTGCAGTCCAGTCTGTAAATGTAAATGCTTGGTCGGCTAATAAAGTACCAATATGTACCTCGATGATACGACCTTGGAATACGTTTTCGCCATCAAACTGTTGCAACATTTGTAGTTGCGTAGCATGAACCACATCACGGAAGTCCATGTGAGGTTTCATTGTGCCTTTAAAAGTTACTTTAACTGATTCCGGGATAGGCATAGAAGCCTCGCCGGTGGCTAAAGCTAAAGCTACGGTGCCCGAGTCTGCTCCAAAAGCCACGCCTTTAGACATCCTTGTGTGCGAATCGCCCCCAATGATGATTGCCCATTCGTCGATAGTGATGTCATTCAAAACTTTGTGGATTACATCGGTCATTGAATGATATTCGCCTTTAGGGTCGCGAGCGGTGATTACACCAAACTCGTTCATGAACTTCATTAATTTAGGAATGTTAGCTTGCGCTTTTTTATCCCAAACCGATGCCGTGTGGCAACCTGATTGATAAGCGCCATCAACAATTGGGGAAATTACTGTTGCAGCCATTGCCTCTAATTCTTGAGCGGTCATTAAACCTGTAGTGTCTTGCGAGCCTACAATGTTTACCTCTACACGAACGTCGGAGCCTGCATGTAGCACTTTGCCTTGTGCTACACCAACCGCATTTTTATTAAAGATTTTTTCTACAGCAGTTAAACCTTGACCTTCAATAGAAACTTCTTTGGCAGGGGCAAATACAGAAGCCGCTTCAACGTCTAAAGTTCTAGCTGCAAAAGTTTGGATTTTTTTACCAAATACGATGGCGTAAGAACCGCCAGCTTTGATAAACTCCATTTTTTGCGGAGTTAAAGCTTTAGAAATATCAATTAATTCTTGATCGCCGTTGTATAGTTTTTTTGTTTTAGTATTGATGGTAAGTACTGTTCCAGTAGCAACAGAATAAACCTCTTCTAAAATCGGCTCATCGTTTTCATTACGGATAACATTGCCATTTTCGTCGGTTTTCTTTACCCAGTTTTTAAGGTCGATACCAATACCGCCAGTTACATCTACTGTAGTTAAAAAGATTGGAGAAATGCCATTTGTACCACCAACAATTGGCGCAATATTTACAAAAGGAACGAAAGGGCTTGAGCGTTTGCCTGTCCATAATGCTACGTTGTTTACACCCGACATACGAGAAGAACCTACACCCATAGTTCCTTTTTCGGCCACGAGCATTACGCGTTTATCTGGATGTTGTTCCTGCAAAGCTTTGATTTGTTCTTGAGCTTCTGGAGTGATCATGCACTTTCCATGTAATTCGCGATCGGAGCGAGAGTGTGCCTGGTTACCCGGAGATAGCAAATCTGTAGAGATATCTCCCACTCCAGCCACAAAAGTTACCACTTTAATTTCTTCGGCCACTTCTGGAAGTTTGGTAAAAAATTCTGCCTTTGCATAGCTTTCCAAAATATCTTTCGCAATTTCATTGCCGTTATGGTAAGCCTCTTTCAATCTATCGGTGTCCGCATCGTACAAAAATACTTGCGTTTTTAGTACTTGTGCCGCTTTTTTTGCGTTGTCTCCGTTATCGGCTAGGGCAATATCTAATAAAACTTTGATAGAAGGTCCGCCTTTCATGTGCGATAGCAATTCGAACGCAAAGTCTGGTGTGATTTCTGCAACCACAGTTTGGCTTGAAATAATTTCTTTTAAGAACTCTGCCTTCACGCCAGCTGCCCCCGTGGTTCCCGGCAAAGTGTTGTAAATGAAAAAATTAACAGCATCAGCTCTGTTGATGTTGTTAACACTTTTAATTTGGTCGATGATTTCGCTCAATAATTCGGCGCTATCAATAGGTTTTGGATGAAGACCTTGTGCTTTTCTGTCTTCGATTTCTTGGATATAATCGTTGTAAATGCTCATCTTAGATGGGTTGTTTTTTTGCTAAAAGCTAATGAACAATTGAGAGCTCGCTTTTTGGCAAAAAGGAACAATGGTTTGTATATTAAATTTGTGTTTGTTTATGATTAAAATAGTTCAATTTTTAATCCAAACAAAAATACAAAAATCAACCTTTAAATACAATTTAAACGGGCGATTATCTTAGACTTTACAGTGTTAAAGTAGGGCGAACAATTGAAGTTTACAAATGATAAACAGTTCGTATTTGTAAATATGGTTAAAGCACATCGTTTTACTTCTTCGCCAAATTTTTTAATTCCTTTTTTGTCATCTCTTTTTGGATGATTTCTGGTGTAATTGCAGAACTGTAATATTTTTGACTAGTTAAAATTCCATTCGAGTTTTCTATGGTAGAAAAATAAGGAGTAATGAAGCCATAAAGACTTTCACTGTCTTTAGAATCTGTGTTTTTATTGCTGCCGAAATTTGCAGATTTTAAATAGGTAATCATTAACGAAATGCCATAGCGCTCGTTTGTGATGTCGTTCATTCCTAGTGGTGTGCCAGGAAATACAGTTTGCCCTTCTTTTACGAAAATGCCTTTCTTAAAACCTTTGTAATTTGCTAGGGTGCCATCGGCATGCTCTACAATTACCGTATTTACTTTGCTGGTGTATTTTACATCTTTGGTGTCTTGGTCATAAACATCAGATACGCTAACTACAATCCCTTTTCTTATAGCGGTTACGGTGTCGGCTTCTTCTGTATAGAACCGATAAGCTTTCCAATCGGCTGGAGCAGTAGCACCAAAGTAAGTTGCTCTTAAAAAGCTAGATTCTATTGCTCTGGTTTTTTTCCCGTTGCCATAAGGCAGTGCATATACAAAAAGTGGATTAAATTTAGGGTTCAATTCGCCCCGAATAAAGCTGTAGCTATAAGAATAGCTAATTCCCTGGTTCTTGTTGTCGGGTGTTAGCGTGAGGAAGTTGTCGCCACTGTGTTTTACTTTGTAGGCTGGTTCGCCTGCGCTACTGGTGTTAGACAATTCTCTGAAGTTTAAAACAACGGTATAGGTGCCTGGAGATGATTTTTCGGCGGTAAGCGTTACGCTTTTATCGTCGTTTCTTTTGCTGCTCACTGTTAGTTCCTTTTCTTGAGCACTTAATGAAAATGTAAGTAGGACATTAGAGAGCAATAAAATAGATTGAAATAATTTCATAATTAAGTTTGATTAAAAAGCTAAAATAATGGTTGTTTGTGATTTTAATGTTAAGGATGAGAAAAAAGTGCTAAATCCACAATTTAAACTTAAATTATTTGTAGTCATTTTTAAAGGTCATCAGAAGAACGTCTGTAAGCTAAGTCTTGATGATGTAATCTGCTACAAGGTTTTAAACCCATAACCTTCTTTCAACAGAAATTCAATAGCTCTTGGTAAAGCATACTCGAGCCGATCCCAAGCTTTTAAACTATCGTGAAATACAATGATAGAACCATTTCTTGTATTTTTAACTACATTTTGATAACACTTTTCTGAAGAAAGATTGATGTCGAAATCGCCACTTAGCACATCCCACATTACTATTTGAAGTTGTGAGTTGCGGGTTGCGGGTTGCGAGTTTATATGTTCTAAGTCTTGCGCCGAATTGAGTGTTGAGCGGTAGGTCGTGTTTTGTGGGTTTCTGGTAACTGGTAACTCATAACTCGCAACCAATTGCCTGATTTGGCTTTTCTTAATCCTTCCATACGGTGGGCGAAACAAATTAGTGCCGGTTAATTCTTGGCATTTCCAAAAATTCTTTACATAAGTCTCATCATCGGTTTTCCAGCCTTTTAAATGATTGTAAGTATGGTTGCCAATGGCGTGGCCTTCGTTTTTAATGCGTTCAAATACTTGTGGATGCTTTTGTATGTTATCGCCAATACAAAAAAAAGTAGCTTTAATGCCAAAGCTATTTAAGGTATTTAATACAAAATCTGTAACATTTGGTATAGGGCCATCGTCAAAGGTAAGGTAAACGATTTTTTCTTTGGTATCTTTACGCTCTCTATTCCAAATTAAATTGGGATAAAACCATTTAAGAAAAAAAGGTGGCCTAACGGTGTACATGCTGTAAAAGTAATATTTAAGGTGTGTACTTTAAAATTTACAGAAAACCAGCTGCTGTTTATTTATAATTGTGAACTAAATTTATGAGACAATCTTCCAAAATAAACTTTTTGTTTGCGGCATTTGCCCTGTCTATGACTGGCTTTACAGCCTCTGCTCAAGAAGTAATTACCATTCAGCAGGCGGTAGAGAAAACGCTAAGTAATAACTTGCAGGTTAAACAGGCTATATTTAGTGCGGCTTTAAGCGATGAGAATTTTAAGCAATCTAAAAACGCTTTGTTGCCCAGCTTAAATGCAAACGCTAGTGGTAACCGAAATTTTGGGCGTAGTATCGACCCTTCTACCAATCAATTTATCAGCCAGCAATTTAACTCTGCTAATGGTAGTTTATCCGCTAGCGTAGATTTATTTGCTGGAGGACAAAAAGTTAATCAGATTAAACAGAATAAACTTTTGCTGGCCGCAGATAAAACCAATGTTGAAAAAATAAAGAATGATTTGATTTTGCAGGTAGTTACCTCTTATATGCAAATTTTATTTAATAAGGATTTGTTAAAGGCTGCACAACAACAGTTAGAAGTAGCCAAGCAAACCTTAAATCAGCAGCAACAATTGCTAGATGTAGGTAACAAAACCCTAGCCGATATTTCACAATCAAAATCTCAAGTTGCGGTTTCTGAGCTTGAAGTTACCAATGCGCAAAATAATTTAAGCATCTCTTACCTTACTCTTAACCAATTGATGGAATTGCCATCTGACAATAAGTTTGAAGTGCAAGCACCGATAGTTGATGCGATAGCTATCGCAAAAAATACTTACAGTGCGCCAGAGGTAGTTTCTATCGCGATGAATGCTTTTCCTGATATTAGGTTGGCTTCTTTAAGAGCTCAGGCAGCAGAAAAAGCCATTGATGTTGCAAGAGGAACTTATTATCCCCGTTTATCATTTGGTGGCGGCGTAGGTTCCAACTATTCTAGCATAAAACCAAAAGTAACAGAAGTAAATAATGGTCTTAAAGAGGTTGTTATTGGAAAAGTACAAGGTACGCAACAAGCCGTTGTAAATGAAGTTCCAGATATCCTGAGAACTTTGTCCAATTATAGCTTTGGCTCGCAGATTCAAGACAACTTTAACCAATTTATAGGATTTAGTCTCTCTATTCCAATTTTTAATGGTTTTCAAGCTCGTTCAAATGTGAGAAGAGCAAAAATCAATTACCAGAATGCTCAAGTTGATGAACAGCTTTCTAAAAACAATCTCAATAAAGTAATTTATCAGGCAGTTGCTGATTTAAGGGCTGCAGAAAGTAGATACCAATCTACAACCAACGCTTTTGCAGCACAGAAAGACGCATTTTATGTGATTGAGCAACGCTACAATGTTGGTTTAGCGAACTCGGTAGAGTTTAGTACAGCGCAAACAAATAGAAACAAGGCCGAAATTGATATGATACAGGCTAAATATGATCTGTTGTTCAAATCAAAAGTGATAGATTATTATTTAGGTAAACAAATTGTATTTTAAGTATTAAACATTAAAGAATAAACCACAACTTGTCCTACCTTATTACGGATAAGCATATTAAATAATTATGAAGTTAAAACACATTTTAATAGGCGCAGTAGCTGTGATACTGCTAATCGTTATCTTAAAAGTTACAGGTGTAATTGGTAAAGAGAACGCGGAAAAAGTGACGGTAGAAAAAGTAGGGGATAAAACAGTAATAGAAACGGTAACTGCAAGTGGTAAAATACAGCCAGAAACAGAAGTTAAACTAAGCTCCGAAGTTTCTGGTGAGGTAACTGAACTTTTGGTAAAAGAAGGTGATGTGGTAAAGAAAGGGCAGTTGCTGTGTAAAGTACGTCCGGATATTTTACAATCTAGCTATGAGCGTACCGTTGCTTCCTATAATGCACAAAAAGCAAGTGTTGCTTCTGCTCAACAGCAATTGGTGCAGGCAGAAGCTAACTTTGTAAATGCAGAGGCAACCTACAAACGTAATGTAGAGCTATTCAATAAAAAAGTAATATCGGCAGCAGAGTTTGATAATGCTAAAGCAACTTACTTGACTGCAAAATCTACCTTGGCCAGCGCAAAAGAAGGTGTGACTGGCGCTAAGTTTAACTTAGAACAAACGGGTGCAAGTGTTAAAGAAGCAGGAGCTAACTTGGCCAGAACAACCATCTACGCTCCAGTTGATGGCGTGGTTTCTAAGCTGTCTATCGAATTAGGTGATCGTATTTTGGGTACTTCGCAAATGGCAGGTACAGAGATTATGCGTATTTCTAATTTAACCAGTATGGAAGTAAATGTAGATGTGAACGAGAATGACATTAACCGAGTGAGCTTAGGCGATAGCGCTACCGTAGAAGTAGATGCCTTTGCTGGTAAAAAATTTAGAGGTTTGGTAACCGAAATTGCTAGCTCTTCTACCGCAGTGGGCACGGCAACTACTTCGGTAGATCAGGTAACTAACTTCTCTGTAAAAGTAAGATTATTGGCGGAATCGTATAATTCTGTGAAAGGTGGTGCAAAAGATTTGCCGTCGCCGTTTAGACCAGGTCTTTCTGCAACGGTTGATATTGAAAGTGAAACGGTAAAAGGAATGGCAGTGCCAATACAGGCCGTTTTTACTGATACCAAGTCTGATGACAATAAGGGAACTTCGCAAGAAGATGCGGAAAAACAAAAAAGCAAGCTTAATGATAAGCAGGTGAAGCAATATGTTTACTTGTTTGATGCGAAAGCTTCTACAGTTAAAAAAGCAGAGGTAACCACAGGTATTCAGAACGATCAGTTTATTATTGTAAAAACAGGACTTAAAGCGGGGCAAGAAATCGTATCTGGACCTTATTCTGCTATACAAAATAAACTTAAAGATGGCTTAAAAGTAGAAAAAACCACTAAGGATAAGCTTTTTACTTCTGGAGATAAAAAGTAAGCGCCACAAATCATAATATTTAATTATTTTTGCAAAGGTTTAAAGAAGTGCATATCGCATTTTTTTAAACCTTTTGTTTTTACCCCTTGTTTAGAAGGATAACTAGCCTAATTAATATAGATATGAGTGCACCTAAGATAGCCATGATTGGTGGTGGAAGTTGGGCAACGGCCATTATCAAAATGCTTTCCGATAATGAAAAAGATAAAGAGATTTTTTGGTGGATGCGGAATGAAGAAGCTATAGCGCATATTAGAAACTACAAACACAATCCGAGTTATTTAAGTGCGGTTGAGATAAAACTGAAATCAGAAAATGTTTCTTCAGACATTGCTCAGATCATTTCCGAAGCCGACTGTGTGATACTGAACGTGCCAGCTGCATTTCTGAGAGATACGCTTAAAGATATTACGCCATCACAGTTTAAAGGAAAGAAAGTAATCTCGGCAATTAAAGGAATTGTACCAGAAGACAACTTAATTATTGGCGACTTTTTACATGAGAAATACGAATTGCCTTATGAAGATATTTTAGTAATTAGTGGGCCTTGCCATGCAGAAGAGGTGGCTTTAGAAAAGCTTTCTTACTTAACCATTGCTTGTACCGATGTAAATGTAGCAGCTAAATTTGCTGGATATTTGAATACTCGATACATCAAAACTAATATTTCTGATGATATTTTTGGAACAGAGTATGCTGCGGTATTGAAAAACATCTACGCGGTGGCTAGTGGAATTTGTCATGCTGTTGGCTACGGTGATAATTTTCAGGCGGTACTCATCTCAAATGCCATCCGTGAAATTGAAAGGTTTGTTGGTGTAGTCCATCCAATAGCAAGAGATATCAAAGAATCTGCCTATCTAGGCGATTTGATGGTTACCGCCTATTCGCAATTTAGTAGAAATAGAACTTTTGGGAACATGATAGGAAAGGGCTACACCGTAAAATCGGCCCAGTTGGAAATGAATATGATTGCCGAAGGTTACTATGCGGCAAACTCTATGCACTTGATTAACGAGAAATATAAAGTAGATATGCCGATTTGCGAAGCTGTTTATCAAATTTTATATGAACGAAAATCTCCTCATGTAGAGATGAAGTTGCTAACTGAAAAGTTGAGTTAACATACGCATATTTAAAACATCAAACCAAATTCATTTTTTATTTGTTCTCTACTCATCATAAACTTAATAAGATGAAAAAGAGATATTTATTAGGCTTAGCCGCTATGTTTGCGGCGGCCTTATTTGCAACAAATGTTAATGCCCAAGAAAAGAAAACAGAAGTAGGTAAGGCAATACAAAAAACTGGTAAGGCTGTAAAAAAGGGGGCTGCCACAGTAGGTAATAAAACAGCAGAAGTAGCAGTTAAAGGCGGTGCTAAAGTAGTTGACCAGACTTATAAAGGTAAGATGGCGCCAGATGGCTCTAATGTTTACATTGATGGTAAAAACCGAAAATATTACATTAATAAAAAAGGAGCTAAAATTTATTTGAAAGCTAGCCAAATTAGAACTAGGCCAGTTCAATAGCTGGCAGTTTACAATGCAGGTTCCCGCTAGGTGGCTAAAACTGCAAACTCCAATAAAACAACAATGCCCCGAAAATTTCGGGGCATTGTTGTTTTATATTGTGAACTTAAAACTAAGATCTACGTCTAGAACGTTCTCCGCCTTCACGTCTTCCGCTACCAGCGCTTCTTTCTTCACGACTACGGCCAGAGAAATCTCTGAAACCACCTTCGCTACCGCCGCCAGAGCGTTCTCCACGTCTTCCGCTGCCAGAACGCTCACCGCCTCTTCTGTCGCCTCTACGCTCACCGCCACCGTAACCACCGCTTCTTCTCTCTCCACCATTTCCACCTCTATAGCCGCCGCCACTTCTTCTTTCACCGCCTCTGCCAACAGGAGCTTCGCCACTTTTTTCAATTCTAACTTCTCTACCGTTGTATTGTACGTCTTTAAAGTTAGCCAAAAGCGTTTCAGCTACAGCACTTTCTACCTCTACGAAAGAGAAAACACCTTTTAGGTCAATTTTACCTACGGCTTTTCCGCTAATCTTACCATTATTGCAAACGAAGCTTAATAAGTCGCCTCTGGTAAATTCGTCTACCGAGCCAACATTAATAAACAAACGTGAGTAACCTGCTTCGGCACCTCTACCTCCTCTTTCACCACGCTCGCCGCGTTCTCTTCTGTCACCGCGTTCGCCTCTTTCAAAACGATCGTCAGCACTTAAGTTAAGGTCTGGTGCGTTTTGGTAGTATTCTAAGAAACGATTAAACTCTAACGAAGCAAATTTCTTGATTACATCCTCTTTGCTCAAATCGGCAAATTCGTCGTTAATTCTCGACATATATTTGTCGATTTGCTCCTCGTTTACTTCTACATTGTGTACACGGTGAATTAATCCGAACAATTGTTTTTCGCAAACATCAAAACCGGTTGGTAATTCTGCCTTTGTAAATTGTTTACCAATAATTCTTTCAATCTGGCGTATTTTTCCGGTTTCTTTAGCATTGATGATGCAGATAGAAACACCAGTTTTACCAGCACGACCAGTACGGCCAGAGCGGTGGGTGTAACTTTCAATTTCATCAGGCAATGCATAATTAATTACGTGCGTAACGTTGTTTACATCGATACCACGAGCAGCAACATCAGTAGCAATTAACAATTGCATGTTACGATCACGGAAACGTTGCATTACCTTATCACGTTGTTGTTGAGATAAATCTCCGTGTAAAGCATCAGCATTGTAACCATCTTTAATTAAATGCTCGGCAACATCTTGTGTATCCATTTTAGTTTTACAGAATACTACTGCAAAAATATCTGGATTATAATCTACAATACGTTTTAAGGCTGCATATTTATCACGAGCTTTTACAATGTAATACTCATGTTCAATGTTTACGTTACCAGTGTTTTTTGTGCCCATGGTTAACTCTACAGGATTTTCCATGTAGTTTTTAGCTATCCTGCGAACCTCAGGAGGCATCGTTGCAGAGAATAACCATGTTTTTTTATCGTCTGGTGTGGTCGATAAAATGTCGTTGATGTCTTCTTGGAAGCCCATATTTAACATTTCATCTGCCTCATCCAATACTACATATTTAACGTTAGTAAAATCAATGGCTTTACGGCCAATAATATCTAACATACGGCCGGGCGTGGCCACTACAATTTGTACGCCATTGCGTATTTCGCGTAGTTGTTGCATAATGTTAGCGCCACCGTAAACGGCAACCACGTGTGCATTCTGCGTGTTTTTAGAGAAATTTTTGATGTCGTTTGCAATCTGCAGACATAGCTCACGCGTTGGGCACAAAATTAGTGCCTGCGGTTTATTGCTCTTAAAGTCTATTAATTCTAACAGCGGCAAACCAAATGCGGCTGTTTTTCCTGTTCCTGTTTGGGCCAAACCAACAAAGTCGTTACTACCTTCTAACAGTACAGGAATAGATTGCTCCTGAATAGGCGTAGGATTTTCGAATCCTAGCTCTTTTACGGCATTAACAACGTCATCACTTATCCCCAATTTACTAAATGGGTTTATCATTATAACATTTTTTATTAAGGCGCAAAGGTACGGTTAATAATTGGTATTTTATTGATGGTTAAGTAAATAGTTTTTTGTTTAATAAATTGGAAATAAGAAAGTTAAATATCAATACGCTTATTCTCAGCTCTGAGTTAGGTTTTAGGAGCGCAATTTTAGTGCTTACTACCTGCGAAAGTCCCGCTTTCACTTCTCCCAGAAAATCGGGATCCGTTTAATCGGGGCTATTAAAATAAAATCCATACTACAATTTAAGGAAGATCAACAAAGCCAAAAGCCATGATTTAAGTGTTTCTTGTAAACCTTAGGAAAAAAAACGAGTACAAAGAATGAAAATAAAAAAGCCAGCTCGTAATTGAGCTGGCCTAAGCGTATAAAAATTGATTTTTTTACTGAATAAATTTTTCGGTAACTGTTTCTGTGGCTGTAGTTAACGATGCAATGTGTAAACCATTTGCTCCACTAATAGGTACTGACACGTTAGCGTAGCCTTTGCTCAAATGTAATTCTCGCTCTGTAACTTTACGGCCATTGAGGTCGTAAATCTTCAAAGTCGCTTTACCTTCATTTGCAGCAAATATGGTGAGTTTAATGTTTCCGTCTTGTTTATTGGCTACAACTTTAAAGTTTGTAGCCGCTACGTTAGATTTTACCGCCTCAATTTTAGAAAGTGTAGGGTTGCCGTTGTAGTCTATTTGGTTAAGTTGGTAATAGTTTACGCCAGGTAAGGCATCTTTATCAACAAAAGAATAATTTTGGGCAACATCAGTTGTGCCGGCGCCTCTTACCTCTCCAATTTTCGAAAACGTTTTACCATCTCCAGAACGTAAAATCTCAAAATGCGAATTGTCTTTTTCTGATGCAGTAGACCATGTCAGATCAATGTTTTGCAGGTTGGCTTTGGCTGTGAACGAAGTTAGGTCAACAGGGAGTACGGTCGTTTGGTCATTAATCAAAAAGTCGTCAAAACTAAAAGTAGCATTTTGCGAGCCAGTATCATATCTGAAAAAAATCTGCTCAATGTTTAATGCGTCGGATTGTACACCAAGCCCATCTAGAATAGGTGTGCTAGAAGGGCTGCCAACATTGTCCGCATACAAATCCCATCTGTCATTGGCAAGTGTTTTGGCTGTTCCATCTGGTGCTTGATATTCAATAGAAGCGCCAGTATTATTAATAACCCAAGTAATTATTTTTTTTGTATTATAAAAAGGAGTAGATCCAGTAGGAGCGTTAGGGCCTGAAATATTAAAACCATTAGTAGCATCAAAACCAAATACCAATCTACTATGAGTGGTAGATGCTAATGTTGGCGCACCAGACGTATTTGCAAATCCTGTTCCAACATACAATTGAGCTTGTGTTGTTCCAGAGGCGGCAATATTTGTGATTTCTATCGAAAAGCTAATTTTTAATACTGTAGGAGGTCCTGGAAAAGAAGCATTTCTGCTAAAATGAGCGGTTCCGCTACCCGTTTTAGTAAAGCGCAATGCGCCAGAATTAATGGTAGCAATGTTGTTGGTGCCACTGCCAATCGCAGTAAACTTATTTGCTTCCCCAGAACTATTAATATAATCAGATAACGTTGTTGTTCCGGTAAAATTCTGAGAGAATATCTGCCCAAATCCAGTAGCAGCAATTCCAGTGGTAAGAAATAAAGAAAGTAAAAGTTTTTTCATAAAAGTGAAGTTAGAGTTAAGAAGTTACGGTTAAAAGTAGTAAAAATCTAGTAAACAGTCAATTATTGCTTACAACTTCAATGTTTTAGCGCAATCTATCAGCAGAACGGATTAGTTTTTCATCCTGTTTAATTCCTCTAATGGCCAATAAAGTAAAAATAATAGCAGCTAACGGAAGCAGTAGTCCTGGCTCAATATCAAGTGTTTTTATACCTTGTATGCCATTGATAATTCGAGATAACCAAAATGATAAAGCCAAGATTAAAAAGATATTTAAAGAAGCAATACGTATTTGCAGCTTCCTGTTTCTAAAGTTGAAAATATTAATGAAGCTGATTAGTCCAGCTAAAACAATACTTATCAAAAGTGGGATATTTTTTGCTTGCTCTTTTGAGCCATCTAATTGGAGTCCGAAGCCATCTAATGTATAGTATCCATTGTTGGCGCCTACACCAATAGTAGGTACTATTAACAAACATAAAATGGTAATTGCGGCTAATAAAAGCCAAATAGATTGAATTCTTTGGATCATGTTGGTCTTAATTTTCTGCAAATTTATGCTTTTTAGAGAGAAAAGAACAAGGCGCAAGGATGAAAGACTAATCATTGTAAACTTATTCCGTCTTCTATTATCATCTTTGCTTGTTTTTCTTGCTAGGTTTTGGTCGCATCATTTTTTTGGTTATAGCATACTTATCAGGTAAAACTTACAACCTAAAACCTTATTTTTGCAGCATTGGAAACGAAGCGATATTTTGTAGAATTAAGCTATAACGGCACTGATTTTCATGGATGGCAAACGCAGCCCAACGGTGCTACCGTACAAGCGTGTTTAGATAAAGCTTTGAGTACCTATTTTAGACAAGAAATTGTTTCATTGGGTTGTGGCAGAACAGATGCAGGTGTACATGCTACTCAGTTTTATGCTCATTTTGATTTGGTGGGGAGTAACGCAAAGCAGGTGCAAAATTCTGTAAAAGGAATAAATGCCCTATTGCCTTACAGCATTGCCGTTTATCGAGTTTTTGAAGTGGCTATCGATGCGCATGCCCGTTTTGATGCCACGGCTCGCGAGTACAAGTATTTCCTGCACTTTCATAAAGATCCTTTCAAGTTAGACCGCTCATGGTTGTACAAAGGAGAGCTAGACTTAGAAAAAATGAACCAAGCTGCACAAGTTTTACTAAAGCACACCGATTTTTCTTGCTTTAGTAAATCTAACACGCAAACCTTTACCAACAATTGTAAAATCAGCTATGCTAAATTAGAAATGCAGGCTGGCAGCTTGGTGTTTACTATTAAAGCAGACCGGTTTTTGCGAAACATGGTGCGGGCAATTATGGGTACCTTGGTAATGGTGGGCAAGGGCGATATTGAAGTAGCTGCTGTGGAAGAAATCATAGCAAGTAAGAGCAGAAGCCAAGCGGGGCAATCTGTACCGGCTTGCGGCTTATATTTGGTAGCAATTGAATATCCGTATATAAAATGCGATGATTAGCTGATTAGCTAATTATCTAATTAACTAATCGAATAATGTCAAAAGTAACAGGAGACGCATTTAATTTTAGCTTACTTAAACGAGTAATGGCTTATGTACGCCCATACCGAGCTATATTTTTATGGTCTGTTTTGCTAACGATTTTATTGGCGGCTATTGCGCCCGTTAGACCAATGTTAGTGGGTTTTACTTTAGATCAGCACATTTTAAAAGGTAACTACCAAGGCTTGCTTAACATCACAATTTTAATGTTGGTGTTATTGGCGCTACAAACTGGTTTTCAGTATGCACATACTTTACTTACCAATAAGCTTGGCCAATCAGCCATTAGAGATTTACGGATCAATGTATTCAATCATATCACAAAGTTGAGGCTTAAATTTTTTGATAAAACTCCTATTGGGCAACTCATTACGCGTACTGTTTCCGATTTAGAGACCATTGCGGATATCTTTTCTGAAGGTTTAATTGCCATGATTGGTGATCTGCTACAGGTAATTGTAATAACAAGCATTATGTTTTACATGGACTGGAAGCTTACCCTGGCGGTACTTGTTCCCATGCCTTTATTAATTATCGCCACCCGGATTTTTCAAAAAGCTATTAAAGTCGCTTTTCAAGAGGTTAGGGCAGAGGTTGCTAACCTAAATACTTTTTTACAGGAGCATATCAGCGGTATCGCCATCATCCAGTATTTTGCAAGAGAAAATCAAGAGTACAAGAAATTCGAAAAAATCAATGCTCGCTACCGCGATGCCAACATTCGTTCTAACTGGTATTATTCTATTTTCTTTCCCGTAGTAGAACTGATTTCGGCCATGTCTCTAGGTTTACTGATTTGGTACGGATCTAAAACTATCCTTAACAACCCTACCATAGAACCAGGTATCATTACCACTTTTATCATGTTCATTAACATGTTGTTTAGGCCCATTCGCGAGCTTGCTGATAAATTTAACACCCTGCAAATGGGAATGGTAGGTGCCGAACGTGTGTTTAAAGTGCTGGATACGCAAGAGCAAACGGAAGATAAAGGGACCTTATCGCCGCTAAAGCTTTCGGGTAACATTTCTTTTAAGCATGTTTGGTTCAGTTATGATCAAGACCAAGAAACAGACCCAAAATATGTGCTTAAGGATATTTCATTTGAAGTGGAAGCTGGACAAACCATTGCCCTGGTTGGTGCTACGGGAGCAGGCAAATCGTCAACCATCAATATCCTCAACCGTTTTTACGAAATACAAAAGGGTAGCATTGCTATAGATGGCATTGAGATAACAGAATATCAATTGGCTTATTTGCGACGAAATATAGCTACGGTTTTACAAGATGTTTTTCTTTTTTCAGATACGATTTTCAATAATATTACCTTAAATAACCCAGAAATTAGTTTTGATGAAGTGGTAGAGGCTGCCAAAAAAGTAGGTGCACATGCTTTTATTGAACGTTTGCCAGGGGGTTATCACTACAACGTGATGGAAAGAGGCGCTACACTTTCTGCTGGGCAAGCACAGCTGATTTCTTTCATTAGGGCGCTAGTTTATAAACCGGCTATTTTGGTGTTGGATGAAGCTACTTCGTCCGTAGATACAGAAACCGAGTTGCTCATCCAAAATGCTATCGATAAGTTGATGGAAGATAGAACTTCTATCGTCATTGCCCACCGTTTATCTACCATTCAAAAAGCAGATCTAATTATTGTTTTAGATAAAGGCGAAATTAAAGAAAAAGGAACTCACCAGCAGTTGCTAAAATTGGATGGCTATTACAAGCGTTTGTATGATTTGCAGTTTTCTTCGGTGGGTATTGCCAAATAATAGCTTTACTTCTTAAAAACCTGCTCAATTTTATAGGTGGTTACTTCTGTACCTATTGTTTCTTTACGTTCGTGTACCAATTTGAATGTCGATGGACGTAAATATTCAATTATCCAGGTGCTGTCTGGTTGTGTGCTAAAAGTAATGTGGTCTCCCGTCTCATCAATACTGAAACCTATAGTATCAACCCCTTTGATAAATTTAAGGTTAGTATTAAACACGGCCGTGTCTACAGGTAAATCGATAGAATCTTTAACTAGCGTATCTGTATTTTTAAGCTCTAGCCTTACATAAGATTGGATCGGCCATCTGGTAAAATCTGTTCCGGTTAAATAACGTTCTACAAAAAGCTGGCTGTTTACAGGCTCTTTTTTACAGGCGTAGCCAACAATGCCAATGCATACCAAACCTAATAAAACAAACTTAATTTTACTCATTGCAGTTAAATGTCTTCAAATATACAAAACAAATTGTTTGTGCTTTTTTATCAAATGCTAATCTTTTTTATACAATTAGCATTCAATTATTAAAAATATTTAAAATAGTTCTATATTTCCAGCTTCAAACCAAAACCAAAAATGAAGAAAATAGTTTCTAATCTTACTTTTCAAGTGCTTTTTGCCATCTCACTAGGGGTTTTAGTGGGTGTCTTTTACCCTGGTTTCGCTCCTCATGCAGAACTAATTAGTAAGAGCTTTATCAATATGATTAGCATGCTAATTGCGCCAATTATTTTCTTTACCATTGTGTTGGGTATTGCCCACATGGGCGATATGAAAAAAGTAGGCATAGTGGGTGGTAAGGCCTTGCTTTATTTCGAAATTGTAACTACAGTAGCCATTGCAATAGGGTTGTTGGTTGCTAACGTGTTAAAGCCGGGCGTAGGTGTAAAAGTGCCAGAAGGCGATGTAGCTAGGATTGCCCAGTATACGGAGCAGGCGGGCTCTATCAATTGGCTAGAATTTATTGCTCATATTTTCCCCAAAAATATTTTCGAAGCTTTTTCTAAAGGCGAAATTTTGCAGATTTTGGTATTTGCAATTTTGTTTGGTTATGGGCTAAGCAAAATGGGGCAAACTGGGCAATCTTTGTTGGTAACTTTTGATAAGATTGCCAAAGTATTGTTTAACATGATGAAAGTAATTATGCGTTTGGCTCCACTTGGCGCTTTCGGCGGTATGGCTTACAGCGTGGGCAAGTTTGGTCTGCATACGCTCTTGCCAATGGCCAAACTAATGGGGGCTGTGTACATTACTTGTTTTCTCTTCATTTTTGTGGTACTCAATGCCATTTGCCGTTATTATAAATTTAGCTTGTGGAAGTATTTAAAGTACATACGCCAAGAAATTTTAATTGTATTGGGTACGTCATCATCAGAATCGGTGTTACCAAGTATGATGAAAAAGATGGAGGATATTGGCTGCGAAAAATCGGTAGTAGGCTTGGTTATCCCAACAGGATATTCTTTTAACCTAGATGGTACAGCCATTTATTTGGCTATGGCCGTTATTTTTTTAACGCAGGTTTTTGGCATAGATTTAACCTTGGGAGAACAGGTTACCGTAATGTTGGTACTAATGGTGACCAGTAAAGGTGCTGCGGGCGTAACGGGCAGCGGTTTTATCGTTTTGGCGAGTACATTAACTGCTTTAAAGATTATGCCAGTAGAACATATTGCCATTTTACTAGGAGTAGATAGATTTATGAGCGAAGCTAGAGCCATTACCAACATGATTGGCAATGGTATTGCGGCTATTGTAATTGCCAAGAGTGAAAACGAATTTGATGAAGAGAAATATCTGCTGGCCGTTAGCCCCGCCTCAATAGAAAACGCCGAGGAAGAGAACTTACTTGACCAATAAACATTATAAACTTAATAGATATATTTCATGAGATTTTTATTCCTGATTTTAGCCCTTAGCTTTAAATTATCGTATGCACAGCAGCCTCCATTAGTAATTACTGTACAAAATCAATCAGACTTATTGCGTGAAAATGAGATAGTAGAGATTTCTTGGAGTAAAATATTAGCTCGCTGTCCAAAAATAGATACCGCAAATTTTAAAGTACTTAATGCAGCTACCGATGCTGAAATTCCTTACCAATTGGAAATGCAGGGGCATCCCGTACGTCAATTGCTATTGCAGGTAAGCCTTGCTCCAAAAGAGGTTCTTAAACTGAATATAGTGGCCGGTAAGCCCAAGCCAATAACACCTAAAACTTATGGTCGTTATGTACCAGAGCGTAAAGATGATTTTGCGTGGGAAAACGATAAAGTTGCATTTAGACTATATGGAAAAGCTTTGGAGGGCACTCCGGATGATGCACAGGGATTGGATATTTGGGCTAAACGTACCGAAAAGCTAATTGTGAATAAATGGTATAAAAGTGGTGATTACCATACCGACCATGGCGATGGCTTAGATTATTACGCTGTAGGTATGACTTTGGGCGCCGGAGATATTGCGCCTTTTGCTGATGGTAAGATTGTTTATCCTAAACATTATAGACAATACCAAGTGCTAGACAATGGCCCCCTTAGAAGTAGTTTTATGCTTGATTTTGATGCGGTTAATGTAGCTGGAAAAATGGTTAGGTTACGTAAGAAATATACTTTGGATGCTGGTAGCAGGTTAAATAAAGTAGAGGTAACCTTGTTGGAAAATGAAAATCAAAAGCAAGAAATGGTTGTTGGGCTTGTAACTGTTAAGCAACCTGGCGGCAAAAAATATAAGAATGCAAAAGAAGGTATCAGCTATTATTGGCAAAAAACCGATCCAAAAAACGGAACAATAGGAGTTGCCGCGTTAGTGGCAAGGTCTTTCGAAAAAGTTTTTGAAAGTGAAGGTCAAATTTTGAACAAGCTTACCTTGGCCAGCCAAAAACCAATTGTTTATTATAACGGCGGCGTGTGGGACAAACAGGGCGAAATTAAAACAGAACAAGAATGGTTAAATTATTTGCGTGACTTTAAGCAAAAGCTAACCAAGCCTTTAAAGGTCAAGCTAAAGTAGTTAAACAATAAATGCAAAGCCCCAATCAAAAAAATTGGGGCTTTGCATTTACCTTAAAAATTTAGAGTTAAATATTTCTTTACCAGTATTGATATTGATTAGGTATAAGCCGTTTGAAACTTGTAAGGGCAATGATATGTCATTAATTCCGCCAGCAATTGCTGATTTGCCTCTATAGAGTTTCTTACCATTAATATCAACTACTGTAATTTCTGCATTTCCGTTGTGGCTTGCAGTAAATGATAGTTTTAACGTTTGCGAATCGAGCTGCCAAACTTTTAACTGATTTTGTTGTAGGCTAATATCGATAGCAATTATTTTAAACTTCTCGCTATCGCCATTAAGGTCTACCTGTTTAAGTTGATAGTAATTTACTCCATTTTGGGGTCTTTGATCTAGAAATGAATAAGATTGATTGGATGTTGAATTTCCATTACCTTTTACTTCTCCAATTTTAGCAAAGTCGTTTCCGTTAGTTGCTCTTAAGACTTCAAAATGAGAGTTGCTGACTTCGGAAGCAGTGGTCCATCTTAGGTTGATTCCATTCTGTTTTTTGGTTCCGTTAAAAGATATCAGTTTTACTGGTAATGTAGTTTGTGGTGTGGTACCTGGAGAAAAAGTAACGCTTCTAAAAATGGTGTTGTCTGTTGCAGTAGCTAATACGGTAGGTGCGTTATCGGTGTTGTTCATAATGGAAGCACCAGCACTCAAATCAATTATTTTTAATAGCTGAGAAGGTACTTTAGGTGTTGAAGCTAGGTTTCCCCAAGTAGTAACATATAATTCAATATCCGACCCTGTAGCTTTGCCTACAACACTCTTTAAACCATCCGTAATGCCAGCTATTTTGATAAAACCTCTAGCTATCCAATCGCCACCTTCAAGAATATACTTATGCAAGCCTGCATCAGCCAAACTAGCACCATCATTTGCAGCATATAAAATATCAGCTGTGCCATCGCCATCAGCATCGAAAAGCGCAATTTGGTTTACATTGCTAATACCTGATAAATTGATATTACCCGCGGTAGAAGTACCAGTTGATGATGGTAAGCCATTGAAGAAAGGTACTAAATTGGAGTTGTTGGCACAATACAATCTGTTATTGAAAATGGTAAAACTACGAGCATTGCTTACCGTGCTATTAACTTGTGTGGAAACGGTGCTTCCTATGGCTGAATATCTTATACCCGCCCCCAGAAGAGAACTATAGGTTGAGTTGCCGCCATTTATTGCAATAGTTGCCCGGGCAGGCGAGTTTCCAGTGAGGGAAGTACTGGTGTTAATTTCGCCCTGGGCATTAATTAGGCCAACCACTTTTATGGTGGTATTGTCTACTGTACCACCAATAGCTTGGTCGTAACCAATAATTGCCAAATGTTGTCCATCTGCCGAAAGACCGGATATTCCCTCCAACTGAAAAGCACTGGCGCTAGAGCGCATAATGCTGGTAAGCCTTAAGTTCGGGCCGCTTGATGCGCTTGCAACAGCTATTGTGTAACTAGGAGAAACCTGTGCTGTTGAAGAAGTAAGGTATTCGTCGATAAAAACGGCCGAAGTTCTATTGTTGGTAATGGTTGTGCCATCGCCTACACGATAAACCGCAAGTCTGTTTGGAGTAAATTGTGCAGTAGCGCCAAATGCTAATGCGCAAAACGAACTAATCAGTAAAATTTTTCTCATATCGGATTATTTTGGTTAATAAGTAATGCATAACCAAAAACCAATAAAAAAACAGTAGTGCTTTTCGAGATGGACGTCATACAAAATAGCTTTGGTTATACTTAACCAAAGCTATGCCGCTTAGAGGAAGGTTTTGGGATAATATCGTCCAAATTGTTTGATAAAATAGTCTATACTGGCCGAATGAGTGTTTTTGTCTCAAATATGAATTTCTTATCTTGCTATCTTTAAAGCCGTAACCAAATAAACTATACTTTGATGAAACACCTGCTTTGTTTTTTGTTGCTAGTTCTATTTTCTTTTCAAGGGAATGCGCAAAAAACAATTACCACTGTGCAACATAAGGATTTAATGTCTGAGCAAACCCTTAAGATTACGCAAGATGAGAAGGGTTTTATTTGGGTTTCTAATAGGTTTGGCATAGATAGGTTTGATGGCTATAATGTTAAGCACTACGAAATTCCGATGTTGGCCAATGCCAATCCGGTAAGGTATATCAATGTAGTAGCCAATACTAAAAAGCAAATTTTTGCTTACACCAGTAACGGCGGAATTTATGAATATCAGCCAGCGGAAGACGCTTTTAAATTATTAGTCAATCTTAACTTCTACATTAGAACATTAAGTTTAGATGAGGATGGCGGTATTTGGTTTGGAACCAATGCAGGTTTTGGCCACGTAAGAAATGGGAAAGTGTTAGTAATCAAAAAGCCAATATTTAAGGGGCTTTTGGTAAAGGGAATTATAAGCTACAGTGATACACAAAAAATTATTGTCACCGATTATGGCCTGTTCTGGTTTAATACGGTTAGGCAACAGCTCTCCGATTTCTTCAATTATGAGCAACGGAAGAGCTTCAATAAAATTCAGATAGAAACCGCTTATTGGGATAAGTTACAACAAACGCTTTGGATTGGAACGGTTAGTGGAACTTTGTTGTCTTATCATTTAAAATCTAAGCAGTTAGATGTGGTTTTGCTGCCTTCGGAAAGCCGGGCAATGATCATGTGTATTTCAGAGCTGAATGCCAGTACCTTAGTTATAGGAACTGATGGAACAGGAGCTTTTTTGGTAGATAAGACAAAAAGAGCCATTGTCGCAAAATTCAATCAATATGATACCGCAGAGCATTTAAGCGGCGATGCTATTTACGATGTGTTTAAAGATAAAGACCAGCGTGTTTGGATTGCCACTGATGGAGGAATCAATTTAATGGAAACCCCATTAAGTGGTTTTCATGTAGAGTTTAGACACGATGACAAACCCAATGTCATTGCAAAAGATGTGGTAACCTGCCTTTTGGAAGATACCCGTAAAAACCAGTGGTTTGGTACCAACGGAGGTTTGTCTATAAAAGATGCGCAGAGCGGGAAGATAACTTTTCTACTTAAATCTGCATATATACTTTCTCTTTTTGAGGCGGCAAATGGGCTGGTTTGGGTGGGTACTTATGGATCTGGAGTTTATGTGCTCAGTCGGCAGGGCGAAATTTTGAATCACTATGTGAAAAATAATGATGGACAATCTTTGGCTACTAATTTTATTTACTCCATCACGGAAGATCTAGATGGTAATATCTGGTTGGGTGGTAAAAAAGGATGGAGCTGTAAGTTTGATAGCCGTATTCAAAAGTTTAATCAGGTTGCGCTAGGGCAGGTTAATTTTTTTACTACTAAAGCCAACGGAAATATTTTGGCAGCTACAGAAATTGGACTGTTTGAGGTGAACTCAAAAACCTTAAAAGTTGTGCCACATCCCGTTACCAAAACATTACGTAGTAAATATGTATGTGACATTTATTTGCAGGGCGATACCGTGATGTGGTTAGCCACTTATGGCGCTGGTTTGGTGCGCTACCAAAATCTAGCTGGTACCGTAAAGCATATCAACACCACCACAAAAAACAATCAGGAGATTACATATAGCTTAGTTGATGATGGAAACGGACAGTTGTGGGTAGCTGGAAAAGATAGAATATCGGCAATCGATTTGCAGACCTTTAGCGTGAAAAATTATCCTAAGAAGCTGATGACCTTGAATATGAGTTTCTTTCAGACAGCGAGGATGAAAAGCAGTACTGGCGATATTTTCTTCGGCGGCACAAAAGGCTTTATTTCTTTTAATCCTAAGTTAATCTCTACGCCTAGCTACTCGGAAGAGATTGTATTTTTAAGCTTTAACCTATTCAATAAAGAAGTAAAAGCTGGCGAGCAGGGTTCTCCGTTGGTAAAACCTTTAGATAATACCACAAAGATTACCTTACAGCACGATCAGCACTCGTTTTCATTCGCTTTCACGACCATCAATTTTAGCCAATCCGTAGAACGCAGGTTTTTATGGAAGTTGGATGGTATGGACAAAAACTGGGTTGGTCCTTCGGCAGAAAATACGGCAAATTATACCAATTTATCTCCAGGCAAATATCTTTTTCATGTAAAGGCAATAGGAAATAACAACGAGGTATTGGACGAACGCACCATTGAAATTGTAATTAAACCTGCGTTTTATAAAACTTGGTTTGCCTACTTTTTTTACGTTGCTATAGTTGCAGCTTTAATTTTTTGGTGGATGAAACAAACAAAAGCCCGGGCTTATCTAGAAAGTTCGTTGGCTTTTGAAAAGAAGGAAAAAAAACGCACAGAAGAAATAGCCAAATCCAAACTTAATTTCTTTACCAATGTTTCGCACGAAATTAGAACACCAATTACATTAATTTTAGGACAAACCGAGCAGCTGCTTAAAGTTGGTGTACAGCCCAATTTGCAACATAAACTACAAGGCATCCACAAAAATGCGGCTAGTTTAGGTAATTTGGTAAATGAACTGTTAGATTTTAGGAAACAGGAAGAAGGTTATGCAAAGCTGATTGTTCAATGTGTTGATTTGATTAAATTGTTAAATGAGATTTACGGACAGTTTTCTGCTTTGGCACAGCAACGGAATATCGATTTGATATTAGATACTAGGCAAGAAAAGTTACCATTGTTCATTGATCGAAAACAAATTGAAAAAGTAATCAACAATTTATTGTCTAACGCAATAAAAGCTTGCAAAGCTGGAGATAGAATTATCTTGAAATTAGTTGATTGCATTAGCGAAATTCAAATAGTGGTTGAAGACACAGGAAAGGGGATTCCGACCGAAAAATTGGAGCATATTTTTGATCCATTTTATCAGGTAGAGCAAACTGCTTTACCTGGAACAGGAATTGGTTTGGCCATCTCAAAAAACATTGTAGAGCTCCATGGAGGTAGTATACAGGCTGTTTCTACTTTGGGAAAGGGTACTGCATTTACGGTAAAGCTAGAAAAAGAGGCCCTGTTGGCTTTGGAAGAAAATACGGGAATAAAAGAGCAGCCAACGGTTATTGAACCAGACCTAGCACATTTTTTGGAGCCAATAATTTCAACAGATGAAGAAACTAAAAAACGCTTGTTGTTGGTTGAGGATAATGAAGAGCTGAGGGCTTTTCTGCAAGAAATTTTAGCGCAAATATTTCATGTTTACTCCGCAAGCGACGGTCAAGAGGGTTTGGAAATTGCACGCAAAGAACAGCCCGATTTGGTGATTAGTGATGTAATGATGCCTGTAATGTCTGGCACTGAACTTTGTGCCAAGCTGAAAAGTAATTTCGATACCTGTCACATTCCGGTGGTATTGCTTACAGCTAAATCTGCCGTAGAGCACCAGTTAGAAGGTTTACGCACTGGCGCTGATGATTACGTGATGAAGCCCTTTCATACGAAATTGCTCATACAGCGTTGCAACAATTTGATCACTGCTCGTCAGGTATTGAAAGCCAAGTATTTTAACCAGCCTGGATTGGCGCAACAACAAGAAGTGGCGACCACGGAAATTGACAGAAAATTTATAGACCAAGCCACGGCAATTGTAGAAGCACATTTGCATAAGGAAATTGACGTGAACCTTTTTGCCTTGGAAATGGGATTAAGTAGGTCTTCACTGTTCAGTAAATTAAAAGGAGTTACCGGCCTTACACCAAACACTTTCATTTCAAATATTAGGTTAAAGAAAGCCGCAGAAATGTTACAAAATTCTCCCGAATTAAATATTAGTGAAATTGCTTACAACTTAGGTTTCAGTAGTCCAAGATATTTCAACAAATGTTTTAAAGATCAATATGGCTATGCACCCCAAGAATACCGTAAAAAACATGTTCGCTAGCCATTTAAGTACTATTGGATGATTTTATCAAAATCTTTGGACGATCTTGTCAGCCGTAACCGCCAATGCTGTTTTAAATTTGTTAAAGGTTATCGAGTGCTTGATCCGTTTTCGTTGGCGTTAGGCTATAAGATAATCCATAACCAAATATTTAAACTGTATGAAAAGATCGGTATCGCTATTTTTAGCCTTGATTTCTTTTGCTAAAAAACAATTTATTCGTAAACAACATGCAAGGTTGTCTTGCTTGGATGCCAAGCCCCATGGCAATTGTTTAAAGCAACTTATCCACCTTTCTTTTATTTCAAGTCCGCCCAGTTACCCGGTTGTGGTTGCTAAGTAAATGCCATATCAATTTTTTTACTAAATAGGATAAATGACAAAGCAAATATGCAAGAACAATACAATATAATTAAAAGGTTTTCGGCAAAGGCAAGTTTAACGATCTGTAGTTTTCTACTTATCACAATGGCTGTTCATGCACAAACCGTAAAAGGTAAGGTTATCGATGATGAGAATCTGGGTATGCCTGGTGTTGGAGTTTCTTTGCAGGGCACCAATGTTTTAGCCCTGTCTGATAGCTTAGGGAATTATAGTATTAATATTCCGTCACAAAATACTAACCCGGTTTTAGTGTTTTCTATGCTTGGCTTTCAGAAGCAAGAGGTTGCCGTAGGTAAAAGAACATTAGTTAACGTAAAGCTAGTTAGAGAAATTAACGATTTGAGCGAGGTAGTAGTAATTGGCTACGGAACCGTGGCCAAGCGTGATTTAACCGGGTCGGTAGATAAAGCTGATGTGAAAGAAATGCAAAAAGCCTCGGTTTTAGGGTTCGATCAAAGTTTGGCTGGGCGTGTGGCGGGTGTAAATGTGGTTTCTGCTGAGGGTAGGCCGGGAGCCGAAGCAGATATCGTGATTAGAGGGGCTAACTCGCTAACGCAAAATAACAATCCACTTTATGTAATTGATGGCTTTCCGGTAGAAGCTTCGTTGAGCAATGCCATTGATCCAAAAGATATCGAATCTATCGAGATTTTAAAAGACGCTTCGGCAACCGCAATTTATGGTGCTAGAGGTGCCAACGGTGTAGTGATGATTACAACCAAAACGGTTAAAGATGCCACACCAGCAATTAGTTACGATGGTTTTTACGGCGTGCAATCTGTATTAAAAAAAATGGACTTGATGGATGGCTATGAATTTGTGAAGTTACAGGGCGAAGTTTTCGGAACTGAAACTATGGACGATTATTACTTTACCGAAGGCAGAACTTTAGAAAGCTACCGCGGTACAGGAAAAGATTTCCAAGATGAAATGTTCCGAACGGCACCAATGCAAAAACACGGACTTTCCATCATGTCTGGAAGTGGAGGGACAAAATATAACCTGTCATTTTCGTATACCGGGCAAGATGGGGTGGTACTTAATACAGGTTTTGACAGAGTGCAGGGACGCTTCTCTTTAGATCAGGATGTGAAAAAGTGGTTAAAAGTTGGTGCTAAATTAACCTATTCTAGAAGTAAGTATAGCGGAACCTTCCTCTCAGATGGAACCGCTACTTACAACATTCTACAAAATACTTGGGCTTACCGTCCAGTTACTGGAGCCAGCGATTTTGATTTGTCGAATGATCTTTTTGATCCTATTTTGAACTCTAATGACAACTTTAGGATTAACCCCGTAATTGCAGTACAAAACGAGCAAAACGATAACATCTTTACTTTTATGATGGCCAATGGTTATGTAGAGGCCAATATTGTGAAGAACTTGAAATTCAGATCTATCATCGGTTATTCTAAAAATGATAGGAGAAACGACATTTTCAATAACTCACAAAGTAGAAGCGGTAACCCATTAACCACTACTTTAGGTGTAAACGCTGGGCAGATGTTTGATGAAAAATCAAATTGGCTCAATGAGAACACGCTAACTTATGCGATAAAGAAAGGCCAACATAAATTTGATGTGATGGGAGGTTTCTCTCTACAGTACGAAGATCATTTGTACAATTATACCCGCATGCAACAAATTCCCTACGAAACTTTAGGGATGAGTGGCATGGATCAAGGGACTTTTTATTCGATGCAAACCTACCAAAACGATTGGGGCTTAATGTCTTACTATAGTCGTTTAAATTATAATTATTCCAGTAAATATTACCTTACCGCAACCATGCGTGCCGATGGATCTTCAAAATTTTCACCGCAAAACCGTTGGGGATATTTTCCTTCAGCTTCTTTAATGTGGCGTTTTAGTGGCGAAAAGTTTATGAAATCTTTAAAATTCGTTAACGATGCTAAGCTTCGTGTAAGTTGGGGTGCAACGGGCAATAACAGGGTAGGCGAATATGCTTCGCTGCCGCAAATTACGGCACTAAGGCCAGATCGTTATTACTTTGGGGGCGAGTTAATTATCGGTAGCGCTAAAACCGTAATGGGCAATCCAGATTTGAAATGGGAAAGCACCTATATGACAAACATCGGGTTAGATCTGAATATGTTCAAAAACAGGGTTAACCTAACCGCAGAGGTTTACCAAAAACGCACCAAAGATTTATTGCTCAATGCACAGCTGCCAGGTTCTTCTGGTTACCTAACTTCTTTTAAAAACATTGGAGAAGTAGAAAACAAAGGTTTGGAAATTACGCTAAACACGGTAAACATCAAGAAAAGAGATTTCATGTGGACATCTAACTTCAACATTTCTTTTAACCGTAATAAAGTGATCTCGCTAACAGAAAACCAAGAAACTTTGGCTACTGCGGTGTGGTGGGAATATAATAGAGATAGCCAGCCAGCCTATATTGCCAGAAAAGGCGAACCAGTAGGGTTAATGTTCGGTTTTGTTTACGAAGGAACTTACAAACCTGAGAATTTTACCCAAACAGGAAGTACCTATTACCTGAAAAATAACATCGCTTATCCAGGTTCAAGGGCAAACGTACGCCCTGGCGATATGAAATACAAAGACATTAACGGTGATGGAATTATCGATGCCAACGATAGAACGGTCATTGGTAATGGTTTTCCTGTACATACAGGAGGTTTCAACAACACGTTTACCTATAAAAATTTCGATTTAAGCGTGTTTTTTCAATGGAGTTATGGTAACGATATCCTTAATGCCAACAAATATATGTTTGAACGTTATTACATGCCTCATTCTAACATGTATGCATCTTACGCTAATCGCTGGACGCCAGAAAATCCAACAAGTGATATTCCTCGTGTAAATGAAGGTTCGGGCAGTTATTATTCCTCTTACGGTATTGAAGATGGCTCTTACCTGCGTTTAAAAACGTTGGCTTTAGGATATAATTTGCCTTCAAAAGTATTTGGTAAATCTTTTCTTCAAAGTTTAAGATTATACCTATCAGCGCAAAACTTATGGACTTGGACCAACTACTCTGGTATGGATCCTGAAGTTTCTACGAGGGCCGGAGCGCTTACGCCAGGTTTTGATTTCTCGGCCTATCCGAGGTCTAATACCATCACTTTTGGTTTAAATATGAATTTGAAATAGCATCGAACATGAGAAATAAAATAGGATTAAGTTTAGTTTTTGTGCTGTTAATGGGCAGTTCTTGTAAAAAATTTTTAGAAACCACACCAAAAGATTTTCTATCTCCAGATAATTATTTCCGAAGCGAGGCCGAAGTAAAAAGCGCCCTAGCAGGTGTTTACGTAACTTTAGGTAGCGAATTTACCTATGGGCGGCACATGGTGGTTGATGGCGCTATGGACGATTTAGGCTACTGGAACCAATCGGAAGTGAATATTATAGACAGGTTAGCTAGCTGGAATTATACTTCCGCACAGCCACAAATTATGATGATGTGGCAACGGTTGTACGAAGGTATTGAGCGTGCAAATGTATTGCTAGAGAATATTGATAAAGCAGAAATGGATGAAGAGGCAAGGGCAAAGTACGTTGGCGAAATCAAGTTTCTGCGTGCTTACTACCATTATTTGCTGACCGATTTGTGGGGCGATATTCCAGTGCGCTTACAATCGAACCAAACCGTTACCGATGTGAATATCCAGCAAACTAGTGCTAGAGATGTATTGCAGCTGGTGGTAACCGAAATGGAAGAAATCATTAATAACAATAACTTGGAAGCAGCTTCTGTTTACAACCACAGCAGCCGAGTGAGCGTTACGGTGGCCCAAGCAATTTTGGCTCGTATCTATTTAAAAATGGCAGGCGAGCCTTTAAAAGTGGTGGGCGCTTATGAAAAGGCTCTTTTTTGGGCCAGCAAAGTAAAAGATAGCGGTTTGCACAAGCTCAATCCAAACTACGATGAAATCTTTACCAACCATTCTAAAAATCTTTTCGATATGCAATATCGCGAAAGCATGTGGGAGGCGGATTTTACAGGTAACCCTACAACAGATCCTGGAAAAAGCGATAAATACAGTTGGATAGGCGTAACCAATGGGATCATCTGTTACGATGAATCTGATGCCTTGGGTTATTCTTACGGCTACATTCGTGTTAGGCTAAAACTTTGGGATTTATTTGAGGAAACCGACAAGAGGAAATACCGTAGTATCGCACCACATAGGTACAATGTTACTAATGGGCAGCCGTACAACCAAAAGCTAACTACGTTTACAGCTGTTGCAGATCGCTGTGCGGCTAAATGGCGCAGGGAAGAAGAAACTTTACGTCCAAAAGTGAAGAACAACAACGAAACCAACTTTCCAATCATCAGATACTCAGACGTGCTGTTGATGATTGCCGAAGCCGAAAATGAAATTAACGGAGCTAGTGATATTGCCTTGGAAGCAATTAATGAAGTAAGAACACGTGCAGGAGTAAGACCTTATGCTACTACTACCAGCACCGGCGTAATTGCGATTATTGGACAAGATGATTTGCGCCAAGCCATTAGGGATGAAAGAGCAAGGGAATTATGTTTCGAAGGAATTAGAAAGCATGACTTAATTAGATGGGGGATTTTTGAAACTGCAATGCAACAGGCAGCCGCAGAACCATTCCTTTCTGCTAATACCGGAAACGGAAGAACCGCCAGTGCTCAGCAGCGTACAACTATGGCCGCAATTGCTAGTAAAATGACGGAGAAATACACGTTGTTCCCAATCCCGCAGAAGGAACTTAACCTTAACAATAAAATTAAACAGAATAAATTTTGGTAAACAGATAAGTCATGAAGAAATTTTTAATAGCTATATGGGCAATTTTAGCATTGGCATCATGTAAAAAAGATAACCTATCTAACCCAGAATTTGATGTAATTGTTGATACAGAAAATGCAGCGGAGATAGAAGATGGCGTTCCGGTTTTTAAAGTGGGTACTAGCATAAAGTTTAATTTAAGTGGCGTGGCCGATATGGTTACCTTCTATTCGGGAGAACCTGGAATGATGTACCAGCATCGAGATAGAACCAGCATCCAAGGATTGCCGTTTGTGCAGTTCAATACGCAAATGGAGAATGGAAATATGCCACCCGGTTTTTTACATGTACTGTTGTCGTCAGATTTTGTTGGTTTTACAAAAGATAGGGTTCAGGATGCCGAAAACATCGCCAAAGCTACTTGGGTGGAGGTAACCGATCAAGCAAACTTACCAACCACACCTACCACACAGCTCTCTCCCAAAATAGATTTAACTGCTTATGCTGACAAGCCGTTATATATAGCTTTTAAATACGATAGACCGGTAAACACTGATTTTCCTCGCTATCAGATTAGAAATTTTCGCGTAGCTAACGAGGCCGATGGTACTGCATACGATATCGTAAATACAGGTAATGCAGGTTGGACGGCCTTTGACTTTAACGCTCGTGCTAACGAAGATCCTTATTTGGCAACAGGTGGAGGCACTACCAATCGCATTTGGGATTTTAGGAATGCCGCAAGTGATAACCGAATTAGTATTGGTTACAACAGCACTTTGGCCAGCAACGACTGGGCAATTACCCGAGCCTTAGACCTTACTTCGATAACACCAGATGAAGGAAAAGGGATTAAAGCCTATAATGATGATAGGTTGAGAGAATATCAATTTACCTACAACAAAACTGGAACTTTTACGGTAAGTTTTTTAGCCACTAATTCTAGCTATGAAAATGCCAAATCATTAGTGAAAGAAGTGAAAATAAAAGTGATCAATTAATTAATAAACATGAAATCTAAAGTAATCCTGCCGATACTCGTTTTAAGCATCAGCCTTTTGCTGGCTTTCATAGCCGATCCAAATGAAATTTCATTCGTTAACCAAAACTTTTCGGCTTCGGAGAAGCAACTAACCAAATTATTGGATACCGCTAACCAGATTGACAGTCTATATCCACGCACCATAGATCCAAAAGGAAAAGTGGTTTTTACCAATATGTACGAATGGACATCTGGTTTTTTTGCAGGTAGCTTGTGGTATGGATATGAAGGTACGCAGAACGAAAGCCTTAAAAAAGCAGCTATCAAATGGACCGAAAAATTGGAACCGCTAAAGAACTTTACCGAACATCACGATTTGGGTTTTATGGTGTATTGCAGTTATGGCAATGCTTATCGATTAACCAAAAACGAGAAGTATAAGGATATTTTGGTGCAGTCAGCAAAATCTTTAAGCACTCGCTTTAGCGAAAAAACAGGCGTGATTAAATCTTGGGATAGGTTTGGTTCTTGGGATGGCAAAGGCCGCTACGATTTTCCAGTGATTATCGATAACATGATGAACTTGGAACTGTTGTTCTTTGCTTCGAAAGTTACGGGTGATGATCGCTATAAAAAGATTGCTTTAAGCCACGCAGAAAATACGATGAAGCATCAAATAAGAGATGATTTTAGTTCTTACCATGTGGTGTGTTACGACAGTCAGACGGGAAAAGTGCTTTCTAGAGAAACGGCACAAGGTTATGCCAATAATTCGACTTGGGCGAGGGGACAATCGTGGGGTATTTACGGCTTTACCATGACTTACCGCGAAACGCAAGATCCACGTTATTTAAATGTGGCTACCAAAATGGCCGATTACTATATAAACAACGAAGATTTACCCTCAGATTACGTGGCTTACTGGGATTTCAACGCCAATCAGAATGGTTACAATCCATCGGTCCGGTCAAAAGCGAAAGAAATGCCAACCAACTATCGCGATGCCTCTGCAGCAGCAGTTACTGCATCGGCTTTATTAGAATTGAGTACCTTTAAAGGTGTAGATGCAAAAAAATATAGAGACGCAGGTGTGAAAATTTTGAAAAGCTTAAGCGGTTCAGCCTATTTTGCCAAATACGGAACCAACGGCGGTTTTTTATTGAGACATAGCGTAGGAAGCATCGCCCATGGCGTAGAAATAGATGTGCCTTTGGTATATGCCGATTACTATTATTTGGAAGCATTAAACAGATATAAAAAGATATTGACAGGAGCTTAAAGTTAAATGAACATGAGAATTTTAACCCTTATCGTAGCAGTTTTCACCACTATTTTAACTTTTGCGCAACAACAAATAGATGTTGCTAAAGTTAAGGAGCATCCAAGATTGTTGTTATTGGCGAACGAAGAAAGTAAGATCAAAAGCGAAATCAAGAATGACAAAGCTTGGGCCGATGTAAATTATGCCATCATCCAAGAGTGTACGGCTATTATCCAGTTGCCAACTATCGAAAGAAAAATGATAGGTAGGCGTTTGTTGCAGACCTCCAGAGAAGCTTTGCGTAGGGTATTTTTTCTCTCCTATGCATGGCGGATGACTGGACGGGAAGAATATTTTAAAAAGTGTGAAGAAGAGTTGGTGGCGGTATCCAAGTTCGAAGATTGGAACCCAGATCATTTTTTGGATGTTGCTGAAATGACTTTGGCTGTGGCTATTGGTTACGATTGGTTGTACCCAAAATTATCGCAAAGCTCAAAAGACATCATTAGCAAAGCGATCATCGATAAAGGTTTAACGCCAGCTTTAAATCCGAAACATAACGGATGGCAACGAGGTAAAAATAACTGGAACCAAGTATGTAATACAGGAATTGCCTTTGGTGCATTAGCGGTTTTCGAGCAGCAGCCTGCAGTAGCTACGCAGATCATAGAAAAGGCAATCCAAAGTATCAAATTACCCATGGCGGCTTATGGTCCAGAAGGAAATTACGTGGAAGGCTACAGTTATTGGGCATATGGAACGTCTTTCAACCTGTTTTTTATCAGTGCTTTGGAGAAGATATTCGGTACCGATTTCGGTTTAGCTAAAGAACCAGGCTTTTTACAAACGGCATCATTCTATCAAAACCTAATCGGTACATCGGGTACACCTTTTAACTATGGTGATGCTGGTGGTAATGAAGGTTTACAACCCGCAATGTTTTGGTTTGCAGATAAACTGAAAGATAACTCATTACTATCTATTGAAAAAGAATACCTGCAAACTTCGAAATACAATGTAAAAACTAACCGTTTGTTGCCTGCTGCCATGATTTGGGGGAAAGGGGTAAAGTTAGATGAAATGATTGCACCAAGAACTAATTTATGGTTCGGTAGGTCTGAAAATGAAATTGCTATACTCAGAAGTGGTTGGGAAAGAGGTAAAGATATTTACGTAGGCTTTAAAGGCGGTACCGCTTCGGTAGGGCACGCACACATGGATGCAGGCTCTTTTGTGCTCGACATGGATGGCGTGAGATGGGCTTCGGAACTAGGCATGCAGCAATATAATTCCCTAGAATCTGCAGGGTTAAGCATTTGGGACATGAGCCAAAAATCACAACGTTGGCAGGTTTTCCGCTTAAACAACTATTCGCATAACACTTTAACAGTGAATGGAAAACTGCACAACATGACAGGCAATGCGAAATTGGTTTCAAAGTCTAATGAAGTAAATAACACCAGCGCAGTTTTCGATCTTTCTTCTGTATTTCAACCCGATTTGCGACAAGCACAACGTGGAATTGCCATTATCGATAAAACATACGTTACGGTAAGAGACGAAATTAGCACCGGAAATAAAGAAGCGGTGGTAAGATGGGCAATGCTCACACCAGCTAAAGTAGAAAACTTAAAAGCTAAGGAAGCCACTTTAACTAGCAAAGGTAAACAGTTGAAATTTTACGTAGAAGGTTTGGAAGAAGTGAAGCTGCAAACGTGGAGTACCGATCCGCCGCAGAGTTATGATGCGCCAAACCCTGGAACTACTTTGCTCGGTTTCGAGTTGAAGTTGCCTGCCAATACCAAGAAATCTTTCAATGTCGTATTTGTAAATGCCAATGGAAAAATAGTAGACAAAGCGAAATTAAAATCACTGTCAAATTGGTAAAAATGAAAAAGAAATTCTGGTTGTTAATTTTTTTAAGTTCTGCTCTTATTTCAGCAAAAGCAGAAGTAACCTTGCCAAAACTCATTAGTAATGGCATGATTTTGCAACGCGACCAAAAAGTGAAGCTTTGGGGGTGGGCATCACCTGAAGAGGAAATTCGAATTGAATTTAACGGACAAACCTTAAAGACCACTTGCGGCGAGAACCAAAGATGGGAAGTTACATTAGCACCAATGAAAGTAGGTGGCCCTTACCAAATGACCATCTCTGGGAAAAATACGATAGTTTTAAAAGATATCCTTTTAGGCGATGTTTGGTTGTGTTCTGGTCAGTCGAATATGGAGTTCTTACTGTCTAAATCTAAAGAATTATACAAAACAGAAGTAGCCAACTCAACCAATAATCAAATCCGAGAGTTCTCGGTTAAAAGCTCATCGAGTTATGCTATCCGTAAAGATGTGCTAGATGGAAGTTGGAAAAGCGCTAATCCTCAAAACGTATTAGGCTTTAGTGCGGTGGGGTATTTCTTTGCCCTAGAACTGTATCAAAAATATAAGGTGCCCATCGGGATTATCCATTCTAGTTTTGCGGGTTCGCCAGCAGAGGCCTGGATGAGCGATGAAGCACTGAAAAGCTATCCTCATTATCTAAAAAAAGCAGCGCCTTATAAAGATGAATCTTATGCGAAAAGTGTATTGGCAAAGGATAAGAAAACTAACGATGATTGGTTCGCCGAAATGAACATAAACGATAAAGGTTTAAAGGATAGAAGTCCCATTTGGTCCAAGTCGGACGTTGACATTTCTGATTGGAAAACCTTGAAAGTACCTGGCGTTTGGGAAGATCAGGGCTTGGAAGTTGATGGCGTAGTTTGGCTACGTAAACAAGTAAATGTGCCAGCCGATATGCTTAAGAAGCCAGTTTTTTTAGAGCTTGGTTTAATTGATGATATCGATTCGACTTATGTAAATGGCAAATTTATTGGCACTAAAAATAACAGATATTTGGCTCGTCGTTACGAAATCCCGGAAGGTTTATTGAAAGCAGGAGAGAATACCATTGTAGTTCGAGTAATAGATAAGGAAGGCAAAGGTGGAATTATTGCCGGAAAGCAATACCGCTTGATAAACGAGGATAAAGAAATCAATCTCGCTGGTGAATGGCTGTACCGAGTTGGTCGTGCGATGACGGCTATGCCTGTAAATACCTTTGTTCGTTTAGATTATCTGCCCGGTATTCAATATTACAGCAAATTACAGCCAATTGCAGGCTATATCATTAAAGGAGCGGCTTGGTACCAGGGCGAAGCCAACACGGGTAAACCAGAAGAATATAAAAATTTGTTACCCGCAATGATTAAAGATTGGCGTACACTCTGGGGTCAGGGAGATTTTCCTTTTCTAATTGTGCAATTGGCCAATTACATGGCGCCTGCAACAGAACCTCAAGATGGTGGCTGGCCAAGATTAAGAGAAGCGCAGCAATTTGTGGCTAACACGGTTCCAAATGTGGGTTTGGCTTTAGCTATCGATATTGGCGAAACTAACGATATTCATCCTTTGAACAAAAAAGATGTAGGCCATCGATTGGCATTAAGCGCCTTTAAGGTGGCGTATAAAGATAAAAATGCTGAAGAACCGGTTACGCAATTCGACAAAATGAGTATTGATGGTAACAAGATCATTATTTCTTTTAAAAACTTAAATAAGGGTCTGCAAGCCAGAAATGGAGAATTAAAGCAATTTGCTATAGCTGGGACTGATCAGAAATTCTATTGGGCTAAGGCCATCATTAAAAACGGAAAGGTAGAAGTATGGAGCGACAAGGTAACGCAGCCAGTAGCGGTGCGTTATGCCTGGGCCAATAATCCCGAAGGAAGTAACTTATATAACCTAAACGGCCTACCGGTAGCGCCTTTTAGAACCGATAACTGGTAAAACAAAAAAGAAAGGAACCATTCACGTGATTTGTAAAAACAACATCATCAGGACTTGTATTGCCCTGATTTTTCTAGGGCTTGGCTTAGTTTCTTGTAAAAGGAAAGCCGCTGAAGAGGTAATTACGCCAGAAAATGAAGCTCAGAAACCTAATGCGCCACAAACATTAGCCGTTCGGTCGGTCAACAATTTTGAGTTTCTAAAAGGCGCCGATATTAGCCATGTAACTTGGATGGAGAACTCAAACCGATTTTTCTTTAACACTACCGATCAGCAAGATTTATTTCTGATAATGAAAGAACGTGGTTTGAATAGCATTAGGCTTCGTGTTTGGGTTAATCCAGCTGGCCCGTCTTATTATAGTGGCATCGCTGATGTCGTTGCAAAAGCGCTGAGGGCAAACGCTCATGGGCTTTCCATTCTGTTGTCATTTCATTATAGCGATAGTTGGGCCGATTTTAAACAACAAAATATTCCTGCTGCTTGGGCCAGTTACAATTTAACGCAAATGAAAACTGCGGTAGCAACACATACAACTGATTGCTTAAATGCTTTGAAAGCGGTTGGTATTACTCCCAAATATGTACAAGTAGGTAACGAAACAGACTACGGGATGCTTTGGCCCATGGGTGATACCCGAGTTGCAGGTCATATGGTAAATTATGCACAACTGTTTAAAGCGGGTTACGACGCAACAAAGTTAGTAGATAGTTCCATTAAAGTGATGGTGCAATTTTCTAAGGGTTATGATAATGATGTTTGTACGGAGATTTTAGATGGTTTAATTGCGAACGGCGCTACTTTTGATATGGTGGGAATTTCTGTATATCCAGTATTGGAAACTTATGATCAAAACATTGAAGATAGCTTGGATAATTTAGAAGCTCTTGTTGCCTCTTACGGCAAAGAAGTGATGGTGGTAGAATGTGGCTATTATCAAAACGATCCTAAGCGAACAAGAGAGATGATTTTTAGGCTATTGCAGGGTGTACATGATCTGCCAAATAACAAAGGTTTGGGAGTTTATTATTGGGAGCCTCAGTATTATCATCGTCCGCCGATAAACAAAAGTACGTTCGATGCTACAACCAAACGTCCAACTGTTGGTTTAGATGGTTTTTCTTTAGTTAAAAATCCCGGCTTTGAGGTAGATGAAACTGCTGCCATTTCGCCTGTGCAATGGCAAACTTTAGGTAGTAACCCAGATGCTAACTATTTAGAAACTAACCCGCATACAGGTGCCTACCGATTAACGCATTTTAAAAGCAGTGGTTTTAATGTAGAGACCAATCAAACCATTACAGGGCTTACCAATGGAAATTATACTTTACAAGCTTGGGTAAGAAGTGGTACCGGTTTGTTAGAGAATTACCTTTTTGCTCGTGATTTTGGCAGTACGCAAATGAAAGTAGACATCACTCCGGGATCTATTTGGACTAAACTGAGTATCCAAAATATCAATGTAACCAACGGACAATGCGTAATTGGAATGTATACTAGAGGAAATAATGTTTACAGCAGTGTAGATAATTTTCAGTTTTTTAAACAATAGTCAATGATCAGTTTGCAATTTTTGGTTTAAAACTTTTTTTTGTAAAAAATGAACTAATGAAAAATTAAACTAATAGATATGAAAAAGAAATTAATTTTAGCTGCTTTTGCAATGGTTACGGGCACTGCTGCTCAAGGACAAACAACTCAGATTGTAGCCAATGGCGATATGGAAATCTGGACAGCAGGTAAGCAATTGCCTAAGCAATGGAATACTTTTTACACCATCGAAAAAGAAGGGCTTTTTTCCCGAACTTCAGAGGCGTATTCAGGTAAATCAGCTATTGAAATCAATTTTACACCACAAAAGGAATTCGATAATCGACGTTTTTTTGCAACTGCTTTTAATTTGGAAGCAGGGAAATACCAAGTAAAACTGTTTTTAAAAGGAGTTGGCGACATTCGTTTTATCGCACTGCATAAAAAAGACACCAATGCTGCGGGTAAAAATAGCAGTACCAATATTGCAGGTACCCCGGCGGTACGTAAAATCGATAACAAGGAATGGACAGCATATACTTTGGATTTCGATATTTTGGATGCAGATAGTTACCAGCTTACCTTTTGTTTTAACGCAGCGGAAAAACTTTTGATAGACGATGTTTCTGTAAATAAATTAAAATAATCTTTAAATGGGTTTAGCACTAGCATATTTTAAGGTGCTAAACCCAATTCCAAAACATTAATTCTTTTTGGTCTAACGTAGTGGCTATGCTGGCAACGTAGTTGTCTTCAATCATAAACGTCCGCATTTTAAAAACCTCTTTTTCTCTTTCCAAGTGCTCTTCTAAGCATTCGATAAGATGCAGGTTGTCGCTAACTCCCTCGCCGCTGGCTTTTAGCAATGCTTCTTTTCTGGTCCACATCACATAAAAATTAGTGGGGTCTACGTCTTTATCGCCTATAAAATCTATCTCATTTTTTGAAAAAGTGATATCCAATATTGATTTAAAGTCAAATTCTCGGTTTAGATATTCTACATCTATACCTACAGGTTTTGGGCTAATGGCAATCAATACATAATCGCCAGTATGACTAATGTTAAACTCAAGGTCGTTTACCGTTGGTTTTTTATGGTCGTGAAATATAAATTCAATTTCATGTGGTTTAGTATTGAGGCATAAGCCCAAAATAGTGCGCAGGCAAAATTTGCTAACTACGTAACGCTCTTTGTCTTTTTGAATAAACATTCTGCCCGCTTTTTCCTGCTCGCGGTCTGATAGCACTTCGGTAAGCTGTTTTTTAATTTTTGGAAAGTAAGCATCTACGGCAATTCTAAAGATGTGTGTCTTGTCGGTAGCTAGCAACTGCTCTGTGCTATAGGGTTTCCAGGCAAAGTTGTAGCTTAACAGGGTGTCTATCATTTTTAGTTTCGTTAGTTTTAGCCTTGGGCTGATGACGTAAATATCGTTAAATTTCTTAATCGGCAGAATTTATTTGTTTATTAAAGTTGCCCCAATGCACCATAAAACCCAAGTAATTTAGTAGCAGCTACTTGTTTAAATGCTTTTTTCGATAGGATTAGTGGGATGAGAGTTCTAAAAGAAGTGTTGCCTATTCGTTTTCAAATTGTTAAATAAGTAATAAGCTATGAAGTTTTTACGTAAATAAACTGCGATGTGACAAATTATCTGTGTTTTACAGTTGACATTGCGTTGCATTTAGTTTAAGTTTGCACAACAAAAAAAATAGATACAATGAGTGTTTTAGTAAATAAAGATTCAAAAGTAATTGTTCAGGGGTTTACCGGTAATGAAGGTACTTACCACGCTGAGCAAATGATAGCTTACGGTACGAACGTTGTTGGTGGAGTAACTCCAGGTAAGGGCGGTCAGGAACATTTAGGCAGACCTGTGTTTAACACGGTTAAGGATGCTGTTGATAAAGCTGGTGCTAATGTGTCTATTATTTTCGTACCTCCTGCATTTGCTGCGGACGCCATTATGGAAGCTGCTGAAGGTGGTATTAAAGTGATTGTTTGTATTACAGAGGGTATTCCTACAAAGGATATGATTGCTGTAAAATCTTATATTGCAGATAAAGATTGCCGTTTAATTGGCCCTAACTGCCCAGGTGTAATTACTGCCGATGAGGCTAAAATTGGTATCATGCCAGGCTTTATCTTCAAAAAAGGTACAGTAGGTGTGGTTTCTAAATCAGGTACGTTAACTTACGAAGCGGTAGACCAAGTGGTGAAAGCTGGTTTGGGTATTACTACAGCTATTGGTATTGGTGGCGATCCAATTATTGGAACACCTACTAAAGAAGCGGTTGAGTTGTTAATGAACGATCCAGAAACTGAAGGTATCATCATGATTGGTGAGATTGGCGGTGGCATGGAAGCTGAAGCTGCTCGTTGGATTAAAGAAAACGGAACTAAGCCTGTTGTTGGTTTCATTGCGGGTCAAACTGCGCCTCCGGGACGTAGAATGGGCCACGCTGGTGCTATTGTTGGTGGCGCTGATGATACTGCTGCTGCAAAAATGAAAATTATGCGTGAGTGCGGTATCACGGTTGTAGAAAGCCCTGCCGAAATTGGTGCTGCTATGGCTGCTTTGTTGAAAAAATAGTCTCGACAAAATATATTTTAGAAAAGCGTCCCGACGAAATTCGGGACGCTTTTTTTATATGCGAAATCTTACTTCTATGTGAAAAACTCAATGTGCTTATTGATTATATTTGTTTATAAGTCGGCTGGGCAAATCCAAAAGACAACGCTAAACCGTATATCAATAAAAAGAAATAAGATATGAAATTGATAGCCGATAAAACACTGGTGGTATGGATGCTGTTAGTGTCAATAAGTATGTCTGCTTGCGCACAACAATCTGCCGAAAAGAAACAAGAGGCCAAAGTAACTTCAAAAACCACGAAGAAAATGGAATGGAATAAATTAACTAAGGAAGAAGAGCGAGTAATCGTAAATAAAGGGACAGAATATCCTGGAACAGGTAAATACGATAAGTTTTTCGAGAAAGGAACCTACATTTGTAAAAGATGTAATGCACCTCTATATAGATCTGATTCTAAGTTTGATGCACATTGTGGCTGGCCAGCTTTTGATGACGAAATTAAAGGGGCGGTAAAACGTATTCCGGATGCCGATGGACAGCGTACCGAAATTGTTTGTGCCAATTGCGATGCACATTTAGGACACGTTTTTGTTGGCGAATTTTTAACCGCTAAAAACACCCGTCATTGCGTAAACTCAATTTCTATGACTTTTGTACCTGATAAGAAATGATTAAATGATTAAGTTTTGAATGAGTGAACATCAGCAAAAGTATATGCACATGTTGGTATTTACTCATTCAATCATTTACTCATTCTCCTAATCAACCAATAGGCAAAGAATGAACCTACTAAAGCCATTACTGCCCCAACTAACGAAGGGTAATTATAGCTTAACCCGTATACCAAAGGGAAGCCGCCAAATAATGCTCCCAAAGCATTACCAATATTAAAGCTTGCTTGACTAGCAGAAGCGGCAATCATTTCCGAATCTTTTGCGGTTCTAATCATTAGCATTTGTATAGGCGCTGCAGATGCAAAAGCAATTGCTCCCGTTAAAAATGTTGTAATTAGGGCTAGTATTGGGCTGGCAGAAACGAAAAATACAACGATTAAAATAATACACATAGCGAGCAATAGCGAAATACAGGCTTTGGCTGGAGAGAACCGATCTGCTAAATAGCCGCCAACAAAATTGCCCACTAACATACCTAGCCCTGCTAACATTAAAATGTAGGTTACACTACTGTCCGCAAAACCTGCTACTTCGGTCATCAGCGGCGCAATGTAACTGATCCAACAGAATAACCCTCCTGTGCCTATAGAAATCATCAGTATAATTATCCAAGCTTCACGTTTGGCAAAAAAGCTGAGTTCTGTTTTCAAATCCCTATTTTTAACGGCCGGTAATTGTGGTAGCCAATATTTTAAACTTAACAAAGTAGCAAGGCCTACTATGGCAACAATACCGAAAGAATATCGCCATGAGTAATTGTGACCAATAAAAGTACCTAGCGGCACTCCAAATAAATTAGCTATGGTAAGGCCAGCAAACATTAAGGAAACTGCTTGTGCTTCTTTTCCTTTGGGTGCAATACGGCTAGCCACTACAGAGCCTACTCCAAAAAAAGCACCATGCGGTAAACCAGAAAACAACCTGGCAATAAAAAGCGTAAAGTAGCTAGGTGCGAAAGCAGAAATACCATTAAATAGGGTAAACAAAACCATTAAAACAATAAGGATGTTTTTTGGAGGATATTTTGCCGATATAATGGCCAGCGTTGGCGCCCCAACCACAACCCCCAAAGCATAAGCGGAAATTAAATGGCCAGCTTGTGGAATAGTAATAGAAAGATCTTTTGCAATATCTGGTAAAAGCCCCATCATTACAAACTCTGTAATGCCTATGCCCAAACCGCCTAAAGTAAGTGGTATAAATTTTTTACTAATTAGCATCTCTTAGTGTTTTTTGTACACTAAGCAAAGTTAGTCTTTTTTATTATAGGGTTTTGTCGGTATAAGGTTAATTATGCCTAAAAAAAGTAAAAGTCCCAACTGTTACATCGGGACTTTTAAGTTCAACGCTTTTTAGCGTAGTTTAAAATCTTTGTAATCGTTTCTTCCGAAGGTTCTCTATAAAGCTTGTTTAGCTGTTGCTTAATTGAGCCATAAAAATGTTGATCTGGCTGGTTGCTTGGCTCGTTAGTTTCGGTTTTCGATACGTTTTTTTGATTGGGTGGAGTAAAGGTTTTTGTCATACGCATTTATATCTTTTTTGTTTAGATTTTAAACGTATGGCAAAGCGCTTTATTTCATAGGTGTTGTGCTAAAATTTTAATTTTTTTAAAAATTACCATTAACAATAAGTTAAATCTTTGTTTAATCCTTATTGGAGTGTATAAGTAGATTAAAACTATAGCGCAACATTTTTGTGACTTAACTACGGCTTACACTTATCTCTTTTACATTCATCATTTTACGTAAGTTGCTTAACGCATATCGCATGCGTCCCAAGGCGGTGTTAATGCTTACATCGGTAAGTTCTGCAATTTCTTTAAAACTTAAATCAGCGTAATGGCGCATAATTAAAACTTCTTTTTGCTCATCGGGCAAATGATGTATCATTTTACGTAAATCTACATGTGTTTGTTCTCGGAGCATGCGTTCTTCTGCACTTTCTTCATGAACTTGTATCAAGTTAAGCACGTCGGTACCATCAGCACTGGTAATGGTTGGTGTACGTTTTTCTTTTCTAAAATAATCGATAACCAAGTTATGCGCAATACGCATTACCCAAGGTAAAAACTTTCCTTCTTCGTTATACCTGCCAGAGCGTAGGGTGTTAATTACCTTGATAAAAGCATCCTGAAAAATATCCTCTGCTAGATATTGATCTTTAACCAATAAATAAATTGAAGTGAAAATCTTTGACTTATGCCGGCGAAGAAGTTCCTCGATAACACTTTCGTCACCACCGATATATAACTTCACCAAATCCTGATCACTAACCTGTTGTAACCTCATAGGAGTGTGTTTGATTAAACCCATCTTTATTAAATAATAAACACGTAAATTTTTAATCTATAGCTTTTCTCCTTTAGTTTTTTGTGAGTGAATAAGTTATTGTTTTGTTGTTACAGTTTCAAAAGAAACATTTTTTTATGAGATTCAAAGAATTAAATTGTTAAAAAATCTAAAAATCCCAAATAAACTTTAAAATTGTTGTCGTTAACGTTAGTTAAATACTAATGTGCTACGTTACAATATCGTTGCGCAAGCTTATAAACATTGTCAAATTTTGTACCAATCTTTAATGTGACAATTGGTGGAATGAGATAATATGATGATTGACATCAAACCGACCAGTTTTTAACTATATCGTTGGTGTTCAGGCTTCCCTGCTCAAACTTTTATAACTATCTTTGTAAATTACATCGAGAGGTTATCAATGAGCAAGGAACTAGAGAAAGATCCACATCAACATATCATCATAAAAGGGGCTAGAGTACACAATTTAAAGAATATTGATGTAGCTATCCCTAAAAATAAATTTGTAGTAATTACCGGAATGTCTGGCTCAGGGAAGTCTTCGCTAGCATTTGATACGCTATACGCCGAGGGCCAACGTAGGTATGTAGAAAGTTTATCGGCTTATGCCCGCCAATTTATGGGGCGTATGAATAAGCCCGATGTAGATTATATTAAAGGGATTGCTCCCGCTATAGCCATAGAACAAAAGGTAATTACTTCAAACCCACGTTCTACGGTAGGTACTTCTACCGAAATTTACGATTACCTAAAGTTACTCTACTCCAGAATTGGTAGAACGTATTCCCCAATTTCGGGCAATGAGGTAAAAAAAGATACGGTAAGCACTGTAGTGGATTTTGTTTCGGTACTGGCCGATGATGAAGTGGTGACTATTTTTAGTCCATTGCATCCTCAAAATAACAGGACATTAAAAGAAGAGCTAGCCATTCTTTTACAGAAAGGTTTTTTAAGGGTTTCTTATTTGGGAGCCATCAAAAAAATCGAAGATATTTTGGAAGATGACACGGTTAAGGATAAAGAGCTGAGCGAAGCAGATCAGGTATTTATTTTGATTGATCGTATTGTAGTAGCTCATGATGAGGAGACTTTAAGTCGTGTGGCAGATTCTGCGCAAACTGCTTTTTTTGAAGGTAAAGGCGATTGCTATATTGAAAACGATGGCAAACGAACTTTTTTTTGTGACCGTTTTGAGTTAGATGATTTGAAGTTTGAAGAGCCTACACCAAATTTCTTCAGTTTTAATAACCCTTATGGCGCTTGCAAACGTTGCGAAGGTTATGGCAATGTGATTGGTATTGATGAAGATTTGGTAATACCTGATAAAAGCAAGAGTGTTTACGATAGTGCCATTGCACCTTGGCGTGGCGAAAAAATGGGCGATTGGCTCAAAGCATTCATTAAAAATGCAGATAAGTTTGATTTTCCTATCCACAGACCATACAGCGATTTAACCGAAAAACAACAGCAATTGCTTTGGACTGGCAATAAATATTTCAGAGGTCTGGATGATTTTTTTAGAGAATTGGAGGAGCAGACTTACAAAATTCAGTATCGTGTAATGTTGTCGCGTTATCGCGGAAAAACAACCTGCCCAGATTGTAAGGGAACCCGTTTGCGTAAAGATGCTTCTTATGTAAAAGTTGGTGGTAAATCTATTTTAGAATTGGTGCTGATGCCTCTTTCTACTATTCTGCCTTTCTTTGATGGATTGGATTTAACAGAGAACGAGCAAAAAATTTCGAAGCGTTTGTTGGCCGAAATCAGCAGCCGTATTTTATATCTCAATAATGTTGGTTTAGGCTATTTAACTTTAAATCGCTTATCAAATACCTTATCTGGCGGAGAAAGTCAGCGTATTAACTTGGCAACTTCGCTAGGCAGTAGCTTGGTAGGTTCTGTTTACGTGTTAGATGAGCCTAGTATTGGCCTACATCCTCGCGATACGCACCGTTTAATTGGTGTACTGGAATCATTAAGAAACGTGGGTAATACCGTTTTGGTAGTAGAGCACGAAGAAGAGATGATGAAAGCTGCCGACCACTTGATCGATATTGGTCCGGAGGCAGGTACGCAAGGAGGAAATTTGGTTTTTAGCGGTACTTACAATCAAATCATTAAAGATAAAAAATCGCTTACTGGAAGGTATTTGGCTGGCGAAGAAAGTATTGAAATTCCAAAAAAACGCAGAAACTGGAAAGACCATATTTTAATTAAAGGCGCTCGCGAAAATAACCTGAAAAATGTGAATGTGAAATTCCCTTTGGGCGTGTTTACTTGTGTTACGGGTGTTTCTGGCTCTGGTAAAACGAGTTTAATTAAACGTATTTTATATCCTGCTTTGCAGAAAGCAATAGGCAATTACGCTGGCGAGCAAACTGGCAGTTACGATGGTATTTTCGGTAACCTAGATTTGGTGCAGCAGGTAGAAATGGTTGATCAGAACCCAATTGGTCGTTCGTCACGTTCTAATCCGGTAACTTATGTAAAAGCTTGGGACGATGTAAGGGCTTTGTTTTCGGGCTTGCCAGCAGCAAAAGCAGCAGGTTTAAAACCAGCAGCATTCTCTTTTAACGTAGAAGGTGGCCGTTGCGATGTTTGCCAAGGTGAGGGCGAAGTGAAGATTGAAATGCAGTTTATGGCCGATATTTATTTGCCATGCGAAACTTGTGGTGGTAAACGCTTTAAACAGCAGGTGCTAGATGTAACTTATCAGGATAAAAATGTGTCTGATATTTTGGATATGACCATAGACCAAGCGGTTGAGTTTTTTGTGAAAGAACCTAAAATTATGGCTAAACTACAACCACTGGTTGATGTTGGTTTGGGATATGTTCATTTAGGACAATCTTCGAACACCTTATCTGGTGGCGAGGCGCAGCGGATTAAATTGGCGTCGTTTTTAATTAAGGGAAATAATGCGCAAAAGGCAGTTTTTATTTTCGACGAGCCAACAACTGGGCTTCATTTTCACGATATCAAAAAGCTATTGAAAGCCCTAAATACATTGATAGAGCAGGGCAGTACTGTAATTGTGATAGAACATAATATGGATATGATTAAATGTGCTGATTGGGTAATTGATATCGGTCCCGAAGGTGGTGATAAAGGAGGAAATGTTGTTTTTGAAGGTAAACCTGAAGATTTGCTGAAAGTAGAAAACTCCTACACCGGACAGTTTTTAAAACAGCATTTGGCTTAAGATTTGAGAATTGAGTATAGCGTATTGAGATTAGAACTCTAAACTTTCTACTTACAAATGTCTATATCAAACCAAACAATGAAACAATTTAACCATACAACAATTCTAGACTAATGCTCGTAGTTACCTTTCTAATTGGCGTTGCGCTTAACGCAATGGGATACATCCCGCCGGGTAATATTAACCTAACTTTGGCACAGTTAACCATTAACCGTGGTATGCGCCAAGCTTGGGGCTTTATCCTAGCTTTTTCCGCAATAGAAGTTTTTTTTACTTTCGGCATGATGCGTTTTGCCCGCTGGATTTCTAGTGATGTAGATATTGATACCATCAAACTCGGCAACTTTCAGTTGAGCTTTTTGGTTGATCTTTTTATGATGGTGTTGTTGCTGGTAATGGGCACTTTAACATGGCTTAACCGAGATAAGGTCAATCAGCCTAAGGCCACCGACAGTAGGAAAGGAAGCGTGCTTTATGGTGTGATTTTAGGTGTGCTGAACCCCGTGCAAATACCTTTTTGGTTGTTTTTTGGTAACTACGTTATTCTTCACGAATGGATTACGACCTCGTATCTTTCGTTAATTATTTTTAGTCTAGGTTCTGGTGTGGGCTCTATGCTTGCATTATATGGTTATGCGCATTTTGCTCAATTTATTCAAGAGAAGTTTACGCTAAGCAGCAGATTGATCAATAAAAGTATAGCTATTTTTTTGTATTGCTTGGCGCTGTATTTAATTGTTAAGCAGGTAGTAATTTACTTTGATTAGTAGTGCTCCTCTGCAACTAGAATAATCTTGAATCCCAAAAACTATATCAACGGCTTAGCATCGTTATTACGATAATACTCAATTTTATACATAAACATCTCTGCCATTCTATCGCCACGCCATTTGGCATCTGTAGCTTTTTCTCCGGCAAAAAATTGATCTACCGTTTGGTGCCATAAGTTTAGCCAAGTATCAAAATGAAGTTGGCTTACCGGAAGTTTGGCATGGGGTGGGAATGGGCTGCCTGTATAGGTATGCACTTCTAAAAGAATAGTCTGCCAAAAGCGATACATTTTTTCTAAGTGCTCTGGCCATCTATCGCCAATACGCTCATTAAATAATGGACCTAATAATTCATTTTCACGTACTCGTGAATAGAAGGTATTTACTAATAATTGGATATCTTCTAACTTGTTAATATCTGCTAATGCCATCTTCGCGAATTTTGATATACAAAGGTAAGGTTTAAGTATCTCTATTCTTTCTGATGCAAGTCACGAAATTGATTGGTGGTACTCACGTTATGGAAAAATTTCTCAGTAATTAAAAAATAAAGTTATTTCAATAATTCTGGAATACGCTTATTGTTTCCCACTATCCAAACAATATCTTCGTTTTCAAAAACCATGTGAGAGTCTGGATTTAAGATCCGCTGGCCATTTCTTTCAATACCAACTACCAGTCCTTGGGTTTTTTCTCTAATGCCACTATCTCTAATGGTTTGGCCAAACACCGGAGATTTGCTATTGATGACAATCTTTTGGAGTGCCATATCTTGTTTAGGAAATGTTTCGTCTTCGTCTACCTCCGTTTGATCTCTGTCGAATAAATGTTTAACACTTGCCAGTTGATCATCGGTACCAATTACCAATACTTTATCATTTGGATATAGGCGTTCATCACGTTTTGGCGTTGGGATCATGATTTTTCCACGCTCAATCATGGCGATGTTAATGCCGTACTTTTCCCTTACTGCCAAATCTACCAAGGTTTGTCCTACTAATTTCGACTCTGGCGCTACTGTTAATTCGAGCAAGTGCGTATCCCAAGGTAAAATTTCTGGTTGTTTTTTTGCTGCTTCTCTGGCATTAAGGTTATAGAAAAACCTGTTTTCCATACGTTCGTAAAAACTTTGTAGCCTTCTAGAAAATATCACCATTACCAAAACTATTAGGCCAACTGCAATGCTGGCGGCGGTCCATGTATCAAAAAATTGATAGATTAAAAAGCCAACAAAGAACGTACCTAATGCTATCCTAAAAACCTCAATAGCGATGAGTGGTCCTCTTGTATATTTTTTGTTAAGCCACAGGTGCGAATATGCCGTTTTCTCTATGCGCCTTACCGAAAGAGCCCACAAAAATGGCGACATGATAAGAAAGGAAATGACGATACTTATAATGATGCCATTGATGCCATTGGTAATGTTATTAACGATAAATGGATGTAAGTAACTTGAAACCAGGAGCACAATAGCGGTAATGATAACCCCATGGGTAATGGTATTAATGGTGTAAGCCCTGAGCAGAATTTTCCAATCGGGCATAGTGGTTATTCCAGCCGCACTTGTACTGTATCGTTCTATGGCGTTGATCCATCTTTGCGGCAAAATTTTATTAAATAAACGATGCATCGGATCTGCAAGTTTAATCATGTATGGCGTGGTAAATGTGGTTAGCGCCGAAACAGCAATGGTAATTGGATACAGCGTTTCGCTAGTGGCATTTAGACTAAGCCCTAGGGTAGCAATGATAAAAGAAAACTCACCAATTTGTGTTAAGCTAAGCCCGGTTTGAATGGAAGTTTTTAACGGCTGACCAGAGAGTAGTGCTCCTGACCCCGCAAAAAGAAATTTCCCTAAAATTACACTTGCTGAGATCACCAATACAGGTACGGCTTGGTCAATCAATATCTGCGGATCAATCATCATTCCTACGGATACGAAGAAAATTGCAGCAAATAAGTTTTTAACCGAAGTGGTAAGGTGTTCAATTCGTTCTGCTTGGGTAGTTTCTGCCAGTATAGAACCCATAATAAAGGCACCAAGCGCAGGAGAAAAACCCACTTTAACTGCTAGCAAGACCATGGTAAGACAAAGAGCAAGCGATACTATCAGCATTGTTTCGTCATTCATCAGTTTTTTAGTAGCCTTTAAAAAAGACGGAATTAAGAAGATGCCGGCCAAGAACCAAAGTGTTAGGAAGAACCCGAGTTTGAGTACGGATAGCAGTACTTCACCTCCTTCAAATTTTGAACTAGCTGCCAGTGTAGAGAACAACACTAGCATCAATATGGCAAATAGGTCTTCCACAATGAGCACCCCAAATACCAACCCTGCAAATTTCTTATGCTTTACGTTAAGCTCATCAAAAGCCCTCATAATAATAGTAGTGGAGGAGATAGACATGATGCCGCCCAAAAAGAAGCGGTCCATGGTTGGCCAATTTAATAACCAGGCTGTACCATAACCTAAGGCAAACATGCCAAACACATCTACTACTGCGGTAATGCCTGCCGAGCCACCAACTTTTGCTAGCTTTTTAAAACTAAATTCTAGCCCCAAGCTAAACAGCAAAAATATAACCCCAATTTCGGCCCAAGTAGTAATGCTTTTATGGTCGGTTACTGTTGGCGTAAAGTTAAGATAGGGCCCAACAATAATTCCTGCAAGGATGTAACCCAATACCAGTGGTTGCTTTATCTTTTTAAATAAGAGCGTAGTTATACCACCTGCGGCGAGTATCAATCCTAAGTCGGAAATAAGTACTGGTAAGTGTGTCATCAGCTAAGTATATTTTTAAGGAATGAGGTATTCGTCTCAAAAGAACATACCACAGCCACAAAATACTGAAAAAAGTTGAACTCTCTTTCGAATTAGCGCTATTAGGAATATAAATGACAAGGAAACTATTTTCCTTCAAAAAATAAAAGCGTGTTGGCCTTGTCTTGCTGCAATTGTTGTTTTAATGCTTCTAACCCTGTAAATTTAACGTCGTGCCTTAAAAAAGCCAGGAAGTTCATCTTGATATTTTGTCCGTAAATTTCCTTGTCGAAATCAAAGATGTTCACTTCTATGTTGCGTGTCATGCCGTTGATCGTAGGACGCTGGCCAATATAGGCCATTCCCTTGTAAGTCTGATGTCTGATGTCCGATGTCGGAAGTTCAAATAAAGAATTATTTGTTTTACTGTTTGACGTGTGAGATTGAGCATTATTATCTTCGGACTTCGGACTTCCGACCTCCGAATCCAATTCTACGGTAACGGCATAAATGCCATCGCCAGGTATCAATTTGTAGGTTTCGGCAACAAAAATGTTTGCGGTAGGGAAACCAATGGTTCTGCCAATTTTATCGCCTTTAATTACAGGCCCGTAGATGGAGAAAGCGTAACCTAAATACTCATTTGCCAAAGCTACATCGCCATCAAGCAAAGCTTTTCTAATTTTGGTAGAGCTTACGGCAACGTCATTAATATCTTGCTCTGGAATTTCTTCTACACTGTAACCAAATACTGCTGCATTTTCTGCTAAAGTTTGAATGTTACCCAATCGATCTTTGCCAAATCGGTGGTCGTAGCCGATAATAATTTTCCTAGTGCCAATGGCATCTACCAAAATGTTTTTGATGTATTCTTCTGCGCTTAAATTAGAAAAATCTCTCGTAAACGGCGTGATAATTAAATGGTCTACACCTAAACTAGCTAAGATTTGAGCTTTTTCATCAATGGTGTTAATCATTTTCAGATCTTGATTTTCGGGATCAATAATCATCCGCGGGTGCGGGAAAAAAGTTAGTAACACACTTTCTCCTCCTGATGACTTTGCCAGTTCGCATAACCTTTTGATAATTTTTTGATGTCCAAAATGCACACCGTCAAAAGTACCGATAGTAACTATTGCGTTATCTAATTTTTTAAAATCCGAAAGTTGAGTATATGTTTTCAAAACGATTAAATCTATTTTTAGTTTCTGACCGGGCAGTCACATAGTTTTTAATTTTAAGACGAAATAATCTATGTGCCTATTTGGTTCATTTTTATCAGTCAAACTTTTAATGCAAAGCCTGACGCTTCACTACGCCACCTTTTAAATCGGCAATTTGCTGCTGTACAACAAACGCATTAGAGTCGATTTCGTTTATTTTATCTTGTAGTTTGCTCAATTCTAGCTTGGTTACTACGGTATAAATAATGTCGATGTCTTTTTTCTGCAAATAGCCACCTTCTCCTTTGTAGATAGTTACACCGCGTTTCATTTCATTGATAATGAACATCTTGATCGTTTCATTTTCTTCAGAAATAATGGTTACGCCAGTATAAGCTTCCAATCGGTTAACAATAAAATCAATAGTATTGGTTGCCGATAAATAAGTAAGGATAGCGTATAGAGCGGTATCAATGTTGATGAAATAAGCAGCAAAAAGGAAAATCACAATGTTGAGTATAAAAATGATATTTCCAACGGTAAGCTGGCTCTTTCTGCTAATGTAAAGCGCCAAAACTTCGGTGCCGTCTATCACGCAACCACCACGCATAGCCAAGCCAATGCCGCCACCCAAAAAGAAACCACCAAAAAAAGCAATCAAAACTTTTTCGTGTGTAATGGGCTGAAACGGAATGAAAATTAAACCCAAAGATAGCGCTGCAATTGCGATAGCTGTTTTAAGTGCAAAGGTGCTGCCAATCTGTTTATATCCTAAAATAATAAAAGGAATGTTGATGATGATAATGAGGTAAGATAAATTCCATCCTGTTAGCGTACTGAGCAATAAAGAGATACCTGTTACGCCACCATCAATAAAATGCTCTGGCATCAAAAAGCTTTTTAACCCAAAACATGCAGAAATAACGCCAAGGCACATAAAGAGGATTTCTCTTGCCATGCGTATTTTTTCACTTTTGTTATGCTTTTTCATTGGTTTCCGTATTTACTTTTGCTTGTTCTCTCTTCTCACGAAGATAAGCAATGAATTCTGGCAGTTCAAATGCGTTGCTCAGCAAAAAATTGCCGCTGCGGGTGCGTGTCAATTTAGATAAGTAAGCGCCATTGTTTAGCGCTTTCCCGAAATCAGAAACCAACGAACGAATGTAAGTCCCTTTGCTACAAACTATCCTAAAATCAACCTCTGGTAAAGATATTTTTGTAATTTCAAATTCGCTGACGGTTACAAAACGTTTTTTTAGTTCTACTTCTTCACCTAAGCGTGCTTTTACGTATAAGCGTTCGCCATTTACTTTTACTGCAGAGTGTGCTGGCGGATATTGAGAGATATCGCCTTTGAATTGGGCCATTGCAGCTAAAATTTGTTCTTTGGTAATGCCAGAAATGTCGAAGCTAGCATTCACTTCGGTTTCCATATCGTAAGACGGAGTAGTGGCTCCAAGTACCAAAGTGCCTGTATACTCCTTTTCCTCAGCTTGGAAAGTATCGATTTGCTTAGTTAGTTTTCCGGTACAGATAATTAACAAGCCTGTAGCTAAAGGATCTAAAGTGCCTGCGTGGCCAACTTTTAATTTCGCCGGTTTTAACGAATTGCGGATTTTTCCAACTACGTCAAAAGAAGTCCATTGGTAAGGTTTGTTAATGAGAAGGAGTTCGCCTTCTGCAAAATTGAAATCTGGAAATGTAGTGTTTTCTTGCAACGTGATTTATTTAGGCCGCAAATTTACTGATTATATAATGGATAACTCGTGGCCCGAAAGTAATAAAACTAAGATAATCAATCCCACAACTATCCGATACCATCCAAAAGCTTTAAAACCGTGTTTGGTAAGGATGTTGATGAACGTTTTAATTGCGATAATGGCAACGACAAAACCAACGATGTTGCCGATAACCAAAAGGTTGATTTCTTGACTTGAGAATGTATGGCCTTCTTTTAAAAATTTATATAGTTTCACAACAGAAGCTCCTAACATCATTGGGATGGCCAAAAAGAAAGAAAATTCGGCTGCTGCCTTACGGGTAAGGTTTTGTGTCATAGCGCCCACAATGGTACTGGCAGAGCGGGATGTTCCCGGAATTAGCGCTAAACATTGGTAAAGCCCGATGACAAAAGATTGTTTGTAGGATATTTCGTCAGAGTTGTCGATACGCGGCTTATTAAACCATTTGTCGACAAAAAGAAGGATTACTCCGCCAACCACCAACATCACAGCCACCATTAGAGGACTTTCTAGCAGCGAGTCTATAAAGTCGTTTAGCAACAAACCTAAAATTGAGGCAGGTATTGCCGCTACTACCAATTTATAATAGAAGTTTAGTGATTTAAAAAAGCGTTTAAAATACAATACCAGCACAGACAGTATGGTGCCAAGTTGGATCACTATGGTAAAAAGCTTAACAAAAGGAGTAGGCTCCATATTCATCAAGGCGGTGCCAATAATCATGTGGCCTGTAGACGAAACGGGCAAAAATTCGGTTAATCCTTCAATAATAGCAAGGATAATTGCTTGTAGATAGTTCATTTATTATAATGGTTTTACTCCCATTGCAGCTGTATTTTGTATTTACTCATTTGGGTATCTTTCGATAATAATGTTAAGTTCTCCACAATGGATTGTGAGATGATCAACCTTTCAAAAGGATCTTTGTGATGTGGCTCTAAATCTAATAATGCCATTAGATGTAGTTCACTAATTTCAATTATTTCGATCTGATTTCTTTGGGCAAATTTGAATAATTCATTAAACTCAATATCTAACTCAAGTTTTCCTAGCTGCAATTTTATTGCAATTTCCCAAAAAGAAGCGATACTGTTGTAACAAGATTGGTTAATATTATTAATTCTAGAAATGATGTTTTGCGGTAATTGCTTATTTCCTTCTACAAACCATAGAAAGGTATGAGTGTCTAATAAGTATGACATTATTGATAATCCGAAAATACATCTAAAGATTCGTCGAAATCATCTGATAGCCTAATTTTTCCTTTGGCATAACCAAACTCACGAGATTTTAATTTCGTTTTTTTAGCTGTCTTTGTTTTTAAAAAAGCAACAAAATCAGCAACTTCCTGTCTCAAATGGGCAGGTAAGGATTCGATTTCCATTTGCAATTTTGTAGCCGTCATAAACAAATATAACAATTTTTATTTCTTTAGAACAGCGTAGACCCCAAATGCGAAGCCGAAAAGCACTACCATAGGGGCAATTAATGTTCTTCTAATATCGTAGATATCGCCATCGGCACCCATCATTAAGATAAAGCCAACCACTACAATAGCAATGCTGATGATTAATAATTGGTAATTTTTCTTACTGAATACCAATTCTTCTTTTGGTTTCTGCGTTGCAGAAGTTGTTTTTTTATCTGACATTATCTGTATAGATCGTAAATTTTTAATCGTAAATATTTGCTTACCGCAAACCAAGTGCTTATTCCGGTGATAAAAATACCAATAGCTACCAAACTAATGAACACCAAACCAAATTCTGTAAAGTTTCTTAAAATAATGATTTCTGGTAGTTCTTGCTGCGCATAGTATAATAATCCTAAAAGGATAATAATAGCAATAAATGACGCAATAATACCGTGTAAGGCAGCAACAAGTATAAATGGTTGCCTAATGAAGTTTTTAGTGGCCCCCACCAATTGCATGCTTTTAATTAAGAAACGCTGAGAAAAAATGGCTAAACGGATGGTGTTATTAATTAAGGCGATAGCAATCACTAGTAAAATACCAGCAAAGCCTAACACAATTAAACCAATGGTATTGATGTTCTTGTTTACCATATCTATTAAAGAACTCTGATAAACTACTTCTTTAACCACGGGATTTTTCTCCATGCTTTTTCTCAAGGCATCAATGTTCTGGTTGTTGGCATAATCAGCCTTCATGTAAACATCTATGGTAGAAAGTAATGGGTTGTAGCCTAAGAAATTTACAAAATCTTCGCCTAAATCTTTAGTGAGGTTATGTTGTGCAACTTCTTTATTTATGTATTGTGTTTGCTTAACGGCAACATTGTTGTCTAAACTCTTTTTAAAAGCTAATACTTCAGTCTCTTTAGCGCCTTCATCAACAATGATATTAAGAACGATGTTTTCTTTAACGTAATTAGACAAATTTTTGGCATGTACTAAAATTAAACCGAGCATGCCCAACATCAACAATACTAGCGCAATACTAAAAATAGTAGATACGTATACGGTTTTGGTTTTTTTAGCAGCCTGACTTACTTCAAATTCTTCCATGTGTAATAATTGTTTCTGCGAAAATAAGGAAACATAACCTAAAACTTAAATTATATGCTCATTGTTTTGCGCCAACTTCAAAGTTTACAATTTTTAAAGTTCGTAAAAGGTAGTTTACTTAGATGGACTTTAACATTCTTTAACGTTGTAGTCCGAAGGTTGGTAGAAGGAAAGTCTGGAAGATGTGGGTTCGATAGCAATGCTGGCTTGGTGATTGGTGTTTGGATGTTTTGTTGCCCTGCAGATTTCGCTGATGTTACCGCAGATTTAAGTAGGTTTTGCATAAGCGATAATGTTAACAGTTTGATAATTGGTGTTGGGGATTTGGATTTTTTGCCGTACAGATTTCGCTGATGTTACCGCAGGTTTAAGTAGGGTTTGCATAAGCGATAATATTAACTGTTTGATAATTGGTGTTGGGGCTTTGGATGTTTTGTTGCCCTGCAGATTTCGCTGATGTTACCGCAGATTTAAGTAGGTTTTGCATAAGCGATAATGTTAACAGTTTGATAATTGGTGTTGGGGATTTGGATTTTTTGCCGTACAGATTTCGCTGATGTTACCGCAGGTTTAAGTAGGGTTTGCATAAGCGATAATATTAACTGTTTGATAATTGGTGTTGGGGCTTTGGATGTTTTGTTGCCCTGCAGATTTCGCTGGTGTTACCGCAGATTTAAGTAGATTTTGCATAAGCGATAATGTTAACTGTTTGATAATTGGTGCTTGGGCTTTGGATGTTTTGTTGCCCTGCAGATTTCGCTGATGTTACCGCAGATTTAAGTAGGTTTTGCATAAGCGATAATATTAACTGTTTGATAATTGGTGCTTGGGCTTTGGATGTTTTTTTGCCCTACAGATTTACGCTGATGTTACCGCAGATTTAAGTAGGTTTTGCATAAGCTATAATATTAACTGTTTGATAATTGGTGCTTGGAATTTGGATGTTTTTTATTTCCCGCAGATTTCGCTGATGTTACCGCAGATTTAAGTAGGTTTTGCATAAGCGATAATATTAACTGTTTGATAATTGGTGCTTGGGCTTTGGATGTTTTTTTGCCCTACAGATTTACGCTGATGTTACCGCAGATTTAAGTAGGTTTTGCATAAGCTATAATATTAACTGTTTGATAATTGGTGCTTGGAATTTGGATGTTTTTTATTTCCCGCAGATTTCGCTGATGTTACCGCAGATTTAAGTAGGTTTTGCATAAGCGATAATATTAACTGTTTGATAATTGGTGCTTGGGCTTTGGATGTTTTTTTGCCCTACAGATTTCGCTGATGTTACCGCAGATTTAAGTAGGTTTTGCATGAGCGATAATATTAACTGTTTGATAATTGATGCTTGGATATTGGTTGTTTCCTTTCACGCATAGCGTATTTAATCATTCACTCATTTAGTCATTCAAAATTCACTTATCCAAGTCTGTCTATTTTCCTTACCTTTGCACTCGATTTTACAAACAGCATATCAATGGATTATCAATTTAGAGAGATAGAACAAAAGTGGCAAAAATACTGGGCCGACAACCAATCGTTTAAAGCTGAAGCCAATTCAGACAAGCCGAAATATTATGTTTTAGACATGTTTCCATACCCTTCGGGGGCAGGTTTGCATGTTGGTCATCCACTGGGTTATATCGCTTCAGATATTTTTTCGAGATATAAGCGTTTAAAGGGTTTCAATGTGCTACATCCCATGGGTTACGATTCGTTTGGGTTGCCTGCAGAGCAATATGCGATCCAAACCGGACAGCATCCGGCAGTAACAACCGAAACCAATATCAATACTTACCGCAGGCAGTTAGACCAAATCGGCTTTTCTTTTGATTGGAGCCGTGAGGTGCGCACTAGCGATCCGGCTTACTACAAGTGGACACAGTGGATTTTTATGCAGTTGTTCAATTCTTGGTATAACCTAGAAACTGATAAGGCAGAGCCGATATCTACCCTAATTCATAAATTTAACGAAGCGGGCAGCGCCGATGTAAAGGCTGCTTGCGATGATGATACTAGAAATTTCTTGCCCACAGATTGGGCTGCTTTTTCGGAAGAAGAAAAACAAGTAGAACTATTAAAATATCGCTTAACTTATTTGAAAGAGAGTACCGTGAATTGGTGCGCAGCTTTGGGTACGGTGTTGGCTAACGATGAAGTTAAAGATGGTTTTTCGGAGCGTGGAGGTTATCCAGTTGAGCAAAAGAAAATGATGCAATGGAGTATGAGAATTACTGCCTATGCGGATAGGCTTTTGCAAGGTTTGGATACCATTGATTGGCCGGAACCGATGAAAGAAATGCAACGCAACTGGATTGGCAAGAGCGTTGGTGCATCGGTAAAGTTCAAAGTGGAAGGTAACGATAAACAAATAGAAGTTTTTACCACTCGTGTGGATACCATTTTTGGAGTTTCTTACTTGGTGTTGGCACCAGAGCACGAATGGGTGGCAGAATTGACTACTCCAGAGCAAAAAGCGGATATCGAAAGCTATATTGCACAAACGAAAAAGAAATCGGAATTAGACCGCATGGCGGATGCCAAGACCGTTTCTGGTGCTTTTACGGGAACTTATGTAATTAACCCAGTAAGTGGTGAGCGTGTACAATTGTGGATTGCCGATTATGTATTGGCAGGTTACGGTACCGGTGCGGTAATGGGCGTGCCAAGTGGCGACCAACGCGACTGGTTATTCGCAACGCACTTCAATTTGCCGATTATCCAAATTTTGGATGCGCAAAAAGACATCGACCAACAAGCAGATGCAACCAAGGAAGGTAAATACATCAACTCTGGTTTCATCAACGGAATGGAATATAAAGAGGCTGTTGCTTTCTTAAATCAATGGTTAGAAGATCAAGGCGTAGGAAAAGCGAAGGTAAATTTCCGTCAACGTGATGCTATTTTTGGTCGCCAACGTTATTGGGGCGAGCCTATTCCTGTATATTTTAAAGACGGGTTGCCTTACTTGTTGAAAGAGGAAGAATTACCATTGGTATTGCCAGAAATTGATAAATACTTACCAACCGAAACCGGCGAGCCGCCTTTGGCAAGAGCCGAAGGTTGGAAATACGAAGACCGTTACGAGTACGAATTGTCTACCATGCCAGGTTGGGCAGGAAGTAGCTGGTATTGGTACCGTTATATGGATGCGCAAAACGACAAAGCATTCGCCTCGAAAGAAGCGGTAGACTATTGGAAAGATGTGGATTTGTACATCGGCGGTAACGAACATGCCACTGGCCATTTGTTATACAGCCGTTTCTGGAACAAGTTCTTGAAAGATTTAGGCTTTGTACAAGAGGAAGAGCCTTTCAAAAAGTTGATTAACCAAGGGATGATAACTGGAATAAGCGCTTTTGCCTATGGGTTTGGGCCTGGCGTAAAAATAAATAATCCAGATAATATTCAAATAGCCTTAGAAAGTGGCTGTAAACTTTTGAAAAAATATCTTATTCCTAAGAGTTCATACGAAAAAGCAATAAAAGGTGAGCATGACATGCTTGTCAAAAGATTGATAGAACAGAGATTAAACGAGTTAAATGAATTTAATCTTGGAGCTACCCTTGATGCTGAGTTGACGACATTTGTTCCGATTAGAGTGAATGTTGATTATGTGAATTCTATTACTAATGAATTAGATGTGGATGCGTTTAAAAGTAGTGATAGATATGAAGGGTTATTAATTGATGAATTAATTCTTGATGAAGAGGGTAAATATATCTGTGGAAGAGAGCCTGAAAAGATGTCTAAATCTAAATTCAACGTAGTAAACCCAGATGTGCTGATTGCGCAATACGGAGCAGATACTTTACGTATGTACGAAATGTTCTTAGGGCCGTTAGAGCAAAGCAAACCTTGGAACACCAACGGTATTGAAGGTGTATTTAAGTTCTTGCGTAAATTCTGGCGTTTGTTCCATAATGAGGCTTGGGAATTTACCGTAAGCGATGCTGAACCAACTAAAGCGGAGCTGAAAGCATTGCACAAAATCATAAAAAAAGTACAAGATGATATCGAAAGATTTTCATTCAATACCTCGGTTTCGAGCTTTATGATTGCGGTAAACGAGCTCACAGATTTGAAATGTAACAAGCGAGCTATTCTACAAGATTTAGTGGTGGTTCTAGCAGCTTATGCGCCGCACATCTGCGAAGAGTTATGGTTCTTATTGGGCAACAAAGATTTGTCTACTGCACAATATCCGGTATTTAATCCTAATTATTTAATAGAAGATGAGTTTGCTTATCCAATCTCTATCAACGGTAAAATGAAAATGAACTTGAATTTGAGCTTAACCTTAGAGCAAGAAGATGCGACCGCTGCGGTGTTGGCTAGCGAACAAGTTCAAGGATTTTTAAACGGAGCTAGTCCTAAGAAAATCATTTTCGTAAAAGGAAAGATTGTAAATATTGTAGTATAGCCAATACGTCATTTCGAGGGAAGCGTAGCAACGAGAAATCTTTGAGGTTGGTTGCGCTAATCTAAAGATCTCTCTACTTCGTTTTACTGCGGTCGAGATGACGACCAAGCTATTTAAAAATCCCAAAGGAGTTAAAAGCTTTTTTGGGATTTTACTTTTTACCCTCAACCATTCGCCGCCTAAAAAATACCATTCGCCGAGAATTTGCTGCCAGTTGTAAAAAAATGCTTCGTTGCTGCTGTAACAAAATATAGCTTTGGCAGACTAATACGTACAAATAACAAAACAAAATGAAAAAACTACTACTAATTTGTTCCGCTTTACTGATGATGATGAGTGCAAAGGCCCAGTTCCCGATGATGGGAGGAGGCAATGCAGCTCCAAAAGTGACAGGGCGTATCTCGGCAACTATTTTAGATTCATTAACCAAACAACCGGTAGAATACGCTACGGTTTCGTTGGTAAATACTAAAACCTCAAAACCGGTAAACGGGGGCTTAACCGATGCTAAAGGTAAGGTAACCATTCAAAATGTGGCTCCAGGCGATTATAAAATGGTTGTGGGTTTTATCGGATATACTACTAAAAATATCATGGTTAAAACCACTCCAGAAAAACCAGATAACAACATTGGAGATGTTTTTCTATCGGGTGGTGCAAGTACCTTAAACGAAGTTACCATTGAAGGTAAAAAGAGCATGATCGAAAACAAGATAGACCGTATGGTGTACAACGCAGAGGCAGATGCAACCAATGCTGGTGGCGATGCTACCGACGTAATGCGTAAAGTACCGATGCTTTCGGTAGATATCAATGGAAATGTTCAATTGCGTGGAAGTGCGGTAAGGGTTTTAATCAATGGAAAACCATCAGGTACTATGGCTAATAGCGTAGCTGATGCCTTGAAGATGATCCCTGCCGATCAGATTAAAAGTGTAGAGGTAATTACCAATCCATCTGCAAAATACGAAGCAGAAGGTTCTGGTGGTATCATCAATATCATTACCAAGAAAAGTAATGCAGAAGGTGTAAGTGGTTCGGTAAATGCATCGGCAGGTACACGCCAAAATACTGGTAACTTTAATTTAACTGCAAAATCTGGACGTTTTAGTGCTAATACAGCCTTAGGAGGGATGTACGCTTATCCACAAGATTCGAGAGTAATAACCTTCAACCAATTGCCAGGAAGTTCGGTATTACAAGATGGTACTTCGGCTTGGAAACGTGAAATGTTTAACGGTAGCTTGGGCTTAGATTACGATTTTAATGCTTATAACAACATTAGCACCAATGTGAAATACAATAGATTTTACAATGGTGGTCCTGGATCATCTTTAATTACAAGCAATCTTGGTGGAATAACTGGTAATAGCACAAATATAAGTAGTACCGATATGACCAATAACAACGTAGATTGGAATATGGATTACAGACGCACTACCAAAAAGCAGGGCGAAGAGTTTTCTGTTGCAGGTCAATTAACTGAAGGCAGGAATATCAACGATTTTTCTAACAACATCAACGGAAATTCATTAACAGCGAGTGTAAATACAGGAAAAAATAGAGAGTACACCATTCAAACCGACTACGTTTACCCGTTCTCTAAAACTGTAACTTTTGAAGTAGGAGGTAAAGGTATTTTCAGAAACATCAAGAGTGAGTTTGGTCAAGGTTCTGGAAAAATCTTCGACTACGATCAGAACGTTGGGGCAGCTTACTCAACTATCGCATTCAATTTAACTGAAAAAATAAAATTTAAAGGAGGTTTGCGTACGGAGTATACAGCTATTGAGTATAATGATATCAACGGTAATCTAATTAATGATGATTATTTAAACCTATTTCCAAATGCAGTAATATCACAAACCATTAATGGATCTACTACAGTTAAATTAGCTTATAACAAAAGAATACAACGCCCGAGTTTAGCTTACCTAAACCCATTTAACAATCAATCTAATCCAGTTAATACTTTTGAGGGAAATCCAGCTTTAGATCCCGAATTGAGCCATAACGTGGAGCTTGGTTATTCTACTTTTATTAAAGGTTCAATGATTAATGCTTCATTGTTTTATAGGAATACTAGAAACGTTATAGAAAATATTGTGAGGGCCGCTTCTGGCATTACATCAACAACGTTTGCTAACGTAGGTAATACCAATAGTTACGGAGTTAATTTATTTGGATCGTATAACCCTACGCCAAAATGGACTTTAATGAGTAACATTGCCTTAAACACTTACGAAATTAGAAGTAGAGAGGATTTGCAAGGGATGAATGAAGGTACTTATTTGAATTATAATTTCTTTATGCGTTCTGCAACTGCCTTTAAGGGTGGCTGGAATTTAGAGTTGTTCGGTGTAGTTAATTCTCCCCGTTACACGTATCAAAGTAAAACGCAAGCAATGTTTTTCTACGGCGGCGCTGTTAAAAAAGACATCATGAAAAAGCAAGGAACTATTGGTTTGAATTTATTAAATCCATTCAACAGAGATTTACATATCAATACCATTTCTCAATCTGAAGATGCTTATCAAACTACGAATATCTACTACCCACTACGTCAAATTGGTTTAAACTTTAGCTACAAATTTGGTAAGTTGAAGTTTACTGAGAAAAAGAAAATCAAAAACGATGACGTGAAGCAAGAGCAACAGCAAGGTGGCGGCATGGGCGGCGGCATGGGTCAAGGGAAGTAGATGGAAAGTAAAAAGTAAAAAGTAAAAAGTCAAAAGCAACAAATGGTCGACGCTTATGAGTATCGACCATTTGTTGCTTTATTATTGATCTCGTCATTGCGAGGTACCAAGCAATCTTAAAGTGAAATGCCTAGATAACTCTAGTTGTAAGATTGCTTCGTGCCTCACAATGACGTTTTATTAACGAATGGGCTAAGTCACCGATGGAAACGAAATGCCTTTGATTTTGCCATACAATTCAACAGCGTACAAATCGGTCATTCCCGATACAAAATCTAACACACTTTGCACCCGAGAATATAAATCTTCCTTTTCGGTATGAAACTGTTTTGGTATCAGTTTTACTAACTTTTTGTAATAATGTGTGTCGTTGTTTACTAGGGCTGGTACAAATTCTTCGAGCAAACCAGCCATTACTTTATAGCCAGAAACTTCTTTTGCAATAACCGATTGGTAATTGTAGATTTTCTCTATCGAAATCTGTTCGATGGTTTTCCAAGCATATAAGAGCTTTTCTGGCAAGGCATCGGTTAAACTTTGGTTAAAAGTACCACCTAAAATAGCTGCTTGTTGTGTGTAAAAAATGGCAGAGCACTCATAGATTAAAGTGCTAATAGCTTTTGCTCTTAACAAACTCACCTTGGCGTCGTCATCTTCTAAATCATTTTGCAGCCTCGCTTCTAGCGTTTCGCTGTTACAAAGAGGCAACAACAAGTTCTTTACTTCCTCAAAACTTAGAATTTGTAAACGATGCGCATCTTCTAAATCAATGATGCCATAACAAATATCATCAGCCGCTTCTACCAAATAAGCCAATGGATGACGAAAATAGCCAAGTGGCTTCTCGTTATCGGAAAGCATACCTAGTTCTGTGGCAATTTTTCTAAAAATTTCCTTCTCTGATTGGAAAAAGCCATATTTTTTTCGATGTAAATGCTGCTTTTGGTGGCCTAAACTAGATTCGCATGGATATTTCCCGATGGCGGCCAAAGTGGCGTAGGTGAGTGCATAGGCACCATTTCCTTTACCTTCGAAAGGATGTGTTAAAATACGGATGGCGTTGGCGTTACCTTCAAAGTGGGTAAAATCTTTTTGCTGTTCTGCACTAAGCTGCTCTAAATAGGTTTTGCCTTCGCCGTTGGTAAAATACCTCGAAATGGCAGCTTCTCCGGAGTGCCCAAAAGCTGGGTTCCCTAAATCGTGCGCCAAAGCAGCGGCGGCTACAATGTTGCCCACTTCGCTCATTAAAGGTACTTCTGTATCAATATTTGGATTGTCTTTTTTGGTTTGATTATAGAAAATTCTTCCTAAAGAACGGCCTACGCTGGCTACTTCTAAGCTGTGCGTTAAGCGGTTATGTACAAACACACTTCCAGGTAAAGGGAAAACTTGCGTTTTGTTCTGTAATCTTCTAAATGGCGAAGAAAATATTAACCTGTCGTAGTCGATTTGAAATTGCGATCTAGCTTCATCAGTATCTCTTGGCGATTTATCCTCATGCCCCCAACGCTTTGCCGAAAGCAATTTTTTCCATTCCATCATATAAAAAAGCGATATTCTTGAATTTTGATGCAAATGTACATTTTATTGGAATAAATGATCGTGCATGGCCTTGTCGAAAAATCATTTCATTGCCATGTACCTCATTGCCGTCGACTTTAGTCGACGATTTAGATAAATCATTTTATTGGCTTTAGCCAAAAAAGCTTTTTAATGAATTAATTCTTTTGCCAGAAACTTATCTCCAATATGCTTCTTAGCAAATTCTTTCATTGCTTTTTCTACACTTGGTAAATCTTTAGAGGTAATATAACTTCCAATTACATGGTTGCCCGTGTTGGGTAAGGCGTGTTTTTCCTTTTGAGCTGTTGGTGTGCCCAATTCATCAAACATCTCTAGCATAGCTGATACTTTAACCACAGGGTCTTGTTCCTTTTCATTTTTGTAGTAATAAAGGAGCAATGTAGGTTGTTTTACCTTCTCAAAAGTTGCTTTGGTCATGCTGCTTTCCAATAATTCTTGCAGCTGAACCACAGACTCTAACCGATAATTTGTATACCAGTATTTTTTGTAGATTGGCGTTTTACCTTCAACAATACGCTCATTACCGCCAGTTACCGCCCTTGCAATTTGTAAACCCCAGGGATTATTCAATAGCCAAACCTTATTATCATTAATTTCTATGTTTGGCGAAAGGAGAACTAAACTGTGCACTTCGGGGTATGTAGCAGCTAATTGCAACGCTAAGGTGCCACCAGTAGAAGTGCCAACTAAAATTACTTTTTTACCCAATTTTTTGCCGATCGCTAGTGCTTCTTTTGCTGTTTCCCAAATTTTGTCGGCGGTAAAATATTGCATTGGCGCAACGGTATCAATGCCATGATCGGCTAAGCGGGCTAGGTAAAGGTTAGCTTTAATAGCTTTTGCAAAGTTTCGATGCACGGGATTTCCCTCTTCTTTGGAAGCTGAAAAGCCGTGAAGGTAAACAACTGCATATTCAGTTTGTTGGTGCAGGCTATCTACCCAAACAATTTCGGCTTGGTTACCTGATTTTATTTTGTGCTTGCTTTCTTGTGCGGCTACATATTCTTCTAAAGAGTTGATGTTTACAATTTTTGGCAGCGTTGTTTCGTAACTAGCCTTTTGTGTTTTTGGCCCCGCAAAATAAACGCCTACCAAGCAAACAACAACAAAGATGAATATTTTAACGAATGTTTTCATGCGAATAGTTTCATTAAAAATACGCTTTTAATAGAAATTCAACTAAGTTTGCAAACACATTTTTGCC
>VFQP010000583.1_pt1 | contig 65638 bp, 101 predicted proteins | sample 3512351 | NCBI WGS metagenome assembly VFQP01 (sample SAMN10412372, study PRJNA504923) | tailings metagenome | isolation source: Relicate 1 Philex TSF1 revegetated site | place: Philippines: Tuba, Benguet | collected 2017-08-29
ACCGGCACATCCACACTCATCAATGGACACTGTGTGTTGTAATTCAGCAACACCCTCCGCATATCAGAAGGGGTGGGCATTGACCGGGCATCCCTGGGTGGGCCATGTGCAGCCAGGCGTATGTAGGCATCCACCACAGCACGCATTTCGTTGACCAGCACTTGTCGTGTTGGGTTGGTGCCAATTGCCTGCAGGAGCTGTTTCGCAGCCGTCACCTTGTCCCAGTCAATTTGGACGCGGCTGCTGTGGCTGTTGGTGGGGATCTGGCGGCCTGTTTCGTCCCGGTCCCCGTTGGCGAGTGCGAAAAGACAGGGGAGGACGTGGAGGGGGTGGTCGATTGCCATGCGATGGAGCTGGGCATGTAGGACTTGCTGTGGGGGGGATTGTGTGGGGGATTATTGTGGAGAGGAGGGGAAGCTAATGGTGATTTGATGATGCTACATAATGCTACATGATGGGTGTGCTACACAAGCACCTGATGAGCAAACAGTAGTGCAACCCACATCGTCAACACATTCGTACAACCCACATCATCTTCGTACAACTCACACTGTCTACACCTTCATACAACCCTGAACACGCACCTGAAACATGGTGGTGGCAGTGCTCAGGCGAGATGCCATTTGATACACAAGGGGCAACCACTTGTGCGATGCAGTCGCCTCAAACACATCCTTGAGTGTGGTGTGTACCTCGTTGTTGTGCTGTTCTATAGCAACACCCTCATCTGCTGATGCTAGCCACAGAGCAACACACCGAAACACCGCCTGGAGTGTGTGTGGTTTGTGTGTGGTTTGTGTGTGATATAGTATATTGTGTGTGTAGAGTATATATTGTGTGTGTGCACTACATTGTGTGTGTATACACTACACCGTGGGGGGGGGGTATGCGCATATGTAATACACAATACATGTATGCATCCCTCACCCACCTCTGTATCATATGTGGTATCTGCTTGGAGACATTGTTTGTAGCTGTCTAATGTCAATTTCAAATACTGAGCCTGCATAGTGTGTGTGTGTGGGGGGGGGGGGGGGTATATGGGTGTGGGTGGGTCAATGTGGGTGGGTGTTGGGGGTGGAGTGTATATGTGCACAAGCAGTTGTAGAAATGTGCACACAATCCCCCGCAAAAGATACAAATCATATTTACACACATCACCTTCCTCCTCCTTTTCCTCCTCCTCCTTATGTCCACCCACCAACTACACCACAAACACCACCCACAGAATACACGTACCTTGTTTTCATGCAGCTCTTCATCACGTGCCTCATCTAGCTTCAGTGGCCTATCCAATTGTACCTGTCTCTGTAACAAATCATAGTCCTCACGGTCCAGTAGCCGGCCCTGGGGATCCCTGCGCATTTTCCCAGTGGCCCTGCGCTTTGCTATTGCAGCCTGGGTGGTGATTGTGGTGGTGATTGTGTGGTGGTGGTGGTGATTGTGTGGTGATTGTGGTGGTGGTGGTCATGTGTGGTGGTAGTGGTCATGTTTGGTGGTGGTGGTATGTGAAACGTGTGTACATGGTGTGTACATGGTGTGTACATGGTGTGTACATGGTGTGTGCATGGTGTCAGACCTACTCTCACTTCCAACCCTCAACACCCAGGGACTCCCCTTCCCCCCATGCAATCCCCCTTATACAAACACCACCACCCACCACTCAACCCCCCGTACAACATACATCAATGCGTGCCAATGCATCCCTCTTGGTGGCCATCACTGCCTTTTCCTGCTTGTACTCCTCACTGTTCAATGCAGAAACAACACTGGTGTACAACGTATCACAATACTGCGCCAATTGGTAGGCTGCATGGCATGCACCGGGACCGGTGAGGGTGGAGTAGGCATACACAGCGGCAGTGAGGGTCTCTAGGAGGCGGGGGGAGCTGTAGCTGCGACTGGCGACCAACCACGCACCTGGGTGGTTTTTATAGCAATGAGTGGTGGCGTCGATTGGGGATGGGGTGGGGGCAGGATGATGTGATTTGTGTGTGGAGGCGTATGGTATGTATGTGGTGTGGGTGTGCGTGTATGTGTGGTGTATGGTATGTACATTTTCATACAAATCACAGCATGGTGTGATCGATTGAAAAATACGTAACAATACTGCTCAGTACCAAGGACAGTCAATGCAGTCAACACGCTGAGCATGACACACCCCACACACGCAGCAAGACACACCAAGTTGTGTGAGTATGATTGCCCGTTGATCTTCAGCATGCTGTACAAGTGACTCTGTTAGTTGAATAGCCATATCATGCTGACCCTGTATATAAATGTACATGTACATGTATATATATAATATATAGGGTGCATATATAGGGTATGAAAGGAGAGGGGAGGAGTTGTGAGGAACATGAAGTAACAGAAAAACATAGTAGAAAGCATATAATGTGCCCCATGTACTACTCCATTCAAAATCACACACAAACAAACACATATACCTGTGCCCACAGCAGACGTGCATCCTCCAACACCCATGCTGGCTGCATCACCACCCCAGCCCCACCCCCACCACCCCCACCACTCGCATGTACCCCCACCCCCACATTCACTGCGTCGACCATGCGCCCCCCTGTCATGAGCTCCCCTCTCATTTCACGCCGCAGCCCCATCATGGCCTCCAGTGCCGTTGACAGCTCCCCAGCAGTGCGTGCATGAGATGCCTTGTGTACGAGGGCAGCAGGAATGTTGTTGTGTTGGTGCAGGAGACGCAAGAGGACGAGTCGAAGTGCAAGGAGTGGCTCCTGGGTAGGGGAGCGGGGGATGGCGTTGTGTGTGCGCGTATGTGTGTGTGTGCAACGTGTATGGTATGGTTTGTGATGATGTGTATACCTTGATATTTGTGTAATAAACACTACGTAACAACATTCCACATCAACCCCAAGCAAGCATACACCCAAGCAACTACATGCCCAAGCAACTATGTGCCCAAGCAACTACATGCCCAAGCAACAATGTGCCCAAGCAATTTTATACCACAACGCACCAACACACACACACACTTACACAGCAAATACACACCTGCAACCAAAAGCGTCCCCCAGCACCAGCAGCATCTTCCCGTTGATCCAATGTACTCAGCACATCATGCACCCATGCATCAGTAGAGGGGGAGGTGTTGCTGGTGTTGTGAGGGCTGGGTGTAGGTGGCATGTGTGTCTGCATGGCTGTCCATGCTTCTCTGTGTTTGTACATGTAGTTTGAGATAGCTTTGTGAGAGGGAAAAAAGGTACACGAGAAGATATGTAAATTTCACCCACTTCACATACACATTCAAATACACATTCCAACATTCACCACACTCACATACACATACCCAACAGTAGTAGCAAGTTGCAATTGCACCACAGCATGGTTGAAAGAAGCATGCCCCTCTGGCAGCATACTACCCAACTGCTTTGCTACATGTGCCTGTGCATTGGTCAACGCCGCGTTGACCAACTCCCCATCCCCCTGGGCAAATGCACGTACTGCTGCAACAAAGGATGTGTGGAAACCTGTGGTGTATACGTATATGGTACATACGTTGTTGTATGCATTATAGATTTGATATATGCACATACATGTAAAACAGGTTAACCCACACAGAATAGATCCCCATACACCCTCCCCACCCACCCCACATATACTACATCCACTTGTTCAGGCACACCATACCATGTACAGTACCCTCACCCCCCGCCCCACTGGTGTGTACATCAAAACCACCCCGGTGTACATCCAAAGCACCCCACTGCCCCATACGCCATGCTGCCTCTGCTGCTGCCTCATGCAACCCTGAATCTGTTGTGCACGATGCATTGTGGTATGTGGATGTTGTGGTGTGTGGATGTTGTGGTGTGTGGATGCTGTGTATGACGCATTGTGTATGGAGTGCAGCATAGTATGTGGATATTATAATAATGTGTATGCATGCATGCATGTATATCATGTACTACTCCATACACAATGCGTCATACACAGCACACACATGCAGTAAACCCACCAACCCCACATCCTACCTGTCATTCCCCTCTCACTCCCCTCTGCACCTTCCCATGAAGCTGCTGCCAGTGCATGACACCCCATTCTCCTCAAACACATCTGCCTCAACTGAAGGGCATCATATGCTTGCACATCATGATACAATGCCCTACCCACCATTCCCCTTTCATTTCCACAGCCCCCCACAGCATTTCCTTGTCCACTCCCCACCCCTTGTGTTTGCACGGCTGCCCCCCCCTCACCCCACCCCCCAACCCCCACCCGCGAATCCGTAGTCACAAGCACATCGGCCCATCGGCCCTGATGCAGCGCTCGCAGCAGCCGACAGCGATAACTCGCTGCACGTGTTGCTGCATGAAGACCATCTGACTCATCCAGTTGATTATATACCTCCATGAATAGCGTGTGCATGTTGTCAGGGTGTGTGGGTGTGTCATTGGTGGTCGGAGGGGTGGTGGTGGTTGTACTTATTGGTGTATTGGTGTTGTACAACGCATCATGGAGGGTGGTGGTGTCCCCCATGGTGGTGTTTTCATTGGGCATGATGAGCATGCCCTGCGCATGGTGTGCTCTCACCCCTTCCTCCAGGTATTTCAGTGCTGTAAAGGGGGCAGCACAACGTAGTGCCATGCGTGATACAGAGAGGTAGTCGAGGTGGAGCCAGTATACAGTACTCCACCTGTATATATGTACGTGGGTGGTGATGGAGGGGTGTGGGTGATGTATGGGGTGTGGGGAATGCAAGCCTACATGCACATAGTAGCAAGACATATACACACACATATACACAAAAACACACACCCACACACACAAAACACACATACACTACACGTACATGGCAGCATGCATAGTGCCATCCCTCAAGTGTACATCTCTCCCACCCTCCCTTGCCTCCCTCGCCTCCTGCAGCACCCCCAGCGCATCAGCCTCCAGCACCGCTGCTTGATGTACCTGCTCGAGCACATGCAAGCACCGCAGCACCATGCGGTCAGCACGTGGGTGGTGATGGGTGGTGTCTTGTATGATGTGGGTGGTGAGTTGTGTTGTGAGGATGTCATGTATGGGGGTGGAGTGTATGGTGGGGCGACCAGAGGTGCCTGTGGCGGGGGCAAAAAATGAGAGGGGAGTGTTTGTGAAGGGGTGACTGAGTGGCACACTGGAGGATAATAGAGTGGTGCATTGCAAGTGTACATAAAGGCACACAACACAATGCAAAGCGATACATAAACACAGCGATAAAACAATCATGCACATGGCACTCTTCACAACACCCAACACCCACACACATCACACATACACAACACACCAACATACTTTGATGTGCAATGTCCACAAATGCCAGTGGCAACACCAACTCAGCAACTTCCGTCTTCATGCTCGCAATACCCCGACATGCACCCAACAAGGGGTCCCGTACATACCACAGCATCATTGCCGCCAGCCCCCGAACCCACCAGTCATATGCGATATCATCCGCACACACCCATACATGTGTTTGTCGCAGGTCCCATGATGCCTGGGTGTTGGGGTCCTGCTTGGGGCGCTTGTAGGTGTTGCTTGAGCCCACAAAGGGACGTAAGAGGGCAGCCGTGGTGGGGGGGAGGTGGTTGAGGAGGTGGGCTGGCTTGTCGGGGTTGCTGAGGGTGGGGTGGGTGGAGATACCAGGTGCAAAGGGGGGAGGTGCCCATGCATTGTGTGTGTACAAGAGCATACACTGTGTGAGCATAGCATGTAGCACAAACAACATGATGTATGAAACAACCATGTACATACTACGTACAAAGACAACCATGTACATGCTGTGCAGTAAACAACAACCATGTACAAACATACCGTGCATCATTTGCCAGCAGCATCTTGAGTGTGCTATGTGTGGTACTGATCACCGCCACATCACCGTCTGTCAAGTACACACACAGCAGGCGCAGCAGCGACACATACACAGCATCACCCCCCAAATTGAGGGGGGCCGGTGGTTGGGGTTGGGTGTTGTCGAGGGGTGGGGTGGCAGGGCGGCGTACTGAGCCTCGGTTGGGTGCAGCGGCATTGGTGGGCGGGGGCGGGGTGGGTGGCATGCTGCTCATGATGTCTATGTGCGTCAATTGATCTGTGTGTTGGTGGCAAACAAGTGTATGTTGGCTGACGGGTGACGTACATACACACCACATGTGCAGACGTACAAAACACACACATTAAAGGACAACATAGAAAAAAGAAGAAAAAAGGGACAAAACACAAGTACAAATTACATACAGAGCAGGAGCATACCATGAAACATGGTGGCAGGCAGTGCCAGGTGATGGGGCCCCAGGGGGCCCCCCAAAGCCAGCACCTCCCCTGCTAATGCAGCTACTTTGTCATCCCCCAATGAAGCACTTGCTTGTAACAACACCCTTGCACATGTTGCTGCAATACTGTTGATGCGCATGTGCTTCTGTGTTGAGAGAGTGGTGATGGTGGGTGTGAAGGACACAAGAGGGGGAGGAGCGTGGAGAATGTATGTGGGGATGGCATATTGTGTATACTGAACGCATGCTCATCATCCTACACATAGCACATCATGCATACACAACATATACACAGCATACACACACCAAGGCAGGCAGGTGACCATCATAAAGAGCAGTGGATGATAGCTGTATACGGGGCTGCATGGTGCGCAATGTGTGTTGTACATGATCAACAGCCCTGTGTGCAGGATGTGCGTATGTGACTGGTGTGTATGTGACTGGTGTGCATGTAAACGTACGTTTGTGTGAATGTGAGTGTGTATGTGTATACAATGCAACACATCAATTCCATTGCCAACAACCATACATATATTCCCCCTAAACCCCCCTACACACACAACAATTACCACCCAACCCCCCCTACACACACAACAATTACCACCCAACCCCCGCGCCCCCCCCAAAAGATAATCCTCCACACCGTGCTCTACTGTTTGCATTGATAGCAGCAGCATCACGTGCCAGCAACACCAACTCCTCAAGGGGTGTGAGTGGCTGACGCAGCTGCCCATGTGCTACACGTGCATTTTCTAGACACGAAACATGAGGGGGGAGCATTGGGAGGAGTTGTACAGCGAGACGCAGGTCTGGGTGTTTTGGTGGGGCCTGTGTGAATTGGGTGGTGTGATTTCTGGCACTTTGATGGTGCATATAGCATGTGGCAGCGTGGGTGTTTGTGATGTGATCATATGTACACATACACCCACATATACACTCACATATACACCCACATGTACACACTACTTGTTTACCCACATATATACCCGCACATACACCCCCACATATACACCCCCAACACACCTTGCGTATCAATTCAGTCACAATTGCAGCCATTGCATGCTGTACATTACTTGATTGCACACCCCTATCCCCTGATTGCACACCCCCGCCCACTGCTTGCACGCTCCCACACCCACCACCATCACTCCCATCCATATATTCAACGTGTTCCACCAGTCGCATCACAATGACCCTCAGATGTTGGGCGAGGCATGCCATGCGCTCCTGTGCTTGCTCCTGGGTAGTTTGCATAGGTGTGTTGTTATGCACGCCATGCAGCATGATGTCAATGATGATGGTGTGTAACAGGGTGCACACGGCTGCTTGCAGTTCTCTGTGTGGATGAAAGGGAGGGGGTATACGTGTGTAGGTGGGTGCGTGCGTATGGTGCAGGTTTGTATGGTGGTGCAATGTATACTCAAGATATGTAAAGCTGGAAAAACAACACAATAGTACATAAAGCATACCATACACGTCCCACACCCCACCATGTATCCACACCCCACACCCCACCATGCATCCACGCCCACACCCTACACCCTACCGTATATCCAGCAGCCCAAGCAGTATATGACACATATAATGAAAGGCAAAGGGCTCCCCCACACGGGGCCCCAACAATCGCATCACTGCTGTGAGAGGGCCCCTCAGTACCACATGGGCATGTCTGGGTGCAGCGGCTTTGTGAAGGTGTTGATGACACTTGAGGAGCAGGAGGGCATAGAAACGATCAGAGAATGCCTAGGGTATGTGGGAAAAGGGTGTGTGGGAAAAGGGTGTGTGGAAAAGGGGTGGTGTGTCATGGGAAGGGTGTGTGTTGTGGAAAAGTGATGGTGTGTGAATGTGTATGGTGCTGCACATGTCCACATGCTACACATATATACACATATACACATACACACAATACACAACACAAATTACAACAACAATATGTACAAAAAAATGTACACACATAACACACACAAACAACCACTCTTACTTCGTGCGGTTGGTCTCGTGATGCCCCCCCCCTTGTGAGACGTTCCACAACCTCTCCTATTGACTCTAATGCAAATCCCGGAGGACATAACTGCCCGGGGCATGCTTCTATATCAACACAGTGCAATACTGCTGTTGCGAGTACATTGTTGAGGTATGGGTGTGCATCTGAGGTGTGTGTGGTGTGTGTTGGTGTTGGAGTGACCAAGGGGGTTGAAGGTGGTGCATGTGATTGGTGTATGTGTGTTGCTATAGCAGGTGTTTGGTACCTTGCACACACATGATATAGCCGCATATACACATATTCACACAACAAAACATATCCACACTCATACACACACACATATACCCTACCCAACATACCCAGCACACAGTATACACCCCGTACACATCCACACACACACACACCATACCAGGAGTGTCATATTCCCTCAGCACACCCTCTGCAAGCACTCCAGCATGTGCCAGTCGCATCCCCCGCTTGCTACTCATACGCCCTGTATCTTGGACAACAGTCAACGGCTCCAAACACCCCAAGATGCAATACATGATGTTTTGTACGAGATCATGAACAGTGATGCCTGCATGGTGGTGGTGTGTGTATTTGTGCGTGCATGTGTGTAGAGGTGTGTGTGTGTGTGCTTGAACACAGTCTTGTAGTACACTCTTGCTCTACACTTTTGCAGAACATTGCCACCCTTTTCCACCCCCATGCACCTTTGTCCCCCATCATCCCCATCCACACGCCCAAACAAACGCACCAAGCAACGTCGCCATGTCGTGCACCATACCCCGCTCCCCATCATAACACAACATCACTGGGAGCAACACCTTGGTCCATGACTTGAGGAACCGTCGCTGCTGCAGTACCGTATTGTCATTATTGTTGGGGGTCGTATTGTTGGCGGGTGGGGTATTGTTGGTGGATGGGGTAGTGCAGCCAAGGAGGCTCTATGAAAAGAGAGGGGAGGGGGAGAAAACAATAATGGTATTTGCTCAGCATTACATACACGTTTGTGTGCATTTTGATATACACATACAGGTACACACACATACAGGTACATGTACCCTACACAATCCACCACCCACCAAACACACCCTGAAAACACCCTATCTCTTCCCCCAACACTAGCACCTGTATGCTGAGTAGCTCCTGTAGTGTGTGTTTTGCACCAAACCATTCCCAAGCAATGCACCCACCGTGCCACTGCATAAATGCTGCATTACAGTCTGCATCAAGCTCTGTATTGGTATACCCCAACACCATTGCTATTGTGGTCAAGGCAGTGCTGATGAGCGCACGCTGTGCTGTGGTTGGCAATGCGTGTCGAAGGAGGAGGCATATGATGGTGGGCTCCACATCTGCGTTGTGTATTGCACATCGTGCTGTGTATTTTGGGGGGAAGGGCAGGGTGAAGGGGTTGTGAGGGTATGCAAGTAGGAGGGTACGCAGAAAGGCGTGCAACCATGCATGTGTTTGTAACATCTCCAACACACATGTAACATCTCCAGTACAAAGACAGTGAAACAACAACAAAGATACAATGATAATACAAAGCACAGGAGCGCAATACACACGCAGGCACATACCAAGTGCAAGTATGCTGCTTTCCATGTAGGGCAACACCTGATGCTCCAACAAACGCAGGTGTCTTGGGGTCTTGACGCTTCGCAGCAACACATGCTGCAGTATGCTGTCCAAAATTGCCTGGGTTTTGATGGTGGTCAACGCATGGTCAACGTGAAAGTCAACATGAAAGTCAACACGCATGGTCAACGGTCAACACACCTCGGCATCATCCCACAAGTCAAAGTAGAACACAGCAAGGTCGGCAACAGCTCTTCGCGTTGCGTATGAGCTACTACCAAGCTGTTCCATGATGACCTGTGAGTATATTTCTTGCGTATTTGTACATACACATATGTATGTATGTGTATATACATACAAATATGTATATACATGCGTACACACCACACCCACAACTACTTTCATCACCACCTTTAAAAAAATAATCCAACCACATACATTGTTGCACACTTGTGTATCCTCATCACTCAGCTGATCATAGTGTTGCATAGCAGCAGCAGCTGCTGTGGCAAGTGCAGCACCCACACGAGGGGATAGCATGTCTACTTTGTTGTCTTGATTGGCGTCATTCACTACTGCTAGGATGTCATTGAGACATGCAACCAGCTCCACCTTGTCTGTGTGTTGGTGTGTTGGTGTGTTGGTGTGTTGGTGTGTTGGTGTATTGATGACAGTGATAGGCAGGACACATATCCACCTCCCCCACCCCCTCCAACCTCGTTCCTCCAGCACAGGCGCAGCAAACAGACGTGCCAGCTGCAGCGCCACACACTCCATACTCCTATCAATACACCTCGTACACAGCAGCAATGCGTAACTCTCCCGCCTTGTGTCCAGCGGGCCCAACACCTCAAGCACTGGGGATAGCAGGCGGGGGGCCCCACACACCACGCTCTCCACCAGCAAACACACCACACGGCGACGCAGGCCCTCCCCACCGGGGGTTCCATGTGGTCGGCTCTGTTTCCAGATATCCAGCAAGACATGGCCGGTGGTGTCGGGCAAGAGGGGTATGGTGGTGGAGAGCAGGTCGAGGGCTTGTTGTCGGCGAACAAGGGTGGCATTGATGAGGCTTGCTGATCCAATGGTGGTGAAACTGCTTGCTTGCATTGTTGCCATGCTCCTGGGTAGGTGTGGGTGGGTTTGGTGGGGGTGGTGGTGGTGGTGTGTACATGAGTGAACAATGTGGATATGGGTAGAAACACTGGGTAGAAACACTGGGTGGAAACATTGTCCATTGAGTAGAAAACGCAAATTATACATGTATTGCCACCCACATCACACCATGAGGACACCAAGAACAACAACCCCCACATACGCACCCCACCACACACCGTGCTGCTGCCTGTGTTGCTTGTTGATTGACCATCGGCATATCCAAGTCCTCATCCACCAACATGCCCTCCTGCTGCTCTCTCCCCAGCCCAGCACCACCCATGGGTGTGCCCCACCCATCCTTCCCCACCCCGGGACTCCCATGCGCGCCATGGGCCCCCCCATGTAGGGGTGCGGGGGTGGGGAGGGCCCCCTCATCCTCAAACTCCTCGGCCCAGCGGGCCCCCTTGGCTGCATCACTCACCACAGCGGTGGCATGTTGGTAGACAGTGTGTGTTTGCTGTACCATGGTTTCCAGGGGCCTGTGGGGTATGCATGCGGGGTGTGAAATGCATGAGAAAGGTGTGGGGTGTGAAATTACAAAAGTAAAGGTGTGTTAGATGCATAGCATTTGTGTTGCAAATGCTGTCAGTGTGCCTGTTGTCCATGATGTGAATGCACCGGCTATACATAGCACCCAGTACATAAAACCCAGTCTGTATAACCCAGCATGCACATGCATGCATGGTTTTCAGTGTTCATAAACATGACATAGCCCATTGTTCATGACAAGACATACATGGTATCACATGGTGCCCCCCCCCGCCTTTGCCACACATGCACAGCACGCAACAGAAAATGCATGGCAGCGTGCGCATCAACACCAAAGCCCTCATTGCTGCGCAGCTGTGCTATTGCCGCTGTACAACATGCTGACATGCCAATGGTTATATGCACTGTGTTTGTGAAAGGGGGAAAAGAGATGGGAGGGGACAAAGGAGAGTAGCTGAGGGGACACAGGAGGTTTGTGTAGATGGAAATCACAAATGCATGAATTGACAGTGGGGATGGGGGTTAGGAGTGAACAAGTGGGAATGAAGTAGTTTTAACATACTTGCAGGGCAGAGTGCACACAGTATCTATACACACACAATCAAGACACTCCTCCAACACACCTGCAAGGTGCTCTTGTGACAGCAGCACTCCCCCCTGTCCATCCCCACTCAAAACATCACCAGTCACGGTCAACAATGAAGCACCAATGTGTGCCAACGCAGCAGTAGCCCCCGCCAACATGCAAAAACGACCCGCACTTGCATATTCCCCACCGTAACCATCACCCATGACCGCATCACCACCATTATCACCACCTTGCATACTCCCACCACCACCAGCAGCAGCAGCACCACCTAGAACACCAACCACACTCTGGAGCATTCGGCATGCCTCCTCCACGAGCACCATATCACCACATGCCCGTCCCATACAACCACCCCCCGGCTGCACACGCATGGCATGGTGTTGTGCCGCCCCCCACCGCACCAGCTGCAACAGTCTCGTGCCACTCATGGTAGCATGCAGGTGTTGCTCCATGTCGATATCTATCGACTGTGCACCACACCACATGTCGGTCGTCCAATCAGGAGGCAGGCTGGTGTATAATGCAGTGTTATTATACGTGTCTGCAGCATTGCGATGTACTTGGGTGCTGTACGATACCACGTGATCAAGGTTGCTGCAGAGTGAGGGAAGCTGTGCGCTGAGTGAGGGGGGGGGCTTTGGGGCCCTGTCTGGTAAGGTAGTGTCTCCTGGACCACCTTGACCACCCCCTAGCTGTACCAGAGCAAGCAGGATGTTGAGAATACGCTTCCACTGCAGGGGGTTTGCCTGCTGGGCAAGCACATGATGCTCTGGGTTGTGTTGTTGCTGCTGGTGGTGTGGAGAGGGTGTGGCTGTGGATGTGGGTGAGGGTGGTGGGGTGGGGAAGAGCCAGTGGAGCAGCATGGCACGTGGGTTGTGGTCTGTGAGGACTGCTGGGAGGTCGATGGAGGTGGCGGTGCAATAGAGGGCGTGTATGAGGCGAATGGCGGGTGCATCCACACCATGCATGGGCGTGCTGCATATCCTGTACGGGAAAAGTATGGTGTGCACCAGGGTACACTGGGGTGGTACACTGTCTACCCCAGTAGGTATGAAGGATGTATTGAGAGGAGAGGAGAAGGCAAGGTTGGATGTGTTTTGTGTCACACATGAACAAACACACCTATGCAGCAAGGGTGGTACGTGTGCAGACAGTAGTTTGGCTTTCTGTGTTCCTGTAACAGCTGGACATGCAACCACAGCAGCAGCAAGGTCAACAGCAGCATCACGCATGATGGGAGTCAACGTGTGTTCACCTGGTATGGTCAACATGGTGTTGACCAGCTTCAGACATGCCTGGAAGTGTGTGCGAGTAGGTGTGTAAACAGTGTGTGTTTGTATTGAATGTGTGTATACGTGCAAAGGGAAGTGTATTGTGAGGGCATGCTTTACAACACCACACATCTCACACACACCACTCCACACACCGTGGATATAGATACAGCATATTGCTGCGAATGTCCCCCCCCCTGTGCACCATGCCCCCAACCCCCACCCCCTTGTGCAGCTGGCATCCAACAACATGCATGCACAAGTGCTGCTGTGCATTTCACAGCCCATGCTGCAGCCTCTACATCACCATCAGTGCTTGCAGCATACCCTGCATTGTGTAATTGCTCAGCATATACTGTGTGCAGTAGGGGGTGCCAGGTGGTGGTGGTGGGGGTATGTAGGGGGGATTGGAAGATAGGTGGGATGTACTAGTGTATAATGCTTCGTTGCAGATTTATGCATATATGTGAAAACATGCAGACAGGAAGTACTATACATACATATGTACACATGTACATAGGAACACAAACACTCATTGCATGGTGACACACATCAACTAGACACATGTGAACCAATACCACAACACACCCACTCCCACTCCTACATGAACACACCCCATGCATCACACCACCTTGACTGCATGTGAGCATAGCCGTCAACCACTGATGCAAGCACGTCACAGGAATACAACACGTGTGCCGCTGTATGAGTTGCAGTAGCACAGGGCTCCACCGGCGTGGGGCACTGGTTATGAGGTGGAGCATGTCTATAGAGGGTGTTTGTACCTATGATGTGTATGTGTGTGGGTGTGGGTGGGTGGTCGGTTGGGTGGGTGTCGGTGGGTGGGTGAATGGGTGGTATGTACATTGCATGCAATGTGTGTTTGAGCACATGCATGTGTGGAAAACGAGTAGGCGTGCATTGTGTGTGTACACTGAGTAATTGTACACGCTGTATACATATTGTGTATACCCCACTACACGCTCACCCACTCCACCTCCCACATACCCTTCTTCGTTTGCTAGCTCGTCCCTCACTATGCTCACCATCACCACCCTGCCCTGTAACCTCCCTTTCTCCCCCTCCCCTTTGTGCTGCTGCTGCTGCTGATGTGGTGGTTGGTGGGGCACCATGTTGCGCCGATGTATGTTGTGCGGATGTATGTTGTGCAACAAGTGTGGTGAGAAGGAGTCGTGCCACCAGGTCTATCGCACTATACTCCAAGGGGGTAATGCTACCCAGTAGGAGAAAGTGTTGGGCGCTTGATTTGTACAGAATACTGTGTGTACATGTAAAGGAGCACTTGAACGTGTGTGTGTGTGTGTCATGTGGGTGTGCTTGAGTGTGGATGGGAGAAGGTTTATACGGTATTGCATCCACACCACACATGTTGTGTAACACACAAAGTGTACAGTACATCGTCACCAGTTACACCATCATCAATGCCTACCTTTTCTGTGAGCTGGTGTCAATGGATTCTTCTAGTACAACCCTCAACTCATGTACCTGCTCAAGATCCTGTTGTAGGAATGTAGTGTGTGTGTGTGTATTGTAGGATACATGGGTGGTATGCTCAGGATGAACAGCTGTGCTGCGTACGAATCAAATATGGCAGGACGTATACACTTTCTCCCTGTACAACCCCATACAACCCTGTACAACCCTGATTCAGCACGACTTGCATCCAACACGTCTTCCCTCACACATCTTCCCTCACACATCTTCCCTCACACATCTTCCACATCTTCCCCACACACCTCTATGACTGACAGCTGCAGCATGTACCTCAAGTAGGTCACCATGAGCTGCCTGTGTGCCCCATCCTTGGTGTCCCTCAAACCACTATGTACCCATGGGTACACCTGTGTGTGGTGTTGATGGTGTTGGTGTGGTGGTGGTGGTGGTGGGAAGAGAGTGTGTGGGTCTGAAGGAGAAGAGGGATGCAGGTGTGGGGTGTGGATGGGTGGTACAGGTGTGTATGGTAGATGTGGGTATGGTGTGTGTGTACATGCACAATGGACGTGGTGCATCCCAGAAAACATACCTTGGTGTGTAGTGGTGCAAGGAGGGGTGCTATATCCTGTCCATACCGCTGCAGCAGCACAAGCGACAATGATAGAAATGAGTAAAATGGACGCTGACTGTCTCTGTGTGGGTGTGAGAGGCGTGGTGGAGTAATGTGTGTGTGTGTGTGTGTGTGTGTGTGTGTGTGTGTGTGTGTGTGTGGAGTACATGGTGCATACCCTCACGCCACCACCACTACCACAGCAATACCAAACATAAAACAGCAACACTTCTCAGTGGGGAACACATGATTACCGTGATGGTTGGGGAAACAGTGTAAAGAATTCACTCACAAAGCCAAGCACATCCCTCTGTAGGTCGGGTGACAGGTCAGCAGGCATTGTGCGCATCACCACCTCCAGTGTGGTGAGCACATTGTGCACCTGTTGACCACGTCTTGAGTGTAAACCACCAAACAATGTGGGGCTCTCATCTAAACACAGGGTGACAAATCCTATGGGTCATGATTATGATGGTGATACAGCGATGTAAGGATACAGAGATATGGTGATACAGTGATATAAATATACAGTGATATAACAATACAGTGATATAACAATACAGTGATATAACAATACAGTGATATATGGTTGCTGCTGCTGCGTGAGGGAGCATGGGTTTGTGGTCTATGTGGCTGCTGATGTGGCTGCTTTGTGGTATTTGTGTGTTGGTACACACAACAAACCAACACGCATTGTCAACATGTATGTACAAACCAAACACATGTACAAACCAAACACAATAAGAAAAGAAGAAGAAAAAGGAGCAGAGGTACCTCCCACACAAAACACACCTTGCAGGACGCTGTGGTGGCCAACATCACAATACTCGGGTGTAGCAACATGATGGCGTAACAGTGTGCAGCATTCAAGCCCACTCACAGACAGCAGCCCTAGGGACCGCATACTGGCACATAGTACTTTGTACAGGGGTGTTGCACAGTGCCACAGGGGGAGTGGGCAATCTGGTGTGGGGTGGGTGGGTTTGGTGAGAGAGTAAGGTAGGGACTGCTTCGTCGGGGGATTGCATGCAATACTATAACAAATTAATTGGTTGGTAAAACATTGCTCTACATGTCCATTGTCCCCACCTGTTTTGCGAGCTGCATGGGCTGTGTGCATGACATCACGGAGGGCATGCACAAATGGGACACTGCTGTTTTCTGCTGGGCGTTTTCGGGACAGGCGCTCCAACTCTTTGTGTGCAGCAGTGATAACCATGCTCATCAAGCCAGGCCAGTGATCCACTGTGTGGTGAAGGCGTGTGTGAGAGAGTGAGAGTCAAATCAAAAAGCTGCATGTTGTGCTTCCATGTTGTATACCGTAATCGGCATTGATGGCCCCACGTGAAAGTGCTGCAGTGCGTTTGTCAAGCAACGTGAGTGCATGATCACTCTCAAGGAGTTGCTGCAGTTGCTTAAATCCATCCTGTGGCACGGTTGGGCGTGTGATTGCATACCAAGATGCTGCTGATCACAAGCAGCACGTTCAACCCTACACAAAAGCAACCTTGCGATATGTTGCCGTGTCAGATGTTAGCAAGCCATGCAATCCCTCCAAGGATGCCTTCACAGCCTGCCTTGCAGCTCTATCGAGCCTGCTGTCGCTCATGGTGTGTTGATGGCGAATGCCTTTTTATTTCTACACCATGGTATCCATCTCAAATCCATCTCAACAAGGTGTTGTATTATGGAACAAAATTGTTACACGGTTTTTGTGCTAAACAAGCCAAGATGAAGGGCAAAATCATGAAATAACAAGCAAACGTTGAGCAATCACGTTGATGTGGTGGTGCATAATACCACCACCATCAAGTACCTCCATTGCCACCTCTAGCAGCTCCTGATCCTCCACCCACGCAAACACAGCCCGAAGCTGCACCAACGCATCATCATCGCACGAGCCGCAGTGCTCGAAAGAGCATGGCGCCTGCTGTGCCACGCTGGACCCATGCTGATTTGGGTCCCCTCCTGCTGCACTGTGGTGTGACCACACTGTGTTGATAACATTGCACATGTTTGGTCATTATCAGCATATGCCATGCATGCACTCCCATAGCCTGCACACTCCCAGAACGCGCCCAGTCATCATCAACACATACTCAGTTGAGGTGCTTGCCAGTGACCCTCTTGGTTTCCTAGCAGCAGGTGGTGTACGGTAGCTCTGTACACGGCTTTGCAGCTTGATTCGTGTTTCTTCACTGGAGGTTGCAAGTGTATCATATATCTTGACCAATGACCATGCATCCAATGCAGCATACCTGTGTTTGTACGTGTGCGTTGCCCATATACAAGTGCATGCAGGTGTACATGTGCACATGCAAGTGTTTGCTGGTGTACACAACAACCGCATTATTATCACACAACAATACAAAGCTATCACCTACCTCACTTGTGCTGCTGTGAGTGGTCTTGCCTCCCAGTCTGTCATACGAACACCCTTGTCTAATGGCTTACCCAGGACATGCTCACACAATTTGCTGAGGCTGACATTGTTGCCTTTGCGTGGGACATCCTGTGATGTGTATATATAATGTGTGTATGTAGTGATGTATATAGCGACGTATGTAGTGATGTATATGGTAGTGTATATAGTATATTGTGTATATAGTACATCTTGTGGTTGGGGGCATATACAACACATGCTCTTGTTGTGTGTACACGTTGTGCATGCGGCTTTATGCACACACACATAGCACACAACATTCACAAACCACTCCCTCCAATCTCAAACCAAAACCCCCTTTCCACGCCCCTCCACACCCACCTCCCACCCCTCTCACACAACAATGAGGCTGTCCCCATCACCCAACCTACCATGCCTGCCACATCAGCACACCCCTTCAGATCCAACAGCCGAGGCACATGCTGCAGGGCCCCCACTGATGGCCATGCTGCAGCCAGCTTCCTCAGATCTTCCCCCACATCAAACCCTACCACAGTGACATCCTCTCGTGCTAAGACTTGGTGCAAACACGCCTCTAATTGTTGTGCGACATGGTGTGGTGACGGGGCTGTATGGGTACTACTGCCTGGTACTCCTGTGCCATTTCCTGTTTCCCCCGTTGGTTGACTATTTTCTTTTTGTGCGTCTGACTCTACCATTGCTGTTGTTGTCACCATGTCCCCCCCATCGTTGTCCATGCGCTGATTGTCATCCACCCCATGTTCAACGCCATGGTCAACACCATGGTCAACGCCATCCATTCCCTCATTCTCCCCACCCCCTTGACCCTGCATGCTTGCCGTCAATGCCAGCAGGTCCAACAACATCACTGCCGACCCTGACGCAATTTGCAACACACTGGGTGGGTGGGGCCCTGCTGCAGACACAGTCGCTGGCTTCCACTCTGCATCAATACCCACCACTCGACTGCCCAAAAACATGGCAGCTGCTGCAGCTAAATCATGCGCGTTGTCTACCACACGCAGCTGCACCTGGGAGGGCTCAGGGAGCTGCAGGTATGCCTGTAGGCGCATGGCAGCGTCTGCCTCGAGCTGCTCGGCTGTAAGGAGGGTGTCTTCATGGGCAAGGCCCCAAACGTGTCGGTATTCATTTGCCATGGAGATTTCACCAGCTGCTGCCATGCTGCGTATTAGAAAACACTGTGTGGGTGTGAGTGGGTGTTGGGGGTGGTGTGTTTTTCGGGATGGAAGGTGTTTGCTTTCTTCTTCTTGTTGTCCTTGTTGTTGTAGGGATGATGTTATTGTTGTGAGGTTATTGTTGTGATGATGATGTCAAGGGTATGTAGGGGTGCAAGATTATGTGTTGATGAATGTTATTATCCACCATAAACACAAACAATCATCATCCCATCATCATTACCTGCATATCCACAGCATCCCCCACCAGTTGTGCCGCCGGCCCCCACAATCCCTTGTCCACCATACGCTGCAGCTTGTACCTCATGTACTGCGCTTCCACATCTGGAAAGTCCTTGTGTACATCCAGCGTGCGTACAGCCAGCACTGCCATTCGTAGCAACCCTTGATCTATGCACTGTTGGATGAAGGAGGATTGTTCCTCGGAGGGAAGACGTGTGAGCCACTGTGCGACTGCGTTTTCTTGCCCAGCAGCAGCACAGCGTAGTAGGAGCTGCTGTAGATCGACTTGTGTACGCAGAGACTGTGTGTGTTTTGGGGGGGTGTTTGGGGGTGTTTGAGGAGGGGATGGTGTGTGTGTGTTTGTTTCCTTTTGTTTGTTGTTTCCTGCAAGTCTGTATTATGCATTACGTGTGGGCGTGTGTGTGGGCGTGTGTATATATATTGTGTGTATATCATATGTGTAAATCATCAGCAACGACAAGCACCACCAACATACACCCACCAACATACATCCAGCATAAAAACAATGCTCACAGCACTACTCATTGCTTGCTTGTTGCGTTCCAGTCGCTGCACATATCTCAGGAGTGCATTGGTGCGCAGTTCTGCATACTCGTACATGCGGAAGCACTGAAGCAGCTGTAAAAGGGAGGGATAGGAGTGTGCATGTGTGAATAGGGGTGCATGTGTGAATATGGGTGCATGTGTGAATAGGCAGGAATAGGAGTGTGCTTGTGTGAATAGGCAGGAATAGGAGTGTGCTTGTGTGAATGGGTTTGAAGAGGAGTGCATGTGTGTGGGGGGAAACCATGAAGACATGTGTATGTAAAACAGCAACAAAGAAACAGCAGAAATACACAAGGCAGCATCATACCTTGACAACCATACGTGCATTTTGTTGTTTTGTTGTTGCCAAGAGGTGTATGAGACATATATGTGCCTGTGCCTGCAGCTGCGTTTGTTGTTCAGGTGCTACACGCTGTGTGGAGGGTGTGGGGGGGACAATGAAAGGCGGGGTGTTGTATGATTGTCCGAGAAAGGACACGTGGTGGGATCGTGTGTGTTGATTGGTGGTTAAAGATGATAGGGCTACATGTGCACATGCACGCCATCCTGTCATGCACATGTACACACACATATGTATGCATAATATACAAACACATATGTGTACATATACAAAGCGCACACATACACACCCAGACCTACCGCAAATGGTCCTTCTGCAAGATCCAACACAAGGTGTGACAGTTGCTCACGCTGTTGCCACACATGACTAGGCAATGCAGTATCTGCCACAGGGTTTGAAGCATCTGCTTCACCGTCCTTGAAATCATTGGTATCAACAGTACTGACAGTGTCAACAGCAACACCAGATACGCCCCCCTCTTGTGCAGGAGCAGTGCCAAGCACCACTGGCATGCGCGGGCCAACAAGCAAGCGAAAGCAGTTGAGTAAAAACTGACTACTGGTGGCAGGGTCGAGCTGTGGGTGGTGGTGGGCTGTGCAGGGTGCGATCATGATCATCATATACTTTGCCACAGCCCCAACAAAACCTTGGAAAATGTGTTGGCAGTCAGTTCATCAACCAGAGCCTTGTAATGCAACCTAGCATCGTGTTGCTTTGCTGATGCACAGTAGGAAAGGAAAGATCCAGCCATGTCGTTATGCAACACCAAATGCAACACGTCCCCTGCTGTCCACGCGTCCTTGTCCTCCCCAGCAGCAGCAGGCAACATGCAGCTGGTTGATACCTCGTCAGCACCAACTTTTGTTGGGCTGGACAATTATATGTGGCGAATCTCTTTACAGTATTACAATTCAAAACACAACATAAATCATCTCAATATATTCAAAAAATCATAGCACATGCACAAGGATACTCATAAATGATGGAAACACGACCATAGCCCAGCCATCATACCAGCAGCATCTCAATTGCTAGGCAACCAATATCAAAACCACCACCACCTAGATCATCATGCAATCATAACGATGAACTCCCCCTCTGCCAAACAACCCCGCCCAGTAAAACGCCAACTCCCCCTCTCTACAGCATCATTCCTCATCGCAATCCTCGCCGCCCTGATCATCCCCCACACAGCCCGTGCAGCCGCAGCCTCCAAGCTCAAAGACCTCATCATAGTCCATGCAGTCACATCTCCACGCAGCAAAGAATACATCCACGCCACAGCAGGATGTCGTGCAGGCGTGCGTCTGTTTGCAGCAACAAATGACACTGTGTATGAATCAAATCCCACTGGTGAGTTTTGGACCTACTATCCCGATGAACATGACATCACACTCAATGGACTGCTGCCAGCAGACAGTCGAGTAGCACTGGCACCATGGTTGGCGTTTAATTATTATGGGCTGAGCTTCAAGTGGATGTTGGTGTCAACTGATACCACTGCGTTCTTGCCATCCTCGGTATGTTTTTTTTTGGGGGGGGGTATAATGGTGGTGGGTATGTAGTGCAATCGAGGTTGTACATGGTGTACACATTCTACAGTGTAGGTATACAGCATCATACGTACAGAACACATATGAATCCCCCGAATATGCACAACCCCATCTCTCTCCAGGTCCTGTCCATAGTCAAACACCTCGATCATGAAGTGCCCTATGTGTTGACCGACACACCCCATTGGTCAATGGAAAGCAGCCGCAGCACAGGTGCCCTGTTGACCAACCCCCCCCCACGATACATCCCCACATGCCCGCCCTGCACGGCCACCACCTGTGGCTGCAACAGCACTGTGTTATGTTTACAACCAGAATACAATGCAATGTTTGAAGCAAATTGCAGCGTCCCACAGCCCGTGCATGGTGTGGCTGTGGTGCATCCAACATTGCAATCTGGCATGCTTTTAAGTTTGGGCTTGCTACGGGCATTGCCGTATAAAGACTTGCGTATTTGTATATGGGAAACACCAAATGCTGGTGCAGGTGCCATTTCTGTGCTTGCACATTGCCTACTGCGCTTTGGGTTTGCCACCACCACTCTTCCACCAGGGGTTGACCAAGGGGTTGACCAAAGCGTTGACCATGCGACCATGGATGTTGTCGACCATGAGCCGGTGTTTGATGCACGCCCGGGGGAGCATGCGGAGCTGTTGCAGTGCCTGCAGACGTTGCGGAAGCGGCCCAAGGATAAAGAGTGCTTGGCGAGAATGGCGGGCACGGTGTCGGTGCATGTCGGTGGGGGGCGGTATGGCGATGATGCAGAGGCGCTTGCGTTTATGAAGCAATTGTGTCGTGCGCATGCTGTGTGGTGGTGGGATACATGAAGAGATGTAATAGATTGTTGTAGGGTATTAGGGAGAGAGGAGAAAAATGAGCGCAGCTAAAAACACGCAGGGGATAAACACGTATTTTCCACACAAATCAATCAGCAATCGTATACAAACCAACAGCAAGCATGAGCAACAGCATTCCAGCAGGTGGGCATGTGGTAGGCATGTGGTAGGCATGTGGTCTTCACGCTAAGACACCTCCCGCCATCATCATCATAATCATCCTGTGGGATCTCACAGGCACCGAACCTCAGCCCGGCATGGCCGGCCTATTGGCCTGTGTCGGCCTAGCACATGCCGTCGTGGCTGCTGTTTGCATAACAGACACTCAACATGATGTTGGCTTCGACATCTCCCCCGACAATCAGATGCTTTTGCAGCGCATGATTGGCGTTGCTGCCTTGCAGAGCGCCACAGTAGCACTCGCACTGTATCAAGCAACACGCACAGGGGTGCATGCGACAGCTATTGGGGACGTTTTGTCGTTGGCACTGCTCGGAGTGGGCACCACTGGGCTCTTCTCAATGGCACGCGCTGATGTCAAGCCCAGCACTGGCGCTGGGTGGGGGTTGCTGGCAGCTTCTGCAGCATTGCCAGCTGCTCGATTGCTGAGTTCCAACGCCATGCGTCAACGACTGTGGTCCGGGATCAAGGTGCGATGTTCATCACTATTTGGTGTCCCTTTCTTGTCACATGGCATCTGTTTCACATAACAACACCGTCTTCTTCTCATACAGGGTCTGTTTGGCGTTGATGGTCACACCACATCCTACACCAAGCAACACCATCTCCCATCCACCACCGCCATGCGATGGTACCAAGCCTGCACCCCACTCCTGCTGGGCGTGGGCATCACCTATGCAATTTGGCCACGAGAGACACTGGTGGGGATTCTGGGTATCCCATCCGCAACTCCCCAGGCGGTGCAGGCGTGGAGGGATGTGGGGCTCAGTGTGGCCATTGCCGGGCCCGCCATCACATGGAGCCTCCAGCGTAAAGCAAGTGCCAAGTCGTTACTGACAGGCATGGCTAAAATACTCAATGGTGGACTCATGTCCGTGTCCTTGCTGCACTTGGCTATCCTTGGTAGGTTTCCACGCTGGTTTTATAGGTGTTGTGTATGTGTGTTGGTGTGTGTGTTGGTGTGTTTTGTCCTTGCGCTCCATGTCTTCCATGTGCACAACACATGCGCGTACCATGCACACGCACGCATAACAAGAGCCACTTTATGTGTCGTATCAATATGCACACATACAGGCCCCATGTGGTATGAGGGTCAGGGTGGCAAGTACCTGGGCGCTTCTCTTGGCGTGTGGGGCGCTACTGGGCTGGCAACGTTGGTGGGGGTGAAGGAATCCCTCGAGGGGGTGGTGGCGGGGCCATGAGGAGGTGGTGGTGCATGGCAGGTGGTGCACAGCACAGCGCACTGCGGACGATGATGATGATGATGTACACCACAACGCAGATCAATTGGTGCAGTAGCATCACAAGGAGGGAGAGAGAGATACGTGGGTGTTGCTGTGTTACATACATGAGTAACAGCAAAATTCCTGTTGCTGCAATAATGTTGTTTTCTGTCAGATTGATCACACATTTTTGCTTTTCAAGCTTTCCAATGATGGTGTTCGCCGCAGTGTTGTTGTTTGTTGCAATACCCAATTGTTGAATACCAGATACCAGTGGTCAAAAATGTACCAACGAGAAGGTCAAAATCCATCCCAACTGTGTGCGCATGGTGTGTGTGTGTGTGTGTGTGTGTGTGTGTGTGTGTGTGTGTGTGTGTGTGTGTGTAAATGTGGGTGTATGACAATGAGCCAATGGATTGACTGAATGTCCCAACACACAACTTATCTGTAACTCATGCAATTGTACAAAGCGCAACTGGATACACAACGTACCACAAACAGCGCAAGGGATGGCGCAAACCCCTCCTGCAACAATGCCATCATTCCCCCGTAATCATCTTCCTCCACACTGTTGACGTTGACAGGACACGTGAGTGTGTGTATACTGCACAGAGCGTACCCCTCTCCTCACACGTACTTTTGTTGTCGTTGCCAAAAGAGCTGCAAGAGGATCATCGACGCCATGTACCCTCCAAACGCATACAGCCCCTTCAATCCCACAATGCCCCATGCTATCCCCCATACGATGCTAACAATGATCTTGTACCAAAAAATGGCGTCTAGCAAGTCATCCTGGGGGTCATGTTGGAGCATGTCGACATGGTTGATGTGATTGTAGAGGAATATGACTTTTCAACACCAAACACCATGGATCACAACCTTATCCCATCGCTCTTGTGTGTTTGGTCTCAATGCTTTGTGCGCCACGCGCTGTATAGTAGCTATTCGCCCCATGCCAGTACTATTCTATTTTGCCAGAGTGGTCTATAGTGTGGTCTGTTCAAAAACAGTACCTATCCAAAACAACGGCACTTGCTGCAGAAACTTTGTGCATTGCCGTGGGGAAGTGAGCTCAATACAAAAACAATTTGCAAGCCATTCTCCACGTATTCCCATGTATTGACACTGCACCACGGCAACCCACTATACCTGCAAGACAATGCAAATTGATTACACAGCAAATCAATGCAGCACAACAGGTGTATCGTGATGATGCACCATTGATCAATTATGACAGAGACTTCCCCCGCGTGTGCACGGTTCTGTGGCGTCTGTGAGGCACCCAATAAACCTTGCATTTGCCCTGCATGCTGTCGCAAGCTCATTGCCTCTGACAGATCCTCCTACACCACCTTGGTGGGTCGTCGGGATGCACTTGCTGCCAGTGTGCGTGACGCCCTCAATGCACAGGTGTGTGTGGTGTGGAAAATAGATGGCAGCAGGAAGCAAGCACATCTTCACTCTCCCAACAGGAGCGCGCCCACCAGCAGCAGGATGCACTGCAAACGTTGCTTGATGCAGCTGCCCATGCCCGCCACCGAGCAGATGCCCTTGATGCCCAATTGCAACAATGTATGTACGGGGTGGCATACTACTGCACAGCTTTATTGTGGATATACACCACATGCCAATCACAGCAGCCCCTCTGATACACAACCATACACATTCATCATACACATTCGTCGCGCACATCCATCGTACACATCCATCCGTTCACCATGTCACCCCCCACACCATGTACACAGTGGAGCAGGCAGTTGAGTGCCTCACCTTGTCCAATACAGCCCGCACCACAGCCATTCAAGAGGCCAGTGGTCTGTTGGATCGTCAACGGGCATCCTTTGTGGGCCATACACTACCAGATGCAGCTCGCAGCCGACAGTTGGAGTATCGTATACTTGCAGAGCAACTTGCTCGTGAACAACAAGCCAAGTAGGTTGAGTAGGTTTATGTTGAGTAGGTTTATGTTGAGGAGAGAAAAAGGAGTAGGTTTATGTTGAGGAGAGAAAAAGGGATTTTATGTCGGGGAAGAAACGGGGTTTGTTTCCACGAAAGAAAGGGGATTGCCTTCGGTGTGTGTGTGTGGTGCAATCAGTAATGCATACTGTGTGGTGGTTGCGGCACCTGATGTTGGCACACAAGCACCCACACACCAACACACATACTCTCTGAAACACACCCACACATCCACTCCCCCCCCAAACATACGCAGAATACGAAGTGTACTCGAAGTGCTCCCCCTCACCATCACCGCCCTTCGTACACGCCCCATGTCTGAACAGCGCCTACAGCAGGGTGATGTGGCCCCCATCCCCTGTGTGGCCGCATGTGGGGTGCGATTGCCCGAGATGTGGGATGTGTTGGGGGAGTCGATGGGAACACCCTCGGCAGCGGGTGGGGGTGGTACAACAGCAACAGCAGCAGCACAGGGGACACCCCAGGAATGGTCAACAGCATTGGGGTATGCAGCGTTGACTTTAGAGCTGTTGGCTACGTATTTGTATGCACCACAGCTACACCACTTGTCATTCCAGGTGTGAGGGTTGTGTTGTTGAGAGTTGTGTTTTTCGGGGTTGTGTTTTTTTGAGGTTGGTGTTGTTGATTGCTGTGTGTACAGCTGTGCTTGCGAGAGCATGTGTAGATCTACCACAGCTCCAGTGTTTCGATATTCATCATCAATATGGTGCTTTTCTTTTGCCTTGTTCTTTCTTTTCGTTCTTTTGCCTACTGCACTCTCACACACACACCTCCACCCGCACACACCTCCACCCGCACACAACACACACAACAGGGCTCCACCTCCAGTGTGTGGGCCCCCAAATCCTTTCTCCACCACGCAGCACCTGGACACACTGGGGTGCTGCCACTATACCCACCACAAGCAGGTGGGACCAGCCCCATTGGGAGTGGTGGTAGTGGGGGAGGGGGACAGGGTCCGAGGCGCACAGTCAGCATGGGGCCCCCTAGTGCTTCTGGTGGCAGTGGGAGTAGCTTGGCCCGGTATGGTGATGATGTGGGGGGGGAATTGTACATGATGATGATGATGCTGGTGGTGGTGGGGTGTGTACATGATGATGGTGAAGGGCGTTGTACATGATGATGATGAGATGGTAATGAGAAGCAATAATGGGCAGATGCAGCACAACGTATGGGGCACACAGTACTCCTGCGCATACCAGTATACCCACACCCATGTACTCTCATACAACCCCAATACAACCCCTCTCAAACTCACACACACACAGTGGCATTCGAGGACTATCGTTGACCAGTCAAACCAGAGATCTCACACGCAGAGACTTTGCACGTGCGGTTCAATTACTGCAACGAAGTGCTGGTTTATTGGTGTGTCATACATTACGTCATGCCAGTGCCAACCTACCTGCTGACTGGAGTGCCTTTGCTTGGCTTGCTGGTAGGTTGTAGTGAGGATGTGGGTGCATATGGTTTTTTTTTTGTTATGATGGTACATGTGTGTGTGTGTGTGTGTGTGTATATGGAGTGCTATGCGTATGTCGATTGCACTGTGTACATCAATAAGTTTTTGAGTGTATTGATTTCACACGCCTACACCCCATTCACCCTCTGACCCGCACACCCACATACACCCCTCCACACACACCCACACCCACATACACTCAGGGCTGTGTGATCAGCTCATCAAGGGCAACCCCCTCGTAGTCCCACTAGGCAGTGTGTCACGCAGCACCCACACCTCCCCTGTGCGCATGCAAATACCTGATGGCACACCCACTGACATGGGAGTGTGTTTTGTACCCCTGTCATGTAGCTTTGATGGTGTGTTGGTGGTGGTGGGGGTGTGTGTTGATACTGTGTGTTGATATGGTGTGTTGATGATGTGTGTTGATGATGTGTGTGTGCATGTGTTGCATGCTATAGAGATATACACTTGAACATACACGTATTGGAATGCACTGTGTATCACTCACCCACAGAGGAAGAGGAGGAGGTGCTGGAGGGATGGGATGTGGTGCACCGACCATTCCTCCCACCCCCACCATGCAGCCAACCTGATGAAATTGAACACTGGTCAAGAGCCATGTTTCGGGACAACAACACACCACCAGGGCCCACCCCCTCACGACTGGCTTCGGTGTCGGCCCCCCTGCAGGCTGCCGCACTCATCACACGGGGGCCCGGGGGTGGGCCCCCCTGGGGGGCCCACCCTGACACCCGGCGGGGCATGGTGCCACACCCACCTGGCCCCCAGCAGCGGGTGAGCATACGACATGTTGCCAAGACGTATCACAGCACTCGGGCACACTCGGCGGGGGAGGAAGGGGCTGGTGGGTCGAGTGCTGCGAGTGTGTTTGAGGACAATGCGTCGGGGCAGTCGACGTTGTTGTTGCAGCGTGGGAGTGGGGGGGGAAGAGGGGTGGGGGTGCCTGTGACGATCGCAGAGCAACCTGGTGGGGATGATGAGGCTGCAGTGGGTGGTGGGGTGCAACGACGTTTGTATACTGAAGAAGAGGGTGTATGATGATCATTAGTATTGTATACTATACACATTGTGTGCGTTGTACTTTCCAAGCAAACCCTGTAACTTGCACGATCAGCAACTCGCATAGACGATGAAACAACAAGATCTGTTGATTGCTCGAATTGCTTGCTCGAAAGACTAGCGTGCCCCCCTTTCCCTCCAATATAGTCTTGCTTGTTGCACTCTATGTAAACTGTGTCGTCATCCCCAACACTTCTGAATAGCAACAGCCACATGCAGCAGTTGATGCAGCGTGTTGGCAGCCCCTTGTTGTTGCTTGTGCTAGTAGTTGTACATGCTGCCTATGCACTCAATGAACAAGCATGGGATCCATCAATCCCAAAAGACATGCCTGTTGAATTGGGTATGTGGTGGGACCTGCATCTGCACATACCACCCACCGTCACCCAACACGCGCACACTCTACACACAGCGCAAGCCAACTTTACAGAATACCTATCCACCTTGCCAGCATCACACCTGGTCCTCGTCGAATTTTACGCACACTGGTGTCCCCATTGGTATGCATGTGTTTGAATCATTCTATGTTGTTCGGATACACACCACACCCAACAACACCCCCCAACAACCCCAGCCAACACTTCAAGCCCACATATGAGCGTGTGGCCACATTTTTCCACCGTGCCAATGTCCAACCCCCATTAACCGTGGTCCGGGTTGATTGTGCACATGAGGGCAAGTTGTGCAACGAGTTTTCCATACCCGGATACCCTACCTTGCGTGTGGGGCCTGCAGAATCACTGCTGCAGATGAGTACCAAGGGGACGGTGGTGGTACAGGGGTCAAGGAGTATGGAGGGGGTGGTGCAGTGGCTGTCAGACCACTTGAACGGGTGTGTGTGTGTGTGGTGTAGTGTGGTGTTGTGTAGAGTGGGGTGTACATGCAAATCCCCCTTGTGTCTATGCATGGGCATACATATCTACCATTCCCTGTACATATCTGCCATTCCCTGTACATATCTGCCATTCCCTGTACATATCTGCCATTCCCTGCACATATTTACCATTCCCTGTACATGTCGTCCTCCCTCTGCTCCCACCTCCTCACTTCTATCGTACATATCATTCTCCCTCTATTCTCACCTCCTCACCTCTCTCACACAGGACATACATGAAAGTATTGAACAAACACCCAGATGGTATACAAGCAGATCATGCTGCACATCAACATCAACATCATGGTGCTGTTGGTGGTGGTGGTGTGGCGGGTGATCATCGGGGTCATGGTGGGGGACAGGCTACACATGCTACACAGCAAGCAACAACGGTAATGGTTGAAATGTTGTTGTTGTTGTTGTTGTTGTTGTTCTATTTGTTTCTGTGCCATGTGCAATCATGTACAGTGCTATGTACAGTGATCGCTGCTATGGGTGCTGGTATTCACACACCACACACACCAACACACACGAAACACACACGAAACAAATACACCCACAATACCACCCTCTTTTTCTCTCCCGCAAGGTTGATCTGCGTGACATCGAAGCAGCCACCATACTCTCCATGCGCTACATTTTAGACACCACCAATCTGTTACAAGGCCCCGGTGCTCGTCAGGCCCTTGTTGATTGGCTGGTGTTGCTACATGAAGCACACCCTGTCAAAAGCTGCCGTAAAGGTGCAGAAAAGGCGCTGAAAAAGGTGGACAAGTATTGGTCAACACAACGGCCCGGGGTGGCGCCCAGTGCAAAAATGTTTGATATGCATATATGCGGCAAACATGCTGTTGTGCGGGTATGGGGGTATCCTGGGGTGGGGTGTGTTGGAAAGGCTGTGGTGGGATGACCATACATACTCACCTGTGACAATTGTACATACAATTGTACAATTGTATGTATGATTCAACATAAAACCATACACCCATCACTTTATACATGCACACCCAGCACACTCACACAAACACACGCACATTCACTTACTCTCTCTTGCACACATTCTTACGCTCTCCCTCTCTCTCTCACACCCACACACTCACTCTCACAGGATGATGACTGGCATCAGTGTAAGGCCAGCATACCCAATGCCCGGGGCTTCACATGTGGCATGTGGTTGCTGTTTCATGCATTGTCCACACGTGTGCCAGAGGGTGTGGGTGGAGCATTGTGGCTTGCAGGTGTGTTCTGTTGGTGGTATGGTGTACAACAAAGGCGTGTGATACGCGTGTGAGGGTGTGTCTATGTGAACTTGCATGTGTATTTATTTATACACACCGCACACATTCTTCCTCACATACACACATGTATTGCCCCCCTCCCACACACTCATATTCACACACACTCATATTCACACACACTCATATTCACACACACGCTCATATTCACATACTATAGGTGTACGGGGCTATGTGGGTCACTTTTTCCAGTGTGCCCAATGTGCCCAGCACTTTATGCACATGGTCACTGCACCAGACACTGAGGGGATACGGGGACGCCGTGATTGTGTGCTGTGGATGTGGGAAACACACAACAAGGTGGGTTGTATGGGTGTGTGTATTGTGTACGCATAAACCCCCTCTTTGCAAGTGGGTTAACAACACATGGTCAACACCACATGGTCAACGGTCAAACATGGTCAAACCAGGTCAATGCTCGGTTGGCTAGGGAGGAGTTGCAATGGGGTGATCGTGACCCCATGCACCCTAAAACACTATGGCCCACACCAGAGCAGTGCCCTCGGTGCTTCTTACAACCACCTGATCCTACTACACCCTTTGTTGCCATGTGGGACCATGACACCGTATGTGCTGTTGTGTTGTGATTATGGGTGTTGTATGTGCTGTTGTGTTTGTTGTGCGTCTGAGGGGTTGTATGTGATTGTGTGTATGTGGTTGTATGTGTGGTGGTGATGCATGTGACACACAAAGGTTACATGCACGCACGTCGATGTGATGCAACCACCGCTCATGCTGCACATATATCCCCACACCAAACACACAGGTGTATGAATTCTTATTAGCGCATTTTGGGCAGGGCAAGACAGACACCACCTCAAGCACACGCCGTTCCCGCAAAGAAGCCATGTTTTCCAACAAACACGCCACTGCAAGTATTACCCACACGCATGGTGCGTCTGTTATTGACCCCACCGATGCAGAAGAAGGTGGGGTGGAAGGTGGGGCAGAAGCTGCCTGGGTGTGGCAGGTCGTGGTACTGGTCACTGTCATTGCACTGGTGGTGTACATAACCTGCGGTTTTGGTGAAGGTAAAAGTGCACCACGGAAGCCAGTGTATGCACCAGCGGCAGGGGCAGCATCGGGGGGTGCCTCCCCCAGGGGGGCCGGTGGCCCCCCGGCCCCCATGGGCATAGTAGGGGGAGGAGGGGGGGGGGGGGTACGGGCAGTGAGTCCCTCTTCGTTGCAACCATTGGCACAGCTGCTACACAGTGCACTTGATCCCACTGCTGCTGCTTCGAGGAGCCACTGATGATGGCGAGTGATGATGGAAACGAGAAGGTGAGATGAAACGAGAGGGGAGGAGGTTGTGCTGTTTGGTGCTGTGTCTTGTTTTTGGGTGCTGTGTCGGTTGATGGTGGTTGATCGTGCATTCAGCACCACAAAACCTGCTGTATTTTTGATTAGTATCCGTTGTTTCAAGTATAATTTAAATGGCAAACAACTTGGGAAAGGAGAAAACCAAACCCAAAAACAAACAACCCCTCTGCGTATCCACCACCATCGCATCCACCACCACCACCACCACCAATACTACTACTACTACTTTTTGCGTTGTGAACGTCGTTTTGCCTCATGCCTCGACATCACCACGTGATTTGCCCATGGTGGCATCTTTTTCCTCGTCTTAAACCCCTTGGCAGGGATCCCAGTGGGGGACTGGGATATACGCCCCTTGCTCTTACCGCGCCCACCACCATGCGGGTGGTCGACAGGGTTCATCGCCACACCACGCACATGGGGGCGCTTGCCTCGCCAGCGGTTGGCACCTGCTTTGCCCAGCTTTTCGTTTTTGTGCTGCGGGTTGGATACGGCGCCGATTGTGGCTACACAGCGGCCGAGTATTTTTCGTTGCTCACCACTGGGTAGTCTGATGGTGACATATCGATCATCTGGGGGTGGGGAGGGTGGGGCTTGTCATTGGTTGGGGGGGGGGGGGATGGTGCCATTTTGTAAACTGGTACACACATAATACGCATATCGCGGCACACATGTATAGCATATACACAACACATCTACACCCCAATACACACACCATCAACGCAACACACACACCATCAACAAACATCCCCCCCCCACACACACACACCATCACCACACCACACACACACCTCGTGCCATCACTGTCGCAGACGTCCCAGCTGCTCGCACCAGCTGCCCCCCCTTTCCTGGGTGCTTTTCAATGTTGTGTATAGCAAGCCCAATGGGGATGTTCATGAGGGGGAGGGTGTTGCCAGCAGCAACAGGGGCATCAGGGCCAGATTGGATGGTGTGCCCTGCTTGTACCTGTTGTGGGGCTATGACATATCTGTACTCTGGTGAGCCTGTGTGGGGTGTGGGGATGGGTGTTGTGGGGATGCGTGTTGTAGGGAGAGGTGGGTGTGGGGGTGGATGTGGGGTTGATACATACGCAGTGTGTACATCCATGTGTGCTGCACCAGTCCCAGACACACACACACACACACACACACTCCTCCAAAAATGAACGCCCTCACACCTTGTTGTGGTTGGTATTTCACCAGTGCGATACGAGCAGTGCGATTTGGATCATACTCTAAACGCTCCACCACCCCACCCAACCCCTGAGCATGTGGCTGCCTCTGAAAGTCAATGATGCGATACCGCCGTTTGTGACCACCACCCCTATGGCGGGCTGTGATGCGACCCGAATGGTTGCGCCCAGCTTTACTCTTGAGGGGGGCTGTGAGGGGCTTAAAGGGCTTGCCGGGCCACAGGTCCTTTCGGTGGGTGATGACCCTGTGTCGAAAACCTGGTGTGGTGGGTTTGTATTTGTGCAGGGCTGGGTCCAGGGCGACGTTGGTGCGCCAGCGGACGAGGGAGAGCAGCTGGCGCACGGGTGGGGTGGCGACATCTGTGGTTAATTGGGGGGATGTGATGGTGAGGATGATGTGATGTTTATGGTTATGTTTGTGCAAGTATAATTGTTGATACCTGCTGTGAGGGTTGGGATGCTGCTAGGGCCTTGCTTGAGAGCCTGTGTTGTGGGTGAGGCAGATCGTGCAAAACAAGTTGGTGGTGCTGGACGTGACACTGTGCGTGACACATCATATATGCTTTTATCGGTTACATACCCCTGAGACAAGAGATGTTGGGCTGGTGACTGCACGCCACAGCTGCGATCCCAAGACTTGACGCAACATTGTGCAAAACTGAGCCTTAGTGCATCATCATCATTGCAAGTATGTCATTGCAGAGTACAATACCAAGTATGTTTGATGGTTGTGGTGACAAACACAGCACATGAAAAACAACAAGAGGAGCAACAAAATAACAACGGCTGCCCTTTTCAAACGCAAACAAACCTTGACGCATTTCCAATGTATAGAGCACTTGTACAATATACCATTGCATCAGTATATTTACGCAGCAGCAAACAGCCGTCGCATGCCGTGTCGTCGTGCTCATCACTTGCGCACACCAGCTTCCTTCTCCATTAGCCAACCACTCGTCACATTGAATAGCGTCACAGCCATATAATACACGAAAACCCACTGTGTGAAAGCAAACACAATGGCAGACACCGTCCGCTACTTGATGGAGGCCATGGTGCCTGAACTTGAAGCACTGGAGCTCAAGGGTTACTTTTCAAAAGCAGAGCTGCGTGCCATTGCCCAGCAGCGCACCAACTATGAATACGCACTCAAACGCAAAAAGGCGCTGCTACAGGACTTTGTCAAGTGCGTGCATGGATGGGTGTGGATGGGTGTGTTTGTGTGACACCTTGTACCCTCCACACAACATGGTCACATGCACATACCACACAATCCCTCTCGCAGGTATGCAGAATACGAAATGCAGTTGGAGGAGTTGCGCAGGGTACGTCGGAAAACACGCAACATCACTGGCAAACGCAGCTTGGCAGATTTTTGTATTGCCCGTCGGGTGCATTTCATATTTGAACGAGCCACACGCAAGTTTCGGGGTAATTTGCCTCTGTGGATGGCATGGTTGAAGCACTGTCGCAATACCAAGAGCCATGTGCAGTTTAGCAAGGTGTGTTTTATGTGTGGTGTTGTGGTGGTGGTTGTAGTATATATTGCTGACATCGATCACATGCGATGCAACAACCCCATCACACCCATACCACACACACCCATACCACACACCACACACACACACACAGGTGGTCACTAAGGCACTTCGTCTACACCCATGTCAACCTGAACTGTGGATTTGTGCAGCAGCATGGGAATTTGATGTATCAGGTAACCCCACAGCTGCACGTACCCTCATGCAACGGGGGTTGCGCAATTGTCCAGATAGCGTGAAGCTGTGGGCAGAGTATTTTGAGATGGAGTTGTTGTATGCTGCGAAATTGAGAGCACGTCGAGCTGCACTGGGAATCCATGTGGATGGTGATACAGGGGAGAATGTCGCAGGTGGTGGGGGGAATGGTGGGGGAAATGGTGTCATACAAGAGGTGGGAGGGGGCGATGGTGGGAATGGAGATGATGTCAACAACAACAACAACAATAATAATGATGATAATGATAATAAAAATAATAATGATGATGGTGATGCAGAGGCGTTGGTGTTGAGGGGTGGGATTGCGTCCTTGGTGTTGCAGAGGGTGTTGGAGGAACAACCTGACAACATAAACATAACAGAGGCGTTGTTGTGTGTCCTATGGAAACGAGGGTATGTGGTGCGATGGTGCGGTGTTGGTGGGGTTGTTCTGAGTGCAGTGTGTGTTGGTGGTTTGGTGGGGTGTGCATATCTTGTGTGTCCCTGTGCTTTGTTTTCACATACTGATTACACATGATGTTGTATTCATACCTCACAGACACACATCCTTTGACTTACACACACCCTTCCCTTTCCCAGTTTCTATTCACATCAACCTATACTGTCTATACTCACACACACTCACACCCCAAACAGGTGGTCATGGACACTGTACATGGAGCAACAACTCCTACAACACATAGGCCTTCATCATGCACACACAGCAGCAGGGGCATCACTGCTGGCAAGGTCTGTTGAGGAGTCCCCCTTTCAACATCAACATGCATCATTGGCAGTGCAAATCAAGGTGTGTGTGTGATTTTTTCCTTTTTGGTGTGTGTGTGTGTTTGGTTTGTATGTGTGTTGTATGTTGGTGTGTGTGTAGGGGGGGTGTTTGGTTTGTATTTGTGTTGTATGTGTAGGTTTCCACCCCTTAAACTCCATTTCCACCTCTTGTACTCCATTCTCCACACCCCCAAAAACACACTCAACACACACACTCAATACACACACTCAACACAAACACACGCATTCAAGACACGCATTCAATACACACACTCAATACACACAGACCATGTGTGCAGTGTATGAGCACACCCTGGAGCACCACCCCTCTACTGTACTGTATGATGCTGCAATACAATTTGGTGCCACACGACTTGCTGCCCTACTAGAAGGTTCTCAGGAATGTTCTCCTGATAGTGATAATGATATTGATGCTGCTACCACTCCAACAACAAAAACAAAAACAGCAGCAGCAGCAGCAATAGCAGTAGGAGGGCAAGGAGATGGGGGGTTGACCAAAAGTCAACGAAAAGTTGGAATACTGTTGCAGCAGTGGACTGCAGCGTTGTGTGAGAGGGCATGTGCACAGGGTATGTGTGTATTGTGTATGCAGAATATACAGACATGATGACATGTGACATGATGATGTGCGTATGGGATGTGCAAGCCATACAAACAACATACTCATAACCATTCCCACCCCCATCACAACAGGCATGGCCACCAATACCGTGTATGCTGTGCGCTATGAGCTTGCATGTCGTGCAGCACAGCAGGACACGCTTCCCGCCATTGCATCTGCCTGGGTAGATGCGTACCCACATTCAGAGCAGGCACTTGTATGCCGCATGCAACACATCAATGAAACCCATGACACAACCAACAACAACAACAACACCCGGCACACCAACCTAATACTTGCATGTGTGCTTGCAGCCCCCACCAGTGCATCATTGTGGCAGGCCGCCGCACAACTTGCCATCACCGGCACATGCAACACCCACGCCCTCCAAGACCTCCTTTGCACTACCCTCATACAATACCCCCCTTTGACACGCACCACCCCGGGCATGGCTGCTGCAGTGCGGTGTGTGGTGCAAGCAACCCTCTACAGGGGGGGTGCTGCTGCGGCGCATGCGTTGTGTATGCGGGTGCTGGCGGGGCCCCCCGCACCATGTGGGGCCCTGTTGTGGATGGCTGACTTGGCTGCTGATATGGCGGTCAATGGGGGGGCGACATGGGAGACTGTACCTGGTGGTCAACGTTTTTATGGTCAACATCAACATGGTGGTCAACGTCATGGTGGTCATGCTGCACTGCATGGTGATGACTCAACTGACAATGAGGATGAGGATGGTGGAGAAGAAACACAAGGAGGTACATGGGACGCACCTTCCCAAGCAGATGCATTGGAGCGCAAGGTGCTGAAACAAGCAGAAGAGGTATATGGTGCCACCACACCAGCAGTGTGGTTGAGGCTGATGGCAGCTGAGCATGCACGGGGGCGTGGGACGGGGGCAGTGGTGCACAGGGCGCTCAAGGTGCTCCAGGGTAGGGCTGTGGATGAGTTTGCTGCTGCTGTGGGACAAGAAAAGGGGGGTGTTGCTGGTGGTTTGTGTTAGAAAATGGTATGGTAACACCATTGTATGCGCAATACACAATGTGCGGTTTGTCACTTGGTGTTTTGTTGCTGTTACATGATGTGCTGGTTGTGCAGCGCATTGTGCATAGTACACGGTGCATCGTCACTGGTACAAGCGTGTGTATGTATGTTCCGTTTCACTCCCCACGCGCACCCCTCCTTTTTTGTTAATCCTTTTTCAAGTATCCTTTTTCGATAACTATCCGTTCATCAATAATAAAACCCATCCCTTGATGAAAAGTAATCATATGCTAATACAGTCACTGCCAGCACTGCTACCCCGGCCAGCTCCATTGCCAAGGCTCCCCCGCTGATTTTCTGAAAAGGAGAGGGGAGTGGGATTGAGGGTTACAGGGGGAATGCCGGATGTGAGAGTGTGGACAATACACACCCATACACACCCACTAACAGCACACACCTCTGCATGGTAGAGTATTGCTGGCACTGCTACTGAACCCACTGCTGAAAAACCAGTCAGAAATTTCCCTGCATCCACCCACCTGATGCAAGACAAGGACGTGATGCAGTTGTGTATTTGTATGTTGATACATACATCAGTATAGTGTTGACACCATATCAGCACCATCAACAATATAACAGTATTGACATAGTATAATATTATCGACACCATTATCAGTGGATATAGAGCATTATCGACACCACATCAGTACCATCAATACTACCTCATCATCAACACTATATCATCATCACCACTATCAGCACCTCATCTACATACCCTGATGCCATGCTGTTGCTGCCGTAGATGGCATAGGAACCACCCCCACCACTGCCGAAAAACAAATGTGGCATGGGTACAAGCACATATATGAACGCTGTGGCGGTGTGGTTGTGCGCAAATGTAGGGGGGAGTGCGTACATACACCTGAGTACATACACTCATGTGTACAGCAGCGTACCTGCAAGCATTGGCCACCAATTGTGCCACAATATACAGCCCAGGAGCTGCAGTAACACACCAACGCCAAATGCAGCTGCAAGTGCTGCCACCCTGTGATAGGTGTGTGTGATGTGATTGTGTTGTGCATAATTGTATTGTGCATATGACCATCTGTAATCTGCTCTGCACGTACACTGTGTGGGGAGGAAAGGGAGGATATGTGTGTGATTTGATGATGCAGCCATACAACAGTTTCGCAACAGCAGCAAACAACACCCCTAGCTCTCACAAACAACTACCTCTGGCGTCTTGTATGGCCATGGTGTTGCGTGCGCGGGGCAAAACCTGCTGGCTGATCACAAACGCGTGCAAGCACTCAGATCTTCTCCTCCAAACACTCTGAACCGTTCTGTTACAGCAAACACGCAGATTAAATGCCTTACTGTTGGTACGAAAGATTGGTACAAGGTTAATGGTACAAAAAAACACAACACTCCTGCTTTCGCTATGTTGCACCCTTGCGCGTGCGTTTGCCTTTGCCCTTGTCATCAACCTGCATCGCCATGGGCTCCACACCCGTGTCATACTCTGCCAGCGCATTCTCCAGACCCTTTTCCAGCTCAGACACCAGCTTGACAAAATGGCTGCGCGTCACATCAGTCAGCCCAATCAGATTCTCCCGAAACTTGCCCCATTCGTCCACAGAGCGCCCCGCCTTGGCAAAATCCATCAGGTCCTGCTCCACCTGCTTGTGCAACATCTCCAAAAAGCGCACAGATTCCGCCTATGAAAGAGTGGGGGAATTGGGAGATTGTTGTTGGTGCATGTTCACGTGCATTGGGGGATGGTACACTACGGGGTGTGCACACCATCTGCGTTCCCTCACACCATCATCACTACCCCCACTCTCTCACACCTGATTAAACTCAAAAAACTCTTGCTGTGACTTGACACTCTCATCTGCCTCTGCATCAAACTTGTAAAACCCATAGGCATATGTCCACTTGATGATGCGTCGACACTCGATCACCTGCTGCCATGCATCAAACACAAATTTGAGCTGCGAGGTGGGGGTGGCTGTGAGCTCGGACAGCTTTTCAAGGGTGCTCAAGCCCTCTTGGGGGGCAAGGGAGGAGGAAGCGGTGGTGTGGGTGATGGGACTGGGTGCGGTGAGGTTTTTCATTGCCTCCACAGCCTGTTTCGGGTGTGCGTGTGTTGATGCATGTGTGTGTTTTTTGTATACCAATCCCATGTGTACCAACCCTATACACCCACATTCAAATACATTTACTCCCACCCACCCCACCCCACACACAAACATACCTTTTGCTTGGCCTTTTCGTTTTGATGCCAGCGTTCAAAATAGTGCATATACCGCTCCAGAGACTGGCGTGCATGCTCCCGCTTTTGCGTCTCCTCATCATATTTCCCCTCTCGTTTCGCCGTCTCAAACTTGTTGCATGCATAAAACCCACCAGTCATCTCCCCATGGTCCACCCACGCACCCAGGCACAGCCAGCAAAATTCGTGGCGGCACTGGGAGCACGTCATGTGCATGCAGCCATGGTTTTTCTCAATGGGGCGCTTGCACTTGGGGCATGGTTTGGTGTTGGCCAAGATCCAGTTGAGGTTTTCTGACTCGGCGCTGTTCTTGATGAGCCACTTGCGCACCGTTTCACAATCCACCTGTGTGTGAGAGAAGAAAGGTGTGTGTGTGGTGGTGGTGGTGGTGGGGGGGAAACAGTTGAGACAGGGGGATAACAGGATTGGGGTGTTCGTATATGTGCATATATGTGTGACTGCTGCTGCGTATGGATTGCCCCCTCATGTGCAACACCCATCTGCAGTGTTGTGTTGTACCCACACAAAACCATCCCTACCGGTCGGTGTGCCTCCTCCTTGCAGGAAAAGCAAAACATGCAGGTGCACTTGCAGGTAATGTCCAGCGGCTCGCCACTCGTAATGTCCACCAGGCGCTCGACACAAAACTGGCAGCCGGGGGATGGGCACCATGCCATGCGGGGGTTGTCATCCACATAACTTTGCAGAGCAAATTTGCGATACTTGGTTTTTGCATCCTCACCAGCCACCTCGAGAATAATCGACTCTGGTACCTGTGTGTTTTTTGTACAGTGTATGTGTGTGTGTGGTGTATACACCATGTGGCCACATCATCATCATACCGAGATCTTGCATTCAGGCAATGGACAGCGCATGTTGAGTGCAGCGGGTCCCTCGTCAATCTTGGCGCAAATGTATCCCCGCCAACAGTCTTTGCAAAAGTAGTGACCACATGCAGCAGCACACATGTCATCCTTGGCAAAGGAATCAAAGCAGATGAGGCATTGCACCTCCGGTCCATGGGTGGATGGGCTCGTGCCAGAAGGAAGACCTGCACGCTCCTGTATGCTCTCCATGTCATTAAACCACTCTTCATTGACACGGTTGCTGTCCCTGTGTGATAGGGGGAGGGGGTGTACTTGCACGTCCACACGTCCCCGCACCACCCCCACACGCATACCATTTGAACAGGCGCAGCACGCGCGACGCATCTGCATCCGACACAGACAGCACGCTTGTCACACTGCGTACTGCATCCTGCTGCCGTTCATTGAGCTCTCCTTCATCCAGTATGCGGTACTTGCCCTGGGATGGAAGCATCCAAGTCCTCACGGGCAGGCGTGCACCTGTCTTGTCACCACCAACTCATTTCGCAAACAGCATACACCACACCATGCACTGCATACCTTGGCTGCAGAGGATCCAGGTGCATCATAGTGAGCTGTTCCACCCAGGGAATCATCGTCACTGGTAATGAGCTCGTCTATGTCCTCGTCATACGCGCTATCGCTCTCATAATACTCCTCCGAGTCGTAATCCATTCTGCTGCGCTACCAGTTGATTACTTGCGGGCAGTGGGAGATTTAGATTAACACACACATTGGGGACGTTGTCTTGGTGTATGTAGTGTATGTAGTCGTTCTCTTGTACCTCTCGTGACAACAGTGTGTGGTCGTGTGCAGCTGTACAGTGTGCGTGCGTATGTATTGTATGTGTGTAGTTAATGTGGTGTGTGTGTGTGTGTGTGTGCACGATCAGTTATGGTGGTGATCTGGTCTGTGTTTTACAAGAATTGTGCTAAAACTATTGGGATGTGTCCTCACCACCAAGCACCAGCGCCTGCAAGTATTGCGCGCTCAGTGTTGCCATAGGTGGCAGCAGGTGTGATGGCGTATCCAGCAATGCTGCAGTTGCTTTGGATGCACTGGGGTTGGGTCTGACCACTGGTGACTTTGCCTGGTGGTGGGGTGACAACGGTGAGATCTTCCATATGCATGCAGTGATGGCAATGTACAGTGATCAACAAGGGGCGATTGTACAACAATGAAAACAAGCGCCCAACAACCCCATCCCCATCCCCATCCATCCGCACCGCGATGCTGCCATCCAGCCCCTGCACTGCTGCAGTCAAGCGTGCCGTGATAGCATGTGTTGCAGCCGTCCCTTGCAGCGCTGGGCCCTCCCATGTGCTGCTGCCCTTGTGTGCCACGGCATGTACGTCCATCGCCAATCCATACCGCCGATCGGGTGTGATGAGGAGTAATGGGGAGCATCCTGGGGGACACAGTGGTGCAGCAGCAGCACCTAATGGTGTATCTGTTGGGAGAAAATGAATAGACGAGGGGCCGGGGCCTGGTACCCTCCACGCATGGGTGATGGTGGGTGTCTCGGCACTGATGATGTACATGGTCGATGATGGTGTTTGTGAGGGGGTAGTGGTGGTGGCAGCAGCACTGTGATGGGATGAGGAGGAGGATATGGGAGGTTGTTGTAGAGAATGATGTGTCAATGCTGCACAATGGAAATACACAAAAAAACACATACACACAAAAAGCACATACACACATAGAGCATATACATGAAGAGCATATACACATACACCACACAGCACACCTTGTTGTTTCTGCAGCCACAGCAAACACAGGGTAATAGGGATCCACTGCTAATGCTGTTACTGTGAGTGGCAGGCTATACACCATTCCCAATGACAGCAGGTTGATGACACACACACATGAGTGACTGCCACGAGTAGCAACCACCTGGGTGAGGGTGTCAGTGTGTGTTGTAGTGTATGGGGTGTGGGTAGTCCGTGTATGAGGTGGTGTGATGATTGGTACATGATATTGTGATGATCATGTGCACACCGCAATCGATGCAATTCAATCAATTTGATAACAGTACCCACAACCACGCCCACCACCACAACACACCCTCCTCCCACGTACCAAGTATGGTGTGTCAGGTACCACCGCCATACACATCGGCACCGCATCCCCCCCCCCCGGCAATGGTATACGCGCACACGGGGACACATCATCCACGTTCCACAGCGCCACCAGGCCCACACATCCCACTGCGAGCACACTCCCATCATCACTAAAGCAACTCGCCGTCATGGGCAGGCCCTTGTAGCTCAGTGTTGCACTACACCTCCAAAAGTACACAGGTTTGTCCCCAGCAGTGGTGGTCCCGGATCCGGCGGCCCCTGCGGGGCCCCCCGACACCCCCTGTACTTTTGTCCATAGCTTGCATTGGCCCTCTTCCCCTGTGGGGGCGTCCCAGTGACCAGCACCACTGCAGGTGGTGGCTACAAGGTCAGAACCTGGGTGGTAGCTACAGCTGCTTACGGGGGATGACCTGGTGTTGTGTGGGAGGGGGGGAAAAGAGGTGGGTGCGGGAACAAGGGGTGGATAGGGGAAAAGTAAGTGGTGGGTGGGGGAACATAAACATACTGACGAGCATGGATATGCACCACAACACACACACATGCGCAAACTCATATACACATACCCATGTGGTTGATCAAATGTAGAATTCAATACAAATGGAGCTGCAGCACTACTACTCCCTCTGGATTGCCCATACCCACCACCACCACCGCCACCACTGCCATCGTGTATAGCATCCCATATACGTAGACAATAGATACCACTCGCACTTGTCCACCCCACAGGGGGGCGCACTTCCACTGTGGCTAGGTGGGCCCCTGTACTTGCAGCTGCTATAAAACATACTTGAGGGTCCACCCTGTTGTGGGTGGTGGTGGTGGGGTGTTGACTGCATGATGTGTTGACTGCATGATGTGTTGACTGCATGGAGTGTTGACTGCATGGTGTGCTGACTGCATGGTGTGCATTGTGCAGTAGTACATTGTGCAGGCATCAATATGGTGTCTGTGTCCATCAAAATCATACCCACACCACACAAGCAACCAACACCACACACTCAAACCCACACCACACACTCAAACCCATATACCGAGCACCAGGAGCACCCCCACCATCCTGTTGCCCACTTTGCAGTTGTGTGAGTGACACTGCATTCCTGGGTGTTGACTGCATCATGCCCACTGTTGTGTCGGTCAACGGGTCAAACATCTGCACCATGCACTGATCTGAGGGAAGCATGAGTGTCAGCGAGGGGCCAGGAAAAGGGGCGTGTGAGGGGGCAGAGGGGTGGTGGAGGAGGGGGGTGAGTATGCCCTGCTGTGTGGGGGGGAGTGTCGGGGGCAGAGAAGGGGCCTGTGGGAGGACGCCTGCAATAGACATGACGACCTGTGTGTGTGTGAATGTGGGTGTGTGCACACCATGAACAGGACACACCACACACACACACACCACACACACCACACAACAACAGCACACCACAACAACACACCACAAACAACAACACACCACACCACAACAGCACACCACAACAACACACCACAAACAACACACCACAAACAACACACCACAAACAACACACACACACACACCTTTGCTGTTGCCATGTTGACTATGCGCACAGTGTTGTTGGTCAACGCAATACAGAACAAAGCACCCCCAGTGGGGCAGGGGGTGATGTGTCTCAATGGCGCACCCAGCCGTGGTAGGTAGGTACGCTTACCTGATTCCAGTTGCCATTGTACCAAGACTGACTCCTGACCCCCTGTGTTTTTTGTGTGTTGTGTGTGCATGCATGATTGTGTATATAGATATGTGTCTTGCATGCATGATTGTGTGGTGTATCTGTGCATGCATGATTGTATATAGGTGCATAGGTGTCATGAATGAACATGTTCGCCAAGTATATATGTATAACATATACATGTCTATGTAGTAAATGTAACAGCAAGAGTATATATGTACCCATGTATATATATATACCCACATGCCCATCCCACTGATCCCAGCACACACATCCCCATGACACGCACCAGACATTAGATACACCCCATCCTCACTGAAACACAACGCCCCCACAGCCTGACTATGCCAATGCACTGTTGTACATGGAGGCTCCCCTCCTCCTCCTCCTCCACCTCCTCCTCCTCCTCCTGCCGCTGCTGCTCCGGCGGCGGCGGCGGCACTATCAACCACCATGCCATCATGCACACCACCAGTGTTGCTATGTGATACTGCTGCTGTATTGTTGTTGTTGTTGTTGGGGGTGGTGGTGGTGTTTGTATTCGTAGGAGTGTGACTGATGGCACGTTGTAGTGCATCATGCATGCCATGCCAGGTCAATATGCGACCAGTGACGTCCCCTGCTGCAACACGACCAGAGGTGGGCTCTACTGCTGCACACTGTGTGTGTGTGTGTATGTGTGTGTATAGAGTTAGGTATGCGTGAATATGTGTGTAGATATGTATGAATATGTGCGTAGATATGTATGAATATGTGCGTAGATATGTATGAATATGTGCGTAGATATGTATGAATATGTGCGTAGATATGTATGAATATGTGCGTAGATATGTATGAATATGTGCGTAGATATGTATGAATATGTGTATATATTGGTGAATGTGTGTATAGTGCAGTATGAATGTGTGTATATATTGCAATATCAACACGTGAAGTACATCCACACAGACCGTAAAGTTTTTGGTATGGATGAGACGCAACGGCAAGTCAACACCCGCAGATGAGTGTGTCCATACAAACAATGTGCGTCGATCCCATGTAGCAACCATAGACCCTGCTGAAACAAGTGCCCCTGCTTTGGAAAGCTTGAGACGCCGTGGCAACATCGTGCCAGTGGAGAGCTGCACGTAGAGCACCTGTATTTTTTCAGAGGGGAAGGATGCGGTTGGGGATGTGCATGGTGTATGATGACAGCGAGTGTATGAACCCACACATACAACCACCAGCCGCATACCCTGCCAGCATTGCCCTGGTTCCATTGGCAACTCACGTGGGCGATTTCATGACCAGCATCCCCCGTGACGGCCAGGCTCACAATGGGAAATCCGACATTCCAGTGATGCACAAGGCGCCCTGCTGCAATGTTCCATGAGCAAATGGTACCATCAAGCGATGCCGTGTACACCTATGTGTGTGTCAAGGTTGTAGTGTGACACATAGGAACGAGGGGCCGCCGCCTGGTCAACCCATCAATCACACACCAGGTGGGGGCTGTGGTGCACAGGAACGACTGCAGTTACTTCTGCCGTATGGCCATTGAGCTTGGCAATGAGCTGTGCTGATGGGTAGGCATACGCACGCACGATATTAGCACAAGGCACGAGTACATGCTGCCCATCGGCGGTAAAACGGCATGCGTGTCGAGTCAACTGCCCACCCCCCGATATGATTGGTGGGGTGGTTGTTGGTGTATTGTTGTCCATAGGGTACGGGGGGTTTTGTACAATGAACGACTCTGTTGAAAGCCTGCAAATGTTGGTAAACATATTTTTGTGTACCTTTTGGTTTTACTGTTCATGTTCTATGCACTAGCCCGAAAGAGCAACTAGCAACAAACACCGTGCCTCTGTTGTGAATAGTGCCTGATCTCTGGGTCCAACAGATCTAGGGCCACGACTCACCTCACTCAGGAACACGCAATAGCACACAAATACACAACAAATACACTATGATGCACGCCAAGCAATTGTTCGTGCTGGTAGTCGTTGCATTGGCCACACAGCAAACCCATTGCCAAGTCAACCAACAAGTGTGCACATCCTTTGTGCCTCCAGCAGGTAGGCACACATACTTTTCCCCACTGATCATCATCAGTAAGTCACAACAAACTGCTCCCATTCAGGCATTGCCAACCCGGATCCCGTGGCACAGCAGTGTGGTGAGACATGGCTGTTGGATCGTCTGCGTCGCTTCAACTCCACGCAATTTCAAGACTATGTATCACAGAGTAACAACGAGCTCGAGCCCGTGCTCGACTTGGCATGTGCATTGCCCAGTGGTTCATGCTCTGCCTGCACCCAAGCGTATACCGACATGTACAAGTTTTTGGCATCATCCCCACAAGCAGTCACACCTCTCAAATTCGCCAATAGCACCTACTTGGAGCTGGCTGGCAACATTGGCAATGCATGCGGCACGACCCGCAACCCCTATCAGGTAATGTTGGTTGATCCAATCTAGGATCAAAAGGTTGTTGTTGTTTGTTTTTGAGGGGAATATGGTGGGGGAGCATGGTGGGAATGTAGAGCACCAATATTCCTGCGCATCATTTGTGCTTGCAAACAAGCATGCTGTGTGTGTTTTATACACAAACAACCATCCTCATCAACACAGGTGTTTCACCCATCGGCAGACACCAACACAGCATGCAATCTGTGTGCCCGCACGTTCCTCAACCAGTATGCATGCAGCAACACAGCAGCCAACCAGCAGTATGGACTCCTGTGGTGGCCATTTTACCCTCAAGCCCCCAACAGCCATTACCCTGGAGGTATGGTGATGAGGATGGGGATGAGGATGGTGATGGATGACATTGTTGAGGATCGTGTTTCAGGGGGTTTCACCATGAAACAATGGGCACACATTGTGCATGACAGCACTTTCCACATGTTCACGCATTCATTCTTTCATATACCCTTGCCCATTCTTCCCATCACCACACACAGCCGTGGGGGAGGCTGCAGTTGACTGGTCACCAGCAACGGTGTGCTCATGCTTCACACAGAGCCTGCCAGCCACGCTGGGCAAGGCACAACTTGATGATTTGAGTGTGTGTTTGTGGGTGATATACCAGAGCGAGCCCAGCCTGTCCTACACACTCGGTGTCGAGGCGGTCACGAGCACCTTGTAGGGAGTGAAAAAGAATTGCCTGGTGTTTTATTATTCCATACTATATTGTGAATACTGTAGATTCCCTGCTTTGCATGTAACACCTCGTAGTGGATCTAGCGCAATTGAATGCACGACATGCATGTCGCTGCGTGTCATTATGGTCCAATCTCGACAGCATGATGGCACGCACAACAGATAAAGCATGCTTTGGGCGTTGCTTGGTTTGCTTTTGTTACATACAGGCACTGCAGAGCAATACCCATCAACCCCACACTATGTGGACAGCACGTGCTTGAATAGTCTCCTCAAGCCCTTGCAGACACCTTTATGGACATGTAGTATTAGCAGTTTAAACAAGGGGGAATGTGATGCCAGTGAGGTATTGATGGCGATGACGATGGTGGTCTGTTTCTCAACACCACGGTGTTTCCCCACATACGCATACGCACAGGCATGGCGTGGCAGCATATACATTGTGCAGTTTACCAAGTATCGGCATGCAGATGTGTGGAAGCGAGCATTGCAGCGACACCTCCATGGCAGTCCCATGTGGCGATGGTTGGCAAGGCACAACCCTGCAGCACGCTTGCCCACTGACTTTGCATTGCTTGAAATTCATCCACACAGTATTGATGTTGTCAAGGTGAATGTGTGTGTGGGTGGGTGTGAATGTGTGTGTGGGTATGGACAGCTAGCATGCAACGCACAATACGTGCTTGTTATTTGCATACTACGTGTGCGGCTATTGCATACACAACAACACTACAATGCTCAACAGGCCACATTGGTGGGCTGGTCACTGTGCAAGGGTGTGTATGTAGATCGACAACTACACAAGCGCCTGTTTACAACCACCACCACCACCACTGGTGCACGGGATGATGACAGGCATACCACCACCACGACCACCTCAACAAATGCACCACCCACCACCCACACTGCTGAGCACGTGCACAGCAATGATAACAACAATAAAAATGACCCACACAGCAAGGCCGACAATAATAAAGGCACACACAGCACAGCGAGGCACTGGGCAGCTGTGGAGAAGCCACCTGGTCGATGGCAAACCAGACCCAGCATGCTCCTTGATGGTGATGATGACTATGCTGCTGGTAGTTTTCATGATGATGAGCATGCTGGGGATGTGCACCACCAATCATGGCCATCATCAACAACACAAACAAGTACAACACACACGAAAACACCACCACAACCTAAAACAACAGCGCTGCTTGACGACACCAAAACCACCACCACCACCACCACCAAAACCACACCCAATGGACCCGATCCCCTGTGGAACACCCCATTCGACAACACCTCTCATGGCTCTGTTCTAGGTGACCATGTCTACCCACACCATGCCACGACAAAAAGCGCCTACGTATACACACCCACCCGCCGCACGCTGCAGTTTCTGCAAACCACACCGAGTGTGACGTCCCTGTTGAACGCAGAGCAGCTGTGGCAGGAGGGGTTTGTTGGCAAGGGGGTGCGTATGGGTGTGTTTGATACTGGTATTCGAGAGGATCATCCACATGTGAAGAACATACGGTAAGGGGTGGTGGGGGTGGTGTGGTGGTGTGGTCGTGTTGTGATTGTGGTGGTGTGGTCGTGATGATGATGTTGATGACGAGTTGTATGGAATGATCATGATGAGTTGTGTTGCCATTTGTTTTCCACTGTACCTACGCACATACACCCACCCATACACCCACACACAATAAATAAATAAATAAATAAAGGGAGCGCACTAATTGGACACATGAGCCCACCCTGGATGATGGATTGGGTCATGGTACCTATGTGGCGGGTGTTGTGGCTGGCAGTGATGCAAGCTGCCCCGGGTTTGCACCTGAGGTGGAGTTGTATACATTCCGAGTGTTTACCAATGATCAGGTGTGTGGGGGGGTGTATTTGTTGGTTTTGTATGTAGTTGTATACATTCCGAGTGTTTACCAATGGTCAGGGGTGTGTGTGTATTGGCCTCCACACAACCTCCACACTTACACACAACCTATACACATGACCTATACACCTCACCCCCCACCCCCCAACCCCCTCTCACCTCTCAGGTTTCTTACACGTCATGGTTTCTGGACGCATTCAATTATGCCATTGCCACCAAAATGCACGTCATCAACCTCTCTATAGGCGGCCCCGACCACCTAGACAAGCCATTTGTCGATAAAGTACTTGAAGTAACCAGCAACGGCATCATCATGGTGTCGGCCATTGGCAACGATGGCCCCCTGTATGGGACCCTCAACAACCCAGCCGACCAAAATGATGTGATTGGGGTGGGGGGGATTAACTTCGAAAACCACTTGGCTTCATTTTCCAGCAGGGGAATGTCCACATGGGAGCTTCCTGGTGGGTATGGGCGAGCGAAACCAGATGTGGTGGCGTATGGGCAGGGGGTGTTGGGGAGTCGCATCAAGGGGGGGTGTCGACCACTGAGTGGGACGTCTGTAGCATCGCCTGTTGTTGCAGGTAGGAGGACTGGGGGGTATGTATACATTTGCAATACCCCTACTTTGTTCCAGTGCTGTTCATTTCCTCCACTCCACTCCAATGTCCCCTTCATTTCCCCCCACTCCCCTTCATTCCCTCCCACTGCTCTTCCTCTTTTTCACTCCCCTTCATTTCCCCCCACTGCTCCTCTTCATTTCCTTCACTCATCGTACCCCCCCACAGGTGTGGTGTGTCTGTTGGCAAGTGTAGTGCCAGAAGAGCAGCGATGGCAGGTGCTCAACCCCTCAAGTATGAAGCAAGCACTGGTAGAGGGGGCTGTGCGATTGCCTGGGTTGAGCTTGTATGAACAGGGGGCGGGGCGAGTGAATGTGATCGCATCCAGGGTGCGTGGAGAGGAGGTGGGGGGTTGTGTTGATGGATGTGGATGTGTCGTGTGTTTTGTTGTATATTGTGTACCAGAATGCCTTTTGTTTTGGGTTGTAGCTGTTTCCTCCCCTTTCATTTCTCACCATTCCCATGTTGATTTTCCATTCCCTCTGCATTTCCCCTCCTCTCTTTCCTCCACATTCCATATTCTCTCCCCCCCACACACCCTCTCCTCCCACACACACCCTCCTCCCACACACACACACCCTCCTCCCACACACACACCCTCCTCCCACACACACGCACTCCTCCCACACACACACCTTCCTCCCAGGATGTGCTACAACACTATACCCCAAGAGCCAGTCTCTTCCCCTCTGTGTTGGATTTAACAGACTGCCCCTACATGTGGCCCCATTGCATCACCCCAGTCTATGCACAACGCATTCCACTGATGATCAATGCTACTATACTCAATGGCATGGGCCTTGTTGGTGCGTGAGGGAATGGGAAATTATGGGAGAGAGGGGTCTTTATGGGAGATAATGGGGGGTGTCTGATAGGGATATAGGGAAACAGGGTTGTGGGTGTATGGGAGGGTAAGTGGTGGGTGTATCACCAACAAGTACACACATGTTGGTCATCAATGCAGCACCAATGCACATACATCATTTTCACCACGACCCCATCCGTCACATCACACCACCCCCCACCCCCCACACCATCCGCCACACCCCCACCCTCACTCAGGCACACTCGAGTCCCCCCCCACATTCACCCCCACCAATGAAGGCGGGAAGCAATTACTCATTGATTTCGAATACTCTGATGTGTTATGGCCATGGTCGGGGTATCTTGCCCTGTTTATACGTGTGCATGAAGGGGCAAGTGGGTATGATGGGATTGCGACAGGGGTGGTGCGGTTTATAGTGATGAGCCCCCCACCATTGGGGGAGCAGGAGGGGAGGACGAGTGTGGTGGAGGCCACCCTGAGGGTGCGAATCATACCAACACCAGCACGGTATGGGTGTGTGCGTTTGTGTGTTTTTGTGTTTGTGTGTTTGTGTGTTTTTGTGTTTGTGTGTTTGTGTGTTTTTGTTTGTGTTGATAGAGGTTAGGGGATGCATGCACATTTTTGTGTACGCATGTTGATTGTGTACGCTTATGAATTGTATATGCATGAATGACATGTATGCACACACCCACATGCCACTACCCCCCCACCCTCTCCCCCCCCCACACACCCCTCACCCAATAGCGCTCGTCGCCTGCTGTGGGATCAATACCACAACCTGCAATACCCACCAGCCTACCTGCCCCGGGACAACCTCAATGTTAGACACGACATACTTGATTGGCATGGTGATCACCCTCATACAAATTTCAGAGAGTTGTTTGATTCTCTACACCAGGCTGGGTATCACTTGGAGATATTGGGTGTGCCGTATACATGCTTCAATGCCAGTCAGGTAGGGGGTTGTGTATGTGTGGGGAATGTGTATGGTAGTTGGTATATGATGGTTGGTCATGTATATAAAAGCATACCATCCACACACCTACCCATCCACACAACACCCCCAACAACACCCCACACAACAACAACACCCAACCAACAACACACCCAGTATGGTGCACTGCTCATGGTTGACCTTGAGGAGGAATTTCATGCAGAAGAGTTGACCAAGTTGACCGAGGATGTGAAAACAGAGGGACTTGGGTTGTTGGTGTTTGCTGATTGGTACAATAGTGAAGCAATGGGGAGAATGGGGTTTTATGATGACAACACACGTAGTTGGTGGACACCTGCTACAGGTGGGTGTAGCATGGGTACACCATGTGGGTGTAGAATGTGTGGTATTTGGGGCGTGGGTGTGTTCTGTGTGCATGTATATTCACACATGCACCCATACACCCAGAAAACCGCCCACATACACCCCACCCACATTACCCCCCCCGCTCACATTACCCTCCACATTACCCACCCCCCCCGCTCACACTCCATGCAGGAGGCGCCAACATACCAGCGCTCAACGATGCCCTAGCACCATTTGGGGTTGCACTGGGAGAGACCATTCTAGAAGGACAAATGCATGTGGGGCCTGAAAAAGTGTTTTATGGGTCTGGTGTAGAGTTGGTCAAGTTTCCCAAGGGGGGCCGCGTGTTGAGTGTGAGTTTGAACAACCGCACACATGATGGTATGTGTGTGTGTGTGGGGGGGGGGGTTGATTGGGGGTAGTGGTTGATGTACTGTGTAGGTGTGTGTTGTGTGTGGGTGTGTGTGGGTGTGGGTGTGGTATATGGCACTCCTGCTTGATCAAGAGTATTGTTGTACATGTATAACGTATCAACCCCTTTTTTCGCACAATGATACACATGAAAAACACACACACACACAAACACACACATACACACACGAAATAGCACAAACAATAGCACACACAATACAATAGCACACACAATACAATAGCACACACAATACAACTCCCCCTCCCTCCCCCCAAACCCCCAAAGATGGCACTGGATTCAAAGCACCTCAATCAATGTTTCCAGTTCTGGGCGTCACCACTGCTGGTGCAGGTCGCCTCGCTGTCTTTGGTGATAGCAACTGTCTCGATAGTAACCAACATGCAAGTGCCCATTGCTTCGACATGCTGTTGGCGCTGGTGCGGCATGTCACGGAGGGGGATGATGTGTCCGATTTGCTACCAGGGGACACGTTGTTGGAAGAACAAGGGTTGGAGCCTAGTGGGGGTTTGCCTCAGCGACGTGGTGATTATGATTTTGCTGCTGTGAGCAAGGTGTGCTGTATTTTGTATCATATTGTGGTGTAAGTGCAGTATGCGCAAAGGATTTGTGTAAAACTGCATCACCACAAAACCCCCACCACAACAGGTGTTGCAAAGGGCCCCAGTGTGTCGAAGAGGTGGCGGGCGGCAGGGGGGGCCCGGGGAGGCCCCCGAGGGCGGGGGCCCCTTGCTAGGCCGCGCAGGGGCCCTGCGCGACGCATGGACGAGCAACGGCACAGAGCACCTCGACAGCGCCTCTCTGGGTGAAAGCCCACCCAACACCTCCACCTCAACAACTACCCCTGGTCAACAACATGGTCAACAGCAGCCGACACCCAAATCTGCCGCTGCGCGGGCATGGCGCCCCGCAGGGGATGGGCAGGCCCGGTCAAAGGGGTATGTGGATGCTGTACCAGAGGATTGGCTGGAGGGTGGGGGACAGGGGATGGAATCAGCACAAGTGGCACACAGGCTAAGCATGGTGTATGTGGTGCTGGGGGGCACGGGGGTGGCCGTGTTGGTGTACATGCTGCGACGGTTGCCGCGGAGGGGTGGCAGGGGGAATGGGGGGATGGGGAGTGGGATGAATTTGCTCAAGTCACCCACAAAACCAGTGGCGCATAGTGTTTGAGGTTGTGTTTGTTGTGTAGCGTATGTGATTTGGCACTTGACACCTTGTACTCAACACTTTGTAATCGACATGGAGCAAGTTGCATAGGAGACAATTTCTCCTGAAGCACGCCAACCCACTTTTCAACATTGAGATGATGATACAGGCATGTCCTTGTTGAAAACGAAAACGGCACAAAATTGTCTGGTCAACAGTTTAAAATCACGCAGCATGCGCGTACAGTCACCTGGGCTCCACTCACGCTCCTTATTCACTCGCTGTTTCTTTTTTCCTTATTCACTCGCTCTCTTTCCTTTTCTATTCCTTTGCATTTCCTTTTTCTACCCTTCATTGTGTACCCTGTAGTATCCCCACATCATACTATCTCCACATTATCGTATTCCCACATCATACTTTCTCCACATGATACTATCTCCACATTATACCATCTCCACACATGCTCGTTGTCTCTATGCAACCCGCTGCTGCTCTTGTGTAGGTGTCACTGACACCCCAAGCGCCTGCCCTCCCTGCAACCGTGCTGTTGTCTTTGGCTCCTGCTTTCCCTGCTTTCCCACACCATGCTGCGTTGTGTGCTGCTGTGTTGTGTGCTGCTGCGTCTGGTCTTGCTGTGCCTCAACTGCCATCCCTTGCTGTGCCTCAGCTGCCATCTCTTGTTCAATAGCCCGTGACAAGCACTGCTGTAGGAAATTCACAGTCATGGCGTAATTGACATCTTCCTTGCTGCGTGGCTTGCATACGTTGATGTGGTCAATGCCCTGGAGGGTTGTGAATTGACCAAATCCCGGATTGGCACTTGCCTCTGGTACCACCTGTGTTATTCGGGTGTGAAAAGGGGTGCCATGCATGTGAAAAGGGGTGCCATGCATGTGACGTCGCACCCACATGTGTGCCACATCCCACCCACACATGTATACAACATACCGTGACTGTGGGGAGCAGGGCCCCAAAGTAACTAGGGGCCCCCTCTGCAAAGGACAACACTGCCACTTGCCCATCATCATGTCTAGCTTTTAATGCTGCATTGAGATCCTGTGTGATGATGTGTATGGTGTGTGGATATGTGTGATGATGTGTATGGTGTGGATATGTGTGAACATGTGTGTACGTGTGTGGATATGTGTGAGAACATGTATGATGCCTGTCACTGTGCATGTACATTCACAGACATATACATGTGTGATGCCTATTCATGTATCAATACCACAACACGCTCAAAAACATACCAAACACACATCAACATACATCCCCCCAACCACATTACAACACCACGCCCCACGCATCGGCCCCCCCTAATACCACCCACCTCCAAGTGCCTCCCAGGTCTGACATGTGCCAATGCTTTTGCAGGGGACGCCCCAAAAAACCTCAACTTCCACCCCACATCTGCCAGCCACGTTCCATGATGGGGTGTGCTGTAAAACACAGTGCCTATGGTGTGGTGGGCAATGGCATGCTGTGCTGGGCATGATGAAGGAGGTGAGGTCCACCCACGTGCGAGCAGTTCCTTGACTACCAATCCTCCCATACTGTGTGTGAGCGTGAGGGACGTTGAGTGTCTGAGGGATGTATCATGTGTGAGGGATGTGATTTGTGTGTGTGTGTGTGCATGTACACTACAACAACAAAAAACAAAAATAAAACCCATCATATACAATCAGGTCAGTGTTGACATAATACACCCAGCACATCATCACAATAGATCACAGCACTGGTGTAGGGTGCATACCTATGACACACAAACACCACCGGCCGATGCCCCACCCCTGCATCATGCAGCTTGCGCAACAACACCGACACAGTGTCCCGCAACGGCAGCCCCTCCCCCTCCCACCCCGACGCAGGGGCGCTGTACTCCACCGACAGCAACCGGGCCCCCCGAAGGTCCCCCGACAACCACTGCGCAGGCCAACATCGCTCCCTGTGCATCCCATCCCCATCCCCAGCCGTGAGCGCATTCCCACCTGCATCACGCCGCCATGTGGCAAAGGGCCCCCCTCGGATACCATGCACAAATACGACGTCTAGGTGGAGGGGGTCACGCTCTGTTGTGCATGGTGCGTCGGCACCCAGGGTGGCCAGGGTGGCGTGGTGGGGTGAGGCTGGGTCGAGGAGATGTACCCCATCACGTAGGATCAACCGTGTGATTGGTGGTGGTTGATGTGGTGGTGTGTTGTTGGTGTTGAATGTTTCGCGAGTGTTGAACGTTTCGCGAGTGTTGAACGTTTCGCGAGCAGTGGTGGAAAGCTGTGCTGTGAGATCTTCCAACCATGATTCACCAGTGATAGAGGGACTGCTGGTGGTGTGTGGATGGTGTTGGGGGCGTGGATGGGATGGCCGAGTTGGTGCCAACTGTGTGCGCGTGGGAGGAGGGTGTGAGAAAGGGGTGGGTGCACGGTTGGTGATAGGAATGTGTTTGCAGGCATTGTAGACATACATTATATTATAAATTATTATTATACACATTATCATTATTATGGAGAGATACACTGCAGAGTATACACAATATACACCAACAAGACATACACCAACACACAAGACACACACCAACAAGACATACACCAACACACAAGATACACACCAACACATACCAAATCAAGCTCCATTATACCCACTGCACTGTTTGCGGCAGCAGCACCCTGCATGTGTAATAATGCAGCTGTACAATAGCTCTGCAGTTGACAGTCCTCACTGCCCTGTCCCTCTACCAGCCATGACAACCATCCTGTCTTTTGCATAGCAGCCTGTGTGTGCATGAGGGGTGTGCTGCATGTGATGGAAAGGGTGTGTTGATATGCATGTGTTGTAAAGGTATGATATGGATGTGTTGTACAGGGGGGATGTGTATAATGCATTGTAGGTGTCTCTTCACGTGTGCTCTCATGCACTACCCACCCATACCACTCACACAGCACATTCCCACCACACAGCAGCAACGTACCGCAACAGTGGGTTCCGCAGACAACATGGACAACAATCGTGCCGTTTGAATGGCAGGGCACCCCTCTGGCCGTTGCCCACCCAACCCATCTTCCACTTCACCCACTCCCCCTTGACCCTCTCCCCCTTTATCCTCTCCCCCTTCCCCTTTTCCCCTTCCCCCCCCTGTATTTCGCCCCCTCAGCAGGCGCTGGGCCAATGGCAACACACCCGCTGCATACAACCACCTCTGCTTATCCACATCATTTGACACCAAGTCACAGAGCGCTTGCAGCGCCTTGCACAGCACTGCGTCATCGATGCGGCCGTTGGGGGGGAGGGGGGGCCCTCGAACCAAAAGGGGCCCCTCATCCGTGTTGAAGGGTTCATGGTATGCACCTGGTATGTTGAGTAATGTTGTGTGAGGGGGGTTTTACAAACAACGCCAATGCCATTCCTTCTCAACACCCATGCACGATTCTCTTTTTTTCCTTCTCTCTTTTGTACACACCCACCCACTCGTACATACATCCACCCACCCACTCGTACATACACACACCTGCAGGTCCCACCAGCAAGTCAGCAGCAATAGCTCGTGCAAAGGCTGGTACCACTGGAACCGCATTCTTATACCCACCCACCACCTCCTCCACTGCTGCAACTTCAGTGGTGGTCGTACTGCTGGTACTACTGGTGGTGGTGCCCTGTAAATCACCTGCCCCACTATGTGCCGACTGCTGCTGCTGTTGTTGCTGTTGTTGTTGCTGTTGCTGATGGGCTAGTACGCTGAAGGCAGTGTAGGGTGTGACGTCCTTGGAGAGGTGGACTAGCAGTGCACCCAACCACTCAGCTGCCACGTGCAGGCCAGTGGCTCCTGGTGCTGCTGCAAGTGCTGTGGGTGTGTAGTTGGTGGTGGTGGTGGTGTGAGGTGTGTGTTGAGGTGCGAGGTGTAGGTTGAGGTGTGTGTTGAGGTGTGTGTTGAGGTGCAAGGTGTAGGTTGAGGTGTGTGTTGAGGTGTTGACATGCTGTTTGACAAGGAATGAACATCCCATACACAACAAAACACTACTTTGCAACATAGACATGTACAACATTCCCCACCTCCCTCTCTGTCCACACCCTCCGTTACCCCACCCTCCACACCCTCACCCTCCACACACACCCCAAAGAAGCAACACACCTCCCAGTGCTGTGGATGCAGCAATGCTCACCTCCTCCCGCTGTACCTCCTCCTCCCTCCCCCCCTCCCCCCCACACACCCACGACAACAACACCTCACTCCACCACCCCCGCCACTCCTCATCCACCTGACCCTGCTGTGCTACCGCCCCCACCACCGTCGCCACAGCCCGCCGCACCGCCGCTGTACTCCCATGTTCACTCAGGTGCTCACTCAAATTACGTAGCAGGGGTAGCACATTGGCATCCCGCACTGCCCGATCACACCCTTCAAACCCAGTGGATATGCATGTGGCAGTGGCATACAGAGCATAGGTGGAGAGCTTCCAGTGGTTGCGTGCTGCTGCGTCTGCTGCCATGTAGGCGAGTTCTTTGATCCACAGGTCGAGGCGTAGGGAGGCTGTGAGGGGGCAGTTTCGAGCTAGCACTGACATACACCTAAGGGACGTGAAGGGGGATTTAGGGGGGGATGTGTGTGGGGGGGTGTATGGAGGGGTATGGTTGAGCTTTAACTGCAGTCATGCATCACCACATATACACCAATACACACACCAATACACACCCCAAAACACCAATATACACACACACAAAATACACACCGTGCAACATTAGCTTGCATGGCACACACACACCAATACACACCCCAAAACACCAATGTACACACACAAAAAATACACACCGTGCAACATTGGCTTGCATGGCACGGTCTGGTGGCTCCGCAGTGGACGCAGCATGTGCAATGTCAGCAAGCACTCGGCCACCCTCCACCATGGCAATCTTACCACTGTTGACGAGGGATGACTCAGCCCATGCTGACAACACTGCAAGGGCTGCCTTCTGTGCCAAGGGGGTGCCACTGCTGCGACCGCGCAACTGTGATGTGTGAGTGAGTGAATGACACATACACACACAGAGACACAGAGAGAGAGGAGGGGGGGGGGGAGAGAAAGAGTATGTGTGTGTGGTGAACAGGGGGGCGGAGCCATGGAGAGTGAGTAAAGGAGTGGCAATTGGTGATGTAGGGCAGGAAAAAAGAGGATAGAGTAAGAAACTGCAAGGAATGATGGTGTGTAGAGGTTGTGTGCAGGTGTGTGTCATAAACACCCCGTGCGCACCAATCCACACAACCCTGCACAACAACATAATTACACATTTCCCCAACAACCCACCATACCAAATCTAATGTGCTCTGTACGTCTTCCAGCAGCACCACCAATGGCATGGACGCTGGGGGTATAGCTGCAAGCAGTGCTTGTGCGAGGCGTGCGGCATTGTCATCATCGTGCCGATTGATGACATGCAAGAGTATGGGTACTGCACCAGGTCGACCAAGCAATGCTGACGCAGTTCCCGCTGTTGTGTGATTATGTGTGATTATGTGTCATGATGATGGAATATGTATGTACGAAAAGTGCTTTTGCAACATCATGCCAGCACAACACCATGTCCCCATTCCCCACAGCAATACTCTTTTTCCTCCACCAAAACACCACAACGTACTGTCGCTCAGCAAGTTGACAACAGCTCTCAAAGAAGCATCTGCTGCAGCAGAACCAGGTGTGGCGCGTGCAGTGTGATTGAGCAACCAATCAAGCAACACCGACCCCCCCACAAGCACAACAACTTCCCGATCATCATGTGCTGCAGTGCTATCTGCTATTGTATTGAGCATGATGCATTCCCATGGACCTATGTGGGGGGTATGTGTTTGTGTGTGCTGCTGTGGGCAAAGTGCATCTGGACAACACATGCCCGCACACACCTGCTGCTCGACCCAGGGACGAGGCGATCGTGCGCAGCGTGCATCCGGTTTGATGCAGGCGATCAAAATAGATGCTAAAGTGCTCCTGTATGTGCGTGTGGATGGTTGCTGTACACGACCACGCTCCCCCCCCACAACAATCACGCCCCCCCATAGAGGTGCTCCATCATCCCACCTTGAGCCGTCGTGGTGCTGTGCTGAGTTCCCCAGGATCTGCATGTGTCACGATGCCATAGATTCCCGCACTTGCAGTGGCTGCAATACATAGGTTTCGTAGTGTGGATGTATGCGATGAAGTTCTAGTTGTTGCCACCACGAGGGCATTTACGACATAGGTTGCCCTACTCGGCATGGCATCGTATGTGTATTGCTTGAAGAAAGAAATAATTGGTTAGAACAATTGGTTGAAGAAATAATAACAAATTGTGGTGCCATTGTCATCGTCAGCATGGTGCTAGTGATACACAAAACACACAAACACACACACAACAGACTACCCATGGTGTGGTTGCTGCTCCCCTTGATGTGGTTGCTGTTCCTGCTGCTCATCCTGCTCGTAAAACCCAATGTCCTGCGCGGCTTTGACTGCATCTTGCACACACTTTTGCACTGCGCTACTCAATGCATAACGATTGTCTGTGTTGCTATGCAAGATGTCGCGTGCTGTGGCACCCACCTTGTGCAACAGCGTCACCCTGTGTTTGAAGAAGAGAGTCAAGAACCCATGCATACAGAGCATACAGAGGTTGAGGCTGGTCACGCGCCCCAACATACTCTAGTTCTTGTCGCAGTTCATGAAAGAGCTTGTTCCTAGGCAATGCTTTGGCATGTGGGGCACGCAAGACTCTACTTTTCTTCAGCTGCTGCTCTGCAAATGCCTTGAATGTGGGCTGTGTGGCGGGATGATGGGTTGCACACAACCAATTACTCTCTACACCAAAACCCCCAATCAGCATACGTCATGTTTGACTTGTACACTTAGCTGGCGAATGAGTTTGTGAATGGTACCGTCTGCTTGCAACTGGTGTGTGATTGCATCTGGGATTGTGTGTCGTGCAATGTGCCTACGACGTTTGCCTGCCTTTTGAGTGCCATGGTTGTTGACCATGATTGCTACAATTACATTGTGGTTGGGTTTTATATGGTTATGACTTTTTTTTATAGAGTACAATGCAATGCAGTGCACACTACAATGGGCAACAAGCCCACCAAGACCATTCATGGAAAGCAAAAACATCAATGTAGAATTGCTGTAATCATCCCAGCATTGGTATGCTCTGGTTGGTGTAGGTGTTTCATAGCAATGCTGATGTACAGATGGCCACTGCCCATCACAGAACGAAGCACAACACATCCAGCAAGCCATACAAAGGTAAAATCACATTGCGACCTATTTCACAACAACACATTGCCAATATATCAACGCCACTTCCACTCGCAGTGCTTGGGAAGGTCGTGATCACGGAGTTGTGCAGGTTGTCGTTGCTGATGGTGGCAGCACTGACAGCACACGCACACTTGCTAAATGTGCTGGTGCCAAGGTAGGGCATGTGCAATGCAGCACACACAATTATTCGTTGTGTGTTACATAATAAAGTGTCATGATTTGTGCCCAACCGCTTGTGGTCACCCGACCCCCTCCTCACACACACGCACGCACACACAAACAAACACTTCAGGTAGTACGCTGCCCCATTCGTGGACGTGGACAGCAGCTCAACTATGGTGCTCATGCTGCTCGTGCTGATGCCGATGTGTTGTTGTTCCTCCATGCTGATAGTACACTCCCCGTAGGCTATGCGAGTGGTGTGAGCAAGGCCATGCATGCCCATACTCCATCACAGTGGGGGTGCTTTTCATCCATCAAACTGCAGGTGTGTGTATGTTAAGCATGAGTACATAGGATAGCATTGTTTGTGTGGTTGTGATTAGAGTATGTCACAGCATATTATTGCTGTTGCAGCACACATCATTTGTAGCCAACACACATTATTTGTAGTCAACACACATCATTTGTAGTCAACACACATCATTTGTAGTCAACAAACACCCAAGTACACAAAACACAGCCCCCCATATTGGGAGCACGACTGTTGTCTGCAGCAGTGGCATTGCGAACGCGTGTGTGCCAACTACCCTATGGTGACCAAGCCCTGTTTATCACGCGTGATGCTTTTTGTAGGTAGGTTCAACATAGGGGTGCACCTGCATACTACCACATGTATACCACCCACCACCTAAATACAAAACCCACCACCCCCATGGTCCCCAGCAAGTTACAAGGTTTTCAATCACTGCCATTGATGGAGGATGTTGACTTTGTGCACCGTGCACGGCGGGTGTGTGGGCCGATGGCGGTGGTGCCCATGCATGTGACCACCAGTGCACGCAGGTGGCAGGCTATGGGACTGCTCCAAACGAGTGTGTTTAATGCGGCGGTGCACACTGCATGGCTGCTTGGGGCAGATGCACATGCTCTTGCAGCAAGCTATAGACGGATGGACTTGGGTGGTGTGCTCCAGGCAGTGATGGCGCCACGAGGTTGAGTATTTGTCTTCCCAAAGACTTTTTCCATGGAGTTGCAACGATGGCACACCTTATTGGTATTTGATGTTCATCAGAGCGTTGTTTCATCAGAGCGTTGCGTAACAAAACACCACGTCATCTGCAGATCCCCAGTGGTAATCATTACTTTCTGTAACGCAGCACACAGATTGAGAGCTCATACGTAATCATAAACACCTCACCAACGATTGTCAAGTACATACAACACCAGAAAATACACAGCCTGCCAGGGAGCAGGGGTTTATATAAAGATGCTTGATGCAGGACGTGTACAGGTGCGTATGCGTGACAGCAACGATGCCTTTGCTAGCATCAGTGTGTAATAAAGAGTGTAGATCTGTTGCTGATCAAGTACCCAAGCCCCGCGTCGTCGACATCCCATAGAAAGAGCTCAAGGAGGTGGAACGTGACAAGCTTTCTGGTGTGACTGTCAAGATCAAGGGCAACAATTTGCAGCGGCTGGTGGGGACATTGGAAGGTATTGTTGATGGGAATGTGTAGTAAAACAGGGTGTGTGAGCAACAGCGGCACACCATCAGTCTCGCACGACCTAGGTCCCAAGGACACAGCATATGAGGGTGGATTTTTTGTTGTAGACATTGAACTAGGTATGAAGTGGTGGGTGTGTATAATGTGTGCCCAGGGGATACAGTATGTTGTTTCACACACTGCCATGCTCTACAATTACCCCCCCGCAGACAATCAGTATCCGTTTGTACCACCAAAAATGCGTTTTCGCACCAAAGTGTGGTATGATGTGCATTACTGAGGTGCATTATCTTTGTGTGGAATACGTAGAGTTGATTGCTGCAATGAGACACCATCCCGCACCATCATCATCTTCAGAACATCCTCATTATCGAGTGCATCAAAACATGCAAAAACAAGAAATCCCATATACCCACCACTCTCTTCAGGCATCCCAATATCAGTTCTGCCAATGGTGCCATTTGCTTGGACATTCTCAAGGATCAGTGGAGTCCCGCATTGACATTGAAAACAGCATTGTTAAGCCTGCAGGCATTGCTCAGCTCACCAGAACCAGACGATCCACAAGACGCAGTAGTGGCAAAGCAGTACATCAGTGATAATGCAAGCTTTCAGCAGCAGGCGAAAATGTGGACAGGTATGGGAGTGATTGATGCGTATGCACATTTTGTGGCCGACCTGTGTTTGCAGTGCTTGAAAGCATCACTTGGACATCCGTGCACATCCGTGCACAACCTCGTCACGCATGTACATCTCTATACACAGAAAACTTTGCAGTACGGACACAGTTGCAGCCAGATGAAGAACGGGTATGTTGACTGTGGGGAACCATGTCTTTTGTACCCCCCCAAATTGCCTCACCAGACGCCATACAATCTCCATCCTGGAACACACACAGGTATCCAAGTTGACAGAGATGGGTTTCCCACGGGACGCTGCCATTGCAGCACTGGAGGCATGTGACGGAAACGAAAACGCAGCCTTGGAATACCTGCTGGGGGGCGCATAGCTAGAGTGCTTGCCATTGAGTGTATCACAACAACAGAGTCGGTGTATGGTTTGTACACCCTTCTTTTATGTAACATCACCATCCACACCACCCCTCACCCCCGCACCCCTCACCCCACCGAGTACATCAGCCGGCCGCCATACTTTCACCCGAAACATTTTCAACGCCCCTCGCCTTCTCATACTCTTTTGGTCGTGGGCGGGTGTTACATACGTTGAGCATCATGGTGCGTGGCAGACGGTGTTTTGCAGCAGCTTTGTGCAGCCCCGTATGGGGGCGATGCCCACACAAAGCAGCTGTGGTGCTGTGAAGTAGCCCTTGTACTATTTGTGCCGTGCATTATCATGCTCATGTGTACACGAGTCAAAAAAGCAGCAGTTGTTTTAATGTATGCAGCAGCCAGCAGCAGCAGATTGCACACACAGTGATGCTCCACCTCCCACGCAGGTCAACGTTCCCAAGTCCCGCAGGACGTACTGCAAAAAGTGCAACAAGCACCAGGTTTGCAAGATCACCCAGGTTTGTGGGGTACAGCCATCGCATTGCACGTGCATGTGTGTTGACATTGCATACCACACAACTGTGCTACCCCCCTACACAGTACAAGACTGGTAAGGCGTCGTTGTACGCACAAGGCAAGCGACGTTACGATCGCAAGCAGTCTGGTTTCGGTGGTCAGACCAAACCCGTGTTTCACAAAAAGGCAAAGACCACCAAGAAGATTGTTTTGCGGTATGTGTTGTTGCTGGTATAATACCATGAGCATTTCATGCAAAGCACACACCCATGCACCACGCCACACAGGTTGCAGTGCAACACATGCAAGGCTGTTTCCATGCAGGCCATCAAGCGCTGCAAGCACTTTGAGATTGGCGGTGACAAGAAGACCAAGGGTGCAGCATACTAGCCGCATTGTGGTCGTATCACTTTTCATCATCATGGTGTAACAACATGCTGTGTTTTCGTCGCAAAGGTGGTGGAAAACAAGTGTGCGACACATGTGTGTACACTGCAAGTCTCTTTGTTTTTGGAAATTAGTATGTATTTCCATATATCGCAGCTCAATCTGAATTGATAGTAGAGTTCCAAAACCATGCCTCGTGCCTTTCTTGACATCGATATTGGCGATCCAGATGCACATGCTGCCGATTGTGCGGCGTTTCAGCGTGGTGTTGACTTTTTATCTGCAGTAGGCAATCAAGTATGCTGGAATCAATCGTCTTTGAATACTTCCTGTTCCTTTAACACAACCAGTCACCACCCATCTCACAGTATGGGTTGACCACAACAGACCCACCTAGCCTCTCACCCGATGACATTGCGCTGCTAGAGGAAGCATACAATGGTGATCCATCATGGAAAGCCAAGGTGCGTATATATTGGAAAACAACAGCAGCATCCGGCATCTCCACATGCAGCATCTCCACGCCCAGCGTCTCCACCTCGACAGGGTGCAGCAACCTTTACACAGCCCCCCAGCATTCGTGCAGGGCGTATCGTCATCGACCTCCATGATAGTGTTGCCCCCAAGGCTGTGCAAAACTTTGTGTGTTTGTGTACAGGGGAGCGGGGACTTGGAAAGAGCAGTGGCAAGCCCCTCCACTACAAGGGCTGCCGGTTTTTTCGTATTGTAAGGTATGTGCTGAGAGAGCTGCCCATGTTGCGCATGTTGTGGCACAACACCAGCACCATTGTTGGTGAACAGCATTGTTGACCACCATTGTTGACCATCACGACAATGTTGACCGTCACGACAAAACTCCACCAAAACTCCTGTCACACACCTTTCCCCCCAACACAGTGGCTTCATGGCGCAGGGCGGTGATGTTGTTCGTGGTGATGGAAGTGGATCTGATAGTATATATGGAGGCAAGTTTAACGATGAGAAACCAGCACTGAAACTCAAACATGATAGTCCAGGTGTTGTTGCAATGGCAAACAGTGGTAAGAATTCAAATTCCTGTCAATTCTACATCACCTTTGGAGCAGCGCCCACATGTGATGGCAAGCACGTGGTTGTTGGACGAGTGATCGAGGGGTTGGATGTCGTGGAGCAAATAGGTACCTGGGGGTTTGCAAGGGAATGTTGCTGCCATTGTTCATGCTGTTGTTCATGTTGTTGTTCATGTTGTTGTTCATGTTGTTGTTCATGTTGTTGTTCATGTTGTTGTT